>Ga0224554_1000207_pt1 | contig 54601 bp, 54 predicted proteins | sample 714S22024metaG_FD_180666 | JGI IMG/M metagenome (GOLD analysis project Ga0224554, IMG submission 180666) | Peat soil microbial communities from Stordalen Mire, Sweden - 717 S2 20-24 | ecosystem: Environmental > Terrestrial > Soil > Wetlands > Peat | place: Sweden: Norrbotten County, Stordalen... | reverse complement strand
CTCGGAGGTGATGGGCGCGATGAAGGGCCAGACCATGAGCGCTGCGGGCAAGGGGATGGGCGCAGACCTCACCGCGCCGCACGCCTTCGCCAAGGCCGAGTTCGAAGAAGAGGGAACCGAGACCGAAGAACAGGCCGCCAGCAGCCACAGCAAAGCATAGAATGAGGTTCCAATGTCCGAACGCGTTGCCGCTCTACCTGAAGTCGATCTGTCGAAGCCGCCCGCCGAGGGCATGGTTCGCGTGACGTTTCTGCCCGAGGGCCGCACGGTCGAGTTTGCCTTCGACACGCTGCCGTATGAGGGCCACGGCCAGCCGATGTCGTTCCTCGACGTGGCGGTGAACTACGGGATCTTCCTCGACCACGCGTGCGGCGGCGTCTGCGCCTGCACCACATGCCATCTTCATGTGAAACAGGGAGCGGAGGGAACCAGCGCGGCCGAGGACCTGGAGCTGGACCGGCTGGAGACGGCGGCGGGCATCGAGCTGAACTCTCGGCTGGGCTGCCAGGCGGTGATCGAGCGGCCGGGGACGTACGTGGTCGAGATTCCCAAGTGGAACCGGAACTATGTGCAGGAAGGCAAGCCGGCGCATGGACCGGGGAGCTAGTTATGAAGTTTCAATCGGTTGTCCATTCGAGCCGGGCTGGAGAAGCTGATTAATCGCTGTTTGTTCGTCGTATATTCGCCGTTTGTTCACTCCACCCCCCACCCCCCACCCCCCCTCCCCGGGGTACCCTGGGTGTAAGTGGAATGGACTCATGCGACTGCGCGGTTTTCTGGACGCTAAAGGCGTCATTGCTGACGGGTTACGGCTAAGATCTTCGAAAAATTGGGGTTAGGGGTGAAATTAGGCTTCAGCGGGTTGAGCTTGTAAAGTCGTCATTCTATTGGTTTTCCTGATAATGCATTGATTCTAAACTGTTTGTTGTTGCATGTTAAAAGCGAAGGCCCGGCGCGGTTGGCCGGGTCTGTTTGTTTACTACTGCTTTAATTATACGCCGTGGAACATAACTATTATGCCAAGTATTTTTCGGAGGGATGTGGTTGATGGATCGTGGGTTAGGGGGATTTTGGGGGTTCGAGGGGCTTGACAAGCGGATTTACTGGGGTTTTTGCGGGGTGGGCGCGAGGTTTTTTTGATTCGGGTTTGAGCGGTGGGCTGTGGGCAGAGAACCCACATCTCAGAATCGAGATGAGAGGCACCCGGCACCAGCGGCTTATTGTGTTGAACAATCAATAATTATTGATAAACAATAAAAAACTATTGAAAAGCGAAAATATCTGCGTATGATCGGGGCATGGAGAGATTCTCCAGGGAGGAATTCCAAATGCGACCTGAGAATGTAGCGAGGCTAAAGAGGATTGAACGGATCAGCAAGGTACTGCGGGGAATCTGCAAAGGGCTTCTCGTGCTGCCGGTGGCTGGGTTTGTGGCCGTAGTATGGGCGATGGTGTTGCCGCGGCCGGGATGGACAATCGGCTTTTGGGACGCGATGTTTCCAGTGGCTGACCTGACGGTCGGCGGCAAAATGTTCGTGGGGGCGCTGAGCGCGGTGACGTTCGCGATCCTGTTCAAGGGCATTTACCATTTGCAGCTTCTGTTGGGGGATTACTCGCGCGGGGAGATCTTCACCCGGGATGCGGCGGGGCAGCTTCGTCAGTGGGGCATTTGCGGTGCCCTATTGGGCTGCATGGGGATACTGTGGGCATTTGTGCCCCGGCTTGTGCTTGCGCATTCGCCGGACACGATTCACGCCGAGGGCGGCGCCCAGATTGTGCACGGGCTGATTATTGTGGCGATCTCGTGGTTTATGGAGATGGCGGCAGAGATGCGCGAAGAGAACGAATTGACCGTCTGAGCGGGCGAGGAGGCGAGCGATGCCGATTGTGGTGAATGTGGATGTGATGCTGGCTCGTCGGAAGATGCGGCTGAATACGCTGGCGGAGCTGGTGGGGATTACGGCACAGAACCTGTCTGTTCTGAAGACGGGGAAGGCGAAGGCGATCCGGTTCAGCACGCTGGAGCGGCTGTGCGAGGTGCTGGAGTGCGAGCCGGGAGATTTACTGGCGTATGAGAAGGGCGCGGTCCCGGATATAGAGACAGTGGAGGACGGAGTCAGATGAATTTGCTTTGTAGATTTCGCTTTCAACCGCGGACCATTTGGTCCATAACGCTGTAAGAAGAAAGGTCAATATCGTGTTATTGAATGCTAAAGCTTGGATGTTCTTTGCTGTGATGATGCTGACGCCTTGCATGAGTCAGCCCTTGACGGGGCAGGCGCAACAGGACATTGCGGGAACATGGCAGGGTACGCTGAACGTGGGCAATCCGGCCCGCATCGTTGTCAAGATAACGAGATCGGACAGCGGCGGTTGGACCGGAACACTCTTCAGCATCGATGAGAGTCCTTATGGCACAGGCGTCCAGTCGATCGCACTCCAGGGACCGGCAATCCGATTCTCGGTCGACTCGTTCAACGCCACTTATGAAGGAAGACTCAGTACTGACGGTTCGTCGATAGAGGGAGTTCTAACCCTGCGAGGCAAATCGCCGCCACTCAACCTGGTACGCGCTACAGCCGATACCGCGTGGGCGCTTCCGGAGCCTCCGAGATCCATGCCTGCGGCTGCCAAGCCAGTGTTCGATGTGGTGACGATCAAACCGAGTTCGCCGGATTCTCAGGGCAAAATGATTGCGGGGGTCAATGGCCGCCACATGCTTATGGTCAATACAAGCGTGAACGACATCGTCGCGTTTGCGTATGGTCTCGATCCCAAACAGATCATTGGCGCGCCAGCGTGGTCTGACAGTAGCCCGTACGACGTTGATGGCGTACCCGACGTGGAGGGCCAACCCAACACGAGGCAGCTGCGGACCCTGTACCAGGCACTGCTGGCGGATCGCTTCAAGCTCATATTCCATCGAGAAAAGAGAACGCTTTCCGTCTTCGCGATAACAGTGGCAAAAGGTGGGCCCAAGCTCACGAAGTCTGCATCTGCTGCCACCGATCCAACGCCGTTCTATTCTGGAGATGGAACATTGAAGGTGACGAATAATTCGTTGGCGGATATCGCCGACGTGATGAAGTATTTTGTGGAGAGGCCCGTGGTGGACCAGACGGGATTGACGGGGCGGTACGATTTTCGTCTGAAGTGGAGTCCCGATGAAGCGCAGAGCAGCGATCCAAATGCGCCGCCGGGAATCTTTACCGCGATTCAGGAACAACTTGGGTTGAAGCTGGTGGCTACAAAGGCTCCTGTGGATGTGATTGTGATCGACCATGTGGAGCGGCCTTCAGCAAATTAGAGGCAAAGGCGAATGCGGGGGGGCCTCCACTGCGCGACGGACGATAAGACCGTCCGCCGCTTCGGTCGGGATGACGGAGGGATGGGGTGGGCGATAATGGAGGGAGGGCCGGTTTGTCGACGGCTACTTGAGATGGATGTGACCGCGATGAGATGGTCCGCGGTCAGAGGGATGAGGCAGGGATGACAAAGGCGATGGGTAAGCAGGCTGAAGTACAGAAGCAGATTCCCTTCGGGAATGACAAACAAGAAAAGCAAGAGGAGCAAAAGGGCGAACGGCTGCAGAAGATTCTGGCGGCGGCGGGGGTGGCCAGCCGGCGAAAGGCCGAGGAGATCATCCTGGCCGGGCGGGTGCAGGTGAACGGCAAGGTGGTGATGGAGCTGGGCACAAAGCACGACGCCGCGCGCGACCACATCCGGGTGGATGGGAAGCTGCTGAAGGGGCCGGAGAAGCAGCGCTACTACCTGCTGAACAAGCCGCGGGGGTACGTGACGACGGCAGACGATCCGCAGAAGCGGGCTACCGTGATGGACCTGATGATGAAGCCAAAGGCGGGGCCGCACGGCGACCGGGTGCGGCTGTACCCGGTGGGGCGGCTGGATTATCTGTCGGAGGGGTTGCTGTTGATGACCAACGACGGGGAGCTGGCCAACAAGCTGTCGAAGGCGGCGGCGGGCGTGGAGAAGACCTACCTGGTGAAGGTGAGCGGCGTGCCGGAGGGGGCGGGGCTGGAACAGATTCGGCGGGGGATCGTGATCGACCGCGGGCGGCTGGACGAGGTGAGGGCCGGGCGGAGGGACCGGATCGTGACGGCCCCGGCACGGGTGGAGCTGGTGCGGGGGGGCGACAATCCCTGGTACGAGGTGACGCTGACCGAGGGGCGGAACCGGCAGTTGAGGAAGATGTTCGAGGAGATTGGGCACCACGTGGAGAAGATTCGGCGGATCGGGTATGGAGCGCTGCGGTTGGACGTTCCGCCGGGCGAGTTCCGCGAGCTGACGCCGGGCGAGGTGATGGCGCTGGGGCGCGCGGCGGCGGGCAAGAAGGTGGTTCCCAAGAAGAGGACGCCGGAGTTCGCCCAGTTGAAGGCCCCGGGGATGAAGAAACGAAGGCAGTTGTAAGTTGTAAGTTGTAAGTTGCTGGTTGCTGGTTGAAGACGGCGGAGTTTGGGCAGGCTTTTGGGGGGATATAGCGGGCGAGTTTGCCGGGAGCAACTACACCGCTGGAAGCGGGTTTCAATCAGAGAATGAGCGGTGAATGAGCCAACGACTGAGGCTTACGCGCGCGGCTGGGGTGGGGTGCTGACCGGCGTGCGGCGGGGTGGGGTTGGCAATGTGGTTATGACCCAAAAGAGGGTTTGACGAGAGTGGGCCTGTGAGCCTAGAAATACACGCGGATTAACACTGCGGTGGAAGACAAGATGGGTTGAGAACCGTCTAAATAGAGAGAGCGGTTGGAGCGACGAGCCGGAGCGCGAAGTGGAGAGCGAAGCCGGGCGGAGATACGCCAATATAGAAACAGGCATTGAGCAGACGGACGATCGAAAGGCCCCTCGAGGCAGGATTCGGGACGGTAAAGGAGCAGGACAAAGTGGCAATTGAGCATGCAACATTTGGCGCGGGATGTTTTTGGGGCGTAGAAGCCCGATTCGCAGAGATGCCGGGAGTGATGGATACGGCGGCTGGATATGAGGGAGGAGATCTGGAGCACCCGACCTACAAGGACGTGTGCAGCGACCGCACGGGACACGCCGAGGTGGTGGACGTGACCTTCGACCCGTCGCGCGTATCGTTCGATACGCTGCTGGATGCGTTTTTTGCGATGCACGATCCGACCCAGGTGAACCGTCAGGGGCCGGATTGGGGATCGCAGTACCGCAGCGTGATCTTTGCCCACTCCGACGACCAACTGTGGGAGGCAAGGGCAAAGATCGCGGAGCTGAACGCAACCGGCGCCTACCGCATGCCGGTGGCAACGCAGGTGATGCCGGCGTGCGTCTTCTGGAAGGCGGAGGAGTACCACCAGCGGTATCTGGAGAAGCGCGGCATGGTGAGCTGCCAGATCTAGGTGAAGGTTGCTGGTTGCTAGTTGTTGGTTGGGGTGAGGCCCTGCGACGGGGTGGCGAAGAAGCGGCGGCGGATCCAGAAGGCGACGTTGACCAGGCTGATGAGGGCGGGGACTTCGATCAGCGGACCGACGACTCCGACGAAGGCCTCGCCGGAGTTGAGGCCGAAGACGGCGACCGAGACGGCAATCGCCAACTCAAAATTATTGCCCGCGGCGGTGAACGAGAGCGCGGCGGACTGCGCGTAGTCCGCGCCCAGCCGCTTGCCCATCCAGAAGCTGACCAGAAACATGATGAGGAAGTAGAGAATCAGCGGGATTGCGATGCGGGCCACGTCCAGCGGCAGGCGGACAATGAGATCGCCCTTCAGCGAGAACATCACAACAATAGTAAAGAGAAGCGCAATGAGGCTGAGCGGGCCGATGCGCGGGAGGAAGTGCGTGCGGTACCAGTCTTCTCCTTTGCGGCGGATGAGGAGGGTGCGGGTGAGGAACCCGGCGGCAAAGGGGACGCCGAGGTAGAGGCCAACGCTGCGCGCGATCTGGCCGATGCCGATGGGGACAACGCTTCCGGCAAGACCGAACCAGCGGGGAACCACGGTGAGAAACGCCCACGCATAGAGGCTGTAGAAGAGGACCTGGAAGATGCTGTTGAGGGCGACCAGGCCGGCGACGTAGTCGGTGTCGCCCTCGGCCAGCTCGTTCCAGACAAGGACCATGGCGATGCAGCGGGCGATACCGATCAAAATCAGACCGCGCATGTAGGCCGGCTCGCCGCGCAGGAAGACGAGAGCGAGGAGGAACATCAGGATGGGGCCAATGATCCAGTTCTGAACGAGCGAGAGAGCGAGGACGCGTCGGTTGCGGAAGACTTCGCCGAGTTTTTCGTAGCGGACTTTTGCCAGCGGCGGAAACATCATGACGATGAGGCCAATGGCGATGGGGATGTTGGTGGTGCCGCTCTGGAAGCGGTTGACGAAGGCGGAGACGTGAGGCACGAAGTGACCCAGACCGACGCCGAAGGCCATGGCGAGAAAGATCCAGAGGGTGAGGAAGCGGTCGAGGAAGGAGAGATGCTTGCGCTGGAGTGGCGCGCAGCTGCGGCCTTGGGTCTGCGTCATGGTTAGCGGGCCTTTCGGGCTGGGGCTGCTTGGCGTTTACGTTCTGCTACGATTCGCTGCTGCTCATTGCGATGGAAAACGACTATAAATGATTGCAGCTAAACTTCTAAGAATGTAACAGACTTTACAGGCATTCGTGGGCGGACAAAATCAAGAACCCTATGCGAACAATCTCTACGCTGCTAATGGTTGCATTCTTGCTGGCCTGTAGCGGCACTCTGTTGGCGCAGAGTTGTACCGGGCTTTGCCTACTACAGCAGAAATCCTGTCCGGGCAATGCGACGACATCGATCAGCGGTGTGGTCTACGCGCCCAACGAGACCGACCCGCTGCCTCACGTGATGGTCTACATCCCCAATGCGCCGGTGGAGCCGTTTCCGTCTGTTGTGAGCTGTCCGCTGGCCGGAGCAGCGCCCTCGGGCTCGCCTCTGGTGGGAGCGATTACGGCCGTCGATGGCAGTTTTACGTTGACCAATGTGCCGGTGGGGCAGAATATTCCGCTGGTGATCGTCACCGGGCGCTGGCGACGCCAGTTTGTCATCCCCAATACGACGGCATGCACCAATACTAAGCTGCCCGCGGACTTCGCCGTGATGCCGCAGAATCACTTGCAGGGTGACATTCCCAGGATCGCCATCGCCACCGGCCAGGATGACGCTCTGGAGTGTGCGCTGCGCGTGATGGGAATCAGCCCGTCGGAGTTCACCGATCCCGCCCCCAACGGCCAGGGGCGCATCAACCTCTTCGGCGGCGGTGGCGCCCCAGGCTCGGGCATTGTCCTCGACTCGGATACGCCCACCCAGGCCGCGCTGATGGGCGATCCCACCGTACTCAACCAGTACGATGTCCTGATGCTTCCCTGCGAGGGCGGCGATTACCCCAAGCCTCAGCAGGAGCTGTCGAACCTGATCGACTATGCCAACGCCGGAGGACGGGTCTTTACCAGTCACTTCAGCTACTCCTGGATGTGGAACAATGCGGAATTCAATAATGTAGCTCAATGGATCGGTGGTCCAGACACCGAGATCCTCCCCGAGGTGGGGCTGGGAACCGTCAATACCAGCTTCGCTGAAGGAGAGACGCTGGCAGAGTGGTTGCCGCTTGCCGGTGCGACGAGTACCCCGGGAGAGATTCCGGTCGTCACAGGGTTCCAGGATACCAATGGCGTCATCGCGCCGACGCAGGAGTGGTTGACGGCAACCTACAGCTTACATCTGTTCCCCGGACCACCCCTGATTTTCACCACCACGGCGCAATTCGTCTTCGATACACCGATCGCGCCCACTGGGACGACCGTCAACCAGTGCGGGCGTGTTCTTTATAACGATTATCATGTGGAGAATCCGCCCAGCAATGTCACCGCTTCCACAATATTCCCCAACGAATGCCCGCGTGAAGCGCTTACCGGTATGTCACCGCAGGAGAAGATGCTGGAGTATGACCTCTTCGAGCTGACCGACGATGGTGGCCTGCCCTCGATCATTCCCGTTGCTTACGATTTTGGCTCTGAGGCCGTCGACTATCCGTCTGCGTCAGAGCTCTTCACCTGGACCAACAACTCCAGCGACCCAATGGCGGTCTCATCGGTCAGCATTACTGGCAGCGACTTCAGCGTCGTCGCCGGAACCGATACCTGCTCCAACATGATCATCGCCGGTGGCGGGAGTTGTACGATCACGGTCGGCTTTACGCCATTGGCGATCGGCGCGCGCACGGGTACGCTCTCGGTCGTCTCCGGAGGCATCTCGGAAACCGCCTCCCTCAGCGGCACCGGCGTACCGGGCTTCTCGCTCTCGCCCGGCTCGCTCAGCTTCGGCTCGGTCGTCGTCGGCGACACCTCCTCGCAAACCGTGACGCTGACCAGCAACGCCAGCGGCCCCCAGCCTCTGCCGGTACTACAGATCACCACCGGCTTCTCGGTCAGCACGACCGGCTGTGCCAATCCGGTTCCCGCGCTGGGCACCTGCGTGGTTACAGTCACCTTCTCGCCGACCGAGCCCGGCGTACAGAGCGGAACGCTGACCGCAGTTGTTCCGCTCTCCGACCAGAGGACGCTGCTCTCCGGCACGGGGACCCCCGACTTCACCCTCACCCCTGCAACCCTCGACTTTGGCTATCAGGATGTGGGCGTCATCTCCGCGCCCCAGTACCTCACGCTGCAAAGCTATGCCATTGGCACCCTGGCAACGCCCGTCTTCGCAACCACGGGCAGCTACTCGGTCAGCACAGCGGCCTGTGGCGCCCAGATCGCAGCCCAGTCCGCCTGCCTGGTCTCAGTCACCTTCGACCCGCAGACCCCCGGGCCAAATGCGGGAACACTCGCCGATAACTCGACCAACCTGGTCTATGCGGGCCTGAACGCCACCATGACCGGAATCGGCGTCGACTTCACCATCTCGCTCAATCCCACCTCAGACTCCGTCATCGCAGGCGACGGTGTTACGACCAATGTAACGGTGACACCGACTCCGGGATTCGCCGCGCCAATCACCCTGAGTTGTACGGCGGTCTCGGCGCTGACCGCGTCGAGCTGCAATTTTCCTTCGCCGACGCTGACACCGTCAACCGTTGTCACCGAATCGATCACCATCACCACAACCTCGCAGTACACGGTGGTTGGCTACAGCGGGTTTGGCGGCAGGGGGTACCTGTGGCTGATAGCGCTGGGGAGTGGATGTCTTCTGTGGAGCACGCGTCGCAGGGCTCGGCTGCTGCTGCGTGGCAGCCTGTTGCTGGCAATGCTGGCAGCGATTGGGCTCTCGCTGACGGCATGTACCGGTAAACTACCCGCTCAAAACGCCACATGGACCGCCCCCGGCAACTATGCCATCACGGTCACGGCAACGCAAGGCGGTCTGGCGCGTTCAGCAACCTACAACCTCACCGTGACGGCCAAGTAGCGCATCGCATCCGCAATCTCTCACGGGCGGATGGCCGGGCGTCTCTCTTTGTCTGCGGCATGGTTAGCGGGCCTTTCGGGCCGGGGATGCTTGCAGGGTTACAAGGCTGGATGGGGGGCAAACAGCTTTGCTGAGGCGGGCACGGTCGGATTGCATGAGGCGATCGTCCGTGAGCCACTTGAGCGTCTTGCGCAGGAGCTTGGCGGCACCGTTGTCAAAGGGCGGCGTGATGCGGTAGTGCATCCACTTGCCTTCGCGACGCGCCTCGACGATTCCCGCGCGGCGCAGGTAGGCCAGATGACGCGAGATTTTGGGCTGAGGCTGATCGAGGATTTCGACGAAGGTGCAGACGCACAGCTCTTCGTGGCCCATGAGGTTAAGCAGGCGCAGGCGGGTGACGTCGCCGAGGGCCTGAAAGAAGCGTTCCTTGTCGAAGTCCGGCGGATTTTTTGCCATGCGTTACTTATACGCCTTGACGAATATATTGGCAAGCCATATAGTCGTATTAGCAGATATGTTTCTGGAGGCAATCGAATGGCAGAGCAGGTTCTGGAGTCGGTGCGAGCGAAGTATGGTGCTGTTGCGGAGAGTTCGCTATCGAGCAAGGACGCGGGAGTGAAGGCGGTGGCGGAGGCCTTCGGGTATACGGCTGAGGAGTTGCGGTCGATTCCGGCGGAGGCGAATATGGGGCTCTCCTGCGGCAATCCCACAGCGACGGCGCACATCCAACCGGGCGAGGTGGTGGTCGATCTCGGCTCGGGCGGCGGGCTGGATGTGTTTCTGGCCGCGAAGATGGTGGGGCCGGAGGGCCGCGCCATTGGCATCGATATGACGCCGGCGATGATCGAGCGGGCGCGGGCGAATACGCTGGCGGGAGGCTACACCAACGTCGATTTTTATCTTTCGACGATCGATAAAATTCCGCTGCCGGATGCGTCGGTCGATTGCGTGATCTCGAACTGCGTGCTGAATCTGGCACCGGATAAGCCTGCCGTCTTCCGCGAGATTGCGCGCGTGCTGAAGCCCGGCGGCCGGGTTGCGGTGAGCGATATTGCGCTGAAGAATGAGCTGCCGGAGGCCGTTGCGCAGAGCATGGCGGCGTACGTCGGGTGCATTGCCGGAGCGTTGCGGATGGGGGAGTATCGCGCGGGACTGCTGGCAGCAGGGTTTGAGCACGTCGAGATTGTGGACAGCGGCAAGGACTTGAATGCCTATGCCAAGGTGGAGAACCAGTCGGGCTGCTGCTCGCCGGCGATGGATTGCGGCGATTCTTTAAAGGTAATTGCGGAGCCTTGCTGTGGTGGTGCGGCTAGTCCTGAGGCTTCGTTGCATGAGGAGTTGAAGACGCTGCTGGCGAAGTACGACATCAACGCGGCAGCGGCCAGCGTGAAGGTGTACGCGATCAAGGCCCGCACCAACGCAACAAACTAACAGCGAGACCTGGGGAGGCACGAATGCCGCACTACAACGTCTTGTTTCTGTGCACGGGGAACTCCGCGCGGTCGATTCTGGCCGAGGCGATTCTGAACCGCAAGGGCGCGCCGGAGTTCACCGCGTACAGCGCGGGGAGCCATCCGGCGGGCGCGGTGCGGCCGGAGGCGTTGCGCCAGTTGCAACTGGCCGGTCTGAACACGGAGGGGCTGCGCAGCAAGTCGTGGGACGAGTTTGCGGTGCCCGGCGCGCCGCGGATGGACTTCGTCTTCACGGTGTGCGATAACGCGGCGCGGGAGAGTTGTCCGCTGTGGCCGGGACAGCCCATGACGGCGCACTGGGGCGTGGCCGATCCGGCGGCGGTGGTGGGCAAGCGCGAGGAGATCGAGAGGGCCTACCGAGAGGCGTACACGATTCTGGAGAGGCGCATCTCGCTGATGCTGGCGCTGCCGCTGACGACGCTCGATAAGATGGCGATCAAGCGGGAGCTGGGAAAGATTGGCGGCGTGGGCCTGCCGGAGTGAGTATTCAGAAGATTGTCTGGACTTGCGTTTCGATTCCCTGCCCCCTAGCCTGTAGGCATGAGCGCTTCCAGTTCCACTTCCGTGCCCACTTCGTTTGCTTCGCTTTCGTTTGATGAAAAGCTCGACCGTCTGGCCAAGGTCGCCGTGCGTGTGGGCCTAAATCTGCGCGCGGGACAGGAGCTTGTGCTGAGTGCGCCGATCGAGACGCTGCCGCTGGTGCGGCGGATTACGGAGCACGCGTATCGCGCGGGCGCGCTGCTGGTGACGACCTTCTATAGCGACGATCCGTGCGTGTTGGCGCGCTACGAACACGCGCCGGACGCGAGCTTCGACTATGCGCCCGCGTGGTTACAGGATGCGATTGCGGCGGCGTTCAAGAGCGGCGCGGCGCGCATGGCGATTGCGGGCGGAAATCCGGCGCTACTGGCGGGGAAGGACCCGGCGAAGGTCTCGCGCGCGAATATTGCCGCGTCGAAGGCGGCCAAGCCCGCGATGGAGCTGATTACGCGGCACGAGATCAACTGGACGATTGTTGCCTCGGCCACGCCGGAGTGGGCGAAGCTGGTCTTCCCCAATGAGCCGGTGGAGCAGGCGGTTGCGAAGCTGTGGGAGGCGATCTTCGTTGCGTCGCGGATTACCGGCGACGATCCGGTGGCCGACTGGCTGGCCCACGGAGCGCGCCTGAAAGAGCGCGTGGACACGTTGAATGAGAAGCGATTCGCGGCGCTGAGATTTAAATCCAAAGACGGAAGCACGGATCTGAAGGTGGGTTTGGCGGACGAGCATCTGTGGGCGGGCGGAGGAACGACGGCGGGAAATGGAGTCTATTGCCAGCCCAATATTCCCACCGAGGAATGCTTCACCACGCCGCACAGGGAGCGCGTGGATGGCGTGGTAAAGGCGTCGAAGCCGCTCTCGCACCAGGGGACGCTGATCGAGAACATCCGCTGCCGGTTCGCGGGCGGGAAGATTGTGGAGGCCACGGCGACCGCGGGCGAGGACGCGCTGAACCGTCTGATCTCGACCGACGAGGGCGCGCGGCGGCTGGGCGAGGTGGCGCTGGTGCCCGCGTCGTCGCCGATTGCGGCGGCTGGGATTCTGTTCTGGAACACGCTGTTCGACGAGAACGCGGCCAGTCACATTGCGCTGGGCCAGGCGTACTCGACGTGCCTGATCGGCGGCGAGAAGATGAGCGAGGAGGAGCTGGCAAAGCTGGGCGCAAACTCCAGCCTGATCCATGTGGACTGGATGATCGGCTCGGCGGAGATGGACGTGGATGGCATCAGCGCAAGCGGCGCGGCGGAGCCGCTGATGCGCGCGGGCGAGTGGGTATAGAGAATTTTCACCGCTGGTATAGAGCGTTGCGCCTCGAGTAAAATACAGAGATTCTGACCCTTCGACAAGCTCAGGGTCAGAATGACGGCGTTTGAAAGGGTAAACTTACACTCACTATGAAACTCTCCGGTTGCGGCACAGCTCTGGTAACCCCCTTTGGCGCGGACGGCAGTATCGAAGAACATGCGCTGGCCCGCCTTGTGAACTGGCAGATCGAATCGGGCGTCAACTTTCTGGTTGCATGCGGGACGACGGGCGAGGCCTCGACGATGACGGAGGCCGAGAACGAGCGCGTCATTGAGATTGTGGTGAACACCGCGGCGGGCCGCGTTCCGGTCTTCGGCGGCTGCACTCACAATGCAACCAGCGTCGCTGTTGAGCGCGCGAAGAAGCTGGCGAAGATTCCGGGGCTGGACGGCATTCTCACGGCGAACCCGTACTACAACCGGCCCGGCCAGGAGGGCCAGTTCCAGCACTTCCACGCCATCGCCGAGGCGGTGGAGTTGCCCATCCTGCTGTACAACATTCCATCGCGCACGGGCACCAACATGGAGCCGGCGACGGTGCTGCGGCTGGCCGAGCTTGCGAATGTGATCGGCGTGAAGGAGTCGAGCGGCAACATTGCGCAGATCACCGAGATCCTGAACAACGCGCCCACGGGCTTCAAGGTCTTCAGCGGCGACGACGGGCTCACACTGCCCATTATCGCGCTGGGCGGGGCGGGGCTGGTGTCCGTGGCGTCGAACGCAATTCCCGCTCAGATGGCGCAGATGGTGCAGGCCGCGCTCAGTGGCGACTGGGCGACGGCGCGGGCGATCAACCGCAAGTTCTTCCGGTTGATGCAGGCGCACTTCTCGGAGCCGAGTCCCGCGCCGGTGAAGGCTGTGCTGGCGCTGATGGGCCGCATCGAAGACAACCTGCGCCTGCCCATGGTGCCGGTAACGGCGGCCATGCAGCGCAAGCTGGAACAACTGCTCATTGAGCTTGGGCTGCTCATGAGCGCGTAATCCGTCGTACGACTTACCCCGTGCAACAACCGCTGCGCCGCGATGCCTTCCCGCTACAATCGGAGCAGACCATGACGACTGCAAGTCTCGAATCCAGAATCGAAGAGTCATTTGCCGCGGGCGCTGATACCGTCAGCGATGTGGACGCGTTCGACGCATTCCTTGAACTGCGCAACGCGCTCGAAGCAGGCACGCTGCGCGCGGCGGAGCCGGATGCGGCAGCGCCGACGGGATGGCGGGTGAATGCGTGGGTGAAGCGCGGGATTCTGCTGGGCTTTCGCATCGGCGCGCTGACCCAGATGAGCGGCGACGGCGCGCTCAGCTTTCTCGACAAGGCGACCTACCCGGCGCGGAGATTTGTGGCGGAGGACGGCGTGCGCATCGTTCCTGGGGGCAGCTCGGTTCGCTCGGGGGCGCATGTGGCGCGCGGCGTGGTGATGATGCCGCCGGCGTACATCAACGTGGGCGCGTACGTCGACGAGGGGACGATGGTGGACTCGCACGCTCTGGTGGGCTCGTGCGCGCAGATCGGGCGGCGGGTGCATCTGTCGGCCGGGGCGCAGATTGGCGGCGTGCTGGAGCCGGTGAACGCTTCGCCGGTGATCATCGAGGACGATGTGCTGGTGGGCGGCAACACTGGCGTGTATGAAGGGACGATTGTGCGGCGCGGCGCGGTGCTGGCGGCGGGAACCATCCTGACGCGGGGCACGCCGGTCTACGATCTGGTGCATGCCACCACGCTGAAAGCGACTCCAGCCACGCCGCTGATTATTCCTGAGGGCGCGGTGGTCGTTCCGGGCTCGCGCGCCGTGACTGGCGGCTATGGCAAGCAGATGGGATTGAGCGTCTACACGCCGGTGATCGTGAAGTACCGCGACGAGAAGACAGATTTGTCGACCACGCTGGAGGATCTGCTGCGATAGGAGTCCCTGATGAACAAACTACGCATATTCGCGCTAATTTGCCTTATCGCAGCTGGGGTATTGCTGTTTCTTCAGAGTGTTTTTGGTTTGATCGCAATGCTGGGCATAGGACTTTCCACACTGCGAGAGGTAGTACTTGTTCTTTGCCTGACAATGGCTTTTCCTATCTACTTGTCGGCAATCATCTCGCTTCGGACAGCTACGATTTGCCTATGGCTGTTCTTTATCGCTCAATGGGTTGACGAATGCCTTATTGACTCACCGCATTTTGTAACCCCGTTTGATTGGTGGCATGGCGATATGTTGTTTGTTGCAATTCTCTTCGTACAGTGTACGTATCTTGCACTGCGTCGTTGTGGAGAAAACAAGAAGGTCGGATTATTTAATGTTTTTCCTATGCCGTAGCCCATCATTTGGGAGTGTTCAACATGATCGAAAAGCGAATCCTTCCTGACTTCAAATCCGAGGCTGAAGAAGCGAAGTGGTGGTTCGAGCATCAGGACGAACTCAACGAGGACTTCGAGCGGGCCGCTGCGGAGGGGTGTCTTGGTTGCGGCACGGCTGCGCGACTTGGCGGCATTCCCACAACAAAAATCTAACTCAGTCTCCGCTGCATCTGCAGCCGCGGAGCATGGCCATTCGATGGGTGCTGTAGAATCAAAGTAAATGGCACAAGATAAATTACGCATTATCCCCCTGGGGGGCCTTGGCGAGTTCGGCATGAACTGCACGGCGCTGCGCTGGCAGGACGAGATCATCGTCATCGATGCCGGCCTGATGTTTCCCGAAGAAGAGCTGCTGGGCGTTGACATCGTGGTGCCCGACATCAGCTACCTGACCGAGAACCGCGAGAAGGTCCGCGGCATCATCCTGACGCACGGGCACGAGGACCACATCGGCGGCCTGCCCTGGATCCTCTCCGAGCTGAACGTGCCGGTGTACGGCACGGAGTTCACCCTGGCCTTGGTGGAGGGCAAGCTGGACGAGCACCACCTGCTGGACGACGCGGAGCTGATCGAGGTCCTGCCTGGACGGCGGTTCACGCTGGGGCCATTCACGATCCAGCCGATCCGCGTGACCCATAGCCTGGCGGACTGCGTGGCCTATGCCATCCACACGCCGGTGGGCGTGGTGGTGCATACAGGCGACTTCAAGATCGACCTGTCGTCGCCGGATGGCAACCCATTCGACCTGCACTCCTTTGCCGAGCTGGGCAAGCAGGGCGTGCTGTGCCTGCTGCAGGACTCGACCAACGTGGACCGGCCGGGCTACACGCCGAGCGAGCGCGCGGTGCGGCCGCGGCTGGATGAGATCTTCGCGCAGACCAAGAAGAAGCTCTTCTTCAGCTGTTTCTCGTCTTCGATCCACCGCATCCGCATTGCCATGGAGCTGGCCGAGGCGCATGGGCGCAAGGTCGCCGTCATCGGCCGCTCGCTGGACAACTCCACAGAAATCGCTCAGGACCTGGGCTATCTGGACCTGCCGCCGGGGCTGGTGATCAACCCCGGGCAAGTGCGCGACATGGCGGACAACAAGGTGCTGGTGATGATCTCCGGCACGCAGGGCGAGCCGATGTCGGCACTCTCGCGGGCGGCGGTGAACAACCACAAGTACGCGCACATTGAAGCGGGCGACACGGTGCTGCTCAGCTCGCGCATCATCCCGGGCAACGAGAAGTCGATCTTCCGCATGATCGACCATCTGGAGCGGCGCGAGGCCAAAGTCATCTATGACGACGGCACACAGGGCCTGATCCACGTCAGCGGACACGGATCGCAGGAGGAGATGCGGTTGATGATCAACCTGCTGCGGCCGCGGTTCTTCGTGCCGGTGCATGGCGACTATCGCCACCTGAAGCGCCACGCCGAGCTTGCCGGAAACCTGGGTCTGGTGGAGAAGGTGATCCTGCTGGAAGACGGCGAGATTCTGGAACTAGACAAGAACTCCGCGCAGAAGAACGGCAAGATCAACGTGGGACGCGTCTGCATCGATGCCGGCGGATCGATCGACGTGGTGGAGGACATCATCCTGCGCGACCGCCAGCACATCGGCGAGGGCGGTATCGTGCTGCCGATTCTGACCATCAACAAGCGCACCGGGAAGGTGGAGGTGGCGCCGGAGATCGTGATGCGCGGATTCACCGTCGAAGACCCGATCATGATCGCCGAGGCGCGCCTGGTGGTGCAGCGAACGCTGGAAGCCTCCAGCGACGAGGAGAAGGCCGACTACGGCGTCATCAAGGAGAAGGTGCGCGGCGACCTGAAGCGCTACATCCAAAAGAACATGAGCCGCAGACCGCTGATCATGCCGGTGATCATGGAGGTTTGAGGGCGGAGGTTTGACAGCAGGGATTTATTCCTGCCGATTCGTGCCTGTCCGAGTGAGTTCCACGCATTTCCTGCATCCAACCAATGCAGGAGAACCGGAATGCTCACGCCTGGAATCATCGGCATCATCGTTACGCTGGTCGTGGTCGGCCTGGCGCTGTACCTGATCGACCTCATCCCGATGGATAACACGATCAAGCAGATCATCCGCGGGATCGTCATCGTCCTGGTCATCGTCTGGCTGCTACAGGCCTTCGGATTCATGGGATCGCTGCACAGCTACTTCCACCCCGTTCGTCCAGTTCGATGACGAGGGTGCGGCCAGAGTCGCGCCTCGCATCTTGAACCTTGCGTCTGGCGCCTTGAACCACGACACTTGCGCTACTGTTTATCGCGATGGATGTAGCGACGGCCTGAGAGGTGGAACTCGCCGCTAAGGACGCGGGCGATGGCCTCCGCGTAGGCGATGTGTTCTTCGACCAGGATGCGCGCGGAGAGACTCTCTGCGGTGTCGTCGTCGAGAACAGGGACGATGCGCTGCAAAATAATTGCGCCATGATCCACTGCCTCATCCACAAAATGCACAGTGCATCCTGCGACCTTGGCGCCGAACGCGAGCGCCTGGGCCTGAGCGTCGAGGCCGGGAAACGCGGGCAGAAGCGCGGGATGGACGTTCAGGATGCGGTTGGGGAAGGCGCGCACAAACTCCGGCGAGATGATGCGCATGTATCCGGCGAGGCAGACCAGATCGACGCGATTCTGTTCGAGCGTGGCGACGACCTCTGCATCGTGCTCGGCGCGCTTGCGGCCCGCGGAGGGGATGGCGATAGCGGGCAGACCAAGTTTGCGCGCAGATTCGAGGCCGGCGGCGTCGGGTAGGTTCGACAGAACCACCGCAATCTCCGCTCCGGGGAGGCGACCATCGCGGATTGCGTTGGCGATGGCGATGAAGTTTGAACCACGGCCGGAGAGTAGGATTCCAAGTTGTTGCAAGGGGCGCCTCCTCCTGAATCGTACTGCATCCGGTTCCAACCGAAGTACATTCGACTTCCTCGCAGAACAGAACGGCCCGCCAAGAGGCAGGCCGTTCCGTTGCACATCAAAACCTGGAGCACCGAGCGGGAATTGAACCCGCGAATACTGATTTTGCAGACCAGCGCGTTAGCCACTTCGCCATCGGTGCTTCTTGTTCGCCGCATACGCTGGAGGGCCAACGTGCGCGGCGGTGAAATTGATGCGGACGTTCTGCAAGGATGGCAGACGCCTACTTTGGTTGAGTGGTCATGCGCAGATACGGCTTCACAGTCTTATAGCCAGGGAAGATCTTGCCGGCGTCCTCGTTGCTGACGGCTCCGGTGATGATGACGTCGCCTCCCTGCTTCCAATTGGCCGGGGTTGCGACCTTGTGTTTTGCGGTGAGTTGGATCGAGTCGAGCACGCGGATGATCTCGTCGAAGTTGCGACCGGTGGTCATGGGGTAGGCCATCGTCAGCTTGATTCGCTTGTCCGGGCCGATGACGAAGACGGTGCGGACGGGCGCGTTGTTGGCCGGACTGCGGCCCTCCGAGGTGGTGCCGTCGGCGGCGGCCAGCATGTCGTAGAGCTTGGCAACCTTCAGCTCTGGATCGCCGATGAGCGGGAAGTTGACCTTCGCACCGCCCACGTCCTCGATGTCCGCCGACCATTTTTCATGGTTGGCCACCGGGTCCACGCTGAGGCCGATGACCTTGGCGCCACGCTGGGCAAACTGCGATTCCAGCCTGGCGACCGCGCCCAGTTCCGTGGTGCAGACCGGGGTGAAGTCCTTGGGGTGCGAGAAGAGAACCACCCAGTTGTCGCCGATCCACTCATGAAAGTGGATGGTTCCCTGCGTGGTCTCTGCGGTGAAGTCGGGAGCTATGTCGTTGATGCGGAGTGACATGAAATTTTACCTCGTAAGTTCGATTGTCTTTCCCTGTCCCGTGAGATTGGATGTTCGTCTGGCCGGATTGGATGAACCTGCGCACAATAAAAAACCCGCCCGGCTCGTTGGCTCTGGGTGGGTTCTGCGTTGCTCGAATCGAATGTTCGCTTCCTACGATTCGCCTATCCGCACACCCACTCTACAGAGCCGCAGCAACAGAGGCGGCGGCAGGCGAGGTTCGCGTTGGGCGTCATCGTCATGGCTAATTTTGTCTTCTTGCAGCTTGTGCCAGCACCGCATCCAGTAGAGCTGGCTTGAAGCAGTTTGCTTCAATGCGGTCTAGTTGAACGATACGTTCGAGGAGAGGATGTGTCAAATCCCGCATCGATAAGGACCGCATCCGGGCATCCCCGCCAGCGATGCAACGGCGCGCGGCGGCATACGACGCAGTTCGCATTTGGGATGTACGCGTGGTCGGCCGCACCATTCCCATTGCAAGCGGACGCGTTTTCCTGCCGCGTTGCACTTAATTTCAACAGGCCGAGGTTGGGAATCGCCAACAGGGGCGCACTCTTTGAAAAATCGGTGAATGCGCAAGGGAAAAAGTCCCCCTATTTTCGTCTTTTGTTCGCAGTTGCCAAGATGGATAACGCTCCGTACTGTGGGGATGCTTGAGGAACGGAATCAACCTCGGCAACTGCACAACTTTCGACTGGCCGGGAGATTTCGATTCCCCGGCAAGATTCGGTGCAAGCAATGGTTCCCAGTTGTACTTGATGACAATTTGAGTTGAGAGAAGCCAACGGCCCACACGGTCGCGGCCCTCCGGCGCAACGTTCCCGGCTGAACTACCCTGTCGAACTGGCCTCGGATCTTCAGACCCATCGTCTGGCGACACTCCGGCCCACTCGATCCACGGCAGCCCGGGCGCCTGCTCTCCGGAGTTCCGCGAGGCAACCCGCGAACCAGCCTCGACTCTCTCTCGCACCCGCGGTCTGTCGCGCCTGCATAAGCTCGTACGGCGGCCGGGAAGCTGTCTCCTCACGGAGCAGACAGGAGAGCTTCGCCCCCGAGGGCGTGGCTTCAGGGGATGTCCCTCCTGCCGGCTTGGCGCGAAGCAGCCTCCAAAGCCGCCGCAGCCGAGTTCCACGGCCCGGACCGCGGGCCACCTTAGCCGAGCCCGCCGGCGCGTCCGCCAACCAGCAGACGCGCCGGGCGGCACAATTCGCCAGGCTGCGCCGCTCGACCCGGTTCTGAAGCCGGTCAACGGCGCCGACAGGCAGAAGAGAGAAGTCATGCGCCCCAAGAAGACCATTCTCTGCGTCGACGATAACGAACAGGTCCTCTCCGTCCGGACCTTCCTGCTGGAGACGCGCGGCTATCGCGTGATCGCCCTGACCGACCCGCACCAGGCGCTGGAAGTGATCGCCAACTCCCTGCCCGGATCGCTCGATCTGCTGCTCTCGGACCTGGTGATGCCGCAGATGGACGGCAATGAGCTGGTACGCCGCGCCAAGGACATGCACCCGCAACTGCCCGCACTGATCGTCTCCGGCACCGTCACGGCGTATGACCGCGCCGGCCGCGCAGACGTCTTTCTGCCCAAGGGCGCGTGCACGCCCGCCGAACTGCTGGAACGGATCCGCATTCTGGTGGCGCGCAAGCGCGGCCCCAAGAAGTACTCGCTGCCCTCGGCCCCGCCCATGGCCCACAGCCACAACATTGCTGCCGTCTCCGCCTAGATGGGTGGTCTGATGGTGTTGCTCCTTGGTTCTGGATCTGCCGGGCTGCTGCATTCCTGAGCACGTGCCTGTACCTGTGCCTGAAGCGATAGACTCCTTGACTCCATACCGACTAGTTGGTACCGTACTAATCAGTATGTGCGAGCGCGAGGAGCGTTATGGTTGATCGAAAGCAATCCAACCCCCTAGATAAGCCCCCGTCCAGGCCCAGACTGCTGGATGCGGCACTCGATCTGGTCCGCGCCAGGGGCTACGCCGCTACAGCGGTCGACGAGATATGCCACCGGGCGGGAGTGACCAAGGGCAGCTTCTTTCACCACTTCAAGAGCAAGGACGATCTGGCGCTGGCTGCTGTCGCCACCTGGGAGGCGAAGACAGCCAGCCTCTTCGCGGCGGCACCGTACCACCAAGCCGAGGACCCGCTGGACCGCCTGCTGGGCTACGTGGACTTTCGCGCCGCAATCCTCACCGGCGAACTGGCGGATTACACCTGTCTGCTCGGCACGCTGGTGCAGGAGACGTACGCGACCCACCCGAAGATTCGCGCGGCCTGCGAGCGTGCGTTATCGGCCCACACCGCAGAGCTGACGCGCGACGTGGAGGCCGCCAAGCGGCTCTACGCGCCACGGGCGGCGTGGAGCGCGGAGAGCGTGGGCAACTTCATTCAGGCCGTGCTGCAGGGCTCCTTCATCCTGGCCAAGGCAAAGCAGGGCCCCGAGGTGGTGCGCGAAGACCTGGAACTTCTGCGCCGCACCCTGCGCGTTCTCTTTCAGCCGGACACGCACTTCGATTCCGCGAAGGAAGCCAACCCGTCGACGACCGCTGCTTCCCATGCAAAGAAGAAAGATCACCCGCATCCGGCCTCACCTCCCAAGCCAGTGGAGGAGCCAGAGGAAGAACTTGAAGAGGAGTACGACAACCGGCTCAGCCACTTCGTCGACTAAGGCAGCAACCTTTGCGCGCTGCAAGCTATCCAAAAGAGCATGGGTCTACCTTCTCATGGCGGGCAAAGATGAGATTCCGTGCACTGCGTAGTCTCGTGTGGAGACCATCGTTGGCCCACGCAGAGACCATTGAGCCATAAGCGTCTGCAACCCGGTGGGAATCCATGAGCGAAGAGAAGAACGCCGAATCCGCGGTTGCCAATCCACCAGCAAAGTCGGCAGATTCAACGACCAATCCGCCTCAGAGTTCCGCGCCCAAGGGGAGTACTCCATCCGGCGGACTGACGGGAGATGAGGCGCGCAGCCGTCTTGAACAGGACGGGCCCAACGCGATGCCGGACACGTCCGCCCATCCGTTGCGCGATGCATTGGCGAAGTTCTGGGCGCCGGTGCCCTGGCTGCTGGAAGCCTCCATTGTGCTTGAGGTGGTGCTGCATAAAACCATTGAAGCCGCGGTGATTGGCGGCCTGCTGGTCTTCAATGCCGCGCTGGCCTACTTTCAGGAGGGCCGCGCGCAGGCGACGCTGGCTGCGTTGAAGTCGCGCCTGGCGCTGAATGCGTCCGTGCGCCGCGATGGCGCGTGGAAGACCGTCCCGGCCGCGGAGCTGGTGCGCGGCGATGTGGTGAAGCTGTCGCTGGGCGGCGTGGTGGCCGCCGACGTGCATCTGCTCGATGGCTCCGTACTGCTCGACCAGTCGATGCTCACCGGCGAATCGCTGCCCATCGAGGCGGCCGCCGGCGCGGACACTTATGCCGGAGCGCTGGTGCGGCGCGGCGAAGCGACGGCCCAGGTGACGGCCACCGGCATCCACACCAAATTCGGGCGAACGGCGGAGCTGGTGCGCACCGCGCATGTGGCCAGTTCGCAACAGAAGGCCGTGCTGCGGATCGTACGCAATCTGGCGATCTTCAATGCTGCGGTCATTGTCCTGATCGGCATCTACGCCTATCTGCACTCGATGCCGTGGAGCGAGATGATCCCGCTGCTGCTGACCTCGGTGCTGGCGGCGATTCCGGTGGCGTTGCCCGCGACCTTCACCCTGGCGGCGGCGCTGGGTGCCCGCGCGCTGGCGAAGCTCGGCGTGCTGCCGACAAGGCTCACCGCTGTGGATGAAGCCGCAACCATCGATGTACTGTGCGCGGACAAGACGGGAACGCTGACCCTCAATGCACTCTCTGTGACCAGCGTGCGACCGCTGCCCGGCTTCGACGAGGCGCACGTTCTTGGCCTGGCCGCGCTGGCCAGCTCCGAGGGCGGAGAGGACTCGGTCGATAAGGCCATTCGCGACGCGGCCTCGCACAAGCCTGCATCCGACCTGCCAAAGCTCACCAACTTCATCCCCTTCGATCCAGCCAAGAAGATCTCCGAAGCCATGACGACCAACGCGAAGAGCGGACAGGAACGCATCGTCAAAGGGGCCTATCTGGCGGTGACCGGGCTTGCGGCGGCGGCTCCCACCGCGGCTGCGATCGCCGACGAGCTGGAAAAACAAGGCTTCCGCGTTCTGGCCGTGGCTGCGGGCGCACCGGGGTCGATGCAGATGGTCGGCTTCATCGCGCTCAGCGATCCGCCCCGCGACGACTCGACGTCACTCATCACAGAACTGAAGGGTCTCGGCGTTCGCACCGTCATGGTGACGGGCGATGCTCCGGCGACCGCGGCCATCGTCGCGCATCTCGTCGGATTGGACGGTGCGGTGTGTCCTGCCGGGCCGATCCCCGACGCAGTCAAGCCGGAGGACTTCGCCGTCTTCGCAAGCATTCTTCCCGAAGGAAAGTTCAACCTCGTCAAGGCCTTTCAGAAGAACGGGCATACGGTCGGGATGTGTGGCGATGGTGCGAACGACGCGCCCGCGCTGCGTCAGGCACAGATCGGCATTGCGGTCTCGACGGCGACTGATGTGGCCAAGTCTGCGGCGGGCGTGGTGCTGACCGAAGCGGGACTGGGCGGCATCGTCGCCGCCGTCAAAGAAGGCCGAACCACGTTTCAGCGCATCCTGACCTATACGATCAACTCCGTCAGCAAGAAGATTGTGCAGGTGCTTCTGCTGGCGATTGGCCTGCTCCTGACGGGACACGCCGTACTGACTCCCATGTTGATGGTCATTGTCATGATTACGGGAGATTTTCTGTCCATGTCGTTGACCACTGATCGTGTGCGTCCGTCGGTCGCGCCGAACTCGTGGCAGATCGGCCGGATCACCAGCGCAGCCACCGTACTGGGCGTGTGCTTTCTGGCATTCTGCATCGGCGTTCTGCTGGTGGGCATCTACAAGCTGAAGCTCGACATCGCGGCCCTGAGAACTGTTTCCGTCGTTGCGATCGTCTACGGCAGTCAGGCCATGATCTACGCTATCCGTGCGCGCCGCCGCCTCTGGGGGCTGCGCCCAACGATGTGGCTTGTGCTCTCTTCCATCGCCGACATTCTCATCATTACCATACTGGCCAGCCGAGGGATTGCGATGGCACCCCTGCCGCTGCCGGTACTGGCTTGCGAATTTGCAGCCGCAATTGTATTTGGGGCGATTCTCGATGCAGTGAAGATTCCCGTCTTCGCCCGCCTTCAACTCTCATAGAGCCTCTTCCCCATTCCGAGTCAGGCTCTCATCCCGCGAGGGCTCCACGCGCTGCTTCGAGGACTTGCTCGACCTCGGAGTGGCCGTGGGCGACGCTGACGAAGGCGGCCTCGAACTGGCTGGGCGGCAGCCAGACGCCGGAGGCCAGCATTCGCCGGTGGAAGCGGGCAAAGGCTGCGGTGTCGGAGGCGCTGGCCGAGGCGAAGTCCGTCACCGGCCCGGCGGTAAAGAACCAGGTAAACATCGATCCCACGCGGTTGGCGGTCAACGGAACACCGGCCTCGCGCGCCAGCTTCGCCACTCCGTCCGCTATGCTTCGGGTGGTGAGTTCGAGATGCGGATAAACCTCGCCCTCGTGCTCGATGAGGTGCTTGATCGTCGCAATCCCTGCTGCCATTGCCAGCGGATTTCCGCTGAGCGTTCCGGCCTGGTAGACCGGCCCCAGCGGCGCGAGATCGTTCATCACGTCGGCGCGTCCGCCGAAGGCTGCGCAGGGCAGGCCGCCGCCGAGGATCTTGCCCAACGTGGTGAGGTCGGGAGTGACGCCGTAGAGTTGCTGCGCGCCGCCCAGCGAGAGGCGGAAGCCGGTCATCACTTCGTCGAGAATGAGCAGCGCTCCATGCTTCGTTGCGATCTTCCGCAGCCCTTCGAGATAGTCCGGCGCGGGCGGAATCGTACCCGCATTTCCAACGACCGGCTCAACCAGGATGCAGGCTATCTGCGCCGGATGCGCGGCGAATGCTGCTTCAACCGCTGCGAGATTGTTGTACGGCAGGGCCAGCGTGTGCTGCACCGTCTCTGCTGGAACGCCTGCGGAACCAGGAATCCCGAGCGTCGCCACGCCGGAGCCGGCTTTGACCAGCAACGCGTCGGCGTGGCCGTGGTAGCAGCCCTCGAACTTGAGGATGAAGTTGCGCCCGGTGAATCCACGCGCCAGGCGAATCGCCGACATGCAGGCCTCGGTGCCGGAGTTGACGAAGCGCATCTTCTGGACGGACGGGAAGCAGCGGCGCACCAGTTCGGCCAGGTTGGCCTCGCCGGCGTGGGAGGCTCCAAAGCTCGTGCCGCGGCCTGCGGCCTCGCGGATCGCCTCCACCACAGGCGGAAAGGCGTGGCCCAGAACCATCGGGCCCCAGGAGCCGAAGAGGTCCACGTAGCGGTTGCCATCGGCGTCGAAGAGAGTCGCGCCCTCGGCCCGCGCCACAAACGGCGGTTGGCCACCCACGGCGCGAAAGGCACGCACCGGCGAGTTGACTCCACCGGGGAAGAACTCCTCGGCCCGGCGCGCGAGGCCGAGCGATTGCGCAAGCGGCTTGGTTCTGCTGTCAGATTGCATCGATCCAGTATAGGAGGACTCACGGGTCACGGACGCCCGCTCAGTGTCAGTCTATAGTCTCAAGAACTTCGGCTTTCACTTGGGATGCACATCATACTTGGCGATGTAGGCGTGGAGAAGTTCGCGATGAGCGGCGCGGTAGGTGGCGTAATCCTGCGCGATTCCCTGATCGGGGTGGTCGAGCAGAATCCAGCACTCCAGCATTCCATCCTTATCGAGCGCGATCAGAGATTTCAACGTCGCATCCAACTTCTTGTCTGGAATCTTCTGCTCCTTGACAACATCAAGTACGCCGCGCAGCCCGTCGACCTCTTCGGCCAATGAGTGGCGATACTTCGCCTCGGTGGGATAGTGCTCCTTGAACTTCTTCTCCTGCCAGAGCGTGGGGTTCATTGAATAAATAAGCCACGCGGAGGAGGTTGGACTTCCAAGCGAGGCGAAATCGATGGTGATGTTGGTATTTCCCTTGGCGTCCATCGTGGGGCGGGCGGGGAGGGTGATGGGCGGGGCGGCGAGCAGAGCTTTGGTCGAATCCGCCCACTGCTTCAACCCAACTCGCGGGGTCCGGGCGTACGGCTCGGCAACGATCGCATCGATAAACTTGCCCTCCGCCTGCATCAGATCGCCCTGCTTCATCAGGCAATCGCCCCAGTACCGGTACGCCGTCTCCCGGTCGGGATTAACGGCGACGGCGCGGGCGTACCACTGGTCGGCTTCGACGTAGTGACCCTGCTTGTATTCCGTGTCGCCCGCAAACAGCGGCGCCTCATACATCTTCGGATCGGCAGCCATCGCCTCCTGGTACGCCTTGAGCGCATCTGGCATGTCCCCGCTCGAAAACGCCTTCTCCGCCCGCTTGAATGCATCCGCTCCCGGTGATACCGACCCGGCGGGCGCGGGGGCGGTTGGCGCGGCCAGCTTCTCCAGCAATATCTGCACCATATTGCTGGTCTGTCCCGATGCAACAATATTCAGCAGCAGCTTGTGAGCGCGCTCGCGCATCGCCGCTGCCTCGTCCAGTGGATAGTTCACGGCTGCCGCTAGCAGGCATCCCGCCAGCCTTTCCCGCCACACATTGCTCTCTGGCTGTCGCTTGTGCAGGTCCTCGTACAGCGGCAGCGCTCCGACCATGTTCTGGCTGCTGTAGAGAGAGTCTGCTGTAGCAGCCTCTTTGTTCAGTTCGGCGTCCGACATCACACTGGGCTGCTGGTTCTGGGCCTGAGAGGCCGTAAATCCAACCATTCCAAGGGCAAGAATCGCCGACGCTGCCTTTGCCGTAAAACACATGTCGCACTCCAATCAGGAACGCAGCCATCCTCGCACGTCGCGATCCAGACGACAAATTAAATCTGCCACCACCCGGAACTAATCTACCGCATTTATCCTCATGCGCGGCTGTTAGACTGGAGTTTCGCCGCCGCGCATGACAAAGTGCGCGTCTACAGTCGGCAGCGTCCCAATCCGTTTGCACGAACTGCTCAGGAGATGATTCATCGCAAGCTGGAGCAGAGCAGGCTGGTTGGGTGCAGGTTGGTTTGCAGCAAAAACAAAGAGAACCCGAGTGACTGAAGTGTCTTCCAATCCGCCCGCCCCGCCCGTCGCAGACCAGCCCCTTGCAGACCAACCGGACCACGCCACACGCGTAGATGTTCTCTACGCAGAGCACGCAGATGCGAAGCCGGCTGCGAAGGCCCGTGCCACCTACTCCGATGCCGGGGTCGATATCACCTCGGGCGACCGCGCCAAGCAGCGCATCAAGATGCTGGCGCGAAAGACATTCAACAAGCATGTGCTCTCGGAGATCGGCGGATTTGGCGGGCTGTTCGCGCTGGACCTGGAAAAATTTCCCCAGCCCGTGCTTGTCTCCAGCGCAGACGGCGTGGGCACCAAGCTGAAAGTTGCGTTTGAACTGGGGATTCATCACACGGTGGGCGCGGACCTGGTGAACCACTGCGTCAACGACATTGCAGTGCAGGGCGCGACGCCGCTCTTCTTCCTCGACTACCTGGCGACGGGCATGCTGCGCGACGAGGACAGCGAGATGGTGGAGACCGTGGTGCGCGGACTCTCCGAGGCGTGCCGAGCCAATGGCTGCGCGCTGATCGGCGGTGAGACGGCGCAGATGCCCGGCTTTTACGCCGACGGAGAATACGATCTGGCGGGTACGATTGTCGGCTGCGTCAACCGGCCGGACATCATCACCGGCGACAAGATTGAAGCGGGGGATGTGCTGATCGGGTTGCCCTCGAACGGGCTGCACACGAATGGCTACTCGCTGGCGCGCAAGCTGCTCTTCGAGGTTGCGGGATACTCGCCCGACCACTACGTCAACGAGCTGAAGGACAAGGTTGGCGCGGCGTTGATGAGGACGCATCGCAGCTATCTGGCGATTCTGAAAAAGCTGACCGGAGCGGGGATTGTGCGCGGAATGGCGCACATTACCGGTGGAGGAATTACGGAGAACCTGCCGCGCATCCTGCCGCGCGGGACGGCTGCGGTCGTCGATCTGGCAAGCTGGACTGTGCCGCCGATCTTCGAGCACCTACAGCAGCTCGGCAACGTGGAGCAGAGCGAGATGATGCGGACTTTCAACATGGGCATCGGCATGATCGTGGTGGTGCCAGCCGAGCAGGTGAAGAAGGCCAAGGCAGTGCTGAACCGGGCGAATGAGCGCTACCACATCATCGGGCGGATTACGCGCGGCGACCGGCGAGTCACCTACAACTAGCTTTCGTTACGCGAGAAGCGCTACGGTGGTCACCCGCGCCTCATGCCGCGGTCCATGGCCTGGTTGGCGAGGCGGTCGGCGTCTTTGTTCTTGTGGCGGAGGGCGTGGGTGATCTGGAAGCCTTCGAGCTGCGCGATCTTCTTCCTGGCCTGGTCGTAGAGCGGGCGGAGGATCGGGCTCTTGACCTGGTACTTGCCCTGAATCTGCTTGACCATCAGCTCCGAGTCGGAGACGACGCACAGGCGGCGATGGCCGTTCTGCAGCGCGTAGTCGAGTGAGGCGAGCAGGCCGGAGTACTCGGCGAAGTTGTTGGTCTGGATTCCGAGAAACTCGGAGAGTTCGGCGAGAACCGCGCCGTCGGCGTCCTGGATCAGCGCGCCAAAGCCGGAGGGACCGGGATTGCCACGCGCTCCGCCGTCGCAGTGCGCGGAGATCCAGGGGCCGGAGGACGTGGCTGGGCGCATAACGAGGCGGGAGGCTGGGCGGGACTCGGAGAAGAGGCTGGGCTGGGCCGGGCTTGAGGGCATGGGTTGAGTCTATCCGTTCTATGTTGTACGTTCTACGTTGTACGTTCCAGAGTCCCGTATCCGCCAACCGCTTTTACATACAACATACAACTGGCAACCCGATCCTCCTGCCCGCCTACACTGGCAACTCACAACTGTTCTCCCGCTCACCTTTTGGCGGCGCGGCGGTCTATTGAAGTGACCCCTTACCTGGCTCCGGAGTCAGCGACGATGAATGCAGATGCGATGGGACTGGACGGCGGCGGCGGGATTTCGCCGGTGCTTTCGGCGATGGTTGGCGGCGGGCGCGCACGAGGCGCGAACACGCACAGCTCTGCGCTGCGCCTCTCCGCTCTGATGGACGCGGCGGCCCGTGTGGGCGCAAGTCGGTCTGGAGCGATAGAATCGTCCCCAGCGATGGCCAAGCCAGCAGCGCAATTCGGAACCAAGACCGACAGGAACAGCGGCAAGCTGACCGAGGCGCAGTTGGAGGCGCGCGCCCTGCAGCGTGCTGAAGACGACGATCTGATTCGGGAAGCACAACGCGGCGACCGCACTGCCTTCGACTCGCTGGTGCGGCGTTACGACCAGCCCGTGCTGCGGCTTGCGCTGCACATGCTGAGCAACGAGCAGGACGCCCAGGACGTGCATCAGGAGGCGTTCCTGAAGGCGTATCGCCACATTGGGAACTTCCGCTTCGAGTGCTCGTTCTACACCTGGCTGTACCGGATTGTGACCAACCTTTGCCTGGACCATCTGCGGCGGCGCAAGAGCCGACGCGAGGACCCGGCCACGGTGCTGGACGCGCGCGGCGACGAGATGGACCTGCTGTCGAACATCTCCGACACCCGCGCCATGGCCAACCCGGGGCGCGAGCTCGACCGCAAACGCATGGGCGAGTGCATCCATCTCGCGCTGGACAAGCTGACGCCGCGCGAGCGCACCGTCTTCGAGCTGAAGCACTACGAGGGACTGAAGTTGCGCACTATCGGCGAGATGTTGAGCACCACCGAGGAGACGGCAAAGAACACGCTCTTCCGCGCCACCCGCAAGCTGAGAGCGGAGCTGGCGGAGTTGAGAAGCTAGTTGTGAGTTGTAAGTTGTGAGTAAAGACGAAGGGCAGACGGGCAGCAGCATAGACCCGAGACGAGATTCTTTTGAGGCTGGTTGAGGTAGAGCAATGAAGTGCGAAAAGGCGCAGCAAAATATAGTTCTTGTCACCTACGGCGAGCTGCCGGATGAGCAGATGGCCTCGCTGGAGGAGCATCTGGCGGGCTGCAAGGCGTGCAGTCGCGAGCTACAGGCGTTGCTTGCAATGCACGAGGCGCTGGCCTTGAACCCCGTGGCCGATCCCTCGCCGAACCTGCTGGCGAGCGCGCGCATGCGGCTGGACGAGGCGCTGGACACGATTCCTCCGCGTGGATTCATCGCCCGACTGCGCAGCGATCTCTTCGGCTGGCTGGGCCACATGCAGGGCGCTCCGGCCTTGATGACGCTGCTGATCGGGGTGGGATTTCTGGCGGGCAACTTCACCAACCGGTACCAGGTGGCGCACCAACCCAAACTGCCCTCGCCGGTGGTGCTGAGCAACACGACCAACGGGACGATCGCCAACGTCAGCGGGATTGTGCAGACTCCCAACTCGGCGATCGTGCAGGTGACTTACAACCGCGTGGTGCCGGAGACAGTGCAGGGCTCGCTGGACGACCCGCAGATCCGCCAGTTGCTGCTGATTGGAACCAAGGCCGAGGCGACCAATGGAGTGCGAATGGACTCTGTCGCGCTGCTGGCCAACGAGTGTCGCGCGGGACACCAGTGCGTGGGCGGTTCGGATGGCAGCGGGATTCGCAGCGCGCTGCTGGTGAGCCTGCGCTACGACAAGAGCCCCGCGGTGCGGATGAATGCGCTGGATGGCTTGCAGCCATATGTCGTTGAGGACCAGCGGGTGCGCGACGCGGTGCTGGAGGCTCTGATGCACGACTCCAGCCCGGAGGTGCGCACGCGCGCCATCAGCCTGCTGCAGCCGGTCGAGTCGGATTCAAGCGTGCGCAAGGTGATGCGCACCGTCTCCACCACGGACGAAAATCCGTACATCCGCAACGTCAGTTCGCACGCGCTGGCGGGAACGGCGGACATACAGTAGGCGCGAGGTCCAGGTTCAGAGGTCGAGGTTCGCGGCAATGAAGAGAGCACTGGGATACGCGCTGATCCTGCTGGCGGCTTGGGCTGCCGCGACGCAGTGCGCCCGTGCCGGCAGCGCGGGTGCGCCTCCCGTGCGCGTCGCTCAGGGCTATCTGGGCGTCGATATACGCGACGTGGCCGAAGACCAGATCGCGGCGCTGAAGCTGAAGGATGCGCGCGGGGCGGAGATCGTCCTGGTGGACCACGATGCGCCGGCCGGCAAGGCGGGCCTGCGCGAGCACGACGTCATCCTGCGCATGAACGGCCAGGCTATCGAGGGTGAAGAGCAGCTCCGCCGGATGCTGCGCGAGTCGCCGCCGGGAACGACGCTTACGCTCCTAGTCAGCCGCGACGGACAACAGAGCACCGTGACCACGCAGACGGCCAATCGCGACGAGGTCGAGCGGCAGGCGTGGGAGCAACACCTCACCGTCCCCGAGCCGCTGCCGCCCGGCGAGATCGATGGCAGCATCTACTTCGCCGCTCCGTCCTCGCCCGCCCCGCCGGTGCGCGGCAACAGCTTTCTCAGTCCCCTGCTGATGGATCCCTCCTACACCGGCGCGATGCTGGAGACAATGAGCGCGCAGTTGGCGGACTACTTTGGCGTGACCGGCGGCGGCGGCCTGCTGGTGCGCAGCGTCGAGGCCAACTCTCCCGCGGCGGTTGCGGGAATGCGCGCGGGCGATGTGGTGGTGCGGGCCAACCAGAAAGCAGTGGCCAGCTCCGCCGACTGGACACGGGCGATCAAGGACAGCCACGGACGTCCCCTCGCCGTGGTGGTGCTGCGCGACAAGAAGGAGCAGACCCTTACGCTGACTCCCGACAGCAAGCGGCGCTCCAGCCTGGAGCAGCCCACTGACGGCTCCGAGCGCGCGATGCTGGCCCCGATAGGATTCTTCTGGTTGCCGCTCCCTTAAGGAAGGTCTGAACAAGTTCTCAAGATTCCCACGGCGGCTAAAGCCGCGTTGGAAATAGGCCGCTTGCGGCGGGACTAAAGTCCCGCCCTTTCAAAACGGAGGCTTATTCAGAGATTCCTTAGCCGACGATATGGAACGATGTCGCCGCACTCGATCCCGGTACACTGGGATTGAGGGACCGAACCATGAGGCGCCACGCCACACTCGTGCTCACCTGCATTCTCTGGGCAATTCCGGCGACGCTCTCACTCGCTCAGAACCCAGACCCCAATGGACTCGCGCAGTCTCCGGCACAGACTGAACTTGCGCCGACGTCGGGTGCCGACGCCGTATCGACGCCTGTCGCGCAGGCCTCCACGCTCACCGCGCGCTCCACCCTGGTTCTGGTTCCCGCACTGGTTCGCAACAAGGCGCACGCGCTCGTCTTTACGCTGAAGGCCAACGACTTCGCGCTCACCGACGATGGCGTCCCGCAGAAGCTGACTCTGGAACAAGACACTGGCGGCGAGCCTCTCGCGCTGGTCGTCGACATCGAAGGCGGAGGCGCGGGCGCCGATGAGCTGGACAAGTACCGCGCGCTGGCTCCAATGCTGGGGGCCATCGTCGGAGGCGTGCCACACAAGGTCGCCGTCGTCGGCTTCGACAGTTCGCCCGTGCTGGTGCAGGACTTTACCCCCGACAACGACCTCGCCACGCACGCCATCAACGCGCTGATCGCCGACGACAGCGGAGACAAGGGTGCGGCCATCCTTGACTCGCTCGGCTTCTCGCTCGACCTGCTGCGCAAGCAGCCCTCGGAGGTTCGCCGTGCCATCCTGCTGGTGAGCGAGACGAACGACCACGGCAGCAAGCTGCGGCTGGACGAGGCGCTGCGCGAGATCAGCGACACCAACACCGCCATCTACAGCATCGGTTTTTCCAGCGGCATGAACGAGCTGAAGAACGGCTCCGCCAACGCTCTTGGCAGCTCAACCCCCGGCCCGGCGCACGGCTGCATGAGCCGCGACCCCAACGACCCGAACGTCAACCTCAAGCAGAGTCCCGCCGAACAGGCATACGGCTGCCTGGAGCTGCTGGCGCCTCCGCTGGCACTCGCCAAGGCAGCCGTGATCGCCATCTTCGAGGGACTACAGAAAAATATTCCCGAGACCGTCGCGCGGCTGACCGGCGGCGAGTACTTCAAGCTGGGCAGCGAGAAGAACCTGGAACGCGACCTGGCCACCATCTCCAACCACATTCCCAACCGCTACATTCTGAGCTTCCAGCCGCAGTCGCCCCATACCGGCCTGCATGCCATCACGCTGCGCCTGCCCAACTACGCCAACCTCGCCGTGACCGCGCGCGGCAGCTACTGGGCCGATAGCGTTGAGCCACCTGCGAATCCCCCTCTCGCGCCAAAGTAGAGCGATGCGCTCTACGCCTTGCGCTCGGCGAGGGCGGTGCGCATGGCGCTGGCGTCGTTCCAGGCGAGGCGCAGGCCGCTGGAGAGCGGCGCGGCGCCAAGCAGGCGCACGAAGGCGAGCAGCGCGCTCAGGTAGACGGGGGCTCGGCCACCGCGCCAAAGCTCCGAGAGCTGTCGCGAATTTCCCTCCGCGTCGGGGTGGTAGACACGATCGTCCCAGCGCTGCGAGCCCTCGGGGAAGTCGGGATAGTTGCGGATGGCGGCCAGCGTGGAGTTGAGGATGCGGTGCTTCCAGGGCTCGGCGTACTGCGGCATGAAGAGGACGTGGCTCTGGCGGTCGCGGCGAACCTCAAGCACAAACTCGGTGAAGCTGGCGGCGCGCGTCAGGTTGAGGTTGGCGTTGGGCTCCACGCCGTGCCGGTCGCCCCCGCTGATGAGCACCTGGTTCCACTGCACGGCGAGGGTGGCCACCTCGCGGTTCTCGTCCCAGTGGCGCAGGCCGTTCAGCTCGACGGCGTGGCAGAACTGGCCGTAGACGGCGAGGAAATCATTCACCAGAAGGCGGTGCTTCGCGTCGCCGATGCGGTAGAGATCCCACAGCGGATGGTTGAAGACGATGAGCACGCCGGGCAGCTCGGCCAGCTCGGCCAGCATCTCCCTCAGCAGCTTTGCCGGCCGCTCGGCGGCTGGGACCGCGGTGAAGGCGGCCATGCGGCCCATCCACTCCGCGCCGGTGGCGCTGGGCAGGTTGTGGATGCCGAGATGGAAGGCTGTGGCTCCGTAGGGCACCGTCCACTCCAGCGAGACCGGGATCTGCCGCGCGGACGCGAGCGAGCGCAGCAACATGGGCGCCTGGATGTCGTCGTGGTCGGTGAGCGAGACCATCGCCGGAAGCTGCAGCTTGTCCTCGATCTGCGTGCGCTCGAGGTCGAAGGCGAGGCGCGGTGTCAGCGGCGGGGTCCAGTAGCTGCGCGCGTAGTCCGGGCGGATTCCGGTGGTGCGCTGGCAGCGCCGCTCGGCCCAGCGCATCAGCGGCTGCAGCACGCCCCAGTCGGTGGAGAGCTCGGCGATGAAGTCCAGCGTCTCGCGCGATTGGTTGGTGTGGCTGTGCAGCGAGACTCCAGCGGTGAATCCGTCGGCAGCGCGAGGCTCGCGCCATAGGTAGGAGACGCTCTGGATCATGGTGGTGCCTCCGGCTCTCGGTCAACTCCCTGCACCTCCAGTCTCCTGAAAGCATGTGAAGAGAAGATGACTGCACCAAGAATTGTGCGCGAAGCTGTACCAAAGTGGGCACGGGGTTGCAGAGCGCGATTCAGAGGCGCGCGCCTTGTCCTTCTTGATTCTGCAAAGGATAAGCTGAAGAAACTACCGCGTCTTGGCGATGTCCGGGCCGAGGAGTTCTTGTGCGCTGGGCGCTGGGGCATCGGGCACGCCTGTGCTGGGCAGCGCGTGTTCGCGATCGAAGGCGGCCTCATGCTCCATGTCGTCGGTCAGGCCCGCCTTCAGCAGATCGAATGCCTCCTTGGGCGTGTCGGCGAACTGGAAGAGATCGCGGTCCTTCATGGCGATGGCGCCCTTTTCCGCGAGAATGTCGAGGTTGAGGACACTCTTCCAGTAGCTCGACCCGTAGATGACGACGGTGATCTTCTTGGCCAGCTTCTGGGTCTGGGCTAGGGTGAGCAGCTCGAACATCTCGTCCAGCGTGCCGAAGCCGCCGGGAAAGACAACCAGCGCCTTGGCCAGGTACGCGAACCAGAACTTGCGCATGAAGAAGTAGTGGAACTCGAAGTTGAGGTCGGGCGTGATGTAGGGGTTGGGCATCTGCTCGAAGGGCAGCTTGATGTTGAGGCCGATGGTCTTGGCGCCTGCTTCGTATGCGCCGCGGTTGGCCGCCTCCATGATCCCCGGCCCTCCGCCCGAGGTGATGACATAGCGGCGGCGGCGACCGGGCAGCGTCATGGCCCAGCGCGAGACCAGTCCGGAGAGCGTGCGCGCGTCCTCGTAGTAGCGCGACATCTCGACGGCGGCCTCGGCCAGGCGCAGCTTCTGCTCGGAGGCCTCGCCGCGTTGCACCTCGTCGGGGCGCGCGGGCTGCTCGGCGGCGGGCGCGGGCGTCGTGGAGCCGGTGTTCTCCAGCAGCTCCAGCTCGTGGCTCGATACGTCGAGCGCGCGGAAGCGCGCCGAGCCGAAGAAGACCACCGTGTCCTGGATGCGTTCGCGGCGGAAGCGCGTCATCGGCTCGTAGTACTCGGCGATGATGCGCAGCATCCGGCCGTCGGGCGAGCTCAGGAACTCCGTGTTCTCATACGCCAGCGGCGCGGCGGCAAGCGGTTCAGGATCTTTTCGGCTCATCGGGTTCTCTTCTCTTCCCCCTGCAAAATCTTCCGTCTGCAAAACCTCTGCGGCGTTGCCTGCAAAGGACAGTGTTGCCTATCGACGGTGGTCGTGGTAGTGGATCGCCTCTGAGACGCCGATCCAAATATCCAGCAGACCCAGCCCCGAGATCAGCCCGCGCACCGCCCCGTTGCGCAGCACCGCAGCCAGAGCGGGACGCGACTGAATGAAGAGGTTGTGGTCCCAGACGCGCGTCCACCAGGGCAGGACCATCACCAGCACGCCCAGGTAGACGCAGAACAGAACCAGCACAAACAGCGAAAGCCGCTGCAGCCAGATGGGCGCGACGGCGCCTGTCCCCGGCTCTGGCGCGGCCTGAGCGGGCGCGGTCTCCGCATTCGGCAACTGCGGCGGCGCGCTCGGCGCGGCTAAATCCTCGGAAGGAATGTGTGCGTCAAAAGGCATCAGGCTCTCCTGTTGACCTTAGCAGAGCCGGTTGCCGGTTTCTAGAGCGGTTTCACAGTACCGTTGCCCTCGCAAAGATTATGCGATGTGGTTTTCTTTGAGAGAAAACCACGCGAGCCTCATTTTCTCCGGGTATATCTACTGTGAAACCGCTCTACTCCGCGCTGTGCATCTTGCGGTCCATCCTCCTTTGTGCGTCTGAGATGAGAAAATAGGAGTAGATGCTTCAACTCTCCTCCGCCGGCAAACGGTTCGGCCCCAAACTCCTGTTTGAAGACGTCAACTGGCTGATCACGCCGGACGAACGCACTGGCCTGGTCGGCGGCAACGGCACGGGCAAATCCACGCTGCTCAAGATCCTCTCCGGCCTGGAGACGCTGGACTACGGCGAGCTGACCTCGGTGAAGGGAATGACCATTGGATACCTGCCGCAGGACGGCCTCGCCATCGGCGGCAAGACCGTCTTTGCCGAGTGTCTCTCCGTCTTCGACCATCTGCACGCGCTGGAGCGCGAGGCCGAAGAGATCACCACCACGCTCTCCACCGCCGATCCCAAATCGCGCGAGTACCGCGCCGCCGCCGACCGCTACTCCGACATCGCCGACCACCTGCACGTCCACGACATCTACACGCTGGACTCGCAGGTCGGGGCCGTCCTGGGCGGGCTGGGATTCAGCAAGGAGGACTGGGAGCGCAAGACGGAGGAGTTCTCCGGCGGCTGGCAGATGCGCATTGCGCTGGCCAAGCTGCTGCTGCAAAAGCCCTCGCTGCTGCTGCTCGACGAGCCGACCAACCACCTCGACCTGGAGAGCCGCAACTGGCTGGAAAACTACCTGCACGACTACCCCAACGCCTTCATCCTGATCTCGCACGACCGTTATTTCCTCGATGTCACCGTGAACAAGACCATCGAGATATGGAACAAGCGGCTGCACACCTACCACGGCAACTACGAAAAGTACCTGGTGCAGAAGGAGGAGCGGCGCACGCAGTTGATGAGCGCGTACAAGAACCAGCGCGACCGCATCGACGCGCTGGAGGCCTTCATCAACCGCTTCCGCTACCAGGCCACCAAGGCCAAGCAGGTGCAGTCGCGCATCAAGGAGCTGGAGAAGATCGAGCGCATCGAGGTGCCGGAAGAAGAGGCCACCATCCACTTCACCATTCCGCAGCCTCCCGCCTCCGGGCGCACGGTCATCGAGGTCTCGCATCTGTCGAAGGACTACCCGCTGCCGCCCGTCGATGGCGGACCGGCCGGAGTGAATCACGTCCTCAAGGACGTCGGCTTCCAGATCAACCGCGGCGACCGCATCGCGCTGGTGGGAGCCAACGGCGCAGGAAAGTCCACGCTGATCCGCCTGCTCAGTGGCCTGGAACCGCCTACCGGCGGCAAGATCAAGCTCGGCCACAACGTCCTGGCGGATTATTTTGCCCAGGACCAGTACAAAGTACTCGACCCCGACGCAGTGATGCTGGACGACATCAGCGGCATCGCGCCCAAGGTTCCGGTCGTGGAGCTGCGCTCGTTGCTGGGCTGCTTCATGTTCTCCGGCGACGACGTATTCAAACCGCTCGGCGTACTCTCCGGCGGCGAACGCAACCGCTACGCCATGGCAAAAATGCTGGTGTCGCCGGCGAATATGCTGCTGCTCGACGAGCCCACCAACCACCTCGACCTGCGCGCCAAGGATGTATTGCTGGAAGCCATCGCCAACTTCACCGGCACGGTTCTGTTCGTCTCCCACGACCGCTACTTCATCGACGGCCTGGCCACGCGCGTCTTCGAGGTGGAGGACCACCGCGTACACATCTTCCCCGGCAACTACGAGGACTACCTCTGGCGCAAGTCCGGCGGCCCGGAGAAAGTCGCAACATCGCTTGCCACCAGCCTCAAGCCCGCCCCCGCGCCATCATCTGCCACTGTCATCCCGAGCGAAGGCGCAGCCGAAGTACCTGCGGTTGGTGCGGCAACGGAATCAGCCGCGCATTCCAAGCCCCCCGTCAAGCGCCTGAACCCCATCAAGCTGAAGAAGCTGGAAGACCGCGTCGCAGCCATCGAGCAGGAGCTCGCCGCCATCGACTCGCGCATCGCCGCCGCTGAGGAGAGTCTCGGCCATTACATCTCCGCCGAAGAATCGCAGCGCACCGCCGCGTCACTCGACGAACTCCGCACCCAGCGCACCACGCTGCTGGCCGAGTGGGAATCGCTCGCCTCCACGCTGGAAGAGCAGAGCGACTAGCAATCAAGGCTCAATCCATCAGGGTTCCATCTCGAACTGCCGTCCCCTGTACAAGGCACCGAAGATGACGATTCGACCAATTTCGACATGAAACAAAATCGACACTCGACGCTCAAATCCAATCACGCGAAGCCCGGAACCAACGTCGTCGCGCTTGGTGCCGCGATATGGGGCCAGTGCAAGAGAGCGGCAGCAGGCAACGATTCGCTGGACGAATCGCTGTGCATTTTCCGGTGAAAAACGGACGGAGAGATACTGCTCGATCTCATCGAGATCCGCCTCGGCTCCCGGCGTAAAGATCACCTCATAGGTCACGCACGAGCCTCAGCGCGCCTTCGCCTTCTCTCTTCAAGGTGCTTTTCGACCTGCTCGATCGGAATGCCGCTGGAAGGGTTCGCCAGGTAGCTTTCATGCCGATCTGTGATGACCTCTTTGAGCCACTGTTCCAGCTCTGCGTCCTCATCCCGCCGCGCAGCAACCATGTCATCGAGCGCGTCGCTTTCGCTAGCGAACTCTCCGCTGGCGACCTTCTTCTTGAGATATTCGACAGATTTTACGGAGAGCTTGACCTGCAGTGTGGATGCCTGCGGCATGGCGAGTACCTCCTGATTCGATACTATCAGCCGGTTGCCCCATCCATTCCGCGCATTTTGCGGAATGGGGGGGATGCGATGCCACAGATTCAGTCCGATCACGCACCTCAACCCAGAGCACTCCGGTAGCGTCAGCGCCCTTCGCGCAGCCGCGCAGCCAGCCGTTCCGGCAGCCCCGCCCTGCGCACGCGCTGCTGCGCCGCCGCCATGTCGTACGGCACGCGGTGGAAGACCACCTCATGCGCCGCGCTGTCGTAGATGGCAAACGCCGCCCGCCAGTCGAAGTCGCGGGGCTGCCCCACGGCCCCCGGATTGACCAGGGTGCGCATGCCCGGCGCAATCGTCAGCGTCCACGACACGCAGTCCTGGCGGCTGGTGTAGCGAGGCCGCACCTCCTGCCAGTCGTGGTCCTTCTGCGCGAATCCGCCCTGGATGTGGGTGTGTCCCACAAACGTGATCGCCGTCGTCATCTGCTGCAGCGGGGCCCACGCGTCCCTCATGTTCTGGATGTACCGGTCCTCGTTCAGCGGCGATCCGTGGGCCAGGGTAACGCGCGCCTCATCCGCCGAATTCTGTTCCGGCTCCAGCGGCCCCTGCGGCAGAGCGCGCAGCCATTCCAGGTTCTCCGCGCTCAACGCCTCCATCGTCCACTTGGCCGCCGCCCGCGCCGTGGGATTGAAGTTGCGCGTCGATGTCAGCCCGCTACAGACGCGGTCGTGGTTGCCGCGCACCGTCAAGGTCGCCAGCGGCCGGACCACCTCCACAACCTCATTGGGACTGGCCCCATAGCCCACCATGTCGCCCAGGTTCCACAGCGCGTCCCACTGGCCCGCAGCGTCCAGCACCGCGGTCAGGGCCTCCAGGTTTCCGTGTATGTCGGAGAGAATCAGGGCACGCATAGAGAGACTCAATTCGCGCGTTTACGCACGAATCTTCAGTCTATCGCACCGAAGGTTCGCAATGGGAGCGCCCCGATTGGACCGCCAATTAGATATACAATATAAAATGTATATCCAAGGAGGCGCGATGCAGGTATCAAAGTGGGGAAACAGTCTTGCGGTACGTCTGCCCGTTGTCGTTGTCGAAGCGCTGGAGCTCAAGGAGGGCGATCAGATCGAGGTTCGTATCGCCGGAGCACGGCAGTTCGAGATTGGCCGCGACCGAAGCCGGGAGCAAGCGCTCGCGCGGCTGCGTCGGCTGCGTCGGCCGCTGCCTGCAGGATTCAAATTTGATCGGGTCGAGGCGAATGAGCGTTAGCCCGTTCTTCGACACCACGATTCTGATTTACTCAATCTCGGCGACAGACGCACGCGCGGCTGTCGCGGAAGAGATCCTGGCAGCTGGCGGACATATCAGCGTCCAAGTGCTGAATGAGTTTGCAGCAATCGCGCGGCGCAAGCTCAAGATGTCCTGGAAGGAAATATCCGAATCTCTGGATTCAATTCGCAGCTTGTGCGAGCCGGCAGCTCCCCTCACTGTCACGATCCACGACGCCGCGCTGAAGATCGCCGCGGAGCACGGGTACCACATCTACGATGCCCTGATTCTTGCCTCGGCCCTTGATGCCGGATGCGACACGCTCTATTCCGAAGACATGCAGGACGGACAGAAGATCGGTCCGATCACGATCCGCAATCCGTTCACCTGAGGCCGGTTCAAACTGCCAACGGTCGCGTGCGGTCGCTCGTCATCGTCGGCGCAGACGCCAGCAACCGCCGCGTGTACGCGTGCTGCGGTCTGGCGAACAGCTCAAGCGTCTCCACCTGCTCCACAATCCGTCCGTGCTGCATCACCGCAACGCGATCGCCGGGCTCATCGCAAGCCTCGGCCACCACAGCCAGATCGTGCGAGATGAACAGCATGGAAAGCCCATGCTTCCGGCGCAACTCCTTCAACAACGCCAGAATCTGCGCCTGCACGGTGACATCGAGGGCCGTCGTCGGCTCGTCCGCAATCAGCAGCCGCGGGCGGTTCACAATCGCCATTGCAATCAGAATCCGCTGCCGCTGGCCGCCGGAGAACTGGTGCGGGTAGTCGCGCGCGCGCCGCTCCGGCTCCGGCAGCGCCACCTCGCGCATTGCGTCGAGGACGAGCCGGTCGACGGCCTTTGAAGAAAGCTCCGGCTGGTGAGCGCGCACGGCCTCGGCAATCTGCGAGCCGACCCGCATCACCGGGTTCAGCGCGGTCATCGGCTCCTGAAACACCATCGCCACGTCGCTGCCGCGCCGCAGCCGCATCTCGCGCTCCGGCAGATCCAGCAGATCGACCGTCGTTGATGTTGCGCTTGCCGTGAACAGAATCCTGCCCGAGACTCTCGTCTCGGCCGGCAGCAACCGCAGCACCGCCAGCGCGGTCACCGACTTGCCCGACCCCGACTCGCCCACCACGCCCAGCGTCTGGCCCGCCGCGATCTCGAACGAGATGCCATGCACCACGTCGCTGCCGCCAAATCCAATCGACAGATCCTCGACTCGCAGAATCGGCTGTGTGCCTGGCGCTGCGCCGGTGCCAAGCGGTGCGACCTTGCCGGAAGGGGACGTTGTACTCACTTCGTAGATGTTAGCCGAGCGCGCGGCGGTTCGCTCAAGATACTCTGGGATGAGACGCGGCGCATTCCGATCACGTCTAACAGGCGCAGGAATAAGAGCATGGATACACATCGCACCCAGCGCGGCCCGCACGCCAGCGCCCGAGTACTGGGCGCGCTGCTGATCTCGGTTGCCGCGTCTATTTCTCTTCACGCCCAGACCCACAAGGTGGCCGCGCCGGAGAACGTCGTGCGCGCGGTCGGCGTCTACGAGTGGACGGGCGATATGGCAAAACCCGCCGCCAGCCGCCTCATCCCCGTCTCGCTATTCATCGACAGCAAGCTGGAAGACGCCGCCGTCTACCTTGCCCGGCCCGTCCCGTTCGCGCTCGCCACCGGCAATGTCTACGAGATCGACCGGGCCGGCATTGCGCTGGGCACGCTCGACCTGGCCTTCGCGCGACACCTTGTCGCCACCGGCTCAGCCAGCACCCTCTACGACGACGGATGGTTCGGCTACGGCAAGTTCGTCCCACCGGCCCCGCCTAAGGTCTCAACCCTGCGGCTCTCCAAGACGCTCGGGGTCATCAACGGCCTCGACGAGGATGACGACAGCCCGCACTTCTCCGCCCGCTCCGCCCAACCCGGCTCCGGCGACGCGGCAACCCCCACCTCCGGCGCGCCCGCATCCTCCACCGGCACTCCCGCAGCCGATCCCGACCGTCCAACCCTGCACCGCACAACCGGCAGCGCAGACCAGAGCGCCTCCAGCAACTCCGGCGAGACGCCCGCCAACGACGCCGACCGGCCCACCCTGCGCCGCCATAGCCCGCAGGACGCCAGCAAGAACACCGCCGATCAGATCAGCGGGAGCGACGGCGTGGCCTCGCTGAACGACGACCCCAACCGCCCGCTGCTGCATCGTGGCAAGCCCGTCAGCGCGCTCACCGACGCGGACATTCCCAAGCTCGCCGGCCTTCCCGCCGACCAGGACCTGCATCAGATGGTCGCCGTCTCGGATGCCGCAAACCGCCCGTCGCACGATTTTTCGCGGGCGTGGGAGGATGAGACCGAACACCAGGCCATCCTTGCCAAAATGCAGGCCGCCGCGCGTGCGCAGCTCGCCGCCTACGAGGCTGCCAACGCGCCCGCCAAGCCCGTCGCCAAGCCTCTGCCGCCAGACACACGCCGCATCAACAGCAAGCTCCGCCGCACTGTGGTCCAGGAGACGCCACCACCGCCTGCGCCCGCACCAGAGCCGCTACTCGACGAGCAGTTGAAGGGCTACACACTGAGCTACGGCGGAGCGCCCACCTTCGTCTACTCCGCGCACACAGATGGGCTTGGTTCAAAGGTGCGATTTGTGACGCTGGTTGCGCAGGTCGATATGAATGGCGAGCCGCAGATTGCGATCAAGAGCGTCACCGACGCGGCGCATCTGGACCGCACGCCGCGCATGAGGCTGGTCGACGCCGTCGATGCCGAAGCCTCCAACCGCGCCAGCCTGCTCTTCGAGTTGCGCGCCCAGAACTCCCGCCAGTTCGCGCTCTACCGCGTCATTGGCACGCGCGCCGAGCAGACCTTCCTCACCGGATCAACGCAGTAAACAGAGCCGATTAGTCGGCGATGCCTACGTCTGGCACATCGACGCCAAGCGCGGTGGCCAGCGCGATCTGGTGGTCCTGCTCCTGGATCAGGATCTCGCGGATGTGCTCCGCTGTAGCGAACTCGCCCAGCTCGTCGCACTGCTTCACCCGGCGGCGATAGTTGCGAACCGTCGTGTTCTCATTGTCCAGGTCGAAGCGCAACATCTCCTCGGCCTTCTCTGAAGTCTTCACCGGTTTGGAAACCGTGGTCGGCATCCCACCCAGATAGTCGATCTGGTTGGTAATAATGATGGCGTGGGCCAGCTCCTCGCCGGCGTGAACGACCAGTTCGGCGGCGACATTCATATAGGCCGCGCCCTTCAACACTTGCGAGTAGTTGATATAGCCGATGATCGCCTGGTACTCGCGGGCCAGGTCTTCGTTGAGCAGATCAATAAGCTGCTTGCGCGTGATGGATGCAGTGGATGCACTTGCGTTCTTGGTTGGCATTTCATCTCCAGGAGGGATGCGAAACTCGTCCTACATCGGCTCTGGTATTGAGATGCAGAAAATGCAGACGGTGGTTTCTGCCTGCAAGATTCCCCGGGGCCTACAGCGGAACGCTCTTCAGCCACTCGCGGAACCCCGGCCCCAGGTCCTCGCGCTTCAGCGCCAGCTCGACGGTGGCCTTCAGGAAGCCCAGCTTGTCGCCCGCGTCGTGGCGCTTGCCCTCGTAGCGGAAGCCGTAGACCTTCTCGTGCTCGAGCAGCGCCTTGATGGCATCGGTCAACTGCAACTCGCCGCCCGCGCCCGGCTTTACGCCCTCGATCATCTGGAAGATGCGCGGCGTCAGGATGTATCGCCCAATAATGGCGTTGGCCGACGGAGCCTCCTCGAACCTGGGCTTCTCCACCATCCCCTTGACCGCCAGCAGCCGCGGGTTGCGCGCATCCGGCGCGTAGTCCAGGCAACCGTAGTTGGATATTGCCGGCCCCTCGATGATCTCCGACGCCAGAATACTCGACTGCGTCTGGTCGAACGCCTCCACCATCTGCTTCATGCAGGGCACGCGCGCGTCCACGATGTCGTCGGGCAGAAGCACGCAGAAGGGCTCGTCGCCCACCAGTTCTTTCGCCATCAGGATGGCGTGGCCCAGCCCCAGCGGCTCGGCCTGCCGGGTGTAGACGATCTTGGCCAGCTTCGAGAGCGACCGCACCGCGTCCAGCAGCGACAGCTTGCCCCTGGCCGCCAGCGCCGCCTCCAGCTCAGGGCTGGAGTCGAAGTGGTCCTCCATGGCGGCCTTGTCGCGCCCGGTGACGATGATGATCTCAGTGCATCCCGCCGCCACCGCCTCCTCCACTCCATACTGGATCAGGGGCTTGTCCACCAGGCACAACATCTCTTTGGGGATGGACTTGGTTGCGGGCAAAAAACGGGTGCCCATGCCTGCTGCGGGAAAGACTGCCTTGCGTATCTTCTGGTGAGCCATAGGAAGCGGAGCCCTCGTCGCCAACCTCAGATGTCCATCCTAGCAAAGCTCAGCTTGCGGAAGACGAAATGCCGCAGATCGCATCTGCGGTCTGCGGCAATTTCTCTTCCGGGAGTGTTGTCGAGAACTCTAGCTGAGCGTCTCCATCAGCTTGTTGACGGTGCGGTTCAGGTCCTTGTCGGTGCGGCGGTGCTCGTCGATCTTGCTGATGGAGTGCATGACGGTGGTGTGGTGCTTGCCGCCGAACTGGCGGCCGATCTCGGGCAGCGACGCCTCGGTGAGCTGCTTGGCCAAGTACATGGCGATCTGGCGCGGAACGACGATCTGGCGCGAGTTGTTCTTCTGCTTCAGCTCGGCGACCCTCATGCCGAACTGCTCGGCCACGGCGCGCTGAATGGCCTCGATGGTGATCTTACGCACCTGGGTGTCGATGAACTGCTTGAGGCACTGCTGGGTGACGGCCAGCGTGATCTCCACGCCGTGCATACTGCACCACGCGATGAGCCGGACCAGCGCGCCCTCCAGTTCGCGCACGTTGGTGCGCACGTTGGACGCGATAAACAGCGCAACATCGGTGGGAAGGTGGGTCTGCTCGGACTCGGCTTTTTTCTGAAGGATGGCGACCTTGGTCTCCAGGTCGGGTGGCTGGATGTCTGCGATCAGCCCCCACTCGAAGCGCGAGCGCAGGCGGTCCTCGAAGTCGGCCAGCTCCTTGGGCGGGCGGTCGCTGGCGATGACGATCTGCTTCATGCTCTCGTGCAGCGCGTTGAAGGTGTGGAAGAACTCCTCCTGGGTGCGCTCCTTGCCGGCCAGGAACTGGATGTCGTCGATCAGCAGCACGTCCACGGTGCGGAACTTGTCGCGGAAGCTGCTCATCTTGTCGTAGCGCACGGAGTTGATCATCTCGTTGGTGAACTTCTCGCCCGAGACATAGCAGATGGCGGACTGCGGCTGGCGGCGCTTCACGTCGTGTCCGATGGCGTGCATCAGGTGGGTCTTGCCCATGCCGACTCCGCCGTAGATGAACAGCGGGTTGTAGGCCTTGGACGGGCGCTCCGCGACGGCCTGCGCCGCGGCCATGGCGAACTGGTTGCCGCTGCCGATCACGAAGGCGTCGAACTGGTAGCGCGGGTTGAGCTGCGAGGCCGTGCTCCAGTCGAAGCGCGACTGCTCGGGCGCGGGCGCGGTCACGCCGTTGCTCCGGCGCGAGTGCGGCGCATTGGAGTTGTGGCTGGAGACGGGCGCGAACCCGCCGTCTTCGCGGATGCGCGGCGCGCTGGGGTCCTGCGCCGGAGTGGTGAAAACCACAGAGTCGATGTCCAGCGCCAGGTTGTCGATGGCCTCCTGGATCAGGTCGGCGTACTTCTCTCCCAGGTGCTGGAACTCGGCGGAGGGAATGCGCACATAGAGCGTCTTGCCAGCGATGTGGGAGAACCGCGTGGGCTTCAGCCACGTCTCATACGACTGGCGGTTGATCTTTTTCTCTAGCGCGGCGAGGATGCGAACCCATTGATTCAATACAGCTGTGGCTGTGGGAACGAATGACATACTTTCAATTCCTTCTTGGATTTGCTCCAAGTATTTTTGTTCTGAAACGTACAAACCAACCGAAAAATCAGACTGAAAAACGACTGTAACGGCAACAAATCACCTGCACCGCCGAATCCGGCGAGTGGAGAGAAGTGCTGTTTGCTGGAGTCTTCGCGCCAGCACAAATGCACTATCGCAAAGAGAAACGACCAAGCCAGCCAAAGTGCGATCTACGATTGAGTAAAAATCAACTTTGAGAAGCGGGTTTGATAGTAGCACGGAAAACCGGGCCTGTTTCAAGCGTTCGAAAGATAAAAATTTTGTTGCACCATTCCTTGTGAAGAATGCTTTCCCTCACCCCAGGCTGGGTCTCCCGTCACACCGAACAACCCCGCTTTATAGCCCGCTTCAGCCGTTTTTTTTGCAGCCGCAGCGAAACCCCGGTATACTGAAAGACTGTTGCCGTTACCGCTTTCAACAAGATTGAGCAGGAGCCGAACCCAATGCCGAAGCGTACCTTCCAGCCGAACCGCCGCCACCGAGCCAAGACCCACGGGTTTCTGACCCGCATGAAGACCAAGGCGGGCGCAGCCGTGTTGAGCCGCCGGCGTGCCAAGGGACGGCACAAGATCGCCGTCAGCGCCGGCTTCCGCGACTAGGCCAGTCCTGCAGCGAACCAGTTTTTGTGCGCGGTCCACGGGGTCGTCCGGCGCAGGCCTGCCAACGCAAAGGCAAACCGCAGCGTGACTGAGATGACCCGTTCCAACCCAGCCCAAGCGAAGATCGAGTGGCCCCTCAGCCGCCTGCGCAAGCACGCCGACTACCAGCGCGTGTACCAGGCCAGTCCCAAGCACTTCGCCAAACAGATGAGCTACTTCTTTGCGCTGCGACCCGCGCTCGGCCCGGACGGTACTTCGGTGCGCGGCGCAAGCGCGAAGGCCGCGCGCGTAGGACTCACCGTGGGCAAGGTAATGGGCAACGCGGTGGACCGCAACCGCATCAAGCGCAGAATGCGCGAGGCCGTGCGGCAACAGCTTCCTCTGCTCGATGTACCGGTCGATCTGGTGCTCCATCCCCGGCAGAGCGTCCTCGAACTCGACTTCGCAACCCTCCAGCGCGAGGTGGCCACTGTCTTCCGCGCGGTGCAGAAGGCCGCGCAGAAGCAAGTTCCAGCGCAGGCCGAACCAGCAAAGACTTAACACCGATCGACACACCGAACTGCCCCGATGAGACGGATAGAACGCTATGGGACCGAATGCAGAGGAGAGGAGCGACCGCACTGCACGCCTTGCATTGCGCGTTTATAAAACAGTGCTCTCTCCCGTGCTCCACACCATCAGTCCGTCGCGCTGCCTGTACCTGCCAACCTGCTCGGAGTACGCCGCCATCGCGGTCAGCCGGTTCGGGTGGGTGCGCGGATCGTGGCTCGCGCTCGGCAGGCTGGCGCGCTGCCATCCCTGGGGCAAGGGCGGCCTCGACCCCGTACCCGAGCGCACGTCGCACCCACGCGTCCACCAGGCGCAACCGGATTCATCCGCCTGCAACCAAACGGATGCAGACCAAACCGGCGCAGACCATTTACCATAGAGAACAGGCTGGAAGTCCCCGGCCGCAACTTCCAGCACCCCATAGATAGGAAACCTCGCTTGGCAGAGTTCAGCAACCCCAATCAACAAGGCGGACAAGAAGGCCGGTCGCTGATGGCCATGATGGTCGTCTTTGTGGCCGTCGTCCTCGGGCTCCAGCTTTACCGGGCGAAGACCACCCCGCCGCCGTCCTCTACGCCCCCCATCGCCGCACAGCAGACTCCCGCCACGCCCGCGCCTGTAGCCTCCGTGGCCACGCCGCAGCCCGCCGCATCCAGGGCCGCTGCCCACGGCATCCCCAGCGTCGAGGCCAGCGCCGAGTCCACCACCATCGTTGAGAACGATCTCTACCGCATCACGTTTTCCAACCGCGGCGCTCAGGTCACCAGTTGGATTCTGAAGGACTACAAGGACCTGGACGGCAAGCCGCTCGACCTGATCCACCAGCAGGCTGCGAAGCTCTACGGCTATCCGCTCTCGCTCTACACCTCCGACGCCACGATCGCCAGCGCACTCAATCAGGCGCTCTACGTGCCTTCGGCGACGGGCCCGCTCAGCGCGCCGGCCAGCCTGACCTTCAAGTACTCCACCGGCGGCCTGCAGGCGACCAAGACCTTCACCTTCGACCCCAAGACCTACATCCTCCACGCGGAGGTCGCAGTCACCCGTGCAGGCGCTCCCGTCGCAGCGCAGCTCAGTTGGCCGGGCGGCTTCGGCGATCAGAACGAAGATCCCAGGGGCAGTGGTTACACCAACTCCCAGTTCGATCAGTACCGCAACGGCAGTTTCAGCAAGACCGACGCAAAGAATGTCGTCGCTGGCGGTTCCTTGACCGGCCCGTTCGACTTTGCCGGCGTGGCCGATCCCTTCTTCGCCGCCGTCTTTATCCCCGACTCGCCGGACACTGCGACCGTCACCACGCTGCACAACGATCTCGACGTCGCGAAGTTCATCAAGCGGGTCGGCTTCGGCTCCGATTCTCCGCCCACCAAGCCCCTCGTCCTGCCCGTTCTCGGCGCGGCGCTGGGCAGCACCGGCGGCCCGATCGAGACCCGCATCTTTGTCGGACCCAAGGCCATCAACGTCCTCAAGAGCGTCCACGCCACCGACCCGCGCATCTCGCTGGAGCCGATGCTGGAGTTCGGCTTCTGGGGCCCCATCGCCAAGTATCTCTTCCTGTCGCTACAGGCGATCCACGCCCACATCACCTTCAACTGGAGCGGCTCCTGGGGCTGGGCAATCATCGTCCTCACCGTCTTCATCAACTTGCTGATGCTGCCCTTCCGGGTGAAGTCCATGCACAGCGCTCTCAAGATGCAGCGCATCCAGCCGCAGATGGACGCCATCAAGGAGAAGTACAAGAAGTTCAAGGTCACCGACCCCAAGCGCGGCGAGATGAACGCCGAGATCATGCAGTTGCAGAAGGACAACGGCGTCAACATGTTCGGCGGATGCATCCCCCAGTTGATCACCATGCCGCTGATGATCGCGTTCTTCTACACGCTTCCCAAGGTGGTGGAGTTGCGTCTGGCGCATTGGTACTGGCTGCCCAACCTGCAGGCCGCGGACCCGCACCACATCCTGCCCATCTTCATGGTGCTGTCGCAGTTCCTGGTGCAGTTCTACACGCCGTCGCCGGGGGTCGATCCGCAGCAGCAGAAGATGATGGCCTTCATGATGCCGCTCTTCTCCGGCTACATCACCTGGCAATACGCCTCCGGGCTGGCCCTCTACTGGTCGGTGGGCAACCTGATCGGCATCGCGCAACAGGCAGTCATGAACCAAACCTCGCTGGGCCGGGAGATGCGCGCGATGGCCGCCAAGCGCGCCCGACGCAAGGCCGGCGCCATCCAGGGGCGCAAGTGAGCAACCGCAAGCTGCAACAGTGCGAAGCTGTACTCCGCTAGCCAATACCGTGCGCAAAAAAACGTACGCGACGAGCGGTAACCAATAATGATATAAGTCTATTCGAACGGTTAACTTCTCCCATGGATGATCCGGCCCAGGCAGCGCAGACAATTGCCAAGTTTTTGCAGGCTTTCACCACGACCAGCGGGCTTCGCCTGCGGTTCCGCGTGAAGGCGCGTAGTCTAAAACCGAGAAATGCAGACAGTGCTGAGACCTCCGGGGAAGCGACTCCGCCGCCGGACGGTGTGGCAAAAGATGGCCCACGCGCGCTCTACGTCGAGTTCACCGGCCCGGACACGCCGGTGCTCACCGCGCGCAATGGCGAACTGCTGAACGCGCTCGAGCACATTGCAACCAAGATCCTGCGGCTCGAACCCAACGAGCAAGACCGCGTCGCGTTCGACGCCGACCAGTTCAAGGCCAACCGCGACCGCCAGATGCACGAGTCCGCGGCAGCGGCCATCGAGCGCGTACAAGCCACCGGAGAGCCCCACGCCTTTCCCCCGATGAACTCCCGCGAGCGCCGCATGCTGCACATGATTCTCAGCGAATCCGGACTGCCCACCGCCTCCAGCGGCGAAGGTCCGGGGCGCTTTGTCGTGCTCTACCCCAAAGGCGCAGACACCTCCGCGCCCTTCAACTTCTCCGCTGCGGGCGAACCGCAGCCTGCCCCGCGCCGCCACGACGCCAACCAGGTGCGCAACGCCTTCCGTCCCCGTTACTGATTCAACGCAGGCCGATGCCGCGCAATTGCGGCAGCCGTGAGTGAAGACGCGCTATAGCTCCGTATACACGTCCCTGAAGTCGTAACATCCGGTCCGCGTCGCGAGCCACTCCGCCGCCCGCACCGCACCCTCGGCGAACCCGCGCCGCGAGAACGCCTCGTGGGTCAGCACCACGCGGTCGGCCTCGCTCACCGCCTCCAGCACATGCTTGCCCTTCGCGTCGCCCTCGCGCACGGACTCGATCGGCACCTCGATCTTGCTGCCCGCGCCGCGTTCCACCATCTCCGCAATCGAGATCGCGGTGCCCGAAGGCTTGTCCAGCTTGCTGACGTGGTGCGTCTCGACGATGGAGAACTTGTACCCCACGCCAGCCAGCGAAGCCCCCATCTGCTGGGCCAGTTTCAGCATCACCTGCACGCCGATGGAATAATTCGTCCCGTAGAGCAGCGCGGCGTGGCTGCTCTCCGCCAACGCGCGCATCTCCTCGAGCGAGGCGTACCAGCCGGTGGTGCCAACTACCATCTTCGCCCCGGCGGTCAGGCACGCGCGCATGTTCTCCACCACCGCCTGCGGCGTGGTGAAGTCGATCGCCACGTCGAACCCCGCCAGAAACGCAGGCGTCAGCGCAGCCGCGCCCGAGTTCTCCAGCACGTCCAGCCCCTGAACGGCGTGGCCGCGCTCGGAGGCCACCTCGCCGACCAGCTTGCCCGTCTTACCTTGCCCAAGCACCAGAATTCGCATAGAGATAGTCTACCGCGGCGCGCTCAGACCTTGGCCGCAACCGCTCTTGCTTCAATATCGAAGACCGTCGGGTCCGGATCGGCGAAGAACTCCGCGTGCAGCGACCGCAGCGCCTCATCCACGTCCGATTCCTCGATCATGAAGCTCATGTTGATCTCGCTCGCCCCTTGCGAGATCATGCGCACGTTGATGTGCCGGATGGCCGAAAACACGCGACCCGCGATCCCGCTCTGGCCGCGGATGTCCTCGCCCACCATGCAGATCAGGGCCTTGTTCCCCTCGAACTTCACGTCGGCGATCTTGCCCAGCTCCGCGCAGATCGCGGGCAGCCGGTCGTTCGACTCCACGCTCAGCGAGATGCTCACCTCGCTGGTCGACACCATGTCGATGGCGCACTCGAAGCGGTCGAAGACGTCGAAGACAGACTTCAGGTAGCCATGCGTCATCAGCATCCGCCCGGCCACAATGTCGATGATCGTCAGTTTCTTCTTGGCCGCGATGCTCTTGAACGGGCTGGCGCAGGGCGGCGCCATCGCCGTGATCTTGGTGCCCTCGTTGGCCGCGTTGCGCGAGTTCAGCACCCACACCGGAATGCTCTTCTGCACTGCCGGAAGAATCGTCGCCGGATGCAGCACCTTGGCGCCGAAGTAGGCCAACTCCGCAGCCTCCTCGAAACTGATCGTCTTCACCCGCAGCGCGTCCGGGCAGATGCGCGGGTCGGTAGTCATGATGCCATCGACATCGGTCCATATCTCGATGGCGCCCGCGTGCAGCCCGCCGCCCACCAGCGCAGCCGTAAAGTCGCTTCCGCCGCGCCCCAGCGTCGTCGTAATCCCGTCCGCCGTCGCGCCGATAAAGCCGCCGATCACCGGCGTCTGTCCAGCCTCCACCAGAGGCAGCACCAACTCGGTGAGCTTTCGCTCGATGGCAGCCTCCAGCGGCGCGGCCTTGCCGTAGTGGTCGTCCGTGATGATGCATCTCCGCGCGTCCACATGCGCTCCGTTCAGCCCATGCTGCGCAAACGAAGCCGCCACCATCCGCGACGACATCCGTTCGCCATAGCTCACCACCTTGTCGCTGGTCCGCGGAGTCAGCTCACCCACCGCGGCAATCCCCCGCAGCAGATCGTCCAGCGAATCGAACCCGCGCCGGATCGCCGCCTCCACCTCCAGCAGCGGCTCCCCGCATAGTAAATCCGCGGCCGTATCGATGTGCCGGTTGCGCAGCCGCGCCGCCAGCGCCAGCGCGCCCGCCTTGTCGCCGCGTCCCGCAGCCGAGGCCGCGGCCAGCAACTGGTCGGTCACCTTGGCCATCGCCGACACCACAACCACCGGCGCGAGTCCGCGCTCCCTCCGTCCGCGCACAATCGCCGTTGTGCGCAGGATCGCCTTCGCGTCCTCCACCGAGGTCCCGCCGAACTTCATCACCACGAGAGTGGACCGCGCCTCGCCTGCCCGCTCCTCCGCCCTGCGCGCCGCGCTCATGCCAGCACCGCATCGGGCCGCGCCGCGCCCTGTTTCTTTGTATCCAGCTTGCCCAGGCGCGCCAGAACCTCCGCGTTCAACACCGCCGCGCCCGCCGCGCCGCGAATCGTGTTGTGCGACACCACAACGAACTTCCAGTCCAGCAGGTTGCACTCGCGCAGCCGTCCCACGGTCGCGGCCATGCCGTGACCGCGCATCCGGTCCAGCCGAGGCTGCGGCCGGTCGACCGCCGGGTCATACTCCACCGGCTGATCGGGCGCGCTGGGCAGCCTCTGCCCGGCCAGCGGCGCAAACTCGCTCCATGCCGCCAGGATATCCTCGCGCGTCGCCTTCGTCTTCAGCTTGATGCTGACGCATTCGGTGTGGCCGTCTTCCACGGCCACGCGGTTGCAGTGCGCGCTCACCTTCGCGTCCAGCAACTCCACGCGACCACCGGCAAGCCGTCCCAGCAGCTTGCCCACCTCTTCCTCCAGCTTCTCTTCCTCGTTCTTGATGAACGGGACGACATTGCCGAGGATGTCGAGGGATGCGACACCGGGATACCCCGCGCCGCTCACCGCCTGCATCGTCGTCACAAACAGGCTCTCGATGCCGAACCGCTCCTCTAGCGGCTTCAGCGCCAGCACCAGGCCGATCGCGCTGCAATTCGGATTGGTGACGATGTACCCGCCGGGCAGACCGTTGGCTGAAGGCCGCCGCCAGCTCTGCTGCTCGATCATCGCCAGGTGGTCTGCATTCACCTCCGGGACGACCAGCGGCACGTCCTCCACCATGCGGAAGGCGCTGGAGTTCGACACCACGGCGCATCCCGCCGCGGCAAACTTCGGCTCCAGCTCGCGCGCAACATCGGCGTCCAGCGCGGCAAAGATGATCTTTGGAATGGACAGCTCGCCCGCAGGCTGGGCCTCCGGCGTATTCGGCATCACCGTCATCGCCGCAATGCGCGCGGGCATCGGCGTGTCCAGCTTCCACCGGCAGGCCTCGCCGTAGGTCTTGCCCTCGCTGCGTTCGCTGGCCGCAAGCCACGCAATCTCAAACCACGGGTGGTTGTTGAGCAACTGAATAAAGCGCTGGCCGACCATTCCGGTCGCCCCAAGGATTCCAACTCGTCGCCGTTCCATATCTTCTAGAATACCGTGCCGCACCCAAACCCGTCACATCACAGTGCTGGTTAGGGCTACATCTGCCAGATTGCGGAACTCGCGCCGAGAACCCACTTGCCAGCCTGTTTGGTCAGGATGAAGTACGCGCCTTTGCTGTCTCTCTGATCGGTGGCAGAGAAAATGCCCACATTGAGGAGTGCCTGTGTGTGATCGGTGTTAAAACCAACACTTGAAAAATACACGAGGTGCGTATACTTCCAGCCCTTGGGTAGGTCCGGATCGCTGAAATAGTAGTAAGTGGGCAGTGCGGGAATCCGTTCGTGGATGGTAACGGAGTGCTCGTTCTGACTCACAAATGCCAGAATCGTACTTGCGTTCAGTTCGGGGAGATCCCGCTTGACGATAGCCATCCGGTCCGATGGACTTTCGTCGTTGCTACGCAGGCCATTGCACCCACCGATTGAGAACCCGTTATCGCCTTCACTGCCACATACGAAGGTCAATGTTTTATCGGCGATGACAATCTGGCTGCCCCGACCAAATCCGGGGTAGGTATTCAGGAAGACTGCGTATACTTTGATCGCATCGCTCTGTCCGCCGTCTGGAGGGGTGGCTCGCTGCGCGGGAACTGCCGCGACAGAGATAAATCCGAGTACACCTACAGCCAAACTCAGCGAAACACGACTGGCTAAAATCATCAACGACCTGCCTAGAAACTCATTTAGCTGCGTTTAGAAAATTTAAAACCAAACCTTCCCTAATAGTCACGCCGATGCCGTCGCCGGGCGCTGTAGCTGCCCGATCCGCCCCACACCATCAGCGCCGCCACCAGATGAATGATGAACCACAGGCTGATCCCCTGGTCCATATAGATCAGATACAGCACCAGCACGCGCGGCAGCAGGATCGCGAAGACCAGCGGCACAATCCCATGCAGATGGAACGGCGCAATCGGCCCGCCAAGCCACAGCAGGAACAGAGCAATCCGCGGCAGAAACAGCGCGAAGACCAGAAACCACAGCGGCAGTGAATGAATCACCATCAACACCTGCAAGCTCATATCGCCTCACCTGTCCTCGAACCTAGCCCTTCGGACTCTTCGCCTTCTTCGCGTCC
>Ga0224554_1000205_pt1 | contig 54965 bp, 45 predicted proteins | sample 714S22024metaG_FD_180666 | JGI IMG/M metagenome (GOLD analysis project Ga0224554, IMG submission 180666) | Peat soil microbial communities from Stordalen Mire, Sweden - 717 S2 20-24 | ecosystem: Environmental > Terrestrial > Soil > Wetlands > Peat | place: Sweden: Norrbotten County, Stordalen... | reverse complement strand
ATCGGCCATGGCCCGGCTGCATTTGACAAAGCGAGACTGGGTGTCCTTGAAATAAATCTTGTCCGGCGAATGATCCAGCAGCGTCTGCCACAAATCGCGTTCGCGTTTCAGCTCCAATTCCGCCCGCTTGTGCTCGGTAATGTCGTTGACGACGAGGAGCAGATGCTGTTCTCCCTTGTATTGGAATGGCGCAAAGCGGCAGAAGAACCAGCCTTGTCTGCCAAAGGTGGTGACGCACTGGGTCTCCAGGTCCCGCTCCTTCTGCCCGGCCAGCGCAGCCTCCGCGGCGGCCAGCATGCCGGAGTTTTTCCACGATTCGAGCTGGCGGAAGTTTTGATTGAGCACCGCTTCGCGCGGTCCGCCAACGATTTGCGCGATGGTTTCGTTGGCGGAAACACACGAACCGGAGGCCTTGAAGACGAGGATTCCCACGGGCGAGACGCGGAGCACGGTCTGGTTGAAGTTCAACTCATCGGCGACGCGTTGCGCGGCCAGCTTGCGCTCGGTGATGTCTTGAATCGTGCCGTGCATTTCAACGGGACGCCCCTGGTCATCAAGCATGATCCTGCCCAGGCCATGCACCCAGCGTTCGGCCTGATCGTCGTGCCGGACGATGCGGTATTCCCTGTCGAAAGCCTGCTTCTGGCCAACAACCTCGTTCTTAAGATAGTCCGCCATCATGGCGCGGTCGGCGGGATGAATCAGGGTCGTCCATCCTTCCACAGAGCGGTTGAAGGCCTTGTCTATTCCAAACAGCCTGTCCAGCAAGTCCGAACTGCTCCACCTGCCGCTGGAGATATCGAGAACATATCTGCCCAAGCTCGCAATGTTTTGGGCTTCATTGAGCGAGGCTTCACTCTCCCGCAATGTCTCCTCCGCGCGCCTCCGCGCCGTAATGTCAGTGGTGAATCCTTCAAGAAACTGCAGAGCACCATTCTTGTCGAAGACGCCGCAGCCACGTTCCCAAACCCACTTGATCTGGCCGTCAGCGGCACAGATCCGGTAATTCAGTTCAAAAGGCTGGCGCGTCGCGACGGCTGCCTGAACGGCATCCCAAACGGACTGGCGGTCGGACGGCACGATCAGATCGCCATAGGCTGGCTGGTTTTTCATCAAGGCCGACGCCGGCCAGCCGGTCAGGTCTGCGCCTCCTTCGCTGACAAATTCCATCGGCCAGTCGGGGAGATTGCGGCAACGGTAGGCCATGCCGGGCAGGTTCGCCATGAGCGTGGCCATCCTCCGCTCGCTCTCATGCACCCATTCTTCCGCCCGCTTGCGCTCGGCCCGCTGACGCAACGCGGCAATTCCAAACGCGAGATCGTTGGCCAGTTCGGACAGCAGTTCGATTTCTTCGGTGTCGAAAGCGTCCGGTTTTCCGGCATAAATTGTCAACGCGCCGAAGCAGCGGCCTTCATTCATCATCGGCAGGGCGATGGACGAGGCGTAGCCGCGCCGGATGGCCGCCTCGCGCCACGGGGCAAACGCCGGATCGGCAAGCATATTGCAGGTATAGACCGGCCTGCCGGTGCGGATGGCCGAGCCGGTGGGACCGCGCCCGCGCTCGGCATCGGCCCAGGTGATATTTGCGCTGTCAAGATAACCATCCACATGACCGGCCTGGGCCACCGGCCTCACTGATCTGGCTTCATCCTGCTCCGCGAAACCGGCCCACGCCATGCGGTAGCCGCCCGATTCCACCGCCAGACGGCAGACGGCCTCCATCAACGCCGTCTCGTCCGTAGCGCGCACCATTTCCTGATTGCACAGGCTGATCAGGCGCAGGGCGCGGTTTGACTTTCGCAGATTGTTTTCCGCCTGCTTGCGCCCGGAGATGTCCCAGAAAATTCCCAAAACGCCGATGATCTTCCCGTCTTCATCCCGCATCGGCGTCTTGGCGGTGTGAACCCAGACCTCGCGGTCATCCTGAAGGTAGGTCTCATCGAACTCCTCGGTCTTGCCCAGCCGCATGATGCGCCGGTCATCCTCGCGGAATTTGTCCGCCAGCTCCTTCGGGAAGAAATCGTAATCCGTCTTGCCCGCCACTTCCCCGGGCCGGATATGGAATTCCCGTGCGAGATTCCCGCTCATCGAAAGGTAGTGGCAGTCCGGGCCTTTCACGAAGATTTTCTGCGGGATGTTCTCCACGAGCGTCCGGAATTTCAGCTCGCTTTGCCGCAGCGCCTCCTCCGCCTTCCGGCGTGCGAGGGCAAACCGCACCGTGCGGACCAGCGGCCTGCCGCTGATCTGCCCTTTCACGAGAAAATCCTGCGCGCCCTCCCGCATGGCGGCGACGGCCAGATCCTGATCGTCGTTCCCGGTCAGCACCACCACCGGCACATCCGGCGCCGCCTTTTGCAGCGTGTAAAAGGTCTGCAACCCCTGGCTGTCCGGCAGGCCGAGATCCAGCAGGACAAGGTCAAATCCCCCGTCCGCCAGCCGGGCCAGCGCCTCGGACAGCCGCTGCACCGACTCGACCTGAAAATTCAACGGCCCGGCCTGCGGCAGCATCTCGTGGATGAAATCGGCGTCGGCCGGATTGTCTTCCACGATCAGGATGCGCAGCTTCTCGTTCATCGTTGTTTGATGTTCATTTTCCTTCCTTCACGGGGATCACGTCTGCGATTGATCCGCGTCTGGAAAAAACTTCTTCGAGCAGTCGGGACAAAGGCTGTGGGTGAACGTGGCCTCGGAATGCCGGCTGACGTAGCTGTCCACCTGGTTCCAATACCCCTTGTCGTCGCGGATTTTTTTGCAACCGGCGCAGATGGGCAGCAGCCCGGTCAGGGTCTTGACATTGGCCAGCGCCTCGCGCAATTCCGACACGAGCCGCTCGCGCTCCAGCGCATACCGGACCGCGCGCACCAGAAGGTCCCCGCCAATCCGGCCCTTGACGAGGTAATCCTGCGCGCCCTCCCGCACGGCGGCAATGGCCAGCTCCTGGTCGTCGTTCCCGGACAGCACAATCACCGGGATGTCCGGCGCCGCCTTGCGCAGCGCGTGGAACGTGGGCAGTCCCTGGCTGTCCGGAAGGCCGAGATCCATCAGGACAAGGTCAACGTCCTTGCGCTCCAGCCGGGCGAGCGCCCCGGAAAGCCGCTGCACGGATTCGGCCTCGAAATGCAGCGAATCCGTTTGCGCCAGCATCTCGCGAATCAGGTCGGCATCGGCCGGATTGTCTTCCACGATGAGGATGCGCAGCGGTTCGCTCATTTTTTGACTCCGTTCAGCGGCAGCTCCACGATGGTCAGCCAGAAATTCTCGATGGCCTGAACCACCTTGATGAAATGGCCCAGTTCAATCGGCTTGGTGATGTAACAATTCGCATGCAGGTTGTAGCTTTTGTGGATGTCCTCCTCGGCCTGGGAGGTGGTCAGGACCACCACCGGGATGCGCTTGAGGCTGTCGTCGGCCTTCATTTCGGCGAGGACCTCCCGGCCGTTTTTCTTCGGCAGGTTGAGGTCCAGCAGCACCAGACCGGGGCGCGGAACGCCGGCATATTTGCCCTCGTGTCGGAGGAATGCCATGGCCGCCTCGCCGTCGCTCACCACATGCAGATTGTTCCGCAGCTTGTTGCCTTCCAGCGCCTCGCGGGTCAGGTCCACATCGCCGGGGTTGTCCTCGACGAGGAGAATTTCAATCGGCTTCATAAAGTTGGCTGCCATTAATTGTCGCTTATCGTCGCGCCCTGTCTCCAGCAAAAATTGCATTCATTCCGCCGGGACGCCAGTTCTTTTTCCCGCCAGGACGCCAGGCTCGCAAAGAAAATCTTTTCCTTCACGCCCGTTGCGCCTTTGCAAGAGATGACAAACGCATTTCATCATTTTGGGATCGTGAAGAAGAACGTCGTCCCATTTCCCGGCCCGGACTCGAACCAGATTTTGCCGCCGTGGCGCTCCACGACGCGTTTGCACACCGCCAGGCCGATGCCGTTGCCGGAATACTCCTCGTGCGTGTGCAGGCGCTGGAAAATCACAAAAATCCGGTCCGCGTGGCGCGACTCGATGCCGATGCCGTTGTCCTTGACGGCGAAGACCCACTCGCCGCCCTTGTCCTGCGCGGAGACGTGGATGCGCGGAACGTCGGCGCGCCGGAACTTGATGGCATTGGCAATCAGGTTTTGAAACACCAGAACGAGCTGCGAACCATCGGCACACACCGTCGGAAGGTTTTCATGGGTGATGACGGCCCTGTTCTCCTCGACCAGGGCGGCCAGGTTCCGCAATGCCTCGCCAAGGACAGCGCTTGAGTCGGCGGGTTCGGGCGGTTTGCCGCGCCTGCCGACGCGCGAATAAGTCAGAAGATCGTTGATGAGCGTTTTCATGCGGAAGGCGCCGTCCACCGCGTAGTGGACATATTTCTGGGTCTTCTCATCGAGCTGTCCCTCGAACCGTTTCGCCAGCAGTTGCGTGTAGCTGGAAACCATCCGCAGCGGCTCCTGCAAATCGTGCGAGGCGATGTAGGCGAACTGCTCCAGTTCCTTGTTCGAGCGTTCCAGTTCGGCCAGGACGCGCCGGAGTTTTTCCTCCGCCCGCTTGCGTTCGGTGATGTCGCAACCGATGGCCGAGACGCCCACAATCTTTCCCGACGCGTCCCTGACCGGCGAGAGGGTCAGGGAAACCTGGATGCGTTCGCCATCCTTGCGGATGCGCTCGGCATCGTGATTCACGACCGGCTCACCGCGCCTGACCTTTTCCATGAGCCGCGTGAATTCCTCAAGATGTCCGGGCGGGATGAGTATGGCGATGGATTTGCCGACGACCTCCGCCGCGCTGTAGCCATAAATGTGCTGCGCGCCCAGATTCCAGCTCGTGATGACGCCGTCCAGGTTTTTGCCGATGATGGCGTCATGGGAGGATTCGACGATGGCGCCCAGGCGGGCGCGATCCGCTTCCGCCTCAAATTTTTCCCGGTAAAAGCGAACGCGCAGCTGACGCCAGATCAGGCCCAAACCGGCGCCCGCGGCGAGGAGCAAAACGCCGAGCATGTAAACCACCTGCCAGAACCGCTCCCGCGCGGGCGCAAACACTTCCGCGACATCTTCCCACGCCACCAGAAACCATGGCGAGCCGGGAACGGCGCTAAGGTCGCCAATCACCGGCTCATTGCGATAATCCACGCCTTCCACGATGCCTGTTTGTCCCAGCACCGCCTTCACGGCGAGAAGATTTGTCTGTTCAAGGGACCGACGCAGGTTGAGGGCGGCGTTCGTTTGAAAACGCAGATCGTTCAGGAAGACAACCTCGTTCCCTTCCCGGCGCACGAGCAGCGTCTCCGCCGTCGCGGTGGGCACCGGCCATTGTTTGATAAAGGGGTAGAGGCGGGTTCTTGGATCAATCCGCAGGCCGAGAACACCCAGCGGACGGTTTGTGTCGGACTGGTCGTAAATGGGAACCAGAATCTCCAATTCCACGGGAAGGCCGGGGCCGTCACGCTCAAAATCCAGAAACGTCACCTGGCGTGATTTCAAAACCGCGGCGGCGTCTGTCGCCAGATGTTCGTGCAACGGCTCCGGACGGTCGGGCACGGCCAGCCGCTCAACACCCTGAACATCGAGCAGATAGATGCGGGAATATTCGTAGTAAGATTGAAACTTGCCGAGCCACGCCTGAAGCCGCCGCCGGGCGTCCGCGCTGGCCGACTGCTCAAGGAATTGGCGCACATCCTCGGAGAAGGCGGAGTTGTTGTAAAAGACGTTGGCGTCCCCCAGTCGCTCCTTTCGATATTGCACCAGTTGGTCCACCTTCAAATCCGCGATGGTCGAAAGCTGGCGCCCGGTTTCGAAGAAAAAATTTTGCTCGTAGTTCCGGTAGTAACGGTAGCCGCCCGTGACCATGCCCGCCGCCATAATGGCAAAAATCAGGATGAATAAAAACGCGGTTCCATGGCCGCCGTCCGGCGATCCGTCCCACGCCCCGGAAGACCGGCTGGCCATGGCCAGAAGCGCAAGCCCCAGCGAGATGAAGGCCAGAATCGAGTTGAGCGCAGGCGGGATGAATGTGCCGCCGTAGAGCAATGGCGCGCCGAAGATGTATGCCAGCAAAAAAACGAAACAGCTCCCCAGAAGCAGTCCCGCCGCGCCCAATGCCAGCGCGCTCCGCCAGAACGGGTTTTTGTCTGGCGAAAGCGAAGCGAGAAATGAGATCCCGGCAATTACAAAACACAAGGCATTCACCGGCGACATGTGGCCGATGAGCATTTCGCCAGGCTTGTCGGCGATGTTCAGACCAATGTGTTCAACCCCCCAATGAATGTTCAGGCTGGCCAGGGTGAACAGCAGAAGCGCGACCAGCATTCCCAGGCCGACCATCGCCCGGCTGACCTGTTTTGCACGCAGGCTCACCCGCCGCCGGGCGCGCAGGCAGACGGCGCCGCCATACAACAGAAACAGCACCGCCGTGCTCGGCGCCATCGGAATCCAATCCGCCTCGACGCTGGTCAGCAATGGAAGTTGGAAAAACCATCCCACCAGCGCGAGCAGACCGATGGCCGCCGCAACAACGCCCGCCGCCAGGGCGACAAAGACCAGACTGGCGCCCGCTTTGTCGCGGCGATGGGTGGAATCGGGCAGGTTCATGGCGGCTGTTTGTCATTCGTCAGTGGCGGCCGCGGCTGACGGCTCATCGGTTCATGAGCCGCCAGTCACAAACCCGGCGCACTTTCAGGATGCAACGGAATCTACGCACCCATTTTGAAATTTGGCAAATCAATTCCGGCCAGCATGCCAAGGCCGCCAGCCGCGTCTTACATCTCGCCAAGACGCCAAGAGCGCAAAGAAATCCCTTTTAACCCGGCGTTCTTTGCGAGAGGCCATTTTTCAACGCGCGCCGAGCTGCAACCGCGCGTCGGCCTCCAGCAGCGCCTTCAGATTTTCCCAGTGCGCCCCGTTCATGTCGTTGAAGGCGTTCAGATAAACGGCCACGGCCTCCGGCGGATATTTCGCGAGCAGGATTTCGATGGCGGATTTCAGCTTCGCGTCGTCCATGCCCACGGGCAGGTTGTCCACCACGCCCTTTTCGTTTTTGATCCCCAGCGCGTTCAGAAAATCCACCAGCATCGCCTCGTGTTTTTTGACGAGCCAGGCGCGGATGAGCCCGCCGGCGACGGTTTCCAGCGACGGGCGCGCCAGGCTGGCCACCAGCCCGGCATGCTGCTGCGCGCGCGGCTGGCGCTCCAGAAAAACCGGGCGCACATGCCGCGCCTGCGCGATGGCGGCCAGCGTGGCCTTGTAAACCGGCTTGTCCGACTCGTGGGTGAAGGTGATGATTTCAGCCGCCAGGGCCGGCGACATGAAACCGAAAAGTTCGTGGGAGGTGAGCATAAATTAAAAGGCCAAGGGCCAAACGCTAAAGTTCATATTGTCGTGACGGAGATTTTATTCTTTTGGGCCAGCGCTTCGCAAGCTTCGCGTTCCAGCAGAAGCGTCCGGCCGGATTCGAGCGCGAGCACCGAGACGCCGCCGGACGCGCAAACTTCCAGCGTCTGCGGGCCGAGGCAGGGGATGTCGAACCTCATGTCGTGATCCGCCTTGGCCAGCTTGACGGCGACCGCGCCGCCGTCCCTGCCCGCCAGCCCGCCGCCGCGCGCGAGGCATTTGTCCGTGCCCTCAAACGCCTCGACCGCCAGCACCGCGCCGTTTTTCACGACGACGGTCTGGCCGATTTCCAGCCGCGAAATTTCCCGCGCGACGCGCAGGCCGAATTCCACGTCCGCTTTCTGTTCGGCGGAAAGCCCCGGGCCGAGCTGAAAATCCTTTCCCGGCATGAGCGGCGCGAGCCACGGCGTGGCCTCGATGAGTTCCACGCCGTCCTTTTTGAGTTCATCGGCAATCGCGCCGAAAATGGTGTGGGCGTTTTTTTCCTTGAGCCGGAACAGGAGCGCCATCGTCCGCAGGTCGGGCCGGAGGTCGTAAAGATTTTTCGGCGCGATCTGGCCCACCATGACGCATTGCGTGACGCCGCGGTCGGTGAAGGCGGCGATCATTTTGGAAAGCTGGCCGACGCGCAGCCAGACAATTTCGTCCACGAGCTTCGCCAATTCCGGGTCGGTCTCGTTTTCAAACGCGACGGCGACAAGCTTCTTCACGCCGGCGGCGCGCGCGTGCCGGGCGAATTCCAGCGGCAGCGTGCGGTTGCCGGCGATGAGGCCGAGTGATGCGGGCGCGGTGTTCATTTCCAAGCGCAGAATGCAAAATGCAGAATGAAGAAACAAGAGGGAAGCGTTCCGGCCTTTTATTTCATCGCCGGCGATCCCGGCTCCTGCATTCCATTTCTGTCCTATTTTGAAACAGCCTGTTCGGTTTTCCGGACGGTGTGACGAACGACTGGGGCATTTTCCTTGTGAAAACCGGCGGTTTTGAATTTTCAAAAAAAATGGCATCCAACCTGCTTTGCGTGCGCCAATGTCATCATCATACGATTCGATCTACAAAAAAATGTCGGTGCCGCCCGGACCGGGCGGCGCGGGGCACGCGCATGAGGCGAAGTTTGATCCCGCCCGGCAGATCTCGCCCGCCGTCGCACACGAATTGAACAACATCCTCACCGTCATCCAAAGCTATGCCAGCCAGTTGCGGCTCAAGCACCCTGAAAATCAGGAGCTTGAAGCAAATCTCCAGATCATTTCCGAGGCGGCCCACCGCGCGACAACCGTCATTCGCGGCGCGGTGCCGCCGGAGGCCAGCCTGCCGGTCCATCCGCAACCGCAATCCCCGGCTTCCTCGCCCACCGAGTAACGCGAAAGTCCGCCGGCCTCAATTTGTTTCGTTCAACGGTGACGATCAGGGGCGGGCCTGCGGCGGCAATCGGATAAATCCCGGAGCGATTGGTTTTGACGCTGGGCGGCGGTTCGCATAGCGTGGCGGACGCTATTTTATGCGAATTGTCATGACTGGTTTTATTAAAATGATTTTCGGGTCGAGGAACGACCGCGAAGTGAAACGCCTCAAACCGTTCGTCTCTCAAATCAACGACGCCGAGGCCGGGCTTCAGAAACTTTCCGACGACGAACTGCGCGCCAGGACCGCCGCGTGGAAGGAGGAGCTTTCCAAAATCGAGGACAATGACGCGCTCGCGCAGAAGCTCGACGAGATTCTGCCGGAGGCGTTTGCCGTGGTGAAAAACGCCTGCCGCCGGCTGTGCGGACAGGAAATCACCGTGCGCGGCCAGCCGCAGAAATGGGAGATGGTCCCGTTCGACGTTCAGCTCATCGGCGGCATCGCCCAGCATCAGGGCAAAATCACCGAAATGGCCACCGGCGAAGGCAAGACGCTCGTCGCCACCCTGCCCGTCTATCTCAACGCGCTCACCGGCCGCGGCGTCCACGTCGTGACGGTGAACGATTACCTCGCCGCGCGCGATTCGGAATGGATGGGTGCGATTTACAAGTTTCTGGGCCTGACCGTCGGCGTGATTCTGCACGACCAGCCGCCGCGCGTCCGCCGCGAACAATACGCCTGCGACATCACCTACGGCACGAACGCGGAGTTCGGCTTCGATTACCTGCGCGACAACGGCATGGCCACGCGCAAGGAGGAGCAGGTGCAGCGCGGGCATTATTTCGCCATCGTGGACGAGGTGGATTCCATCCTGATTGACGAGGCGCGCACGCCGCTCATCATCAGCGGCCCCTCGGTGCACACCTTCGACGAGCAATACGCGCAGTGGAAGCCGCTCGTCGAGTCGCTCGTCCGGGCGCAGCAGCAGTTGTGCAACCGATTTTTGTCCGAGGCCGAGACGCTGATGAAACAGTTGCGCCCGGAGGACGGCTCGAACGTTCAGGATGCCGGCGCGCTGGAACATGAAATCGGCCTGCTGCTCTTCCGCGTCAAAACCGGCCAGCCGAAGTCCGAGGCGCTGATGAAGATTCTGGAGAACCCGGAAAACGCCGGGCTGATGAACCGCGCCGAGCTGGATTTGCACAAGGACCAGAAGAAAGTGGATCTTTACCGCGAGAAGGAGGAACTGCTCTTCGCCATTGACGAAAAGAGCCAGGAAGCCGACCTCACCGAAAAGGGCCGCAATTTCGTCAGCCCGAAAGATCCGGACGCGTTTGTGCTGCCGGATTTGACGACGCAATTACATGACGTGGACGCGGGCGAGGAAACCGACGCGCGCAAGCGCATGGAGGCCAAGACGAAGTTGCAGGCTGATTTCGACACCAAGGCGCAAAAAATCCATGCCATCTCGCAACTGCTCAAGGCCTACAGCGTTTACCTGCGCGACGTGGAATACGTCGTGCAGGAAAACAAGGTCATCATCGTGGACCAGCACACGGGCCGGCTCATGCCCGGTCGCCGCTGGAGCGACGGGCTGCACCAGGCCGTCGAGGCCAAGGAAGGCGTCGAAATCGAACGCGAAACCCAGACGCTCGCCACCATCACGATCCAGAATTATTTCCGCCTCTACCAGAAGCTGGCGGGCATGACCGGCACGGCGGAAACCGAGGCGACGGAGTTCCTCGATATTTACAAGCTCGGCGTGATCACGATTCCGACGAACAAGCCGAACATCCGCAAGGACGGGCATGATTCGATCTACAAAACCCGGCGCGAAAAATTCAACGCCGTCGTCAAGGAAATCAAGGAGCTGCACGCCAAGGGCCGGCCGATCCTCGTCGGCACGGTTTCCGTCGAGACCAGCGAAATGCTTTCACGGATGCTCAAGCGCGAGGGGATGATCCACTCCGTGCTGAACGCGAAATACCACCAGCAGGAGGCGGAAATTGTCGCGCGCGCAGGCCAGCGCGGCGCCGTCACCATCGCCACGAACATGGCGGGCCGCGGCACGGACATCAAACTCGGCCCCGGCGTCGCGGACGTTGGCGGTCTGCACGTGCTCGGCACCGAACGGCACGAGGCGCGGCGCATTGACCGCCAGTTGCGCGGACGCTGCTCGCGCCAGGGCGACCCCGGCTCATCGCACTTTTTCGTCTCGCTCGAGGACGACTTGATGCGGCTGTTCGGCTCCGACCGCATCGTGAAGATGATGGAGAAAATCGGCTTTGAGGAGGGCGACGAGCTGAAGCATCCATGGCTGAACCGTTCCATCCAGAGCGCGCAGAAAAAGGTCGAGCAGCACAATTTCCAGATCCGCAAGCGCACGCTCGAATATGACGATGTGATGAACAAACACCGTCAGGTGATTTATGACTTCCGCAATTCCATCATCAACGGCGAGGACGTGCGCGACCGGCTGATGGACATCATGGAGGAGGTCGTCGTCGAGAAGGTGATGGAGTTCACAACGGCGGATGGCGAGCACAGCGAATGGAAACTGCGCCAGCTCGCCGACTGGGTGAACCTGAATTTTCCGCTCGGCCTGCCGGAGGCCGAAATCGTCAAGGCCGCCGATGCCGGCAAGGACGCGCCGGTCACCGGTTCGCTGTTTGACGGGTTAAGCCCGGCGCAGTTCGCCGTCTGCAATTTCATCTCCGACAGCGTGCGCAAGGCCTACGACATCAAGATCAGCTTCGAAAATCCGGACGCGCTGAAGGAGGTCGAGCGGTTCACCATCTTGAGCGCGATTGACAGGCTCTGGCAGGATCATCTCTACGAAATGGACAGCCTGCGCTACAGCATCGGCCTGCGCGGCTATGGCCAGCGCGATCCGCTCGTGGAATACAAGGCCGAGGCGTTCAAGATGTTCGACGACCTGATGGTCAACGTGAAGACGCAGATCTGCAACAACATCTTCCGCAGCGCGTCCTCCATGGCGGCGTTTGAAAATTTTCTGCGGAACGTGCCGCGGCAAACGCTGCTGCACCAGGCGACGAGCGCCTTCGGCGGCACCACCACCGCCAGCTCCGGCGGCGCGCAGCCCAAGGCCAGCGACGTCGTCAGCGAGGCGGCGGCGGCGCAGGAGGCACAAGCCAAAGCCCGGCCCGTCCGCTCCGGCCCGAAAGTCGGCCGCAACGACCCCTGCCCCTGCGGCAGCGGCAAGAAATACAAGCAGTGCTGCGGGCGGTAAAACAGCCCCGGCGGCGGGAGAAACCGTGATTTTTCCGCCGGTTTTGCCAATGGCGCAGGCGGGATGCCTGCGCTGCTTCATTCCAAAATAGAACTTGCAGCGCTCCGGGCGTCTGCTATATTGCAAACGGTTTGCAATTAAAATTATGCCCACTTTGACGCCCGCATGGCTGTTGACGGTTTATTGTGTGCTGGTCCTGCTGGCCTCGCTGGCGGGCGGCTGGCTGCTGTTGATCATCCATCCCACCCACACGCGCCTGCAGCTGGCGACCAGCTTCGTGGCCGGACTGATGCTCGGCATCGCCCTGCTGCATTTCCTGCCGGACGCGGAAGAGCAATTGCATTCGATTGACCGGACAGTGTCATGGATGCTCGGCGGTTTTCTGGCGATGTTTTTTCTGCAGCGCTTTTTTCACTTTCACCACCACGACTCGCCCGAAGGCGATCCCGAAGATTGCGACGCGCAGGAATACGACCATGATCACGACCACGACCACCACGCCCACACGCTGGCCGACAAATCGGCGCACCAGCTTTCCTGGGTCGGCACCGCGCTCGGATTGTCGCTCCACTCGCTGTTCGACGGTCTGGCGCTGGCGGCTTCCGTCGCGGCGGGCGCGCACGGCCACGCGAAGCTGGCGGGACTGGGCGTCGCCATGGTGGTGATCCTCCACAAGCCGTTCGACGCGCTGGCGATTTCAACCCTGATGACAGCCAGCGGCAGCTCGCGGTTTTCACGACATCTGCTGAACGTGCTGTTTGCGCTGGTAAGTCCGGCGGGCGCGGTCCTGTTTTATTTTGGCGCGAGCCAGTTTGCCGATTCCAACGGAGTGCTGCTCGGCGGCGCGCTGGCGTTTTGCGCCGGAACGTTTCTCTGCATCGCCAGCAGCGACCTGCTGCCGGAACTGCAATTCCATTCCCACGACCGCTTCAAGCTGTCGGCGGCATTGCTGGCGGGTCTGGCGGTGGCTGTCATCATCGGCCTGCTTGAATGAAAATGATCCCTTCCGTCCATTTTCCAACTTGAAACGAATGCCGCGCGCGCAAATCCAATTCAACCGCCGCACACGCGAACGAATTTTCGTCGCGGCGGGGGTTTTGTCGCTCGCGCTGTGGCTGTTCATGGCGACTGCGGAAATCTGCACGCCATTGCACGCGTGGCTGCACGGCGGAACGATTCCCGACAATGACGACGATTGCGTCGTCGTCGCCATCGCGCATGGACAGTTTGATTCGCCAATTTACGACATTCCCGTTGTCGCGACGGCGGCTTGGATTGAAGTCACGCCTGTGCTCGTGGAATTTTCCCCTTTCAGCCCGGCCATTGAAAATCTTTCGCTTGGCCGCGCCCCGCCCGCCGTCATTTCTTCCCAAGCATAGGTCGGTCGGCTTCGGCTGATCGAGTTTCCGATTGATTCCGTTTGAATTGGCGCGCACGCCGGTCGTGCGACGCCTGGACTGGAGGAGAAAAATGAAAATGAAAATAATAGGGCTGTCTTCCGCCCTTTGCCTGAGCGCGATGATCGCCCAGGCGCAGGAGACAAATGAAGTGGAGCAGTTGAAACAACAACTGCGGCAGATGCAGGATAATTTTGAGAAAATTGAAAATGAACAGCACCGGCAAATCGAGTCGCTGACGAAAAAACTGGATGAATTGACAAATCAGCGGCAGGTGATGGCGGCTTCCGCCCCGCCCGCCACCGTCACGACGAATCAATTCAACGAGTTGAGCGAAAAAGTGGAAGGCATTTCCGATGCGCAGAAAAAAACCCTGATGAGCGAGTTCAATCCGTCCATCGGACTGGTGGGCGAAACGGTGTTCGGCTACCGCAGCAAAGGTTCGGATGAAACCGGCGGCGACCGCCCCGGCGGATTCGATGTGTGGCAGCGTTCGATTGAATTGAACGTCGCCGCGTCGGTGGATCCGTTCGCAAAGGGCTACGCGGTCATCAATGGTTCCGCCGATTCGGCCACCGGCGAAGCCACGCTCGGCGTCGAGGAGGCCGCGCTGCAAACAACGTCGTTGCCGGGAAACCTAGAATTGAAAGTCGGGAGATTTTTCGGCGAATTCGGGCGGCTCGCTTACATTCACGACCACGAATTGCCGTTCGTGAACCGCCCGCTCGCACTCGATGAATACATCGGTGGCGAGTCGCAATCCGACGGCGCGCAATTAAACTGGCTGGTGCCGATTCCGCATTACGTCAGCGTGACCACCGGCGTCGGAGACCATTTTGGCGCGGACAGCCCGAACCCGGACAATCCCGGAACCTACCGGCCGGCTGACGGATTGAGTTTCTGGGGCCGGCTTTCCAGTTATTGGGATTTGACGCCGGACTGGCAGCTTGAAGCCGGGATATCCGGTTTGTGGAATCCACGGGAAGAAGATCGTGGCGGCGTTCTCGTGCAACCGGACAGCAGCACGCTCACCGAAAAAGAGCGGCGGCTCGCGGGCGTGGATTTCAAATTCAGCTACGTTCCGCTGCGCGACAATCAATTCCGCAGTTTCGCCTGGGGCACGGAAATTCTTTGCAGCGACAATCGTTATCTTGTTGACCCGGACGGCAACCTTAATCCGGCGAACCCCGCGCCGGGATTGGATGGCGACGAGTTCACCGGCAGCGTCGGCTCGCTCGGTTTGTATTCCTATGTGAACTACAAATGGAGCCGTCAGTGGAGCGCGGGCTTTTTGTTCGACTGGCTCCAAAACGCGCAAAATCACAGCGACGAAACCTCCGCGTATTCGCCGTTCATCACGTTTGCGTTGAGCCATTGGAACCAGCTTCGCCTGGAATATACGCACACCAACCACAATGCCATGTCCGGCCTGAAATCCGACGACGCCATTTATCTGCAATGGGCGTGGATCATCGGCGCGCACTCGCACGGCTGGCAACAACGTTAAACTTTGAAAGGAGAAATTTTATGAAACTGAAATTGATTCATCTTCTGACCCTCGCCGCGATTGGCGCAATCACGCTTACGGCGCAGCCGCTTCACGCGGCAAAGATCCGCGTCGTCGCCACGCTCACGGATCTGGCCGACCTCACGCGGCAAGTTGGCGGCGATCACGTTGACGTGTTCAGCCTCGCCACCGGCATCGAGGACACGCACGGCGTGCCGATGAAGCCAAGCTTCGTGCCAAGAATGAACCGCGCCGATCTGGTCGTGCTCGCCGGATTCGACTGCGAGCACGCCTTTTTGCCGGCACTGCTCGAAGCCAGCAAAAATCCGCGCATACAAATCGGCAAGCCCGGTTACGTGGATTGCTCGCAGGGCATCGTGCCGATGGAAGTGCCGAAATCCACCGACCATTCGGAAGGCGACGTGCATCCTTACGGAAATCCCCATTACATGCTCGATCCCGTGCTGGCAAAAACGGCGGCGCAAAACATTTACAACGCCCTCGTCGCCACCGCACCGGAATACGAAGCCGACTTCACCCGCAACCGCGACGCCTATCTCGCCAGACTCGATGCCAAAATCGCCGAATGGCAGCAACTCGCCGCGCCGCTCAAAGGCGTGAAGTTTGTCTCCTATCATGAGCATTGGTGTTACTTCGCCGCGCGCTTTGGCATGGATTACGTCGGCACCATTGAACTGAAGCCGGGCATTGACCCGACGCCGCGGCACGTCGAGGACTTGATCAACGAAATCAAAGCCGACCACATTCCCATCGTCGTGCGCGAGCCGCAATTCCCGGAAAAAGTGCCGGCGCTCATCGCGCAACAGAGCGGCGCGACGCTCGTGAAACTGCCCATCATGCCCGGCGGCGTGCCGGGCACGGACACTTACATCGCCGAGATGGATTACATCGTCCATTCGCTTGTGGACGCGGTGAAAAAATGAACGAATCCATCATCACGCTCGACAACCTGGCCATCGGTTACGATGGCCGGGCCGTGCTGTCCGGCATCTCGCTGGCGATTGCGCGCGGCAGCTTCACCGCGATTCTCGGCACGAATGGTTCGGGCAAATCCACGCTGCTGAAAACCCTGCTCGGCCTGCAGCCGGTCATTGCCGGAAAAATTCAAATTGCCGCGCCGGCCGTGTTTGGTTACGTGCCGCAAGCGACGCAATTCGATCCGCTCTTTCCGTTGACCGGCTTCGATGTCGCACTCATGGGCGTTTACGGCCGCGTGCGTCCCGCGCGGTTTTCCTCCCGCGCCGAGCGCGAATTTGTCCACGATTGTTTGCACGCGACGGCGGCGGACGATTTTGCCGGTCAAAAATTCAGCAAACTTTCCGGCGGCCAGAAACAGCGCGTGCTCATCGCCCGCGCGCTGGCGACAAAACCGGACGTGCTAGTGCTGGACGAACCGACTGCCGGCGTGGACGCCGCCGCGACGCACGCGTTGCTGGAATTCATCTCTCAAATCCACGCGAAGCGGAAGCTGACGATTCTGCTAGTCACGCACGATTTGCCGCTCGTCCGCAAACACGCGCAACAGGTCGTCTGGCTGCATCAGGGCAAAGTGCTGCGGGGCGCGACCGCCGAACTGCTCAACCGTGAACGCATGGTGGAACTTTTTGAAATGGAGGCCGGCTAAATGGAATTGCTCAAAGAAATCCTTTCGCCCGATTTTCTGCTGCGCAATTCCGTCTATACCAGCATGCTCGTCGGCTTTGCCTGCCCGTTGGTCGGAGTGTTCCTCGTGTTGCGCCGGCTTGTGTTCATGGGCGTCGCGCTGCCACAAATCTCCTCGACCGGCGTGGCGCTTGCGCTGTCATTGCCGCTGTGGCTCGGCCTGAAAATGGACGCGAGCAGCGAGCAGACCGAACATCTGCTAGCCTTCGCCGGCTCCAGCGCGTTCACGCTGGCGGCGATTTTGATCCTCGCCTTCATGGAGCGGCGCGGACGGGGTTTGGCCGAAGGCCGGCTGGGCGCGGCTTACGTCGTCGCCGCCGCGTTGAGCATTTTGCTGCTGTCGAAAAACCGCTTCGCGGAAATGGGCTGGCTCGACCTGCTGAAAGGCGAAATCATCACCGTCTCCAATTTCGACCTGGCACTGACGGGCGGCGCGCTGGCGTTCGTGCTGCTGGTGCTGGGCTGTTTCAGCAAGGAACTGCTCTTCGTCTCGTTCGACCGCGCGATGGCCGCGACACTCGGTAAAAAAGTCTGGTTCTGGGACGCGCTGCTTTATTTGCTCATCGGGCTGACTGTTTCGATGGCCGTATTGAGCGTCGGCCCGCTGATCGCGTTCGGCTTCCTGCTGATTCCCACGCTGACGGCGCACTTGTTCGCAAGAAATATGCGTCAATTTTCATTCCTCGCCTCGCTGATTGGCGGCGCATCGGCGTTCATTGGATTTTGGATTGCCTACCAGTGGGACTGTCCAATCGGCCCAATCGACGTCGTTTTGCTCGGGGTCATTTACGCGGTTGCGTTCATTCTCAAAAAACTTCTGGCCTGCTTGCTGAAGTGATTGTCCTTACCCCATCACTGCAATTGCGATGCCCGCACGATTATTTTATCGGAGCGTAATGCCGTCTGCCGCGCTTAATTCTTGCCTCATCGCCCCGGCGCGGTTCAACTTTGAGCAGCATGACAATTCCCGCAAATTTACTTTCGCTCCTGCGCGATCCAACCAGGCTTGAACCATTGGAACTCGACGGCGATGCGCTCGTCAACCGGGCCAGCCGGCGGTGGTATCCGATCAGCGGTTCAATTCCCGTGCTGCTCGATCAGGCTGATGTCGGTCCGCAGAATCTTAAAATGCAGCGGATGTATAAATGGATGGCCCGTGGTTTCGACCTGGCCGACCGGCTGGCAAATCTGGTCACGCGCGGGGCCCTCGCCAAATTCCGCCGGCTGATGGCATCCAGGCTGGCGCTCAAACCGGGCGACCGGCTTTTATACACTTCCATCGGGACCGGGCTGGATCTGCCATATCTGGCCGAGCAAGTTTCCCTGGATGCCATCGAACTGGTGGGGCTGGACCTTTCGCTGGAAATGCTGCGGAAGTGCCAAGCCAAACTTCGGCCGCATGAAAAGACTTCAATGCTGGTGCAGGCGAATGCCGAGCGGTTGCCGTTTGCCGACGGCACATTCGACGCGGTCTGGCACGTGGGTGGAATCAATTTGTTCGACCGGCCGGCACTGGCCGTGAGGGAAATGCTCCGGGTCGCCCGGCCGGGCGCGCTCATCCTGATCGCGGACGAAACCAAGGATGTGGTCAGGAAGCAGTATCAGAAAAACCCGCTCACCCGGCCCTACTGCAAAAACATGCCGACCGACTTCGACCCACGCGCCTGGGTGCCCCCGGAAATCGCCAATCCAGACTACGAGGAGCTGGCAAAAGGAAGAATATATTTCCTGACTTTCAAAGCGCCACTGCGATGATGTTCATCGCAAGGCCGGAGACGTGGTTTCGTTGACATCCTTAACCCATCACCGTAATCGCAATGCCCGCGAGGATGCCGATGGCGGCGAGGATTTTCTGCCAGTTGCTCCGCTCGCCGAACAGCAGCAGCCCGCCCGCGAACGCCACCAGCGTGTTGCCGCGCCGCAAACTCATCACGACGGACACCAGCGAGCCGGGCTGGCGCAGCGCGCCGAAATAAATGTAATCCGCCGCCAGCAGCGAAAGCGCGATCACCGGAATGGTCCAGCGCCAGCGGAATTCGTTGCGCTCCCACCAGCGCCGCTTCCAGCCGATGGCAAACGGCGTGAACAGCAGCACGAGGTAAATTGAAAACCACGCCTGCACCGTCGGCACGGTGAAGTGCGCGCGGCCCAGCAGGTATTTGTCGTAAAGCGAACTCACCGCACCGAGCATCGTGCCGGCCAGCAAAAAACCCACCCATTTGTCCCGGTAAAAATGCACGCCCTCCAGCCGCCCGGCCATTGAAAGCCCGAAGAACGCCGCCAGCGTCGTGATGACGCCAAGCAATTGCAGTCCGTCCGGGCGCTCGCCCAGAAACAGCAGCGCGCCGAACAGCGTCCACAGCGGAGTCGTCGCGCGGATGGGCGAGCCGAGCGAGAGCGGCAGGTGCTTCAATCCGAAGTAGGTGAAAATCCACGATGCCGTGACAATGGCGGATTTCAGCAGCAGTTGCAGATGTTGCACGGGCGTGAGCGGATCGGTGACGAGCGAGAGCGGCAGCAATCCAGGATGCGCCGCCTGCGTGAGCATCAGAGCCAGCCACACCGCCGCGCCGGTCAGCGTGCTGAAGAACAACACGGGCAGCACGGCGTTGTTCCGGATGGCGTGCTTGATGCAAATGTCATACACACCGAGGAACAAAGCTGACACGAGGCTGGCGGCAATCCAGTTCATTCAAAAAAGCAAGACGGGCGAACCGTTTTGGCCCGCCCGTCGAGCTGTCCAATTTCCAGAAGATTACATGTGCGAGATGATGTTGTCACCGAATTGCGAGCACCTGATTTCCGTCGCGCCGTCCATCTGGCGCGCGAAATCGTAGGTGACGCGCTTGCTGCCAATCGCGCCGTTGAGGCCTTTGAGGATCAAATCCGCCGCTTCGGTCCAGCCCATGTATCGCAGCATCATTTCACCGGAGAGGACGACGGAGCCGGGATTCACCACGTCCTTGTTCGCGTATTTGGGCGCGGTGCCATGCGTCGCTTCGAAAATGGCGTGGCCCGTGATGTAATTAATATTGCCGCCGGGCGCGATGCCGATGCCGCCGACCTGCGCGGCCAGCGCGTCGCTCAAATAATCGCCGTTCAAATTCAGCGTGGCGATGACGTCGAAATCCGTCGGGCGCGTGAGCACCTGCTGGAGCGTGATATCGGCAATCGCGTCCTTGATGACGAGGCCCGCGCCGGGTTTGCCTTCGGGAATCTTGCACCACGGCCCGCCGTCCATCTCCACCGCGCCGAAAAACTTCTTCGCCGTGTCGTAGCCCCAGTCGCGAAAGCCGCCCTCGGTGAACTTCATGATGTTGCCCTTGTGGACAATCGTGACGCTCTTGCGCTTGAACTTGATCGCGTAGGCAATCGCGCTGTGCATCAACCGCACCGTGCCGCTGTAGCTGACGGCCTTGATGCCAACGCCGACTTTCACGTCGCTGGGAAAATCTTTCGCGCCGACGGCCGTCCAAAAATCGTCGGCGGCGGGCTTGGTGCCGAAGCGGATTTTTTTGAAGTCCTTCGGAAATTCCTTCGCGATGAAGTCCAGAACCTTTTGCGCTTCGGGCGTGCCGCCGGCGTATTCAATGCCCGCGTAAATGTCCTCGGTGTTTTCGCGGAAGATGACCATGTCCACCTTCTCCGGGTGCTTCACCGGCGAAGGCACTCCCTGAAACCATTGCACCGGACGCAAGCAGACGTAGAGGTCGAGCATCTGGCGCAGCGCGACATTGAGCGAGCGGATGCCGCCGCCGACGGGCGTGGTGAGCGGGCCTTTGATGCCGACGAGATATTCCTTGAACGCCTCGACGGTGTCGTCCGGCAGCCAGTTGTTGAACTTCTTGAAACTCTCTTCGCCGGCGAACACCTCAAACCATGAAATTTTCCGCTTCCCGCCGTAGGCTTTTTGCACCGCCGCACCGAACACGCGCACACTCGAGGCCCAGATGTCCGGGCCGGTGCCGTCGCCGCGGATGAACGGCAGGATGGGGTTCTCCGGCACGTTGAGCTTGCCGTTCGCGATGGTAATTTTTCCGCCCGCGGGCGGGGTCACGTCTTTGTAGGCCATGTCAATTTACGGTTTTCGATTTACAATTGCCAAATTTAACCAGTGAATGAAACCGCCTAATGCGGGGAAAATCAAGGAAAGAAAACAGCGCCGCAGACGCGGAAGATCGTCGCACGCAAAGCGCATGGAAGTCCCGCAGGGACAACCGACAATAGCCCGCCGTTTCAACGGCGGGTCCAGTCATCAAACCGAATCGAGTCCCGCAGGGACGAAAGAAAACACATCCTTTCCCGTGCCCTTTCTGCCGCCCCTGCGGGGCTTGGTTTGTTTGACATTTTACCCGCAGTTGAAACTGCGGGCTATTCTCGGTTGTCGCTCAGCGACTTTTACGGAACCAGCCGTTCGCGGTGGGGCTGGTGGTCGCGGTTCCAACGGCTCAAGGCGGCGTCGCTGGTGTCGGCAAAAAGAAATTGCAGCGTCGGCGATTCAACGTGGCCGTCGCAAAAGACCACATTAGCGAGGCCTTGATGGCGCGCATAACTTCTTTTGGTGCTGCCCAAATAATCTGTAAGGCCATAAGCTCGACATAATGACCAGCCGTCCCGAAGAACGCCGTTCCCGCCAAAGAATCCATCACCAATCGCCATCATATCGCTGGGACTGGCCACTTCCGATTCGCTCACTGGCGGAGACAAAGGAATATGGCCATTGTCGTCATTTTTAATGCGATGTCCGCCAAGCCCGAGTGAATTAGTAGTGGTCAAGAAATCTATCCCATCTTCATTGTAACCATAGCAGCCGTAGTTGTCGTATTCCCATTCGTTTTTGAATTCCTGCGGTCTGATCGCCGAAGGGCATTGCCAAATACCTTGATGAAACCAATGGTTGCTGGAACTTGTCCTTGGTATATATCCATACTGAATATAAACCGGCCAACTAATTAAGCCTTCTCGATAAAATTCGCCGGGCTGCGTGCTAGAAAGTGGATAAGTCCCATTGTCTGCAACAAATTCCAGCATTTTTTGTCCGAGTTGCCACACGTTGTCTACACATTGAATCTGCTGCGCTCTTTTTTTGGATTGCGAAATCGCCGGAAGCAAAAGCGCAGCAATAATTCCGATGATGGCGATGACTACCAACAGTTCAATCAGCGTAAAGCCGGATCTCAAAGCTCTTCCTGTCCGAGGCATACTGGATTAGACCAATAGCCGACCGTAGTGTCACGGCGATTAATTCACGCCACTTCAATCAGCTTCGTCGCTGTCGTTGCGGCTTCCCCGAAATGCGCCTTCACCCTGGCGACGGTGTTCTCGACGGTCAGGCCGTATTTTTTCCGCAGTTCGTCTTGCGTGGAGGCGTGTTCGATGAACTGGTCCGGCCAGCCGATGCGCACGACAGGTGTCGTCACGTTCTTCTCGCTGAACAATTCAAGCACCGCCGTGCCATAGCCGCCCATGATGGCATGGTCTTCCAGCGTCACCACCAGATCCGCCGCCTTGCCGAAAAATTCGGTCGTCCCGGCGTCAATCGGCTTGGTGAACCGCGGGTTGATGACGGCTACGTCGAAGCCTTCCGCCGCGAGCTGTTCCGCCGCCTTGCGCGCGATGGCGCACATCGGGCCGAGGCCAAACAGCGCGGCCTTCTTTCTGCCGTTGCTGGAAAAATTCTGGATGACCTCGGCCTTGCCTATTTCTAGCAATTTGGGTTCTCCCTTGATGGGCACGCCTTCCGCCGCGCCGCGCGGGTAGCGGATGAACATCGGATGATTCGAGTGCGTCGCGGTGAACATCATGTCCACGAGTTCGTCCTCGTCCTTCGGCGCCATCGCGGTGACGTTCGGCAGCGTGCGCAAATAGGCGATGTCGAACAGGCCGTGGTGCGTCGGGCCGTCGTTGGCGGAAAGCCCGGCGCGGTCCATGCAGAAAATCACCGGCAAATCCTGCAGGCAGATGTCGTGATGGATGCAGTCGAAGGCGCGCTGGAGGAAGCTGGAATAAATCGCCACGACCGGATGCAGCCCCATTGTCGCCATGCCGGCGGCGAAGATAACGGCGTGTTCCTCCGCGATGCCGACGTCGTAATAGCGGTCGGGCATCGCCTTTTCGAGATGCTTCATGCCGGTGCCGCTGGGCATGGCGGCGGTGATGCCGACGAGCGTGCTGTTTTTCTGGCAGAGCCGGACCATCGCCTGGCCCATCACGTCCTGATACATCGGGGCGGCATTGGGCTTGGGCGCGGGCGTTTCGCCGGTCGTCGCGTCGTAAGGCCCGAGGCCGTGAAATTTTTCCGGATATTTCAGCGCAGCCTCAAAGCCCCGGCCCTTTTTCGTCAAAATATGAATGACAATCGGATGGTCGCAGGTCTTGGCGAATTCCAGCGTGCTGATGAGCAGCGGCAAATCGTGTCCGTCAATCGGGCCGAGATAGCGGATGCCCATTTCCTCGAAGAACACCGGGCTGCCGTAGCCGCCGCGACCGTCGGCGTCCTCCGGCTTGCCGGTCGGCTGAAGCCCCACGCCGGTGATGGCGCCCTTGAAGCCGCCCTCGGCCTTGTGCGCGAGTTTCAACGCCAGTTCGCCCTTGGGCAGGCGGCGGACGAAGTTCACAAAATCGTTTGACAGCTTGTTGTAGCGCGGATGGGTGATGAGCTTGTTGAGGTAGGCGGAAATCGCGCCGACGTTCTTGGCGATGCTCCATTCGTTGTCGTTGAGGATGCCAATGAACCGCTTCGTCGTGTGGCTGATGTTGTTGAGCGCCTCGAATGAGATGCCGTTGGTCAGCGCCGCATCGCCGAAAATGCAGACGACATTTTCGTCCGTGCCTTTTTTGTCGCGTGCCGCCGCCATGCCGAGCGCGGCGGACAGCGCCGTGCCCGCGTGGCCCGCGCCGTAGCAATCGTGCGGGCTCTCCGTGCGCAGGGCGAAACCGTTCAGCCCGCCGGTCTGCCGGATGGTGCGAAACCGGTCCTTGCGGCCGGTGAGCAGCTTGTGGACGTAGACCTGGTGGCTCACATCCCAGACAAATTTGTCCCTGGGCGTGTTGAAGACGCGGTGCAGCGCGATGGACAGCTCGACCACGCCGAGGTTCGGGCCGAGGTGTCCGCCGGCCTTGGCCAGCCCGCCGATCAGCTCCTGCCGGATTTCTCCGGCAAGCTCCTGCAATTGCGGCAGCGTGAGTTTCTTCACGTGTTCCGGTCCGTTGATCATGTCGAGATAAGTGCTCATGTATTTGTCAAGCGTTACATCGTTGAACTGTTAAATCGCGAATCGTTGCGGCGTGGTTTCCGATGCAACGAATTACGATTCACGATTCAACTTCTGTTTCAAAGGGTTTCAATTTAATTTCGCCCGATGCCGATTTTTCGAGCTGCTGGATTTTCACTTCCGCTTCGGCGAGTTTTTCCTGGCAGATTTTCACCAGCCGCGCGCCCTCCTCGTATCGGGACAGGAGCGTTTCGAGCGGCAGATCGCCGGACTCCATGGCCTCGACGACGCCTTCAAGGCGTTTCAAGGCTTCTTCAAACGGCAGGCCGCCCTTGGCCGCATCAGCCCTGGCTGGTTTTGACATCCCGGAATGCTAATAAAAGCCGCCCCGCTCGTCCAGCTTGGAGCGCGCAGCCCCATTTTGAAACGGCCACGGCGCGCGATTGCATCCTGAACCCGCCAGCCGGGAGTTTGCGCGCTTTTCCCGGTGAAATGGAAAAATCCAATTGCGCCACTCGCGCCATTTACTTTCACCCGCCCGGCTGCTAAAACTTCCCCATGCTCAACGATGCCGCCATCTGGAAGAATCTCAATTCGCCGCGCCGGCTGTTTTTGATCGCCGGACCGTGCGTGATTGAAAATGAAAAACTCTGCCTGCAAACCGCCGCCGCGCTCCAGAAAACCTGCGCCGCCCTCGGCATTTTCTACGTCTTCAAGGCCAGCTTCGACAAGGCCAACCGCACCTCCGGCAAATCGTTCCGCGGCGTCGGATTCGACAACGGACTGAAAATCCTCGGCAAGGTCCGCGCGGAATTTGGCGTGCCGGTGCTGACCGACATCCATTGCGAATCGCACGCCGCCGTCGTGGGCGAGGTGGTGGACATCCTGCAAATCCCCGCGTTCCTCTGCCGGCAGACGGACTTGATCGAAGCCGCCGCCGCCACCGGCCAGATCGTGAACATCAAAAAGGGACAATTCCTCTCGCCGGCGGAAATGGGCCAGGTCGTGGACAAGGCCCGGCGCGCGGGCGCGAAAAAAATCCTGCTCACCGAGCGCGGCACGACGTTCGGCTACAACAATCTCGTCGCCGACATGCGCTCGATTCCCATCATGCGGCGCACCGGCTGCCCGGTGGTGTTCGACGCGACGCATTCGGTGCAGTTGCCCGGCGGCGGCGGGGACAAATCCAGCGGCCAGCGCGAGTTCGCGTCGGTGCTGGCGCGCGCGGCGCTGGCGGCGGGCGCCAACGGGCTGTTCATCGAAACGCATCCGCACCCGGACAAGGCGTTGAGCGACGGGCCGAACATGATTCCGCTGGCGGAAATGGCGGCAACGCTGAAAGACCTGCTCAAAGTTTTCAACGCCGTCCGCTCATGAGAAATCTCCAAGCGCGACTTCGCCGGATAAAATTGTTCCTTTGCGACGTGGACGGCGTGCTGACGGACGGCTCGATCTTCATCGGCGGCGAGCACGAGGTGAAGCGGTTCAACATCCGCGACGGCCTCGGCCTGGTGCTGGCCCGGCGCGCGGGGCTGAAAACCGGCTGGGTCTCGGCCCGCCCGTCGCTGGCGACCAAAATACGCGCGAAGGAATTGAAGATTGATTTTCTCGTCCAGCAGGGCGACCGCATCAGCAAGACCGGCGCGGTGGAAAAACTTCTGGCGCGCGAAAAACTGGACTGGAGCGAGGTCTGTTTTGTGGGCGACGACGTGGTGGATTTGGGGCCGCTGGCGCGCGCGGGCTTCGGCGTGGCGGTGGGCGACGCGCGGCCGGAGGCAAAGGCGGCGGCGGCGTTCACGACGCGCGCGGCGGGCGGGCGCGGCGCGGTGCGCGAGGCGATTGAAATGATTTTGCAGGCGCAGGGGAAATGGGAGCCGGCCATCGCCGTCTATCGCAAATGAAAATGAAATGCGTGCAACTGATGTTGCTGTCGGCCGTGATGCTGGCCGGATGCAAAAAGTCCGGCGACAGCGCGGCGAATGCCCCCGCGCCAAAGGATGCCGCGGGCCACACGCGCGATTTCACCTACGTTGACTATTTCCCGCAGCCGAACCAGACGCAGATGAAGTCGCGGCTCTCCGGCGCGGAGGCGCAGCCACTGCCGGGCGGGCTGCTCGCCATCAAACTCTTCAAGCTGGAAACGTTCAACACGAACGGCGGCCCGCAGGTCGTCGTCGAGGCGCCGGAATGCGTCTATGACACGGCGAACAACACGGCCTATTCGGCGGGGCATTTGCAGTTGCTCAGCAGCGACGGAAAAATCCGCACCGAAGGCGACGGTTTTTTGTGGCGGCAGGACGATTCCTTCCTCACCATTTCAAACCATGTCCGCACGGTGATTGAAACCGGATCGGAAATGAACATTGGCTTATGAAAACGTTTTGCCTCATCGTCTTGATGGCCGCGACCGCCGGCCTGGCGGCATACGCCCAGCCGGGCACAAACGCCACGCCCCTGTCGCCGCGCCTGATTCACATTGATTCGGACGGCGAGGTCATTGACGGGAACGGGCGGACGGTCACGCATCTCGGCAACGTGCGCGTGACCGACCCGGACATGAAACTGACCTGCACGCTGCTCGTCGCGGATTTGCCGCAATCGGGCGGACACCCGGGCCGCATCGTCGCCGAGACGAACGTGGTGATTGACGCGACAAACTCGAACCACCAGTCCATGCACGCGACGGGCGACAAGGCGGTCTACATTTACAACGTGCAAAATGGCGTGACGAATGAAACGATCACGCTCACCGGCAATCCACAGCCGCGGGTTGAAACCGCGCAAGCCACGAACACGGCCGATATTATTGTCTGGGATCGGGTGAACAACAGCTACACATTCACCGGCAACCAGCATCTGGTTGGCCGCGAAAACTTCAGCACCCCAACGGACACCAAACAGCAGCCGGCGGCGACAAACAGTTTGACCTCGCAGAAAGCAAACCTACCGCCGGGAGCGGACACAAATTTTCCGCCGGGAAAACTGGATGCTGCTCCCGATCATCGCAGTGATGCCCCGCCACCACAGACTTTGCAACCCAAACTCCCAAACTAGAAAGTTCAGACTTTTAATGGAAACCTCCGCGCCATCTTCAAACGGACCATTGCTCGCCACGGACAAGCTGGCGAAGGCGTATCGCGGCCGGCGCGTGGTGGACGGCGTGTCGGTCGCCGTCGGCGCGGGCGAAATCGTCGGGCTGCTCGGCCCGAACGGCGCGGGCAAGACGACGACGTTCAACATGGTCGTCGGCATCGTGAAGCCGGACGAGGGCACGGTGAAATTCGCGGGACGCGACATCGCGTCGCTGCCGATGCACCAGCGCGCGCGGCTGGGCATCGGTTATCTGACACAGGAACCATCCATCTTCCGCAAGCTCACGGTGGAGCAAAACATCCTGGCAATCCTGGAAACGTGCAGCCTGTCGCGCGCCGAGCGCGCGGTGCGGCTGAAATATCTGCTGGAGGAGTTGGATTTGACGCCCATCGCCAAAAGCATGGCGTATCAAATCAGCGGCGGCGAAAAACGGCGGCTGGAAATCACCCGCGCGCTGGTGACCAACCCGAAGATGCTTTTGCTCGACGAACCGTTCAGCGGCATTGACCCGATTGCGGTTTATGAGGTGCAGAAAATTGTGCGGCGGTTGAAGGAGCGCGGGCTGGGCATCCTGATCACCGACCACAACGTGCGCGAGACCCTGAAATTGATAGACCGCGGCTACATCATCCACAAGGGCCAGGTGCTGGTGGAAGGTTCGTCGGAATTTCTGGCGAACGACTCGAAGGCGCGGGAAATTTACCTGGGGCCGGAATTTAACCTGTAAATTTATGGCACATCCCTCCGTCACAGTTGAACAATTTTACAAGCAGCACGGCAGCGCGCTGCAAATGCGGCTGGTTGCCGGCAAGGAAAACCTCCAGCGCGTCATCCGCGAGCCGACGGTGAACCGGCCCGGCCTGGCGTTGAGCGGATTCACACGCTACTTCGCCCACAAACGCGTCCAGGTCGTCGGCCACGCGGAGGCCTATTACCTGCGCTCGCTTTCGTGCGCGGAACGGGAAAAACACTGCACCGCGCTGTTTGAGTTCAAAATCCCCTGCTTCATCTTCAGCCGCGGGCTGCGGCCGGAGCGGGAATTTCTGGACGCGGCGGCCAGGGCCGGCGTGCCGGTTTTCCAGACGCCGCTGGTGACGATGAAATTCATCAACGCCGCGACGCTGGCGCTGGAGACGATGTTCGCGCCGCGCGGCAGCGAGCTGGGCAGCATGGTGGACATCCTCGGCGTGGGCGTGCTGATCCGCGGTGAAAGCGGCATCGGCAAAAGCGAGGCCGTGCTGGCGCTCATCGAGCGCGGCTACAGCCTCGTGTCCGACGACGTGACGCGCGTGACATTGCAGGACGGACGCGAGGTCATCGGCACCAGTTCCGAGCTGACGCGCAGCCACATGGAAATCCGCGGCATCGGCATCATCAACGTCGCCGCCATGTTCGGCGTCAAAAGCATCCGCCACGAAAAGCAGCTCGACCTCGTCGTCACCCTGAAATCCTGGAACGAAGTCAGCGAGGTGGATCGGATCGGCATCGAACAGGAATTCGTCAAGGTGCTCGGCGCGGACATCCCGCACATCATCATTCCCGTGCGGCCGGGACGCGATCTGGCGCGGCTCATCGAGGTCGCGGCGTTTCAAACCAAATTGAAGCTGTCCGGCTACAACGCCGCGCAGGAATTGAACGACCGGCTGATCGCCCACATGAGCCCGGGCAGCCCGCCGCCGGCAAAATGACAAATTCAGTGGCGAAATGGCTTCCGCTCGTTTAGAATGGCATGAGCAAACCGATGAGTGCAAAAAAACTGCCGGATGGCGAGTTCCTCACACGGGAATTGACCATCGCCAACAAGCTGGGCATCCACGCCCGGCCCGCCGCCATGTTCGTCAAAACCGCCAACCGGTTTTCGAGTGAAATCTTCGTGGAAAAGGACGGCGAAAAAATCAACGGCAAGAGCATCATGGGCCTGATGATGCTGGCCGCCGGCCCCGGCAGCAAACTGACGCTGCACATCAAGGGCACGGACGCGCCCCAGGCTATCGTCGAACTCGAAGCCCTCGTGAAGCGGAAGTTTGACGAAGATTAGGAATATGTCCCGTGAACACCTCACCTTCCAGACACCACCGGTTTCCCAACTGGTTCATCGTTGCATCGTTCATTTTTTGCGCGACGCTGTTTCTGACTTCCTGCTCGAAGAAGACCAGCGACGCCATCATTGGAAAGTGGCGGGCGCAACCGTCGAAGGAGATCGTTGAGTTCCGCCCGGACGGCACCGTCATCAACCCGCAAGATGAAAAACAGCACGGAAATTATACCTTCACAGACGGCAGCCACATGAATTTGAAAATTAACACCGGCAATACCAACATGCCGGAAATGTCAGCCAGTTGCGAAGTTCACATTCACGGCGACAAGATGGACATGACCATAACGGTTTCAGGGCAGGACCGGCAGCAAAAAACGCATTTTACGCGATTGAAGTAGTGGAAAAGGCAATCGGATATTTTTCCGGCCGACTTTTGGGCTTTCAACTTTGGGCTTTGGACTTTAGTTTTCCGGCATGGCTGCACCCAACATTGACATCAAATACGTCGCACACCTGGCTCGTCTCTCCCTGACACCTGAAGAAGAGAAGAAGCTCGGCGACCAGCTCGACGGCATCCTCGGCTACATCGAAAAATTGAAGGAGCTTGACGTGACCGGCGTCGAGCCGACCGCGCACGCCGTGCCGATGGTCAACGTCACGCGCGCCGACGAAATCCGGCCATCGCTCCCGCACGACGACGCCCTCCGCAACGCGCCCAAACAAGCCAACGGCCTGTTCATCGTGCCCAAAATCGTCGAATGAAAAAGCACCCAACGCAAAGACGCGAAAACGCAGAACCGGAAAACGTTTTTCCCCCTTTGCGCCTTCGCCTCTTTGCGCCTTTGCGTTAAACATCATGCTCAACCAACTCACCATTTCCGAACTCGCCGCCAAGCTCGCCGGACGCGAAGTCTCCGCGCGCGAGGCGACGCAATCGTGCCTCGACCAGATTCAACGCGTGGATGGAAAGATCCACGCCTTCATCAGTTACGACGCAACGGACGCGCTGGCCCAGGCCGACGCCGCCGATAAATTGCTGTCGCAAGGTGGCAGCGGCGCAAGCCGCCCCCTGCTCGGCGTGCCGATCGCCATCAAAGATGTCCTCGCCGTCAAAAACCAGCCGCTCAACTGCGGCTCGAAAATCCTCGGCAATTTCATTTCGCCCTACGACGCGACGGTGATTGAAAAATTGAAGGCGGCGGGCGCGATTGTTTTTGGCCGGCTGAACATGGACGAATTCGCGATGGGCAGCTCCACGGAAAATTCCGCGTTCGGCATCACGCACAATCCGTGGGACGCGGAGCGGATTCCCGGCGGCTCCTCCGGCGGCTCGGCGGCGGCGGTCGCGGCGGATGAATGCCTTGCCGCGCTCGGCTCGGACACCGGCGGCTCCATCCGCCAGCCGGCGGCGCTGTGCGGCTGCGTCGGCTTGAAGCCCACCTACGGCCGCGTATCGCGCTACGGACTCGTTGCGTTCGCGTCATCGCTGGATCAAATCGGGCCGTTCACCAAGGATGTCCGCGACGCGGCGGCGATGCTGGGCATCATTGCCGGACACGATCCACGCGATTCGACCAGCGTGCCGCAGCCCGTGCCGGATTATTCCGCCGCGCTGACCGGCGACATCAAAGGGCTGAAACTCGGCCTGCCGAAGGAATACATGATTGGCGGACTCGACGCAGAGGTGAAGGCGGCGGTGGATGCGGCGGTGAAACAATTTGAAAAGCTCGGCGCGGAGATCGTGGAAATTTCGCTGCCGCACACGGATTACGCCATCGCGACGTATTACATCGTCGCCACGGCGGAAGCCTCGGCCAATCTCGCGCGCTTCGACGGCATCCGCTACGGCGCGCGGGTGGACGGAAATGATCCCATTGAGCTGTATTCCAAAACGCGCGGAGCGGGTTTCGGCGCGGAGGTGAAGCGGCGGATCATCCTGGGCACCTACGTTTTGAGCAGCGGCTATTACGACGCTTATTATTTGCGGGCGCAAAAAGTCCGCACGCTCATCCGCGGCGATTTTCTGAAGGCGTTTGAAAAGGTGGATGCGATCGTGACGCCGACTTCGCCGACGGCGGCGTTCAAAATCGGCGAGAAATCCGACGATCCGCTGCAGATGTATTTGAGCGACATTTTCACGATTTCCTGCAACCTGGCGGGCATTTGCGGCGTCAGCGTTCCGTGCGGTTTCACCCAAAATCCCAAGCTGCCCGTCGGATTGCAACTGCTCGGCAAACCGTTTGGCGAGGAAACGCTCTTGAAAATCGCCCACACCTATGAGATGAATACCTTGTGGCATAAGCAGAAACCTGCGGTCTAAAAAACGGTTTTTATGAAACCAGCTCAAAGCGTCCGCAAAACTGCGTTCTGGCTGGGGTTGGCGTTGCCTTCGTTCGCCCTGCTGGCAATACTTTGGGTGACCCACTTGACGAACGGCCAGTTCAACGCCGCGTTTGCCTCCGTGACCCAGACCTACAACGTTTTGAACGTTCTGGAGCAGACCCAGGCGCAAATCGCCGACGCCGAAACCGGCCAGCGCGGTTATCTTCTGACCCGGCGTCCGGATTATTATTCCCTGTATGACACCGCCATGGCCGCCATCAACAACAACATCCAAAAGCTGAAAATCCTGGTGCGCGGCAATCCGGCGCAGGAAACCAGCCTGGACGAACTGCAAAATCTGGTCTCCGAACGACTGCCCTCCAATCTCGCCAACCTTGCCTTCAGCAAAACGAACACAACAGACGCGATGGCGGTGTCGCTGACGGATCAGGGCCGCGACACCATCAACCGGGTTCGCAACGTGTTGTTCCGCATGCGAGAGCAGCAGACGGATTTGCTGGTCACGCGCCAGCAAACCGCCGAGGCCAGATTCCTTTTCGACCAGACCGTCTCACTCGTCCTGGTGGGTGTGACGACCATCGCGCTCATCGCCATCATCGGCGTCGTGATCCGGCTCGAACGCATGCGGCAGATCGTCACCGTCTGCGCCTGGACCGGCCAGGTGAAATACGAGGGCGAATGGATCCGCCTGGAGGATTATCTGCAGCGGCGGTTTGGCCTTTCCGTTTCGCACGGCCTTTCCAAGGAGGCGGCTGAAAAAATGATCCAGGAAATCCGCCAGGCGAACAAGTCTCCGGCTCCCAAGAATTGAGCATTGCCCGACGCCGGCAAGCCGCGCCGGAAAATCAGGCTTGCGTTCCAAGTAACTTGCTGGTTACTTGATGCCCAGTCAATGCCCCGACCGGTCAAAAACAGCGACGGCGCGGCGACGCGGAATCCGAAACGCTCGCGCGAACGCATTCTGGCCGCCGCGCTCAAGGAATTTGCCTCCAAGGGTTTCGCCGGCGCGCGGGTGGATTTCATCGCCCGGAGCGCGGCGATCAACAAGCGGATGCTCTACCATTATTTCGGCAACAAGAAGCAATTATTCCGCGAAGTGTTGCGGCTGAAAATGGCCGAGCGGCAGACCTGGGCGGAAACCCTGTCAGGCGATCCCGCCGAAAGCCTCACGTTCTGGTTCAAAGCCGCCTGCAAGGACGGCAACTGGGTCCGGCTGTTGGAATGGGAGGCGTTGCAGGGCGACGCCGAAAAGCTGATTGATGAAAAGCCGCGGCAGGCGGCGGTGGCGCGCGGGCTGGAACGCGTCCGCCAGCGCCAGGCGCGCGGCCAGATTTCAGCCGAATTCGATCCGCGCCATGTGATGCTCGCCATGCGTTCGCTGACGATGTTTCCGGCAGCGTTTCCACAACTGACGCGGCTCATCACGGGCCGGTCGGTTTCCGATCCAAAATTTCAAAAGGAACGCGCCGAGTTTCTGTGCAGATTTGCGGCGGCGTTCCGTCCGGCGCACGGCCGCCGGGTCAAAATCCATTTTGCAAAATAACCAGCCATGAAAAAGATCCCTGTTCCATTCCTCCTGGCGCTGGCGGCGGCGCTGATGGCCGGCGGCTGCTCGGGTGGCGCCCAAAAGACCGCGAACGCCGCGCCGGTGCTGGTGGCGCGGGCGTTCACGACCAACGTGCCGGTGCAGATTGACCCGCCGCCCGTCGGCCATGTGATGCCGGTTTCAACGGTGACGGTTCATTCGCAAATCGGCGGCATCATCAGCCATGTGCATTTCAAGGAAGGCTCGGAAGTCAAATCGAACGCCCTGCTTTTCACAATTGATCCGCGGCCGTCGCAGGCCGCGCTTGAGGCGGCAAAGGCGGCGCTGGCACGCGACCGGGCACAATTGAAGAACGCGGCGATCCAGTTCGACCGCGAAAGGAAATTGCTGGATCAAAAACTGGTTTCTCAGGACGAGTTTGACACCAGCAAGGCGGGTTTCGACGCGCTCACGGGCACGGTCGCTGCGGATCAGGCGGCGGTGACGAATGCGCAGTTGAATCTGGAGTTCACGGAGATTCGCGCGCCGTTCGACGGCGTCACCGGCGGACTGCAATTTCACGAGGGCAACGTCATCAAGGCGCCGGATGACACGCTGCTGACGATCAACCGGATTCACCCGATTTACGTCGAGTTCGCCGTGCCGGAGCAGTATTTGCCGGAAATCAAAAAACAGATGGACGGGCAGGCGCCGAAGGTGACGGTGACGTTTGAAAACATGGCCGGGCCGCCGCCGCAGGGCGCGCTGACCTTTGTGAACAACGCGGTGGACATGACAACCGGGACGATTGATCTCAAGGCGACTTTCCCGAATGAGGACAACGCGTTGTGGCCGGGACAATTTGTGCAGGTCGTGCTGACGCTTTCGGAATTGACGAATGCGGTTGTCGTGCCATCGCAGGCGGCGCAGACCGGACAGGACGGGCAGTTCATTTACGTGGTGAAGACGGATCCGACAAACGCGGCCAGCCGGTTTGTTGAAGAACGCCCGGTGAAGACGGGAATCACCCATGACAGCATCACCGTTGTCGAAAATGGACTGCAAGCGGGCGAGACCGTCGTCATTGACGGCCAGTTGCGGCTCGCGCCCGGCGTGAAAGTGAGCGTCAAAACAAATGAAGAAGGAAGAATGCAGAATGCAGAAACAAACAAATGACGCAAAGCGCTGAACGAATTTCTTCATTCATACTTCTGCATTCTTCATTTAATAAATGAGCCTTCCCGAACTTTTCATCCGCCGGCCGGTGATGACCACGCTGGTCATGTCGGGCATTCTGCTTTTTGGCATTGTCGGATTCGAACAATTGCCGGTGAGCGATCTGCCGAGCGTGGATTATCCGACGATCCAAGTCTCGGCCAGCCTCCCCGGCGCCAATCCCGAAACGGTGGCCTCGGCCATCGCGACGCCGCTGGAAAAACAATTTTCCACCATTGCGGGCGTGGACAACATGTCGTCGGTCAGTTCCCAGGGCGGCGCGCAGATCACCATCCAATTCTCGCTAAACCGCAACATTGACGCGGCGGCGCAGGACGTGCAGGCGGCCATCGCCAAGGCCGCGCGGCAGTTGCCGCCAAACATGCCGTCGCCGCCGACCTACAGCAAAGTCAATCCGGCGGACTCGCCGATTCTTTTCCTCGCCATGTCGTCGTCCGTGCTGCCGCTCTCGGACGTGGACAATTACGCCGAAAACCTGCTGGCCGAAAAAATCTCGATGGTCAACGGCGTCGCGCAAGTCAGCGTCTATGGCGCGCAGCAATACGCCGTCCGCGTCCAGGTGAATCCGAACAAGCTCGCGGCCTACGGACTGGGCATTGACCAGGTCGAGCAGGCGGTCCAATCGGGCAATGTGAACCAGTCGCTCGGAATGCTTTACGGAAAATACCAGTCGTTCACCGTCCAGGCCAACGGCCAGCTCATGGACGCGGCGGCGTTCCGCCCGATGGTCGTCGCCTACCGCAACGGCAGTCCGGTGCGGCTGGAACAACTGGGCAACGTGCTGGACGGCGTGCAAAACGACAAGGGCGCGGCGTGGTTCAACAGCGAGCGCGCCGTGCTGCTGGCCATTCAGCGCCAGCCGGGCGCGAATACCGTGCAGGTCGTGGACGACGTCAAGAAACTGCTGCCGCAATTCCGCGCCTCCATTCCGGCGGCGGTGAGCTTGAGCGTGGCCAACGACCGGTCGCTGTCCATCCGCCAGTCCGTGACGGACGTTGAACACACGCTGTTCCTGGCCGTGTGCCTCGTCATCATGGTCATCTTCATTTTTTTGCGAAACCTGTCGGCGACGCTCATCCCCAGCCTCGCGCTGCCTATGTCCCTCATCGGCACATTCGCCGTCATGGCGCTGCTCAATTACAGCCTCGACAACCTTTCGCTCATGGCGCTCACGCTCTGCGTCGGGTTCGTCGTGGACGACGCCATCGTCATGCTCGAAAATATCGTGCGCCACATGGAAAACGGCGAGCCGCCGATGGAGGCCGCGTTCAAGGGCGCGAAGGAAATCGGCTTCACAATCATTTCGATGACGCTGTCGCTGTCGGCGGTGTTCATCCCAGTTTTGTTCATGAGCGGTTTGCTGGGGCGCCTGCTGCATGAATTCGCCGTGACGATTGTGGCTGCGGTGCTGGTGTCCGGGTTTGTTTCGCTGACGCTGACGCCGATGATGTGCAGCCGGTTTGTGCACTCGCAGCACGGGAAAAAACACGGCAAAACCTTCAATTTCTTCGAGCGGTTTTTCGACTGGCTGCATGACGCCTACAACCGCAAATTGCAGTTGGTCCTGCGCCACCGCGGCGCGACGATGATTGTTTCGCTGGCGATTCTCGTCGGGACGGTGATTTTGTTCATCGTCATTCCCAAGGGCTTTTTCCCCGACGAAGACACCGGCCGGATTGCGGTCACCACCGAGGCGTCGCAGGACATTTCATTTGACGCGATGAAGCAGCACCAGCTCAAGGCGATGAAAATCGCCCAGTCCGATTCAAACATTGTGGATGCCCTGTCGTTCATCGGCTCGGGCAACAATGGCCGCATGTTCCTGGGCCTGAAAGACCTGTCCGAAAGGAAGTTGAGCGCCTACCAAATCATCCAGGAGTTGCGTCCGAAATTCATGCAGGTGCCGGGCATTAATGTCTATATGCAGTCGCCCCCGCTCATCCGCGTGGGCGGCATGTCGAGCAAGGGGCTTTACCAATACAGCCTGCAGGACACCGACGTGAAGGAACTTTTTGGCGAGGCGCCAAAATTGATGGCCCGGATGGCGCAGCACCGCGAATACTTCCAGGATGTGACGAGCGATTTGCAAATCGCCGCCCCTCAGGTCAACGTCGAGATTGACCGCGACAAGGCCTCCGCGCTGGGCGTGACGGCGCAACAAATCGAAAATGCCCTCGGCGATGCCTACGGGGAAATGCAGGCCTCCACGATCTATGCCGACGTGGCCGAATACTGGGTGGTCTTCGAGGTCGAACCGCAATTCCAGCGCGATCCCTCCGCGCTGTCGCAGCTATACATCACCAGTTCGTTCGCCGACACCAACGGCATGGCGAAATTGATTCCGTTGAGTGCCGTCGCCAAACTCACCCGCAGCCTCGGACCGACCAGCATCTCGCACGTCGGCCAGTTGCCGGCGGTGACCATTTCCTTCAACCTCCCGCCCGGCGTATCGCTGGGCACCGCCGTCGCCCAGGTGCAGAAAATCGAGACCGACATGCATCTGCCCGCGACCATCACCGGAAGTTTTCAAGGCGCAGCGGCGGTTTTTCTTTCGTCGCTGACCGGAATGATCGCCCTGCTCGCCCTTTCCATCATCGTCATCTACATCATCCTCGGAATTCTTTACGAAAGCTTCATTCATCCGATCACGATTTTGTCCGGCCTGCCGTCGGCGGGATTCGGCGCGCTTCTGACCCTGATGCTTTTCGGGCTGGATCTGAACATTTACGGTGATGTCGGCCTCCTCATGCTCATCGGCATCGTGAAAAAAAACGCCATCATGATGGTTGACTTCGCCATCACCGCGCAGCGCGAACACGGCAAAACCCCCGAAGCGGCAATCCACGAAGGTTGTCTGCTCCGCTTCCGACCGATCATGATGACCACGCTGGCCGCGCTGTGCGCGACATTCCCCATTGCGCTCGGTCTTGGTGCGGGCGGCGAGGCCCGGCAATCGCTCGGCCTGGCCGTCGTCGGCGGCCTGGTCGTGTCGCAGTGCCTGACTCTTTTCATCACGCCGGTCATTTACCTTTACCTGGAGTCATTCCATCAATGGTTCACGCGCAAACGCGCCCGCCACACGGCGGTGCGTGCCGGAGCCAGTTCGGCGGCGGCTTGAGCTTGAAAAGTGCGCATAAAAAATCCGTGCGCGTCCGGCCACACTCGCCGCGATGCGCTTTTATGAATGCTTCGACCGGCAATGAAATGGGGATGTGCATTTTGACTCCAACATTTTGAGTCGCGGCGCAGCAGGTCCGTGGTTAAACTTTTCACGCAATGGAATACGAAGCCGTCATCGGACTGGAAACCCACGTCCAGCTCAAAACGAAATCGAAGATGTGGTGCGGTTGCGCCAACGCGTTCGGCGCGCCGCCCAACACCCACGTCTGCCCCGTCTGCCTCGGCCTGCCCGGCGTGCTGCCCGTGCCCAACGACGAGGCGCTGCGCCTGACGGTGCTCACCGGCCATCTGCTGAACTGCGAAATCCCCCGCTTCGCCAAGTTCGACCGGAAAAGCTATTTCTATCCGGACATGGCCAAAAACTACCAGATCACGCAATACGACAAGCCGTCCACGGCCAACGGCTGCGTCGAGTTTGAATTCAACGGCGGCATTTCACGCGTCCGAATCACCCGCGCGCATCTGGAGGAGGACGTCGGGAAAAACTCCCATTTCGAGCGCAACAGCGGTGTGGACTTCAACCGCGCCGGCGTGCCGCTCATGGAAATCGTCTCCGAGCCGGACCTGACCGGCGCGGACATGGCCTACGCGTATCTCAACGCGCTCAAGGACATTTTGATTTACGGCGGCGTGAGCGATTGCGACATGGAAAAGGGCATGGTGCGGTGCGACGTGAACATCTCCGTGCGGCCCGTCGGCACGAAGGAACTCGGCGCGAAGATTGAGATCAAGAACATGAACAGCTTCTCCGGCGTGCGCCGCGCGCTGGAATACGAAATCCCGCGCCAGATCGAAGTCGTGTCCAAGGGCGGCAAGCTGATTCAATCCACACGCCGCTGGGACGACGTGGCGGGCATCACCGAGGAAATGCGCACGAAGGAACACGCGCATGATTACCGGTATTTTCCCGACCCCGACCTGATGCCGCTGGCGCCGACGGATGAGTGGCTGGCCGGGGTGAAATCGCGCGTGGTGGAGCTGCCGCTGGCGCGCAAGCGGCGGTTCATGCACGATTACCAGCTGCCGGCGCCGGACGCGGAGACTTTTGTGAACGACACGCCGCTTGGAAATTATTTCGAGCAGATCGCCGGACAATCGAAGAACCCGAAATCCATTGCCAACTGGGTCATCAACAATCTCCGCGCCAAGCTGGCCGGGGCAAATGAGCGCGAAAGATCCGAACAGGCGGCGATGGGGTTGGAACCGGCGGACATGAAATTGACCGCGCTGGCTGATTTGAAATTCAAACCGGCGGCCATTGTCGAGCTGGCCGGATTGGTGGACGCCAAAACCATCAGCAGTTCCGCCGCGCAGCAGGTGTTCGCCGAAATGTTCGACACCGGAAAATCCCCTGCCCTGATCGTTCAGGAAAAAGGCCTCGCGCAGGTGAGCGACACCGGCGCGATTGAAAAATTCTGCGACGAGGCCATCGCTGCCAACCCCAAATCCGTTGCGGACTACAAATCCGGCAAGGTGGCCGCGCTCAATGCGCTGAAAGGCCAGGTGATGAAGTTGAGCAGGGGCAAGGCGAATCCGGCGCTCGCCGGCGAAATTTTGGAGAAAAAGCTGAAAGGTTGAACCGCTAATCTGGCTCATCTTCGCTAATTCAAAATTCATCAGCGCGGATGAGCGATGATTAGCGGTTTGCTCAATCTTGGGGAACTGTGCGTCTGGAGGCACACCTGGTGCATTTGATTGCACACCCGCCGGAATCGGTGGATAATCCGGCGCGAACCCAAAAACGGGCCGGATAAAATGAAGTTTTGGCGGCGCATTTTCCTTCTGGGAACGGTTGTTTTGGCGCTGGCGCGGACAGGCCGCGGCCAGAGCGCCTCGGATTGGCGCATCTTCAGGGATTATAATGGGCTGCATCAGTCTGACTGCATCTCCGTGTCGGTTGCACCCGATGGCAAGGTCCTGGTCCGGCATCCCGACGGAATGTTTGTCAGCGAGCTGGACGGCTACAACATCAAGTCCATCGCCCTGCCCGAACCGGCGACTGATGTTTCCGAAAGCCCCGGCGGACGGCTTTGGATCATGACCCGCGATGGCCGGCTGGAAGAATTCAATCAAGGCGCATGGGTGGCGCATCCGACGCCGGAAATGGGCGCGGCCAAGGTCATCGCGCCATTTTACCTGCCCGATGAGGATCGTATTATTTTTTTGTGCGCCGACCGGTTGATGGAATACGGTCTGGAAAATCCCGGACAGCCGCAAACCCGCGTGTTGCTTCGCAGCGATCAAACGCGCCTCGGAAAATTCACGGGCATGACCGTGGCGCGCGACGGCGGACTGTGGATCACCGGCGAGCGCGGCCTGGGCAAGGCGTCCAGACTCGCGCTTCGTCCGGGGTTGGAAAAATCGTGGAGCGATTATCTCCCGCCGGAATCGCTGCAAATCCAAAACCTGCGCGAGCCGCGCGAGGATGACGAAGGCGGCGTCAACGTCATCGCCGACGCCTCCGCCGACGGACACAAGGTCGTGGCGCGCTTTGACGGTCTGGACTGGACGGCACAGCCTGCCGGCACGGAAAAAGCGCGGTGCGCGTGGCGAAGCAGCGACAATGTCTCGTGGGTTGCGACTGCCAATTCCATCTACGAACAGGAGCCCGGACGGACGAACTGGGTGGAGTATCAGGAAATTTCCGCTGGTCAATTCAACGAGGTGGCGATGGAACCCGGCGGCACTTTCTGGCTGGCCACCTCGGATGGGCTGTTCCACTACGCTCCGTCCCTCTGGAGCAGTCCCGATCCGATCCGGCAGATCAATTCACTTGTTCGCTGCCTCACTGAAGACGCGGCGGGCCGGCTCTGGTTTGTGACCGCCGGCGGGCTTCACTCGCTTCAGGGCGAAATCCATCACGAGTTCGCGCTGCCGGACAAGGTAACGGATGATGCGATTCGCGCGGTTCTCCCGCTCAAGGACGGGTCGTTGCTGCTGGATGCGGGCGAAAACTCGCTCCAGTTCCGGCCGGATACGGGCGCATTCAGCGAAGTGCCGCTTCGGAATGATGTTCGCCGGATGCGGTCGCTGGGCTTGTTAAAGGATGGCAGTCTTTGCGTGCAAAGCTGGAATCCCGGCGCGGCGGCCGGAAAATGGGACGCCTGTTATTTCGACCTGTTCGACGGCGCCCAATTCAAGCCGCTGGCCGATCCGCCGCCGGGGACCGGCTTCTCGACGCTTTTTGCCGCGCGCGACGGCGACCTTTGGCTGGGCGGCGACAGTGGCATCGCCTGGCATCACAAGAACAAGTGGCGGCTGTTCCCCATTTCGGATCGTGCCGTTCCCGAGCCGGTCGTTCGTTTCGCCGAACTTCCAAACGAGCGAATCTGGTGCGCCACCCGGGACAAGCTCTGGGAATTTGACGGTCAAAATTGGTCGCCCACGGGCGCAAGCTTCATCAACATCAATGACCTCTGGTGTTCCCGCGATGGCAGCGTGTGGGTGGCTGACGACGCCGGCATGCACCGCTTTTTCAAGAACATCTGGATTGGAAACAGCCGTCAGGAGGGTTTGCCCGATGCCGCTGTTCTCGGAATTTTTGAAGACCATCGGGGGCGCATCTGGGCCGGCATGCCGCATGGATTGAGCCTTTATCATCCCGAAGCCGACACGGACCCGCCGCGGACTTCCATCCAAACGCCCGCCGGCAACGACACCCGCATCCGCGAAGGCAACACGATCACGCTCGCGTTCAGCGGGCAGGACAAATGGAGATTCACGCCGCGCGAACGGCTGCTTTTCTCCTGGCGCCTCGACGAACGCGACTGGTCCGTCTTTCAGCCATCCGACAGCGTCTCGTTCACCAACCTCGCGGCAGGCGGGCATTATTTTCAGGTTCGCGCCATGGATCGCAACGGCAACATTGATCCCAAACCGGCGCTGCTGGGATTCGTCGTGACGACGCCGTGGTATAAGGAACTGCGGCTCGTGTTCATCGCTTTCACCGGAGTGGCGCTGGCGCTGTTCTTTGCCGGGCTGGCACTCAACCGTCACCGGCAATTGCTCCGCAGCTACGCCGAGGTGGAAAAAAAGGTCGCCGAGCGGACCCGCGAACTCGAAATCGCGGGCCATGAATTGCTACAGAGCCAGAAGATGAACGCGCTCGGAACACTCGCCGCCGGCATCGCGCACGATTTCAACAACATCCTTTCCATCATCAAGGGATCCGCCCAACTCATCGAGGAAAACCCGGACAACCCGCAAAAAATCCGCACGCGCGTGGATCGCATCAAGACCGTGGTGGAACAGGGTTCCGGCATCGTGAACGCCATGCTCGGCTTCAGCCGGGGCGCCGGCGAACCGGCCGGCCCGTGCGATCTCAACGCCGTCGCGGCGGACACCATCAAGCTGCTCGGCGACCGTTTCCTGCGCGAGGTGGAGGTGAAATGCGAACCGTCCCCCGCCCTGCCCGAAATCCGCGCCTCGAAGAATTTCATCCAGCAGATTCTTCTGAACATCATCTTCAACGCCGCCGAGGCCATGACGGCGCAAAAACAAATCGTTGTCTCCACGCAAAAGCTGAACCGGCTGCCGTCCGACCTGGTGCTGGCGCCGGCGCCGGCGCGCGCCCATGTTTCGGTTTCCGTGCGCGACACCGGCTGCGGCATCGCGCCGGAAAATCTGCCGCGCATCTTCGAGCCATTTTTCACCACCAAGGCGCTGTCCACCCGGCGCGGGACGGGCCTGGGACTTTCAATGGTTTATGAGCTGGCCAAAAAAATGGGCGCCGGCCTGGCCGTCGAATCCACCGTGGGCCGGGGCAGCACGTTCACGCTCATCCTGCCGGTGCCTGATCCTGATAAAAAAGCATGACCAATGCAGAAACAACCCGGCAGCGCGTGAACCTTTGCGGAGAAATGTTTCTGCATTCTGCATTCTTCCTTCATCATTCATTTTATGAATCCACCCACCATCCTGATTGTTGAAGACGAGGATCTCCAATACGAAATTTACGAGGAGGCCCTGGCGAAATACGGGCTGGTCCGCGTGGAAAACGGCAGCGAAGCGCTGGCCGAAATCACACACCGCCCGCCGGACCTTCTCATCCTCGACCATGTGTTGTCGGCGGGCGAACTCGGACTGGATTTTCTGCCGGAGTTCAAGGAGCTGCTGCCGCACGTGCCCATCATCATCGTCTCCGGCGCGCTGGAAGTGCGCCAGCAGTTGGCGGCGTTGCAGGGACCGCGCCGGGCGCACTACTGCCTGCCCAAGCCGGTGGACGTTCACGAACTCCGTCGCACTGTGGAAACCGCGCTGGAGGAGTGCGGCGAAACCGAGGTGGTCCGGCAGTTCAAGGCGCTCGAACGCTCGCACCGCACGGACGCGCTGGACTTGTTCAGCCGCGCCACCGACCGCCTCGCCCGGCAAAACCGCCTGTTGGAGCTGCTGGAGAAATCCCAGGAACGCCCGAACATCTCCGCGCTCGCCCGCGAATTCAAGGTGGCCCGACGCACCATCATCCGCGATTTGCAGGAGCTGATCCGCCGCGGCCAGCTCAAGCCGGAGGTTTATCCCGAATGGGAAAACCCGCCGGCGGAGGAAGATTGAAGCCGGGAAAGCGGGCTGTCGCAAGCTTGGTCTTGCACTTGTTCAACCAACTTTGTAATGCTTTCAATCATGTCTTCCTTGCGAAAAACCATTCTAAAACTGTTTCCGGCGGTCGGCCTTCTTTTCACGACAACCCCGTCGGCGATGGCAGCGGATGGCGCTGTGATTGATGCCGCGAATGCTGGTGCAGCGGCGGCTCAAGTTGTGGAGCTCAAGGGTGACGCCGGGGGCAAGCGTTTCGACGGCATTGGCGTCGTTGACGGCGGTGGCGCGACTTCGGTGTTGCTCAAGGATTACCCCGAACCGCAGCGCAGCCAGATTCTCGATTTGGTTTACAAACCGAAGTTTGGCGCTTCGGTGAGCGCGCTGCTCGTGGAAATTCCCGGCGACGGCAATGCGACCCAAGGCTCGATGCCCAGCCACATGCACACGCGCGACGATCTCAACTACTCACGCGGCTACACGTGGTGGATCTTGCGCGAGGCGAAGAAGCGCAATCCAGACCTCACGCTTGATGGCACGGCTTGGGCCGCTCCCGGTTGGCTGGGAAACGGGAATTTCTGGTCGCAGGATACGGCGGACTATTACGTGAAGTGGCTTCAGGGGCTTCGGAACGTCTACGGCCTGGAGTTTGACGCCATCGGCTGCCGCAATGAAAAGGGAGTCAGCTACGATTTTGTGAAAATGCTCCGGGCAACCCTGGACACGAACGGTTTTGACAAGGTTCGAATCCACGCCTTCGATAACTGGCCCGCAAACAAATTTGATTTCGTGAAGGACATGGTTGCGGATGAAAAACTGCGAGACGCCATCGGCATCCTCAGCGCCCACACTTTGGCGAAGATTCCCGCTTCGCCGGAAGTGCGGGAGATGGCCGCCCAGCTAAACAAGCCAATCTGGAACACCGAGGAACACGTCTATTTGAAGGGGTTCGACTGTGCGATCAGCATTGTGCAGGCCTTCAACGAGAACTTCATCCGCAGCGGTGCCACCAAGATCGTCAACTGGTATGGCATCGCCGGAGTTTACCCGATGGAGCCCTATTCGGAAGACCCGGCCATGCTGCTGGCGCGCTCGCCGTGGAGCGGGCATTACGAGATCCGCGAGGCATTGTGGGGCTACGCACATTACGGACAGTTCACGCAAGCAGGCTGGCAATACATCAACGGCGGATGTGGCGACCTCACCGGCGGCGGCACTTTCGTCACCTTGAAATCGCCGGGCAATGATTACAGCATCATCATCGAGACAAAGGGTGCCACGGCCCCGCAGCAAATGCGCTTTCAGATTGGCGGCGGCTTGTCCGGCAAGGGGCTTTGTGTCTGGCGCAGCAATGCGAAGGAACAATTCATCCAACAAGCCGGAATTGCCCCGGTCAACGGCTCGTTCACCATCACGCTGGAGCCGGATTCCATTTACTCGCTGTCCACGACCACCGGGCAGCAGAAGGGTTCCTTCGCCGACATTCCCGCAGACAAACCATTTCCGTTCCCGTATTACGAAACATTCGACGAATATTCCAATCCGAAAGAATATGGCTGCCTGCCGCGCTACACCGCCGACATTGCCGACGTGTTCGAGATCGTTGACCGCCCGGACCAGAAAGGAAAATGCCTGCGCCAGGTCGTCCCGGTGCGTCCGATTGAGTGGGCGCCGGAATACATGCCCTACACCGTCCTCGGCGACGACCAGTGGCGGGACTACGAGGTCAGCGTTGATGTTTACCTGAATCCCGGCGACTCGGCGGGCGTCATGGGCCGGATCAACAACGTCGGCCCCGGCTTCCGCAACGTGCCAAAAGGATATTACCTGACCCTCGGAGACGATGGCCAATGCCACTTGGTGCTCATCCGCGGGCTAAAAAGAAACCCGAACAAGCTGGAGGGCGACGTCGAACAACAGACGCTCATCAAAGCCGGAAAGGCCGGAGATGACAGCGAGGGCGGGCCAAAAGAGCTCGGCACTGTCCAGCTTCCAAACATCGGGCCTGACCAGTGGCACAACCTGAAGCTCCGGTTCGAAGGCACCACCATCACCGGATTCGTGGATGACAAACCCGTCTTAACTGCGACAGACAATGTTTACGCACACGGAATGGCCGGCCTGCGGGCGGGTGAAGACAAGAATAAGCTCTGCACGCCGTATTTCGACAATCTGTTGATCAAAGCGATCAACGCACCGGTGCCCACCCCCTCGCAACCCTTGCCCGCCCAGTCGCCCATGTATTCAATTCCTCTCTCAAACCTCTTGCCATTTAAGACCGTTGCTATCACAAGCCAAAAATAATTCAAAACAGTCGTCCGATTTCAGCCCCGAAAATTTTCTTTGCGTTCCCGGCGTTCTTGGCGGTTAATCTTGCGGCATGAACTGCATCGTCACCGCCGGGCCGGCCTACGAGCCGCTGGACGACGTGCGCCGGCTCACGAATTTTTCCACGGGCCGGCTCGGCACGACGCTGGCCAATTATCTCGCCGCGCGCGGACACAATGTCATCCTGCTGCTCGGCGAGCAGGCGACCTATGCCGGCGAACGCCACGCCCGGCGCGTCGAGCCTTTCTCCACCGCCGCCGATTTGCGCGCCAAGCTCAAGGCGCTGTCGGCAAAAAAGGCGGATGCCATCTTTCACGCGGCAGCGGTCAGCGATTTTGCATTCGGGAGAATTTTCGCTCCGGACGCGGCGAACAAGCTGGTAAAAATCGAGCCGGCAAAGAAAATTTCCACGCGGCAGGGGAAATTGCTCGTCGAATTGCTGCCGGCGCCGAAAATCATTGCGGAGCTGCGCGGATGGTTTCCACAGACAAAGATCGTCGGCTGGAAATTCGAGGCGGACGGCAGGCGCGCGGACGCCATCGCCGCCGCGCGCCGGCAGATTGCCGAGTGTTCGACGGATTTGTGCGTGGTGAACGGCCCGGCCTACGGCGAGGGTTTTGGGCTGCTCGGCAACAAGGGCGAGCCGGCGCATCTGGCGAATCCGCCGCTGCTGTTCGACTCGCTGGAGAAGTTTTTGGGAGGGACGGCGTGACGCCGTCCCTGAATTTTGGGTCGGCGACACGCCAACCCTCCTGGTTTACGCTTCAAAATCTTTCAGCCGTTGCAATCCGAACTTCATCGGCAGCCAGCCGATCACGAACGAGAGCAGCAGGAAGGCGGCGATGCTTTCAGCCGCCCAGTTCACCCGCCAGTGCAGGCCAATCGTGCCGAAGACCAGCAGCGCGATGGACGCAAAAATGTAGAACGAGCTTAACACGAGGCACAGCGTTCCACCGAAGCCGCTGACGATTTTGTTCGGGTTGGCTTCCTTGAGATTGGGATAGAGCACGCCGAGGCCGACGGCGACGCCGTTGAGCGTGAAGGTCATCACGGTGACGACCGCGCCGAAAAGCGCCACGCGGTCCCACGTCATTTTCAGCAGCCAGCACGACAGCGTGATGAGGGTGAGCGTGACGGCGAGCGAGAGCGCGCTGGCCAGCCAGTATTTGGTTTTGACAACGCGCGCCATTCCCATCGGCGCCATGCCGACGATCCACAGCCGCTGGCCTTCGAGCGAAAATTGCGGGAACACAAACCGCGTCGTCACCGTGGCGAGGTTCAGCGAGCAGGCGGTGAGGTTGAGATACGCGACGAGGTTCACCCAGAACGGGCTGGTCAACTGGTGCGTGAAGTTCCGCAGGTTGATGATGTAAATGCCGAGCAGGCCGAAAAGCATGACGGACTGGCCCCATTGCGTCGTGTCGCGCCAGAACATCCGCAAATCCTTCACCGCCAGCGCGCGCAGGTCGCGGTCAATCCAGAAAAATTTCGAGAAGACGATTTCGAGCAGGCCGGCGGAGTTCCGGCTTTTGTGAAATGCGCGGAACCAGCCCGGTTTGAATCCGCTGCCGCCGCGGCTCTGCACCGCCGACGCCGTGTCGTAAAACAGCGCGCCGAACCGGGTGAACGCGAGGCTGCCAAAAAACAGCGTGTAGCTGAACAGCACCATCGCGAAGAAGGCCGCGCCGCGCAGGATGCCCTCGGACCATTGCAGCACGGCGGACGACAGCCAGTAGCTCGGCAGAAACGGAAACATGGTGAAGCGCGCCTTGGTGAGCAACTGGTCGAGCGCCTGGAGCGTCCGCTTGTCGAGCAAATCATCGTCCACCGGCGTCGCCTTCCACCAGAACGCCACCAGCGCGAGCAGCACCAGCCCGGCCGCCACCAGCGCGATTTGAAAATTGCGCCGATCCAGAAATCGCCCCACGAGAATCGCCGCCGCCGCGCCCAGCACCGCCGGCAGCACGATGAACATCACAATCAACACCGGCGTCACCAGATAAAAATGCCACGGCACGCCGCGCACCAAACCGAACGCCGCCAGCAGCGGCGCGATCAGAAACAAAAACGCCCACGACGCCAGCAGCGTGGACTCGATGAATTTCCACCGGAAGATGGTCTGCGCCGGCACCGGCAGCGACAGCAGGAAAATCGTCTCGCGATTGCGGAACAGGTTGGTGTAGCTGATGACGAGATTGCTCAACAGCAGCAGCGCGAAGAGAAACGCGAACAGCGCATAAAGCAGCCGCTCGGTCAGCACCGCGCCGAGTCCGGGAAACTTCGCGATGAATCCCATGCCGTGATAGAACAGCTCAAACGACAGGAAGAGATAGCCGACAATGAACAGCACGATGACGCCGGTCAGCAGGCGCGACTGCTCGCGCACGGCCAACAGCCGCCGCCAGCTGTGCAGCACATTCACGCGCACCAGCAGCCAGAGCGGCGAAGGGTTTGATTGAACGGAATTCACTCGCGTAGCGTCGAAATTAGCGTCAACAATGACCGGGCGCAATTCTTGTTGCGCACATGATTGTGATGAATTTGAAGAACTTGAGCCGCCGAAAGTTTCTCACCGCTCTTGGTGCGGTGTTCGTTGGAACGCCGCTGGTCGTCGCCGCCGACGCGAAATGGATGGAACCGACCTGGCTGAAAGTCCGGCGGCTGCGGGTTGGCACTGGCAAGCCTGCGCACCGGTTTGTTCATTTCACCGATTTGCACCACAAGGGCGACCGGAAGTATCTGCAAACTGTCATCAACGTGATCAATTCGCTCGCGCCGGATTTTGTTTGTTTCACCGGCGACATTGTCGAGGAACAGAAATATCTGCCTGAAGCATTGGAGATGCTGGCTCAAATCAAATCGCCGATGTTCGGCGCGTCTTGCAGTCACGCGAATCAAGCCTTGTTACCGTTGAATCCCTCGGAGAAGAACATTCTGCTCTTCCATTATCCTGTCTGGGCGAAGAAGCTCGGCGACCAGAAATATGATCTGATGCTTGCCGGTCATTCGCACGGGGGACAATCCATACCTCACGGTGAGTCCATGGCGACCGGTCTGGACGGTTCTAATTCCGGCGTTGTGGATTGCGATACTGCTCATGCCGACGCAAAATCGAAAGACATTAAAGCGCGCTTGAGGCCGGCGGGCGGAACTTTTGCGGGAGACGACGTAAAGCAGTCTCAATCGTTTGAATGAATCTCGCGGCCCTGGCTCCTGCGCAAAAAGCGCGCTCTATTTGTCCGGCTCGCACTGGTTTTGAAAGACTCGAGCCTTGCGTTTAGTCGGCGGTCAGGCTTACCGCACCGCTCCAGTCGCTTACGCCCGCTGCGCCCGCCACGCTGACCTCGATGGTGTATTTCACTCCCGCAATCAGCCCGCTGAACGTGTGGCAGGACGCCGTGTCGTGAACGATCACCGGCACCGCCCCGGGCGTATTCGGCGTCAAACGGTAGTCGTAAATGGCCGCGCCAAAAACCGGGTTGACCCTGGCCACCAATTGACCCAGTTGGGCTCCGTGCTTGACCGTCAAGCCTTGCGGCCGGGCTGGCACGCCAACGGGTGTGCGCACCGGCTTTTGCGTTGGAAACCCGCTCAAGATCAGGTTGTCCATTTTTACACCGCACGCCACGGTGACATAGGCGGCAAGCTGGCGCACAAGGCCGACGAGCACCCGGCGCAGATTGTTTTTGCTTTCGGTGGTGGAACGGCCGCCATCTGGCATCCTGACCAGCACGCCGGAAAAGTTGTCCAGCGCGGTTTGCACTTCCGCCAGAGGCGGCTTGGGCGAGGAATAGATGGCTGCGTTGTCGGCTATCGCATTCAGAACGGTCCGCGTATTGGAAACCACCAGCACGTCACTGTTTTTGTTGAGCCACTGGATCGCAGGTTTGACAATCATGATTTTTGTTTAGCAGGCCCCATGCCATCCGGCGGGAAGCCACGGCCATCCGGCAAAGCCGTCATGCCTGATGGCAAAGGTCGCTTTCCATCCAGCGCAGGCAAATTTCCATATGGAGCAACCATACCGCCGGTTGGCATGGCTGTTTTTCCATATGGCAAACCAAGTTTGCCGGATGGCGTGTCCATATTTCCATCAGGCTGAAACGTCTGGCCAGACGGAAAATGCGCTTTGCCACATGGCATGGCTCACATTCCATGCGTCCGAAGCGTCCTGCCATACTTGGAACCGGCCTGGCCACATGGCATTTTTGCCGGGTTATGAGGAAAAAATTGCCCCGTGTGGAGAATATCCGCCGTGGAATCTACCGCCAACCTCGGACAGACCCCACACGCGGTTTTCAAAGGGGCGGCGGAATAGAGCGTGAATGCCACAGGGGCAACGGGATGCGTGGTGTGACGCACGATGCTTGGCGATGATGGAAACCGATATGTTTCTGCTCATTTTGGCCGGAAGATATTTTTGAACAACCAAGGAACCAAGCAACCAGGACGGCAAACTTTATTCTTTTGTTGCTTTGATGTTCAATCACTCCGACATCCGCATTCCGCATTCCGCATTCCGCATTCCGCATTCCGCACTGGAAAGGCTCTTTTCCGGTATTCATTTTGGGATGGACGATTGGGGCGAATGGATTTAACGCAAAGACGCCAAGGCGCAAAGTCGCGGAGCGACGCAACGACAATAGCCCAGCCATTTATGGCTGGGTCCGGCGTCAACCAAATGGAAAAGTCCCGCGAGGGACGGCAGAACGGTTCTTTCGTCCCTGACGGGACTTTGGAAATTTGCGGGCCTCGAGTCCCAGCCATGAATGGCTGGGCTATTTTCGAGGGAGCGCGGAATGGGGCGCGAATGCCGCTGGGGCAACGGGGCGCGGGGCTCGCCCTGTGAAATACGGCGGAGACAATGGGAAGCCTTGGCGCGGGGCATTATTTCACAGGGCTCGCCCCGTGAAATACGGCGGAGACAATGGGAAGCCTTGACGGCGGGCATTATTTCACAGGGCTCGCCCCGTGAAATACGGCGGAGACAATGGGAAGCCTTGACGGCGGGCATTATTTCACGGGGCGAGGCGCACGATGCTGGGCAATGACGGAAATCAAATGGGGGCGCACTCCGCACTCCTTGCCGCGTCGAAGCAACTCGCCGCGTCGTAACGACTTGTCTCGCCGAAGTCAGACGCAGGCGGAAGTGAAGACGGGAGCGAAGACGGGCGCATTCCGCACTTGAACACTCTTTTCCGATATTCATTTTGGTATGGACGATTGGGGCATTTGGCGGTTGGCTGTCGCGGAGCGACGCGATGACAATAGCCTGGCGTTTCAACGCCGGGAACAGTTTGGAGTTGCCAAAGCCCCGCAGGGACGGCTGAATAAACGCCATGTCCTACATCAGTTCCCATTTCCATTGCGTCTTCAGCACCAAGGAACGCCGTCCGCTCATCACCCCGGAACTGCGTGAACGGCTCTGGCCGTTCATCGGCGGCATTGCCCGGCAGAATAAAATGAAGGCCATTGAGGTTGGTGGCGTAGAGGATCACGTCCACATTCTGCTTTCGCTCCCCTCCACGATGGCGGTGGCCAAGGCGTTGCAATTGATCAAGGGTGGTTCGTCCAAATGGATTCACGAAACATTTCCCGACCAACGCGGATTCTCATGGCAGGAGGAATATGGCGCGTTCAGCGTGAGCGTGTCGCAACTGGACAAGACCGTTGAATACATCAAGGGACAGGAGGCGCATCACCGGAAGATGACCTTTCAGGAGGAATTTCTGGCGCTGCTGAAAAAACATCGCATCGAATATGACGACCGGTATTTGTGGAAATGAAATTCAGCCGTGGTTCTGGCCGCCGCAGAGCGATGTGGTGACAATAGCCCGGCGGCATTGGATTGTTCCGAAGGAACATTTGACAATAGCCCGGCATTTCAATGCCGGGTAGATCGCAAAACAATGACGAGTCCCGGAGGGACGACCAACGTTTCCAAAACGAAATGATGGGCAACGCCGGAAATCATGCGACGTTCGTTCAGCCGTCCCTCCGGGACTCATGGTGGCCGTGCGCAAGCACCCCGGCGTTGAAACGCCGGGCTATTGTCGGGTTGTCCCGTTGGGACGAAAGACGGCGCACGAGGCTGGGCGATGACGGAAATCAAATTGGGGCGCACTCCGCACTCTCCATTCCGCACCCGAACGGCTCTTTTCCGGTATTCAGTTTAGGATGGACGATTGGGGCAATTGGCGTTTGATCGTCGCGGAGCGACATGATGACAATAGCCCGGCATTTCAATGCCGGGTTGGTCGTGAAATCAATACAAGTCCCGGAGGGACGACCGAGGTTTGCCGGATGAAATGATGGGCAATCGGGGAAACCATGCGCCGTCCATTCAGCCGTCCCTCCGGGACTTATGCCGATGCCGACACCAAACCCGGCGTTGAAACGCCGGGCTATTGTCGGGTTGTCCCGTTGGGACGAACGCGGACGGGGCGCACTCCGCATTCCGAATGCCGCAGGGGCAACGGGGCGCGTGGGCCGCCTTGTGAAATACGGCGGAGACAATGGGAAGCCTTGGCGCAGGCGTTATTTCACAGGGCGAGGCGCACGAAGCTGGGCGATGACGGAATTCAAATGGGGGCGCTCTCCGCACTCTTTGCCGCGTCGAAGCAACTCGCCGCGTCGTAACGAAGTGAAGACGGGAGCGAAGACGGGCGCTCTCCGCATTCCGCATTCCGCATTCCGCACTGGAAAGGCTCTTTTCCGGTATTCATTTTGGGATGGACGTTTGGGGGGAGCGCGCGCGTCCCGCGTGCAGGTTCGGGCGTCGCGCCCGAACCATCGTTGGACAAATTGGTTTGTTGACGGGTTTTCGGCGCGACGCCGAAAACGGCAACCGGGACGGTCGCGCTCCCCATTCAAAACCTTGCCGCGTCGAAGCAACTCGCCGCGTCGTAACGCAGTGAAGACAGGAGCGAAGACGGGCGCTCTCCGCATTCCGCATTCCGCATTCCGCTCTCTCCATTCCGCACTTGAACGGCTCTTTTCCTGTGTTCAGTTTGCGATGGACAATTGGGGCAATTGGGGGTGCATATTTACAGCATATTTTCAGCTTGACTTAAAATTCCTCCACCCTGACAGTCCCAACTTCATGAATAATGCCTTAAAATCACAGATTCTGGAAATCGTTACAGGCGTGCCAAGCGGCTGCATCTTCGACAGCCATTTCGTCATTGCAGCTTTGTGGGAACAACCCTCGGACGAATGTCTCCGATATTGCGTTTCTTTCCTCCAAGCCAAGAGAGCGAATTCAGAGCTAGCCAAACAAATTGGGAGATGCACTGTTGATGGCAGGTGCATTGTTGAACAAGTTGGGAAGGCTTGGTCGAACACCATTCGTCATAAGCCCGGCGAATGCACTTGTTGGAGGCGTCTCTGACCCAAATGAAAAATTATCCAACGCCGAAACCGCTTCTTCTACTATTCACGCTAGCTGTTGTTTTTAGTTGCAACAATGCTTCGGCGCAGGTTTTCTCAACTCTGCATAGTTTTACTGCTCTCATAAATAATACCAACAGCGACGGGGCAGATCCACTTGCCAACCTGACTTTGTCCGGCAACACGCTCTATGGAACGGCTTTTGAGGGCGGAAGTTCTGGCTTCGGAACGGTGTTCGCTGTCAATACAGATGGCAAAGGCTTTACGAACCTGTATAACTTTGCCTCGGCGGGTTTCCTTCCTTACACAAATAGCGGCGGCGCGTATCCCGAAGCTGGATTGATTTTGTCCGGCAACATTTTATATGGGACGGCGGCAGGCGGTGGCACCAACGCCAGTGGCACGGTGTTTGCCATTAATACAAATGGCGCGTGTTTTACGACCTTGTCTGATTTTTCACCAGTATCAATTAATTACGCAGATAATTCGTATTTTACCAACATTGACGGAGCATCTCCTAATGCCTTGATTTTGTCCGGCAACATTTTATATGGGACAGCGGAAGAAGGCGGCACCAATGGCAATGGCACAGTGTTTGCCATTAATACAAATGGCGCGGGTTTTACGATTTTGCATACTTTTACAGGTATATTCTCTGACAACGACGGAAATAATCCATTTGCCGGACTAATTTTGTCAGGCAACACCCTTTATGGAACGGCGTTGTATGGAGGCACCAACAACTGTGGGACAGTGTTTGCGCTTAACACCAACGGCACAGGTTTTGTCACGCTTCATAATTTCGGTCAGAGAAATTATAATTCTTCAATTGGCAGTTACACCAACAGCGACGGAGCGTCTCCTAATGCCCTGATTTTATCGAGCAACATCTTGTATGGAACGACGCGGAGTGCGGGCAATTCGGGCAATGGCACAGTGTTCGCACTCAATACCAATGGCATGGGTTTCACGATTCTGTATAGTTTTACTGCTAATTCTGTTAACAGCGATGGGGCCAATCCGTCAGCCGGGCTAATTTTATCAGGCAACACCCTGTATGGGACGGCAATTTATGGCGGAAGTGGGGGTGAAGGCACGGTGTTCGCCATCAACACCGATGGCACGGGTTTTACGAACCTGCATAGTTTCACGGCAACTGGTCTCACTGGCACCAACAGTGACGGAGCCAATCCGTTTGGGGGATTGATTTTATCAGGCAATAGCCTTTATGGGACGGCGCGAAATGGTGGCGTAGTTGGTAATGGAACGGTATTCAGTTTAGTGCTTCCGCAAGTCGTCACACCGCCTGTTATTCCGCCGACATTGACACTGCAATTTTGGTCAGGTTATCCCCTGTTGAGTTTGTATGGAACATTGGGCGACACCTACACGGTGGAATATACAGCGAATTTGGCAGTTCCAAACTGGACGCCAATGCTCATTGTGCCGAATCTTTCGGTTAGTCCGTTCCAGATGATTGATTCTGCCGGAGTTGGCCAATCGGCGCGGTTCTATCGAGCGGTTCAATCACAATGAACCTGCGGCGCGGCCTTTTTCATCACGGACGATGGTTATTTGATTTCCAATTATCATGTGGTCAAGGATGCGGCGAAGGTTCGTTTGCTCACGGGCGCGGGTTTGATTGACGCCAAAGTGGTTCAGGTGGATGCGGCCAATGATCTAAAAAGCAAAGGAAGAAGGCAGAATGAAGAATGATGAAACAAAACAACGACAGGTTCGCGCCAGCCGGTAATTCTTCATTCATCCTTCTTCATTCTTCATTTCTCCAGCGGCACGGTGGCGACGGTTGGTTTTCCCGACATCGGTTTGCAGGGGTTCGCGCCCAAGGTGCTTGCGCACGGCCACCACGGGGGAAATCGCTGGTGGAAAGTCGAACTTCGACCGGCGCGGGGGATGACCCGCGGTATTTTCAAATCAGCAGGTAGGGACGGCGCGCTGCGCCGTCCGGTCATCGCAGCGCGATGACCCTACCAAGGTTTGCGGGGCGTTGGTGGATGAGCGGGGCGTTGCCGGAGGTCCTTGCGGACGGCCACCAATCCGCCGCCGGACGCGCGGCAGCGCGTCCCTACCATCGTTGAGGACGTGGTGAAGTCGGCGCAGGCGGCGGCGGTGCTGGTGCTGGTTTATTGATGGTAGGGTCGGCGCGCTGCGCCGACCGGACGCCGCAGCGCGGCGTCCCTACCCCAAAATCCGTGTCCATCCGTGTCCATCCGTGGTTAATGACCGTGATTGAGATTTGATTCCGTGATTTGTATCGTGCGGGCGATGTCGTCGCCGGAAAACAAAACTTCTCCGCTCGCCGCGCCCGCTGGCCGGGACGGAGCAACGCCTCCGTTGCGAAGGCCGGTGACTTCGCTTTGGGGCGTTGGCGGCAAACACGCGGCGCAGTCGTCCCGGCCCGGTCGTTTTCACGCTTTCCTTGACGCCGCCGTTGTGTTGATATTTTCCCGTGGCCGGGAAATCAGGGTCTGGGTGTGATATTCGCAAGAACTTTGCCATCGTCTTCAAAACGTGGC
>Ga0224554_1000204_pt1 | contig 54989 bp, 40 predicted proteins | sample 714S22024metaG_FD_180666 | JGI IMG/M metagenome (GOLD analysis project Ga0224554, IMG submission 180666) | Peat soil microbial communities from Stordalen Mire, Sweden - 717 S2 20-24 | ecosystem: Environmental > Terrestrial > Soil > Wetlands > Peat | place: Sweden: Norrbotten County, Stordalen... | reverse complement strand
CGATGTTGCTCTTGTGCTTTTTGAGCTTGCCCAAAAGCAGGTCCATCGCCTCGACCGGCGGCACGCCCGTGAGCGCGCGGCGCAACAGCACGACGCGGCTGTATTCGTCCGGGTGATAAAGCAACTCCTCTTTGCGCGTGCCGGAATGTTCGATGTTGATGGACGGAAAAATGCGGCGGTCAACGAGCGCGCGATCCAGGCTCACTTCCATGTTGCCCGTGCCTTTGAACTCTTCAAAAATCACTTCGTCCATGCGCGAACCCGTGTCCACCAGCGCCGTCGCGATGATGGTCAGCGAACCGCCTTCCTCGATATTGCGCGCCGCGCCGAAAAACCGTTTCGGCTTGTGCAGCGCGTTGGCGTCCACGCCACCGGACAAAATTTTCCCGGAGTGCGGCTGCACGGTATTGTAGGCGCGGGCGAGACGGGTAATCGAATCGAGCAAAATCACCACGTCGCGCTTGTGCTCGATCATGCGCTTGGCTTTTTCGATGACCATCTCGGCGACCTGGACGTGGCGTTCCGGCGGCTCGTCGAACGTGGATGAAATCACTTCCGCGCCTTTGCAGGAACGTTCCATGTCCGTGACTTCTTCGGGCCGCTCGTCAATGAGCAGGATGAAGAGATACGTCTCCGGGTTATTTTTCAAAATGGCGTTGGCCATCTTCTGCATCAAAACCGTCTTGCCCGTGCGCGGCGGCGCGACGATGAGGCCGCGCGTGCCTTTGCCGATCGGACAGACCAAGTCCAGCACGCGCGTGTTCAACTCGTCCGGCGCGGTTTCCAAAATGAATCTCTTGTTCGGGAACAGCGGCGTGAGGTTTTCAAACAGCGTCTTGTCCTTCGCCTTGTCCGGCTCCTCGCCGTCCACGGCCTCGACCTTCAGCAGCGCGAAAAATTTTTCCTTCTCCTTCGGCGGACGGATTTGCCCCGCGATTAGGTTGCCCGTCTGCAAATCAAACCGGCGGATTTGCGACGGCGAAATGTAAATGTCCTCCGGGCACGGCAGATAATTGAAGCTCTGCGACCGCAGAAACCCGAAACCCTCCGGCAGCACTTCCAGCACGCCCTCGGAAAAAAGGACGCCCGCGCGCTCCGCGTTCTTTTGGAGGATGTGAAAAATGACCTCGTGCTTGCGCATCGTGCCGAAATTTTCCACGCCATATTCGCGCGCCATCTTGTTCAGGTCGCCCATGCTCATCGCCTGCAGTTTGGCGATGTTGATGGACGCGGCGATTTTGTCGCGCTGATAACCACGCCGCTCCTCGAACTTCGTGTCGTCGTTCGTCGGCTCGACCGGCGTGGACGGCGGGCGCAAACCGGCGGAACCGGTTTGTTCCGGCGCGGCGGCGGCGGGAATTTCCTCGACGGGCGGCGCGGCGGGCGCAGGCGGTTCGGCGGCGGCGGGAACTTCCCCGGCCGGGTTCACTTTCGGTTTTCTCGTATAAACTCTAGCCATAAATAAATTTCAATTTCCGAACTGGCCGGGATTTCAATTGCCATCCGGCATCAATGGTCACCAAAGCTGTCCGTATTGGACGCCGAGCGACTGGATTGGTTCAAAATGGAATGATTACCGCCGGAGCGAGCGAGATTTTCCACAAATCAACGGGGGAAATCTTGCAGTCAGTTCGCGGACAGGTTGGCGCACTTTGGCCGCCGTGTCAAACCCGATTTTTTGCGGCTGCATTTCAGCGGGCGAAAGTTTGGTGAAAATTGTTGTTCCAACGGAACAACTGAAAATAAAACAGTCCCGGAGGGATGACCGGGGGTTTCAAAGCGAAATGGTGCGCCGCAGAAAATCATGCGCGACGGTCCAGCCGTCCCTACGGGACTCGCGCCCATTGCACCGGCAACCCGCAGTTGAAACTGCGGGCTATTGTCGGAATGTCCCGTTGGGACGAAAAAATCGCGCTTGTCGCCGGGGCGTTTGGAGTTACAGTTTCCGCAGCCATGAAAACGCTTTCGGCCAAGGCGAAAATTGTGGAGTTGTCGTTAGCGGTTGGACAAATGAAAAGCGAATTTAGTTGCTGGATCAAGGAGTGCCTCCAAAATTTCGCGGCAACAAAAGCCAAGTGCGGGTCTCAATGCTATAGCGAAATACCTGCAAAGATTTCATTTCAATTTCGGCCAACATTTTTGAAAGCCGGTCATCACCGTTCTTGATGTGATGCTCCTGTAATAATTTAAGCATAGCATCTACTGCTTCTGCGGACTCAACTTCGGACGCTTCTGCAGGAATCAAAAATTTGATAGGCACTTCAGAACAAGAGCGCGTATAAACTGATATGACCCGTGAATATGGTGATTCAGTCTGAATTTTATACTGACCGCTGCTGACTAGCTTAACATTCATCAAAGCTGCGCGTCGGATTAAAGAGGTCAAGCTGTGCTTGAAAAGAGCATAAGCATCCACACCTGCTTCCTTCAAAAAGGCATCAAAAAATGGTTTTGCTAGAAACACAACCAACACCGTAGGAAGGTAATGTTCTAGTCCATTGTAAAAGCGGCGCTCATGTTCTTTAGTTTCAAACGGAATCGAAAGCTTTGCCAGTGTGTCCAAGAAATCTGCGACCAGTTCTTGCGGAACATCCACTTGTCTTCCAATTGCAATTTGCGTTTGAGATGTGCTCATGGCATTTCGAGTTTGTAGCAAGATTGTTTTTTGTGCTGATGTAGGTCAAGAAATTACGAATACCATTCGCACGCGTGAAATTTTCTCGCCCGCAAACGCATTTCTCGGTTTAATCTCCGCCACATGAAGAAACAAAAAGCTTACGCTGCCGCCGGCGTGGACATTGATCTGGGCAACAAAGTCAAAGCCACGCTGCCGCAATTGCTCGCCAGCACGCAGCGCCGCGAGGTGCTCGGCAAGGTCGGCGGCTTCGGCGGCCTGTTCGCGCTGGACGTGAAAAAATATCGCGAGCCGGTCCTCGTCTCGTCCGTGGACGGCGTCGGCACGAAGCTCAAGCTCGCCTTCGCGCTGGACAAGCACGACACCATCGGCGCGGATCTCGTGAACCATTGCGTGAACGACATCGCGGTGCTGGGCGCGGAACCGCTGTTCTTCCTCGATTATCTCGGCACGGGCAAGCTGGAGCCGCACGTTTTCACGGACATCATCAAGGGTTTCGCGCGCGCGTGCGCGGAAAACAATTGCGCGCTCATCGGCGGCGAGACGGCGCAGATGCCGGGCTTTTACCAGCCGGGTGAATACGACGTGAGCGGCACAATCGTCGGCGTGGTGGAAAAATCCCGGATGCTCAACGGCCAGAAAACCGTGAAGCGCGGGGACGTGGTCATCGGCATCGAATCGAGCGGCCTGCACACGAACGGCTATTCGCTTGGGCGGAAAATTTTCTTCGAGCAGTTGAAATTGAAGCCGTCGTCGCGTTTGCCGGAATTGAAAGGCACGATTGGCGAGGAGTTGTTAAAAGTTCATGTGAGCTACTGGCCGCTCGTGAAAAAGTTGCTGGCGAAGTTTAACGTAGGGCAGGCTTCCAGCCTGCCCAATCAACCGCTTGGGCGGAAAATGGGCAGGCTGGAAGCCTGCCCTACGTTAAAGGCATTCGCGCACATTACCGGCGGCGGGTTCGTGGACAACATCCCGCGCGTGCTGCCGAAGTCACTTGACGTCGTGATCAAAAAAGGTTCGTGGGACATGCAGCCGATTTTCAAAATCATCGAGACGCAGAGCGGCGTGCCGGACGACGAGCTTTACCAAGTTTTCAACATGGGCATCGGCATGGTTTCAATTGTGGCTGCAGAAAAAGCGAATGACGTTTTGAAATTCATCCGCGCGCAGAAGCACAAGGCGTGGCTCATCGGCGAAGTCGTCAAAGGCAACGGCAAAGCGCGGGTTGTTTAGTCCGCAGATTTCGCCGATTTACGCAGATTTATTTCGAGACTCTGCAACAGGAGCGCGGGCGGCTCGCCCGCGAGTTCAAACCCAACATCACGCGGACGAGCCGTCCGCGCTCCAATCGTCCGCAGCATTTTACAGAAGTTTTATTTTCTTTGTTTTTAATCTGCGTCCGTCTGCGTAATCTGCGGACAGCTTTACATGAAAATCCTCGTCATCGGTTCGGGCGGGCGCGAACACGCGCTGGTTTGGAAACTCGCGCAGTCGCCGCACGCCACGCAACTGTGGTGCGCGCCCGGCAACGCCGGCATCGCGCAGGAAGTCGTAGGACAGGCGTCGCGCCTGTCTCCATCTTCAAAAGAAAAAATTAGAGACAGGCGCGACGCCTGTCCTACGAAACGGGTCGAGTGCGTGAACATCAGCGCGGACGATTTGCCGAAATTGCTCACGTTCGCGCAGGAAAAGAAAATCGAACTCACCGTCGTCGGCCCGGACAACCCGCTCGCGCTGGGCATCGTGGATTTGTTCCAAAAGAACGGCCTGCGGATTTGGGGGCCGAACCAAAAAGCCGCGCAATTTGAATCGTCCAAAGTTTTTTCGCAGCGGTTCATGGAGAAACATGGAATTCCGACGGCGCGCGCCGGAACTTTTTCCGATTCAACCGCCGCCAAAAAATTTGCTGCATCGCTCGGCGGCAGATGCGCGGTGAAAGCCGACGGCCTCGCGCTCGGCAAAGGCGTTTTGATTTGCGCGAATGAAATTGAGGCGAACAAGGCGATTGAAGAAATTCTCGTCACGAAAAATTTTGGCGCGGCGGGCGCGAAAATTGTCATCCAGGAATTTCTCGAAGGCATGGAAATTTCCTTGCACGCGATTTGCGACGGCAAAACGGCGAAACTTTTTCCGACTTCACAAGACCACAAACGCGCGCTCGATGGCGACAAGGGTTTGAACACCGGTGGCATGGGGACGTATTCGCCGACGCCATTTTTGAGCGACGCTGAATTGAAAAAAGTCGGCGACACAATTTTGAATCCGTGGCTGCGCGGCTGCGCTGAAGAAAAAATAAATTTTTGCGGCGTTTTGTATCCGGGAATCATGCTCCTCAAAAATGGTGGGGCGAGCGTCCCCGCGAGCCGAATCGAAGCGCGCGTTTTGGAATTCAACGCGCGCTTCGGCGATCCCGAGACGCAGGTTTATCTGACGCGGCTGGAAAACGATCTGGTGGAACTGCTTGATGCCAGTGTCGGCGGCACGCTGGAAAAAATCGAATTAAAATGGAAACCAGATACCAGTGTGTGCGTCGTCGTGGCGAGCGGCGGCTATCCCGGTAATTACGCGAAAGGAAAAATCATTCGCGGTTTGGACGACGCGGCAAAATTGCCAGGCGTAAAAGTTTTTCACGCGGGCACGGCCAAAAGCGGAAATGAAATCGTCACAAACGGCGGCCGTGTTCTCGGCGTGACGGCGTTGGGCAAAGACTTGAAAGCCGCGCAAGCGGCCGCCTACGCTGCCGTGGAAAAAATCCATTTCGACGGCGCGCACTTCCGCCGCGACATCGCGGCGAAGGCGCTACGATGATTTATTGTCTGGGCGAATCGGGTGCACCGTCGTATTTCCACTCCGAGTTGATTCGAATTAACTGCCATTGTTTTTGTGATTTTGCCATCAAAGCGTTGTAACCTTTATCATCGGCACCAATTTGTTTAAGTCTGGCATCGTCCACTAGAACCGAGACCACAATTTTGTCATCCGAAATGTTTTTCACGTCGGTGATGCGATAACCCAAAAAGTTTTTCGACTCGGCAACGATGCTGTTGACAATTGTGCTTTCTCCGTTTGGAGCCGCTTTCACTGCTTGCTCTAAAATGGCACGAAACCGTGGGGACGCACTCTCCAAAGTGGCTTTGAAATCGCCTTGGCTTTGGATCCAAAAGAGGGATTTGATTGTGGATTCCGGTGTGGCATAACCTGCAAACGCGAAATGTTCTCGCGAAACATAATCGCCCGTTGAATTCGTCGGCTCCTGACTGGAAACTTTGGTAACGGTTTGTGTGCCCGTTTGTTTTTGCGCAAGGTGGATCGCTTCATAGATTCCAGCTCCGGCAAGAACGCCAACGGAGGCAATGAGAAAGGTTTTTTGCAGCGTAGTCATAATAATAATGGCTTTGGTTACAGTTACAGTTGTGGTTGTTGCGAGCGCTTTTCCCGTAATGGCGGCGGCCAAACTGGCGGGAGCAGCTTGGACGGCATTGGCCGAAATTAAAACGGCGAGTCCGCTCGCGCCAATTGTTACTTTGCGTTTTGAGAAAAAATCGCGCAATTTTTCCACGGCGCGGCTCACGCGCTTTTGCGCGGCGTCATCTGAAATTTTCAAACTCTCGCCGACTTCGCGCAGGTTTTTATTTTCAAAATAGCGCAGCAGAATCGCGGCGCGGTCGGTTTCGTCGAGCGCGGCCATCGCGTCGTCGAGCAGCGGTTCGATTTGCGTCCAATCATTGGCGGTCGCATTCATGTTGTTCATCTCCACGGCGATTTGCTCGCGTAATTGGCGACGCGATTCTTTGCGGATCAAGTCAATCGCGGTCCGTCGCGTGACCGAATAAAGCCACGCAGTTAGAATGGTGTCGGGCTTCAACCTGCCCGCATCACGCGCGAGGTCGGCGAAGACGGATTGCGCGATTTCCTCGGCCAGTTGCGGCGAGCGGACTTGGCGCAGCGCGGCGGAATAAACGAGGTTCAAATGCCGCCGGACAATTTCAGTGAAGGCGTCCTGCGAATTTTCCAGCGCGAACTGCCGCAGCAAATCCAAATCGCTTGTCATTTTCAGAAGTATATCGCCGCCGCCGCGCGAAATCCGACAAAATTTCTTCACGGAACGCCGGCATCGGTCGGGGTTCAAGCTGGAGTTCAAGCCTTAGCTTGTCCGGGGACACGCTGAAGCGTGAACCCCAACGCGCGCTCGCCGCTTTACTTTTGCGCGTTCGCTCCGCATTTTAAGTGCGGCATGACACGACGTTTTTGCAGCATTTTCATTTCGGCGGCGTTTTCGCTGGCCGTTCAAATTTCCGCGCGCGCGGATGAAGCTTTGGTCAAATCCTCCGTTTTGGAAAATGACGTGGCGTATCTGCGCGTCGGCGACGTCGGGAGCAATCTGGCGGCGGAAATCCAGTCGGCGCAAAACTTTTTGGCGGCGACAAATAAAATCGCCGGAACAATTTTGGATTTGCGGTTTGCAAACGGAGAAGATTTGACGGCGGCGGTGGCGGCGGCGGATTTGTTTAAGGCAAAAAAACTGCCGCTGGCGATTCTTGTGAACGGCGAGACGCGCGGCGCGGCGATGAGCCTGGCGGCGGATTTGCGCGCGGCGCGCGACGGGCTGGTTTTTGGCGGCACAGCGGCAGAATTAAAACCGGACATCGCCGTGACTGTGAAAAGCGCGGACGAAAAAAAGTTCCTGGAAAATCCCTACGCGGCGCTGGCGCAGGCCGAAACCAATGCCGGCGCGGCGACAAATAGTTTTTCGCCGTTCATTGACCACACGAGCGAGGCCGACCTGGTGCGCGCCAAAATCAAGGACGGCAGCCAGGACGAAGACTCGATGCCGCCGCGCCCGGCCGAGCCGCAAAAACCGTTCATTCACGACCCGGTGCTGGCGCGGGCGGTGGATTTGATCAAGGCGCTCGCCATCGTCCGCCATCAATCCCAATCGTAATCCTAATCTTTAATCGTGATCGTAATCGTCGGAACAGATTAAGATTAGGATTACGATTATGATTAAGAACGAACCTTTCAAGTTGACCATTTCTTTTTCACAATTTACCGTGAACCTTCGCGCGGGATGAAAACCATTCTGTTCATTTGCACCGGCAATGTCTGCCGCAGCCCGATGGCCGAGGCGCTGTTCCGCCAGGCCGTGCGCGGGCGCGGCGAGTTCCGCATTTTGTCGGCGGGCCTCGGCGCGGTGGACGGCCAGCCGCCGACGCCGCATTCCGTGCGCGCGATGCGCGAGCTGGGCATGGACATTTCCGCGCAACGCAGCCGGATGCTCACCACGGAACTGGTGCGGTCGGCGGATTTGATCCTGGGCATGACGCACAGCCATGTGGACACGGTCGCGCTGCTCTATCCGCAGATGGCGGAAAAAACTTTTTTGCTGCGCGAATTTGACGAGACGCTGGAGCCTTACGAAAAGGACATCAGCGATCCCATCGGCAGCCCGTATGAAATCTATGTGGATTGCCGCAACCAAATCGAACAGGGCATCGCCACGCTTTTGAAATTTATGGAACAACACAACTTCCTGGCCGGCACACCCGCAACGCAAACCACGACGGCCGTGAACTTCGCGCTGGGCGCGGATCACGGCGGCTTCGAACTGAAGGAAGAGCTGAAAAAATACCTGCTCGCGCGGGGACTGACCGTCAGGGATTTCGGCGCGCTGACCAAAGACCCGGCGGACGATTATCCGGATTTCGTCCTGCCCGCCACGCAAGCCGTCGCCGCCGGCGAGGCGGAGCTTGGACTGCTCTGCTGCACCAGCGGCGTGGGCATTTACGTCGCCGCCAACAAAGTTCCCGGCGCGCGCGCGGGACAGGCGTTTGATGAACACGCCGCCGAAATGATGCGCCGCCACAACGACGTGAACGTGCTTTGCCTCGCCGGGGACACCAGCCTGCAACTGGCAAAAAAAATCGTGGACGTGTTCATGTCTTCGAAATTTGACGGCGGCCGCCACGAACGCCGCGTGGATAAAATAGATTTCCGCCTCGCGCCGCTGGCATTGCGCCTGCGAAACGTGGATCCGGCAGTCGCCGACGCGATTGAACGCGAAAAACTGCGCCAGCAGGAAAACATCGAATTGATCGCGTCGGAAAATTTTGTCTCACCCGCCATTCTGGAAGCGCAAGGCTCCGTGCTCACGAACAAATACGCCGAAGGTTATCCGAAAAAACGCTGGTATGGCGGCTGCGAAAACATTGACACGATTGAGCAACTGGCGATTGACCGCGCGAAGAAACTGTTCGGCGCGGAACACGTCAACGTCCAGCCGCACTCCGGCAGCGGCGCAAACATGGCCGTTTATTTTTCCGTGCTGAAACCCGGCGACAAGATGCTGACGATGGATTTAAGCCACGGCGGACATCTGACGCACGGCAACAAGGCGAATTTTTCCGGCAAATTTTTCGAGATCGTCCACTACGGCGTGCGCAAGGACGACGAGCGAATTGATTACGACCAGATCGCCGCGATGGCGCGCGAGCAGAAACCAAAAATGATCACCATCGGCGCGAGCGCGTATCCGCGCGTGATTGATTTCAAACGCATGGGCGAAATCGCCCGCGAAGTCGGCGCGTATCTGCTCGCGGACATCGCGCACATCGCCGGTTTGGTTGCGGCGGGCATTCATCCGAGTCCGATGGAGCACGCGGATTTTGTGACGACCACGACGCACAAGACATTGCGCGGCCCGCGCGGCGGCTTGATTCTGTGCCGTGAAAAATACGCGAAGGACATTGACTCCAACATTTTTCCCGGCATCCAGGGCGGCCCGCTCGAACACGTCATCGCCGCGAAAGCCGTTTGTTTCCACGAAGCGTTGCAACCGACGTTCAAAACGTATCAGCAGCAGATCGTGAAAAACGCCGCCGCACTCGCCGACGGCATGAAACGCAACGGCTACCGGCTTGTCAGCGGCGGCACGGACAATCATCTCATGCTCGTGGATGTCGGCGTGAAAGACATCACCGGCAAGGATTCGCAGATCGCGCTCGACGAAGCGGGCATCACGGTCAACAAAAATACGATTCCCTTCGAGACGCGCTCGCCGTTCCAGGCCAGCGGCATCCGGCTCGGCACGCCGGCCTGCACGACGCGCGGCATGAAGGAGGCGGAGATGGCCGCGATTGCCGACATGATTTCCGAAGTGCTGATGGACATCAAAAACGTCGAGGCCGCGCACAAAGTCCGCGCCCGCGTGCGCGAATTGACGGCGAAGTTTCCGCTGCCTTATTGATTGGCTGGCGGAATCATGTGCTGTTTTTCAAAGGCATCAAAATTTCCGTCGCCGGAAATCTGTGCTTCGACGTGGCCATCACCAAAACCGTATATTCGCACCCATTTTCCATCAGTAGTTCGAAATGACTTTCGCTCACGAAGTATCATTTTACCGGCATTTTGATTATTTGCTTTCAGGCCAACATTCATAAATTCAAATGCGTCTGTTCCGATGCCGCTTGTTTGATTTGTCATGCCTTCTGTGAGGCTGGAAATCTGACTAAAATTTGTAGGAAACTGGTCATGATTATCACCTGAAAACATAATCATCCCAAGCAAGACGAGTTTTGCAGCATTCACTGTGTTGGTTTGATGCCACTCGTATTGGCTTTGCGTTGGCAATTGAACCGCTTCCTGATGTGCGGCCACAACGAGCCGGTTGGAAAGGCCTTCGTTGTCGTTACGCAGTTTTTCCTGCGTTTGATGTTGAAGAAACAAAAGCACCGCACAGACAATCAAAGCGGCGACAGCAAATCCAGCTAGAACATTTTTCATGGCTATTTCCAATTACGCGTCGTCCAAACAAAAACCGCAAGAAAAATCCCCGTTGGAAATTATATTTTGAACCTGTTATGATTTTTGTGCGCAGCAATTCAAAATCAGATGCCAAATAAAACCAACATCAAATGGCTGGGCGAGCCGGAGGAGCACGACTATCCCGCCGCCCTGTCCTTCCTGTCCCTGATCTACGACAAGCAGGCGGCCACAGCCCATGTGAACCGGTTGAAACTGGCGCCGGCATCCGAGTTCAAGGCCAAGGATATTTTCCGCGCGGCCGCCCTGCCCTTGCTTGGGGCCGGCAATTCCCACGTCAAAAAGGACCAGGACAAAATCCAGTCGGGCAGCGAAGTGTCGCCGCTCCTGCTGATCCGGGATACGGCCAATGGAAAAGTGGTCATTGCCGACGGATACCACCGGCTGTGCGCGGTTTATTCTTATGACGAGGACGCGGTCATCCCGTGCAAAATCGCGTAGCAACATTGACAGCGGCAACCGCGCCGCACACGCGCGCCGCGAAAAATATGAGCAAAGTGGAAGAAATTCCAAGGTGCTCGTGAAGAAATTGAAGTAAGCGCGCTAGCTTTTTGTTCTCAATTTGTGGAGGAGTGCTATTGCTGAACACACTAGAGCAATCACAAAAATAATTACAACCACGCTACCCCAAAAATTCTTTTCAAGCATATCTTCACTAAATAAAACACCAATCAAAGTCAGCGACATAAAAATGCAACCGATGCACATCAATCCTGCCACAACCTTGACCGCAAATTTTTTAACAAACTTCTCCGACTGCCGTTTTTCGGAAGCTAATTGTGCCACTCGAAGTTTAATGTAAACTGCACGCGTTCGCTCCGTATTGCCGCCAGCTTGAGCAAATGCTTTCGTCCATAATCCAGGCGACGTTTTATTTGCCTGAATTTCTTCTGCGACTTGGTTGTAGAACGCTTCGTCGTTCATGTAATCAGTTTTTCCCTATTTCAAAAGATGATGAACTGCTCCACAAAGACAAGTATGTCTTTCAGGAATCATTTTAGAAGCATCTATGTTCTCATATAATTTACAGCCACATTTTTCACAGATGAACGTATCTGTGCCTACTGGTAATTGCGGTGAGTATATTTTCCCGCCTTGCGCCTTTGACTGCAGCATTTCTTCTGCAGTAAGAATTCGCACTGGTTTAGATGTTTTATTCATATGTGTTTAATGCTTGGTTTGAAAGCTAGAGAATGTTTTATTTTTGTCCAGCAGGGTTTTTGAATTGAGCCGATGCCGCAATCTAAAATTTCTTTGTCTAATTACTTGTCCGCTTGCGAGAAAAACGGAATCGCTCCGTCGCAATTCGTTCTCACCATCAGCATCGCCGGGCAAACCGTTTCACTTTTTGAGAAAGATAAATTCGTAAAAAAAATTCCCTGCTCCACTTCGCGTTTCGGCATCGGGCAGGCGGAAGGCTCGAATCGCACGCCGCTCGGATTGCATCGCATCGCGGAAAAAATCGGCGCGGGCGCACCGGCGGGAACGGTTTTCAAAGCGCGCCAAATCGTCGGCCACACGTCGCAGCCGGAATTTGCGGACGCCAAGATCACCACGCGCATCCTGTGGCTCGAAGGTCTCGAACCCGGCTTCAATCGCGGTGGCACCGTGGATTCGCACGCGCGCTATATTTACATCCACGGCACGGCGGATCAAAAATCCATCGGCCAGCCCGCGTCGCACGGCTGCATCCATCTCGCCGACGCGGATTTGATTCCGCTGTCTGATCTGCTGCCAAACGGAACGCTGGTTTGGATTGGTGAGCGTTAAATCGTTGAACCGGCTGCGAAGTTTGACGGCCAATTCCGATTCAACAATTCAACGAATTACAGCTTGCGCTTCGACAGCGACGGTTTAATTTATTTTCGTGTTCGTCCACACTGGCAAAATTTTTCTCATCCTCGCGCTCGTGGCGATGCTCGGCGCGCATTGGGCGCTGCTGCAAACCGTCGCGTGGACGGCGATGCTCGCGGACAATCTCCATTCGGGTTCGTTTTGCGAGGCGGTGACGAAAACTTTTGACGGCGAACATCCCTGCCCGCTTTGCCGGGCCATCGCCGCCGGGAAAAAATCCGAAAACAAATCCGCGACGGTCCCGGCGACGTTGAAAATGGAATTTCCGCCGCTCAAGGCACATTTCGTTTTGGTCGCGCCGCCACAGTTTCAGCTTTTGCCGGCGGAAAATTTCTCCGCGAAGTCTTTGGCTCAAAAGCCGCTGCTTCAGCCGCCGCGCGGTTTCTTCGTTTGATCCAATCGCAGTAGGGCGGCGTTGCTGCGCCGCCGGACGACCGGCAGGTCGTCCCTACCAATTTTCCGTAAATAATTTTAACCTTGAGAGCGCCGTTGCGCGTTCTCGCAATCTTGTAATTTGAAAAATGAAAAATATAAAAAACAATTCAGCGGTGATAAAAGTCGGTTGCGGTTTGCTGGCGGGAATGCTTGCGCCAAGCATCCTCTACGCCTGCGCGTGCGGGTGCGGTGTTTTTGACGTGGCGACGAGTTCGATGTTTCCGCAGGGCGAAGGCGGCATGGCCTGGTTGCAATATGCGTATCAGGATCAAAACCGCAATTGGAGCGGCACGTCGCCGGTGCCGGCGGGGAACAATGGCGACAAGGAGATTGCGACGGATTTCCTCACGATTGGGTTGCAGTATATGTTCAATTCAAGCTGGGGGGTTCAGGTTGAACTGCCTTATGACTACCGCAAATTTACAACCGTTACCGCCAATCCAAACGCTCCGAACCCCGGCGTTACAACGGCAACTGTGAACTGGGCCGCGCTCGGCGACGTCCGGCTGGAAGCCATCTACACGGGATTTTTTGCGGACCAGTCCGCAGGCGTGACGTTCGGCCTCAAGCTGCCGACCGGTGATTGGAAACATGAAAATGCCTATGACGACGTTGACCGCGACTCGGAACTGGGGACGGGCAGCACAGACATTTTGCTCGGCGGTTTTTACCGTGGCAACCTCACGAAGGATGAAAAGTGGGACTGGTTCGCGCAGGCGCTGCTGGATGTGCCGGTGCTGACACAAGACCAATATCGTCCGGGCGTCGAACTGGACTCGGCGGCGGGAATTGATTACAAGGGATTCTCGCTCGGCCGCGTGCGGATTTCGCCGGTGGCGCAGGCGATTTTTTCCTACCGCAGCAGTGACAGCGGCGCGAACGCCGCCCCGGCGGATTCCGGCTACGACCGGCTGCTGCTTTCTCCCGGAATCGAATTTCACCTGCATCCGGTGAAAATTTACGCGGACGCCGAGCTGCCCGTTTATCAGCACTTCAACGGCAACCAGCTTGCCGCGCCGGTGTTGTTCAAGGTGAGCGTCAGCTATATGTTTTGATTTTAATCCCAGCCAAAACCAAACATGAAAAAACTGAAATTAATCATTGGAACCATCCTCGTTTTGACGTGCGCCGCCATTCCACTGACTGCGCGCGCCGGCGAAACCGTATCCGCTAAAAACCTGTCTTGTCTGCGACATGGAACTGGGCATGATGGGACAACCTTACGTCTTCACCAACGCAAACCAGGAAATCAAAGTCTGCAACCAATCTGAAAAAGCGGACTTCGACAAAGCCCCGGACAAATACATGAAGAAATTGGCCGATGCCGAGGCTAAATTAAAAAAGTAAATTGCATGTCCCTAGCAGCCAGTTCCAAAGAACGCAACGACGATCGGCTTTTTTTCATTGTCGCCATCACCATGTCGCTGCTCTTTGGAACCGGTTTTTTCCTGCTGATCTTCTCGTTGAACAGCCGGGATACACCAACGGGCGCGGCGGCGGAAATTTCGCCGCCGCGCCTCATCCCGCCAGACCATCCCCGGCACCTTGTGAATTTCTCGCTCACTGACCGCACCGGTCGCAACGTGACGCAATCGGAACTGGCCGGCAAAATTCTCATCGTGGATTTTTTATACACCAGTTGCTCGCTGACCTGTCCCGTCGTCAACAAGTGCATGGCGCAAATCCAGCAGCTCACCACGAACCAGCCGGACGTGAAGCTCGTCTCGCTGACGGTTGACCCGCGCGACGACACGGCTGACGCGCTGGCAAAATACGGCGAACGCTTCGGCGCGGACACGAACCGCTGGCTGCTGCTGACCGGCGACAAGACCATGCTTTATGGTTTGATTGGCAACAGTTTTCTCGCGCAGGATCCGGACGATCCGTTCAATTATATGCCGGGCAATTTCACGCACACCGAACGCATCGCGCTGGTGGATTCGCACGGCGCGTTGCGCGGCTATTTTGACGGATTGAACCCGGACACGGCGGAAGCGGTGTTTGAGGAAATCAACCATTTGCGAAAATAATTTCATGAAACGCCTGAATTTTTTCCGTGTTCTATTTTTTCTCGCCATTGCCAATGGCAGACTGGAAGCCGCGCCGGATGCCGGCCAGATGTCCGCAAAATCTTATGACGCGCACGGCGTCGTCCGCCAAATCGCGGGCGACCTGCGCAAAGTCACCATCCAGCACGAAGCCATCCCCGGTTACATGCCCGCGATGACCATGGAGTTTTCCGTCAAGGACACCAACGAACTCAACGGCATTTCACCGTTGGACGAGATCACTTTCAAGCTGGTCGTGGGCGAAAATGATTCCTGGATTGAAGGCGTGCATTTCGTGGCTCATGAAGTTGAGAACGTGACGAACAACACTTTTGTATTTCATGTCCCGACGGCTGAACTCAAACCGGGCGATCTGCTGCCGGATTGTGAATTGACGGACGAAAATGGAAACCCTGTTCACCTTTCGGATTTTCGGGGCAGCGCGGTGGCTTTCACCTTTTTTTATTCCCGCTGTCCGCTGCCGGATTATTGCGTGCGCATGAGCAAAAACTTTTCCGGGACGCGACAGTTGCTTCTGGCGACGACCAACGCGCCGGTCAACTGGCAGCTCCTCTCAATTTCCTTCGACCCCGGATTTGACACGCCGAAAATGTTGTCGGGCTACGCGGATTTTTATCGCGGCGCAGACACAAACCACTGGCTCTTCGCCGTCGCGGACACAAACACCCTCTTCGGCCTCGCGCCACGCCTGGACTTGATGATCATGCACGACGGCGACAGCATCATGTCGCACAATTTGCGAACCGTCGTGCTCGACCCGCGGGGGAAAATTTTCCGCCAGTTGGACGGCAACCAGTGGACACCGCAACAACTCGCCGATGCAATTCGTGAGGCAGCAAAAGTGCCGACGCCATGAAAGTGGTTTGGCCGGAGCGCGGCTGTGTCGCAGACCAGCCGCAGCAATTTTGACACTGCTGCGGCTGACGCTTCGCGCACAGCCGCGCTCCGTTTTGACTTCCGCATAAATTCGTTTAACTTGGCTGCCGGATTTCAGCCATGAATTTGACCGAACAAATGACGCGACTGGCCAGACAGGCCAAGGCCGCGTCGCGCGAACTCGCCACGCTGACGACGGCGGAGAAAAATTCCTGCCTGCTCGCGATGGCCGATGCGCTCGAAAAAAAATCCGGCGCAATCAAGGAAGCCAATGCGCTCGACATGGAAGCGGGCGCGAAATTAAATCTGTCGTCCGCCATGCTCGACCGGCTCAAACTGGATGACCAAAGAATTACTGGAATGGCGAACGGTCTGCGCGAAGTCGCGGCGCTGCCCGATCCTGTCGGGAAAATCTTGGACGAACGCATCCGGCCAAACGGACTGAAGCTGCAAAAAGTTTCCACGCCCATCGGCGTCGTCGTCATCATTTACGAATCGCGCCCGAACGTGACAGCGGACGCGGCGAGCCTGTGCTTCAAATCCGGCAACGCCACGATTCTGCGCGGCGGCAAGGAGGCGTTGAACTCCAATCTTCTCATCGCGCAGACGATGGTTGACGCGGGCAAAACCGCTCTTCGCGGTTTTCCTGAACACGCGATTCAAGTCGTGCCCACGCCCGACCGCGAGGCGATTCCGATTTTGCTGTCGCTCACGCAATACATTGACCTCTGCATGCCACGCGGCGGCGAAAGTTTGATTCGCGCTGTCGCGGACTGCTCGAAGGTTCCCGTCATCAAACATTACAAAGGCGTCTGCCACGTTTTTGTGGATGCCGACGCCGATTTGAAAATGGCGGAAGAAATCGTGATGAACGCAAAAGTCCAGCGCCCCGCCGTTTGCAACGCGATGGAAACGCTGCTCGTGGACAAAGCGGTTGCGGAGAAATTTCTTCCGCAGATTGCGCAGATGCTCGCAGATAAAAAAGTTGAGTTGCGTTGTGATTCTGAAAGTTTTGCCGCGCTTTCAAAACTCAAAATTCAAAACTCAAAATTCAAAACTGCCTCCGAGCAGGATTATTTCACGGAATACAACGACTACATTCTCAACGTCCGCGTCGTGGACGGCGTGCGCGCCGCGATTGACCACATTAACTTATACGGCTCGGCGCACTCGGACAGCATCGTGACTAGCAACGAGGCGCATGCGAAACAGTTCCTCGCCGAGGTGGATTCGGCGGCGGTGTATTGGAACGCCAGCACGCGCTTCACCGACGGTGGCGAATTCGGCATGGGCGCGGAAATCGGCATCAGCACCGACAAGATCGGCGCGCGCGGCCCGATGGGCCTGGACGAACTGACCAGCTACAAATGGCTCGGCATCGGCACCGGGCAGGTCAGGACTTGATCAGCCACAGATTTGCACAGAGGAAACACAGATTTCAATTGTCCGTGTTTATCATTTGTAAATGGACGTTTGATTTTTTGCGAATGCCGTCGGCTTTGGAGTTGGTGCTCCGACGGCGTTGACCAGCAGGTTGTCGAAGCAGGCGGTGTTTCTGGTTCTGGCGTCGCCGGTGACAAGTCCCGCCATGCCGTGAGTAAAAAGACTGTTCGTGGTGGACAACACCTGTGCGCCGTCAATGAAGCCGGTGATGGCGGAGCCGGAGAATTGGAGCTTCACGTTGTGCCATTGGTTGGTGGAAAAATTACTGACCGTGCCGGACACCATTTGCTTTTCGCCGCGCTCGCCGCCGGAATTGCCGACAGCCAGCAATGCGGCCTGATGTTCCTTGTCGCCCAAATCCACCTCCCCTGCCTTGCCGTTGATGGCGACCAATGCATAGGCACCGTCCGCCCGGAGCCGCAGATAATATCCCTTGGGCGCGCAACCGTAGCCGTCGCCGACGTTGTTGACGCGGCCCATGACGCCGGCCCAGCCGCCATCGTCAAGAAAGATGTCGGCGCTGACTTCGTAATCCTGCCATTGGTTGTCGCCGAGGATGGTGTAAGGCATCCATTCGGGCGCCCAGCTTTGCGGTTTTTTGGCGATGACTTGCCGAAGGCATTTTCCGGTTTTGTCCGGGCGGTCGGCGATTTCAAAAACGCTGGCGATGTCCGCCGTGTAGTGAGGCAGGTAACCAAATTGTTTTGGCGAGGTGTATTCGTCAAAAGTTTCGTAATATGGAAACGGAAATTTGTTGTCCGCCGGAATGGTGGCGAACGAACCTTTCTGCTGGCCGGTGGTCGTGGAAATGGAATAAACGGAACCCGGTTCGAGCGCGATGGTGAAGGAATTATTTTCCAATTTGATGTCGGCCTTGCGGACGAACTGTTCCGTCGCGTCGCTGCGCCAGACGCACAGTTTGCCGGTGGACAAGCCGCCGCTGACATTGAAGGTGACGTTCTGGACGGACTTCGCATTCTTCGTCTCAATGATGACGCTGTAATCCTTGCCCGGCGATTTGAGCGTGACGAACGTGCCGCCGTCATTGAGTTTTCCGCAAGCGCCGTTGAGATACTGCCAGCCGACTTTTGAGAACTGCCCGTAGTGCGCGTAGCCCCACAACACTTCGCGCGTGTGATAATTCCCGCTCCACGGCGAATTGGCGATCATCGCGGCGGGATCTTCCGGATAAGGTTCCATCGGATAAACCGAGCCGACGAGATACCAGCTCACGATTTTCGTCACGCCGCTGTTGAGAAAATTTTCATTGAACGCCTGCACCATGCTGATCTCGCAGTCGAAACCTTTTTTATAGACGTGCTCCTCGGTGTTCCAGATCGGCTTGTTCCATTCGTCGGCGAGCTGCTGCACGTCCGGCGGCGTCGGGATGTCCGCCATCGTGTGGTTGCTCAAGATGGCGACGGCGTTGCGCAACGCCACGTCGTTGGTCATGTTCCGGACCCAGTTGAATTTGGTTTTGTCCCAGTTGTCGAAGCCGTGGATTTGGACATTTTCCAGACCGTTCGTGTCGAGCGTGGCGCGGAATTTTTTCACCCAGTTCTCGTTGACGCCTTTTTCATTGCGGCAACCAATCGAGTCCAGATTCAGTCCATAAACTTTTTTCAGCCCTTGAATCCATTTGACGTAATAGTCGCACATGTCCTGCGACCAGAAATTTCCGTTGCCCACCCAAGCCGGACAGCTCCATGCACAGGCGTCGAGAGTCAGGTCGGGATTTCTTTTTTTGGCCTCGCTCATCAGCCACCATTCGTAACCGCGATTGAAGTTCAGGTCGTCCTTCGTGTGCATATGGCTCGGCTCGGAGCCTTGCGTGGAGTTGCCGTCGCCGGGAACTTCCACCAGCAGCGCGCTCATGGAAGCGCCGAATTTCGGCTTGAAGAGCAAATCCAAAATCTGGCTGCGCTGCTCCGCCGGATAATCCTTGAGCAAAACGGACGTCGCGCCGCCGCCGCTCACCGCGCCGATGCCGTCGAAGCGCTTGCCGCCGGCGTCGCCTTTGAGATCAATCGTTTGGTCTGCAAATGCGGACGCCAAAAAGCTGCACGCGCAGACGGCGGCGACAAAAGGGATTTTCATGATTTAAGAAGTATGGCCAAAGCAATTCCTTTGTCATGTCGTAAAAGTTCGTGACACGAATTTCAACAAGCTTTTGGCGAAACCGGATTCATCACCAGCAAGCACGCTTGTCAGCCGCCGGTTTAATTGCGAACTTGTTCCTCCGTGGTCATAATATGAACGCTGCCGAACAAGCCAGATTTATCCGCGAACACATTCCTGCCGGCGGATTGTTTGCCGGGCTGGAATGGAAAATTTCGCCCACGCCGTTTCCGCTCGGCGAAAATCTTGCGAAGGAAATCGAATCCCTCGGGCGCGTGCTGCTGCAATTTTATCGTGCCACAAATCTGCTCTACCGCAAAAGCGTCGAGGGCAAGCAGCCGGAATGGGTCGCGAGATGGCTGGATCTCGGCAAGCCGCGCGAATTGATTGAGCTTCAGCGTTCGGTGGCTTTCAAAAATGAAATCCCGCGCGTCATCCGCCCGGACATTTTGCTGACGGAAAATGGTTTCAGCATCACGGAACTGGATTCCGTGCCCGGCGGCATCGGATTGACGGGGTGGCTGGGGAAAACGTATTCCAGCGTAGGACAGGCGTCGCGCCTGTCTCGAACTTCTAAAACAGAAAATGGAGACGGGCGCGACGCCCATCCTACGGTGATTGGCGGCGCGGAGGGGATGATTCGCGGGTTTGAATCCATCTTTGGCGACGCGAAGCAAGTTCACATCGTCGTTTCGGCAGAAGCGGCGACGTATCGGCCAGAAATGGTTTGGCTGGCGGAGCAATTAAACGAGCAGAAACAACGAACATTCAACATTCAACATTCAACATTCAACGACTTCGCGGAAGGCGATGCGGTCTATCGTTTCTTCGAACTCTTCGATTTGCCCAATGTTGCCAATGCGAAACGGATTTTTGAACTCGCGGCGGAAAAGAAAATCCGGTTCACGCCGCCGCCAAAGCCGGTGTTTGAAGAGAAGATGCTGTTTGCACTTTTCTGGAACCGCAATCTCCAAACTTTCTGGCGGCAGGAATTGGGCGAAGGTTTTCTGACATGGCTCAAAAAAATAATTCCCTACACCTGGCTCGTTGACCCGGCGCCGATGCCGCCGCACGCGGCGATCCCCGAATTGAACCTGACGAATTGGGAACAATTAAAAACGCTTTCTCAAAAGGAGCGCGACCTGATTCTGAAAGTGTCGGGCTTCTCGGAAAATGCGTGGGGCGCACGCGGCGTTTTCCTCGGCAGCGATCTGTCTAGCGCGGACTGGAGCGTGGCGGTGGACGCGGCGCTGAAGAATTTCGAGACGTCGCCGAGCGTGTTGCAGCGTTTTGAAAAACCAAAAATAGTTGACGCAAGCTGGTTCGATTTTACGAAGCACGAAGTAGTTCCGATGAAAGGCCGCGCGCGGTTGTGTCCGTATTATTTTGTTTCCGGTGAAGGCGACAACCTGCGTTCGGAACTGGGCGGCGTGCTGGCGACGATTGTTCCCGCCGACAAAAAAATCGTCCACGGCATGGCGGACGCGGTGCTTGCGCCGTGCACGGCTTGAATTTCCCGTCGTTATTTCCCGCCGTCTGTTTCCGCTTCCGGCGCGACGCCCGCCAGTTCCAGTTTCAGCGCGTGCAGCGAAAGATTGATGTCGCGGATGAAGGCGACGAGCGAGGCAAACAGCGAGGCCATGCAGGCCACAAAAATCAGGCCGATCAAAACTCCTTCCGGCAACTGGAACAGCGCGGTCACAAACAATGTCACGATCAGCACCGCCGCCAGCGACGCGCTCGTGGCCGCCAGCGTGATGCTCAAGCGGATGATTTTTGCGCGACGAAAAAGAATCGTCACCTGCGCGAGGGTTTGCTCGCGCTCGTGGCCGGTGCGGACGGAAAGCTCGTGCTTCAACTGCCGGGCGCGGTCAATGGCGCGGCCCAGCCGGTTGGTCATCGTGAGCAGCAGCAGGCCGACGCCGGATATGAGGATCACCGGGCCGATGGCGTCCCGCAGTTCCGGGATGATTTGTTCGAGCGAAGCTGGCGGCATTTGTGAAGCGCATTGTCGCCGTTCGTGCGCCGCATGGCAAGCATTGGAAAAAAACGCGGCGCGGCAAATCGCCCGGGCGTTCCCGCAACGACTGGTCAGAACGCGCTTCCGCTGCGGCAAGAAATGATTTGTGTTCAACAACGGGCGGTAAGCCGGCGGCCACAAGTTCAACCATCTTTGACGCAGCTTGATGAAACGCTCATCCGGCGGAATACGGCTGATCATGACAACATTATCCAAAACTCTTTTGACGGTTTCCGGGACGGGATTGGTGGCGGGAGGCATCCTGGATTTTGGCGGATTCAACCTCAATCCGGCCTGGACGGTGGTGCTGCCTTTGGGCGCGGTTTTTTGGGGGCTGTTTTTGATCTCGTTCATGCTGGAAAATGAGATGGCAAAGTTTGACGCGCAAGCAGGGGAAAAAATCCCCTGCCCGGCGTCTCCGCGCCCGCCGCATGACCACTGAACTTGCATCGTCTTCGCCGCCAGCGGGCAAAACCGCCCGGGCGCATGAAGTTTCCGTCCCGGCGTTCAGCTGCCCGCCCCAGTTTTTAGGCAACCGTTTTGTCTACACCGTGGTGTCGCCGCGCGCCCGCGGACTCTCCATCGGCGTGGACATGAACCCGGACCGGCACTGCAATTTCGCCTGCGAGTATTGCGAGGTGGACCGCACGGCGCCCGCGCTGGAACAATCGCTGGACGTGGACGTGATGGCCGGGGAATTGCAGCGCACACTATCGCTGGCCTATTCGGGCGAACTGCGAAATTATCATTGCTACCGCAACACGCCCGCCGACTTGCTGGAGCTGCGGCAGGTGGCGTTGAGCGGCGACGGCGAGCCGACGCTGTGCCCGAATTTTCTCGATGCCGTCCGCGCCGTCGTCCATGTCCGCGCGCTGGCGCGGTTTCCGTTCTTCAAAATCGTGCTGGTCACCAACGCGGCCGGGCTGGATTCGCGGGAAGTGCAGGACGGCTTGAAGCTGTTCACGCAGCAGGACGAAATCTGGGCGAAGCTCGAAGCCGGCACGCAAAAATATATGGACGGCATGAACCACCCGGATCGTCCGCTTAAAAAAATTCTGGAAAACATCCTGTTCGTCGCCCGGCAGCGGCCGGTGGTCATCCAAAGTCTTTTTCCGCTGCTGAACCACGAAGAACCGCCGGCGGAAGAAATCGCCCGATACGCGGAGCGGCTGCGCGACTTGAAGGAAGCCGGCGCGCAAATCCGGCTGGTCCAGGTTTATTCGGCGGCGCGGCCGGCGGCGCATCCGCAATGCGGGCATTTGCCGCTCAAGACACTTGCGCGCATCGCCCAGCAAGTGCGGGAGGTCAGCGGGTTGCGGGCCGAGGTCTTTTGAATAACCCCCGTCCGTCGGCCCCGTTCAAATAAGGGATTTCCCTATTCCACCTAATCGTTCCAGCTAAAAACAATCAGGTGTAGACCTGATTGTCCATTTCGCCAGCTTCTCTTATTTTGTTCTCACCAAAACAATTTTGGTGTTGTTCAAAAAAAGAAGACGATTATGGCAAAACATCTGATTGAGGCGCTGGCCGGCTCGAAAATTTACCAGGACTACGAACGCGCGTTCAGCGAGGCGACCGGCCTGCCCGTCGCGCTGCGCTCGGTGGAGTCCTGGCAACTGCCGCACCACGGCAAAAAATTTGAAAATCCCTTCTGCGGGATGCTCGCGCAAAAAAGCCGTTCCTGCGCCGCATGCCTGCAAACCCAGCAGCAGCTTTCCGAGACCGCCAAGCACGAGGCGAAAACCGTCACCTGCCCGGCCGGCTTGTGCGACACCGCCGTGCCGGTGCGCATGGGCGACCAGTTGATCGGTTTTCTGACCACCGGCCAGGTGTTCGCGCGGAAACCGACGGAGACGCAGTTCAACCGCACCAAGAAACTGCTCGCCGGCTGGGGCGTGCAATTGGACGAAAAGAAATTGCGCCAGACTTATTTCGACACGCGGGTCATGTCGGCGCGGCAGCAGGAATCCGTCATCAGGCTGCTGACGATTTTTGCCGAGCATCTTTCGATGGTGAGCAACCAGATCGTCGTGCGCGAGCAAAACACCGAGCCGCCGGTCATCACGCGCGCCAAGCAGTTCATCACCGAGCATCAAACCGAGGAACTTTCGCTGGAGCAGGTCGCCCGGTCGGTCAACACGAGCAAATTTTATTTCTGCAAAATGTTCAAGAAGGCGACCGACATCAATTTCACCGACTACCTTTCGCGCCTTCGCACCGAACGGGCGAAAAACCTGCTGCTCAACCCGAACCTGCGCGTGAGCGAGATCGCCTACGAAGTCGGCTTCCAGTCGCTGACGCATTTCAACCGCGTGTTCAAGCGCATCCTCGGCCGCTCGCCCACCGATTACCGCGAGCAACTGGCGCGGGCGTGAAGTGATTTCTTTTCGCGTGTCTCGCCGCCGGGATTTATTATCATCCGGCGGATGAAAAATTTGGACCGGCTGACGCGCGGCGAATTGCTTGAAACCGTCAAAAAGCTGCAACAAATGGCGGGCGGCAACGAAGCGCGACAAACCCAAAACACCGACGCCCTGCGCGACAGCGAGGAGCGGCTGCGCGCGATTCTGGAAACGGCGGTCGAGGGCATCATCACCATTGACGGGCGCGGCCTCATCGAGTCGTTTAATCCGTCAGCGGAAAAAATCTTCGGCTACGTTGCGAGCGAAGCCATCGGCCAAAACATCAAACTGATCATGCCGGCACCGTATCGTCAGGAACACGACGGCTATCTTGATAACTACCGGCACACCGGCCACGCCAAAATCATCGGCATCGGCCGCGAAGTCACCGGCCAGCGCAAGGACGGCACGGTTTTCCCGATGGACTTGTCCGTGAGCGAAGTGCGGCTGGCCGGCCGCCGGCTGTTCACCGGCTTTGTGCGCGACCTCACCGAGCGCAAACAGCTCGAAAAAGAAATCATTGAAATCAGCAACCGCGAACAGCAGCGCATCGGCCAGGATTTGCACGACGGCCTGTGCCAGGAGCTCGCCGGCATCGAGCTGATGTGCCAGGTGCTGGAGCAAAAGCTGGCGGCGAAAGCGAAGGCCGAAGCCAGACAGGCCGGAGAAATCGCGCAACACATCCGCGACGCCATTTCCCACACGCGCAAGCTCGCGCGCGGGCTTTCACCGGTTGAATTTGAGGCTAACGGCCTGACGTCCGCCCTGCACGAATTGTCGGCGCACGTCCAAAAAATATTCCGCATCAAATGCCGTTTTGAATGTCCCGCGCCGGTTTTGATCCGTAACAATATTTTCGCGACGCATTTGTATCGCATCGTCCAGGAAGCCATCAACAACGCCATCAAACATGGCCGGGCCAGGCGCATCGTCATTGCGCTGAAACCGGCGGGCGACCGGATCGCGCTGACGGTGGCCGACGACGGCTCCGGCTTTTCAAGTGAAACAAAAAAAAGCGGCGGCATGGGCTTGCACATCATGAAATATCGCGCCAGTGTCGTGGACGCGGCGCTTGCAGTGCGCTCCGGCGTTGACGGTGCGGGAACGACGGTCGCCTGCGTTTTCCGCAAAAATTTATGAGCAAGAAATCTGCGGCACAGAATAAAAGGCGCATTTTGATCGTGGACGATCATCCGATGATGCGGCAGGGGCTGGCCCAGATCATCGGCGCGGAACCGGACCTGGTCATTTGCGGCGAGGCGGAAAACGCCGAAAGCGCGCTCGACGGCATCGGCGCCTTGAAACCCGACCTGGTGCTGGCGGACATTTCTTTGCCGGGCAAAAACGGCCTCGAACTCATCAAGGATATTCAGGCCATCCAGCCCGGCCTGCCGGTGCTGGTCATTTCCATGCACGACGAATCGCTCTACGCCGGGCGCGTCCTGCGCGCGGGCGGGCGCGGCTACATCATGAAGCAGGAAGGCGGCAAAAAACTGATGCAGGCCATCCGGCAGGTGCTCGCCGGGAAAATTTACGTCAGCGAAAAAATGTCGGCGGACATCCTGGAAAATTTTTCCGGCCGCCGCGCGGGGGCGGAAAGTTCGCCGGTGGAAAAACTGACCGACCGCGAGTTTGAAGTCTTCCAACTGGTCGGCCAGGGCAAAGGCACGCGCGAGATTGCCGAAAAACTCCACTTGAGCGTCAAGACCGTCGAAGTGCATCGCGCGAACATCAAGGCGAAACTCAAATTGAAGTCGGCACCGGAGTTGATTCACTTCGCCGTGCGCTGGTCGGAAGCGCAAGGCGCGGGCACATAAAATTTTACGCGAAAATCCTGCCGATGACGCAAGCCTGTCAAGCCGCGATCTGGTTGACGGACTTTGATTTTCCAGTTTTGCCCGGCCTCGTTCCGCGAATAAAAACTCGCCAAGCGCCGCCGCCGATGGCAGCTTGCCGGAAATTTATGCCAGCATTGAAATGTTCACGTCGCGCCGTTTTGACGGCGGCCATCATCGGGTTTGTTTCCGCCGGCCGCGCCGAAACCACCACGAACACGTTCGGCTTCACCGGCAGGGAGATTTTCCCGATTGACGAGGGCATCGGCCTGCTGCACGCGGCGGACCTGGACGGCGACGGCTTGAACGACCTGATCGTGGCCAACAACCTGCGCTCCAAAATCAACATCCTTTACAATCGCACCGGCAAAACCAACCTCGTGGACGACGCCAAACCGCCGCGCAAACTCGAACTTAACGAACTGCCGCCCGACGCGCGCTTCCGCCTTGATTCGATTCCCGTGGACGAACACATCGGGGCGATGGTCGTGACGGATTTGAACGGCGACGGCCGCCCGGACATCGCGTTTTTCGGCGACGGCAAAGACCTGGAAGTGATTTACAACCTCGGCACGAACGGCTGGAGCGACCCGAAACGCTGGCACATCGAGGACGGGCAGTTGACCGCCAACGCGCTGGCCGAGGGCGATCTGAACGGCGACGGCCTCACCGACCTGGTTTTGCTCGGCGACAACGGCTCGCTTTATTTCCTCGCCCAAAACGCGGACCACACGCTGGCCGAGCCGCAAAAAATTTCCTATTCCGGCACGCCCAAGGCCGTGCAGATCGTGGACGTGGACGGCGACGGGAAAAATGATTTGTTGCTCGTGGATTTTGACAGCCCGACGCCGTTTCGTTTCCGCCTGCAAAATTCCGCCGGCCAGCTTGGGCCGGAAATTTATTTCAAGGTTCCGCCCATCCGCTCGTTTGACGCGGACAACCTTGGCGGCGACGCGAAAAATTACGTCGTGACCATCGCCCAAAGTTCCGGGCGCGCGGAAGTCTCGCAGTTCACGCGCAAGCCGTCGGAAATTTTGTCCGGCGCGTTTCGTCGCGGGCAGTTTCAAATCCTGCCGCTGAACAAGACCGACGCGGCGCAGCGCGGTTTGCTGTGGGCGGATGTCAACGGCGACGGCCTTCCCGATTTGCTCGTGGCCGAACCGGCGAGCGGCCAGTTGTCCGTCTATTTGCAGCAGGCCGACGGCTCGCTCGCGCCGGCCAAAACTTTCCCGACGCTCGCGGGCGTGAGCCAGATTGCGGCGGCGGATTTGAACGGCGACGGCAAACCGGGCATTTTCCTTTTGAGCGAGGACGAACGCGCGGTCGGCGTGACGCAGTTTGATAAAAACGGACGGCTGCCGTTCCCGACGCTGCTGCCGCTCGACGGCAAGCCGCTGGCCATGACCATCGGCGCGTTGAAGCCCGGTGCGAAGCCGACGCTCGCCGTCATCGTGGACAAGGACGGCCAGCGTTCACTCGTGACGCGCACGGCGGACGGCAAAATGAAATCGCAAAAATTGAGCGACAGTTTCAAATCAAAGCCGTCGTCGTTCACCATCGAGGACGTGAACCAGGACGGGCTGGCGGATCTGGTCGTGCTGATTCCGTATGAAAAAGTGAAGGTGCTGCTGCAAAAATCCGGCTCGCCGAGCCGTAGCGGAGCGCAGGCTGGCGGCGATTTTGACGAGGTGGACGTTGACCCGCCGGGCGGCGCGCTGGACCAGCCGTGGCTCGCGTCAGCAGACGTGGACGGCGACGGCAAGCAGGAACTGTTGCTGCCGCAGAAAAATTTCGTGCGCGCCGTCGTGCTGGAACGCGCGGACAAAATCCAAGGCTCGACCAACCAGCCGGGCTGGGTTTTCCGCGTGAAAGACCAGATCAACGGCGCGGCCAGCGATTCGCGCATCATCGGCGCGGCGGCGGTTCAAAACGGGAAAAACGCCACGCCCTCGATTTTCCTGTTCGACGCGGAGCACAAGCAGTTGACCCTGTGCGAGCGCGACGCGACGGGCGTGTGGCAGGTCGTCCGCAACCTCGAACTGCCGGCCACGGATTTCAGCAGCGTGCAGTCTGTCGCGCTCGGCGGCAAGGATGTCCAGAGCGTGGCGTTCCTCGGCCAGAACACGGTCGCGTGGCAGGCGCTGGCGGGCGAGGTCTGGGATTTCACCGCGCTCGACGGCTACGAAACACCCATCAAGGACGGCTACCTGAACGACGTGATCGCGGGCGACCTCACCGGCAGCGGGCGCAAGGATTTGATCTTCATGGAGACGGCCAAAAATTATCTCGACCTCGTCAGCTTCAGCGCGAATCACAAGCTGGTGTCCGCCGACCGCTGGCAGGTGTTCGAGCAGCACACGTTTCGCGGACGCGACAACGCCGTGCCGGAACCGCGCGAGGCGCTCGTCATGGATGTGACCGGCGACAAAAAAAACGACCTGGTCGTGCTGGTGCACGACCGGATTCTGGTTTATCCGCAGGAATGAAGGCGCGTGGCCTTTAGCTCACACAATCACCCGACACTTGTCCACCAAATCGAGGCAAGGCCACCCGCCAGTCAAAAATTGTAGCTGACGCCGATGAGGAAGAAGAGCGAGCGGCTCAAGTCCAGGTCCACTTCGCGTCCGCCGAAGCTGTGGTGGTATTGGCCGAGGTCCTGAAATTGCACGCCGCCGGAAATGCCCCAGTGTCCGCTGAATTGATAATCCGCCTCCAGCCCGACGTAGCCGCCCCAAAGCAGGTCAAGGTCGCCGCCGCCGCCGTTGGATATGACGGCGGGATTTCCGGGAATGGTGACGGTCTGTTTCCACGAGTCATTGGCGTCGAGCAATCCCAGCGCGAGGCCGGCAGAAAGCGAGAGGGTGAACTGGTCTTTTTTGCCGAACGGAAATTCCACATAAGGCCCGAGGCGGACGCCCCAGAGGTTCGCGTCAAAATGATCCTGCGAAAAAACCGACGCGCTGGCAGTCGAGGACGGCAGGTGCGTGGGCGGGACGTTGAGGACAAAACCGGGGCCGCCGAAGCTGCCTTGATACGGCGCGGACGGCGGCGTGGTGCCGGTGGTGTAGCCATAAACGTCGGTCTGCTGGCTGACGTTCGCGGCGAACGTGCTGCTGCTGTTCAAACAAATGGGCAGGAAGTTGACGGCGAGTTCGATGCCATAACGCATATTGTGCCAGTCTTCCTTGATGCCGAGCTGCCGGTCGTAGGCTAGTTCAAAGCCGGTGGTCACGTCGGAAGTTGAATTGCCAGAAGAGGAGCTGCCGTTCGCCACGGCGGTGGTGCGGTCGAAGGAAACGGTGTTGTTTCCCGCGTTGATCCTGTTGACCTGGCTGGAATGGTCGTAGCCCCAATACCAGGTCTGGTTGCCGGCGTTGCCGCTGATGTCGGTGAGGACGTAGCCGTTGTCGTAATTGTAGGCGTCGCCGTGCGGCGTGCGGCGGCTGATGGGATTGTTCAAGGCCGGGTTCAGGCTGCCGCCGATGCCCTTGAACTTGGTGTCCATGTTCAGCCCGAAGCGCAGCGAGAGCGTCAGGCGGTTGGTGGCGGTGGCGTCCTGATAAATGCCGCTGTCCGTTTGCGCCGAGGCGGCGGCGGCGAACAGGAAAAGCCCCGCCGTTTGGACCGCCCGGTGGCAGTGATGGTTTTTTTTCATTTTCAAATCAGTTGGCTGTCAGTTCTGGATGACGCGATAGACCCGTGAGCTGACGGATTCCGGTTTGCTGACGGTCTTGGGCGGGCCGTCGTCATACCATTGCGTGATGTTGGCGTTGGCGGTGACGCTGGGCGTGGCGGCCAGCCAGGTCGCGCCGTGGTTGTCGCTGTAAATGACGGTGTAGGTCTTGCCCGGAACGCTGGTGAACTCGATCACGAAGCGCGTGTCGCCCGGAATCCGCGTGTCCATGAATTCACGGATGATGGCGACGCCGTTCGTGCCGCCGGGCGAGGTGTTGGGCGGCAGAACCGCCACGGCGGTCAGCGTGCTGGTGAAGGCCAGGCGGTTCACGTCGTAAAATTCCAGCGCGAACGTGACGGTGTTGCTTGGATCCACCGCCGAATCATATTCGACGTAAGGCGGGTTGTTGGTCGTGCTGGTCGCGTTGTAGAGCGTGACGCCGCTGCGGAGTCCGGCGACGTAAAGCCGCACGCCGGGAACCGTCGTCGCTCCGATGTTGGTCACGACGACGGATTCTTCAAACAGGCCGGTCTGCGGGTTGAACACGGGCGTGCCGGCGAGCCATGCGAATTGCGGCGAGGCCACGACGGTGCGGGCTTGCGACTGTGTGGCCGTGCCGTCGTTGTTCGTCAAATTCAAATCCAGCGTGCTGGAGGTGGCGAACGCGATGTTGGTGAACTGCCCGACGACCGGCGCACTGACGGTGAAGGTGAAGTTCGTCGTCGCGCCGTTCGCCAGCGCAGCGATGACCGGCCAGGTGATGACGTTGGTCAGGAAAACGCCGCCGCCCGACGCGCTGATGAAGGTCAGGTTCGCCGGAAGATTGTCCTTCAACAAAACGCTGGCCGCAGTGGAAGGCCCGCCGTTGGTGACGGTGATGGTGTAGGTGAAACTGTCGCCCACGCTCACGTTGGTCGGGCCAAACAACAGCACAATCAAATCCGCAACCGGCGTGACGGAGGTGCGGACGGTTGAACTGGCGGACGAGCCGTTGTTGTTGGTCGGGTTCGGGTCGCTCGTGCCGGAAGTGGACAGGGCGATGTTGGTGAACGCGCCATTGGCCGGTGCGATGAGCGTCACCGAGAAATTTGTTGAATCACCTTTTGCCAAAATCAGCGACGGCCATGTGACCACGCCGTTGCTCAACGTGCAGGCGGGCGACGCGCTTTGGAAAGTGGTGTTCGCGGGCAAATTATCTTTCACGATTACGTTGGTCGCGGTGGACGGGCCGAGGTTCGTCGCGGTGATGGTGTAAGTCACCGTGCCGTTGGCGAGAACATTGGTGCCGCCGCTTTTGAAGACCGCCACGTCCGCACTCGGCGTCACGACGGTGCGCGTCTGGGAATTCGTCGCCGTGCCGTTGTTGTTCGCCGGGTTGGAATCGAACGAATCCGACGTGGCAAATGCGATGTTGGTGAAATTGCCGCCCTCGGCGGAAACTGCCGTCACCGTGAAATTGGTCTTGCCCTGGCTGGCGAGATTGAAAGCCGGCCAGCTCACGAGGTTGCTCACGACCGTCGCCGTCGCCGGGGTCGCGCTGACGAAATTGAAACCGGCGGGCAATTGGTCGGACACCAAAACATTCGTCGCCGCCGAAGGGCCGGCGTTGGTCACGGTGATGGTATAAACCAGGTTTGAACCGGCGACGCCCGTGGCCGGGCCGGTCTTGATCACCGCGAGGTCCGCCGGTGATGGCGACGCAACGGTAATGCTCACGGTCGCAAGGCCGCTGTTCGTCGTGCCGTCGTTGACGCGGAAGGTGAAGCTGTCCGCGCCCGCGTAATTTGTGCCGGGCGTGTAAGTCACCGCGCCGGTGTTGGTGTTCAGCAAACTCAAAACGCCGTTGACCGGCGAACTCACGATGAGGTAGGTCAACGGGTCGCCGTCAGGATCGCTGCCCGTGAGCGTGATGGCCTTCGATGAATTTTCCGCGACGGTCACGCTCTGGTTGTTCGCCACCGGCGGGCGGTTGGTGACGGAAATGGTGATGAGCGCGGTGTTGGTGCCGCCGTGGCCGTCGGTGATGGTGTAACCGGCAAACGCCGTGCCGATGAAATTAGTCTGCGGCGTGAACACGACGTTGGTTCCGCTGATGATTGCCGTGCCGTTCGTCGGGCTGACGGAAATGATGGTCAACGCGTCGCCGTCGGGGTCGGAGTCGTTGGCCAGAACTGGAATGGTCACCGCGACATTTTTCGGCGTGCTGGCATTGTCGTTCACCGCAACGGGCAGACGGTTGGTGATGGCGGTGATGACTGGCGCGCTGGTGTTGTTATTGGTGGACGTGTCCAGCGTCGAGCTTCTGGCGGTGGCAAAGTTCGTCACCGTTCCGCGCGCCGTCGCCTTGACGGTCAGCGTCAAATTGGTGGTCGCGCTCGCCGCGAAATTTCCGAGGTTCCAGATGACTTTGCCCGAGTTGGTCGTCGCGGCGGGGACGGAACCCACAAAAACAATTCCGGCGGGCAAACTGTCGGTCACGGACAAGGCCGTCGCCGTGGACGGCCCGAAGTTGGTGACGGCGATGTTGTAAATGAAATTCGTGTTTTCAAAAATTGCGGCGGGGCCGGACTTGCCGATGGCGATGTCAGCCACGGGCGTGACGGAAGTGCGGACGATTGAATTGGTGGCCGTGCCGTTGTTGTTCGTCGGGTTCGGGTCGGTCGTGCCGGCAACGCTGAAAGCAAAGTTGGTCAGATTGCCGCCCGCGGGCGCGGTCACGGTCACGGTGAAATTGGTCGCCGCATCTTTTACCAGCGTGAGTGACGGCCACGTCACTACGCCGTTGCTCAAGGTGTAAGCGGGCGACGCGCTCTGGAAGACAGCGTTGGTCGGCAATTGATCGCTCACCGCCACGTTCGTCGCCGTGGACGGGCCGAAGTTGGTCGCGATGATGGTGTAGGTCAAACCGGTTCCGGCCAAAATGTTCGTCGCGCCGGTTTTGAAAATCGCCACGTCCGCGCGTGCCGTCACGATGGTGTCCGCCTGCGAATTCGTCGCCGTGCCGTCGTTGTTCGTCGGGTTTGGATCAAGCGTGGTGGCGGTGCTGAAGGCGAGGTTGGTGAAATTTCCGCCTTCAGGAGAAACTGCGGTCACGGTCAAATTGGACTTGGCATTTTTCGACAGGTTGAATCCGGGCCAGCTCACCAGATTGTTTGAAACGGTCGCCGTCGCCGGAACCGCGCTGACGAACGTGAAACCGGCGGGCAATAAATCTTTCACCAGCACGTTTGTCGCGGTGGACGGGCCGAGGTTGGTCACGGTGATGGTGTAAATTAAATTTGATCCGGCACCGCCGGTGGCCGGGCCAGTCTTGAAGACGGCGATGTCCGCCGCCGGAATTATCGTCAGCGTCACCGTCGCGACGCCGCTGTTCGTCAATCCATCGTTGGCGCGGTAAGTGAATGAGTCCGTGCCGGTGAAATTATTCGTGGGCGTGTAGGTGAACCCGCCGTTGGTATTCAACACCAGAATGCCGTGCGTCGGATTGCTGACGAGGACCGCCGTGAGCGGATTGCCGCCGGCGTCGGTGTCGTTCGTCAACACGCCGCCGGCGGCAGGAACAATCAGCGTCACGCCTTGCGGCGTCGAGTAAGCGTCATTGACGGCGACAGGCGGCAGGTTGTTCGTCACGGTGATGGTGACGAGCGCGGAATTGGTTCCGCCGCTGCCGTCGGTGATCGTGTAACCGGCAAACGCCGTGCCAACAAAATTTGTGGCGGGCGTGAAGACGACATTGGTGCCGACGATGTTCGCCGTGCCGTTCGTCGGACTCACGGAAATGATGGTCAGCGCATCGCCGTCGGGGTCGGAGTCGTTGGCCAGAACTGGAATGGCCACCGCGACATTTTCCGGCGTGCTGGCGCCGTCGTTCACGGCCACCGGCGGACGGTTGGTCACGGAAATGGTGATGAGCGCAGAACTGGTTCCGCCGTGGCCATCGCTGATCGTGTAGCCGGCCATCGCCGCGCCAATGAAATTGGTCGCGGGCGTGAACACAACATTGGTCCCGACGATGTTCGCCGTGCCGTTCGTCGGGCTGACGGAAATGATGGTCAGCGCGTCGCCGTCAGGATCGCTGTCGTTGGCCAAAACGGGAATGGTCACCGGAATGTTTTTCGGCGTGCTGGCGCCGTCGTTCACGGCCACCGGCGGACGGTTGGTCACGGAAATGGTGATGAGCGCAGAACTGGTTCCGCCGTGGCCATCGCTGATCGTGTAGCCGGCCGTCGCCGCGCCAATGAAATTGGTCGCGGGCGTGAACACGACATTGGTCCCGACGATGTTCGCCGTGCCGTTCGTCGGGCTGACGGAAATGATGGTCAGCGCATCGCCATCGGGATCGCTGTCGTTGGCCAAAACGGGAATGGTCACCGGAATGTTTTTCGGCGTGCTGGCGCTGTCGTTTGCGGCGACGGGCGGACGGTTGGTGATGGCGGTGATTGCCGGCGCGCTCAAATTATTCGCCGGGTCCGGGTCAAACACCGGGCTGCCGGCGGACGCAAAATTTGTAATTGTCGCCCGCGAAGTCGCAGTGACGTTCAAAGTCAGATTGGTGATTGCGCCCGACGCCAGATCGTTCAAGTTCGTCCAGATGACTTGATTGCCCGCAACGGTCGTCGTGGCGGGCAATGAACTTGCGAAGGCCAGTCCCGCCGGCAGATTGTCCGTCACTGACAACGCCGTCGCCGTTGACGGCCCAAAGTTCGTGACGGAAATAGTGTAAGTGAAATTGCCGCCGAGGAAACTGGCCGCCGGGCCGCTCTTGCCTGCGGCCAGGTCGGCGACGGGCGTCACGGCGGTGATCACCATGGCCGATGGACTGCTGCCGTTGTTGTTGCCGGGAATTGGATCGGCGGTCGGCGAAACGCCGGAAACCACATTTGTCAAAATACCGGACGCCGGAGCCGTGACGGTGACGGTGAAGGTAAATGTCCCGCCGTTGGTCAGGCTCGCAATCACCGGCCAGGTCACCACGCCGCTGTTGTTGGTTCCGCCGTTGTCCGCACTGACAAAGGCAACCCCCGGCGGCAGGCTGTTGCTGACCGCGACGTTGCCCGCGGTCGAAGGCCCGGAATTCGTCACTGTCACCGAGTAAATAATTGTTCCGCCAGCCAGGACAGTTGCCGGGCCGCTGCCGGTCACGATCACGTCGGCCAGCGGGGTTATGGTTGTGCCGACGGGCGGACTGGTGTTGTTGCCCGGAGTCGGATCGGCGGTGGTTGAAGTCGCCGTCGCAATGTTCGTGACGGTTCCGCTGGCAGGCGCGGTCACGGTCAAAGTCAAATTGCTGGCCGTGTTCACCGCGAGATTGCCCACGTTCCAATTCACCGTGCCGGCGTTGGTCGTGCCGCCGCCGCTCGCGCTCACGAACACGACGTTCGCCGGCAGCACGTCGCTGGCCACGACGTTGCTGGCGGCGGACGGGCCGGAGTTCGTCACCGTGATCGTGTATCTGAAATTGGTTCCCGCAAAAACATTCGCCGGCCCGGTCTTCGTCACGCCCACATCTGCCGACAGTGCGAGCGTGGCGACGGTGGAAATCACCTGCGGACTGGTGTTGTTGACCGCGTTGGTGTCGAGCGTTGCGGAATTTGCCTTGGCGGTGTTGGTGATGGAGCCGGTGGCGGGCGCGGTCACGGTCAAAATCAAATTGCTGGTCTGCCCGGAAACAAATGCGCCCAAAGCCCAATGCACCGAGCCGCCGCTGTTGACGCCGCCGCCGCTCGCGCCCACGAAGGACAGGCCGGCGGGCAGCGTGTCCGTCACCACGACGCCGCTGGCCGGTGACGGGCCGAGGTTGGTGATGGAAACGGTGTAAGTGTAATTGCTCGACGCGGTGACCGAGGCCGGGCCGCTTTTGCCAACCGCCAGATCGGCAACCGGCGTCACGCCCGTGACGACGGGCGGACTGGTGTTGTTGGCGGGATTGGAATCCGCCGTGTCCGCCGCGACGGTGGCCACGTTGGTAATGCTGCCGCTGAACGGCGCGGTGACGGTCAAAGTAAAATTGCTGGCCGTGTCCGCCGCGAGATTTCCCAGATTCCAGTTCACCGTGCCGGAACTGTTGATTCCGTTTCCGCTGGCGCTCACGAACACGGTGTTCGTCGGCAGCACGTCGCTGGCGACCACGTTGCTCGCCGTCGCAAAACCGGCATTGGTGACGGTGAAAGTGTAAGTGAAATTCGTCCCCGCAAAAACATTCGCCGGGCCGGCTTTGGAAATGGCCACGTCGGGAGTCGCCAGAACATCGTCAATGTCAACAGCGGCATTGTTTGCCAGATTTGGATCGGTGACGCCCGCCGGGACGGACGCGCTGACGGAATTTGTGAACGCGCCGGTCACATTGTTCCGCACGACCGCCTGCAGCATCAGGGTCACGCTGTTGCCCGGCGTCAGGTTCAGGCCGCTCCAGACGCCGTTGACCGGGTTGTAATTTCCCTGGCTGGGCGCGTAAGTAAAATTATTCAGGAAGGCGGAAAGTGAATTGCTCAACGTGATGCTGGTGAGCGTGCTCGGCCCAAGGTTGATGGCCGTGATGGTGTAAGTGAGCGCGTCGCCTTGGTGGACGTTGGTCACGCCGTCGCTGATGGTCACGGCCAGGTCCGCGACCTGCACGACGGCATTGGTCGCCGCCGCCGAATTATTGTTCGTGACGAGGTCGGTGACTCCGACCGGCGGCGTGACGGTGACGGACGAAATAATGTTGCCGGCGATTGTGTCCGGCGAAACTTGCCCCGAAACCGTCAGTGTGACGACGCCATTTGAGGCAAGCGAGATGCCCGACCAGACGCCGGTGAGCGGGTTGTAAGCGCCGCTGCCGGGAGTGTAAATCGGCGACATAATGGATGACGACAGCGGCAGGTAGAGGGTGATGAAATTCGTGATGTCGTTGATGGAATCCGGCCCGTTGTTGGTGACGCTGACGGTGTAATTGATGGCCGCGCCGGCGGCGACGGGATTCGGGCTGCCAGTGATGCCGGCGGCGAGGTCGGAATAAACGGGCGAGATGTCTGCGGCGGCGCTGAAGGCGCTCGTCGGGATGAGGCCGTTCGCAAAAATTGTCGCCGTGTTGTTGATGCGGAGCGGCGGGTTTGTGGAAATCAAAACCTGAAAGGCGACAACCGCAGTGTCGCCCACATTGATGATCCCCGACGGGCGGCCCGGCCCGTGGATTTCCGAGGCGACCGTGAAGGGCATGTTCGTCCCGCCGAGGTCGGGGACGCTGATTCCATTCAGCGACGTCGTGTTGGTGACATAGCTCACGCCCGCCGGCAGCGGGTCAAGCAAGGTTGCGCCGGTGGTGTTGGTCGTGCCGACGTTCGGGACGTTGATCGTGTAAGTCATGGCCGCGCCGGGGATCACGTTGGTGAGGCTCGCCGCTTTGCTGACGCTCAAAAGCGGCACGAGCGTCTGGACATCGGCGTTGACGAGCGTGCCGTTGATGATGGGGCTTTGCGCGCAGGCGCCGGCATATTGAAAATCAATCGTCGCGGCGGTGATGAATTTTGCCGATGGCGGAATTTGATCCACCAAAACCTGATAGGTGATGACGTAGCTGGAATTCTGCTTGATGAGGGGAATGAACACGCTGTTGACCGGGTTCGCCGCCGCGATGACCACGCCATTGGTCGCAAAGGTGTTGGTGATGAAGCTCGTGCCGAACGGCAGCGGGTCGGTGAAAATCAGATTCACCGCGTCAGCGGTTCCTGAATTGGTGACGGCGACGGTGTAAGTCAAAGTGTCGCCGACGAAGGTGCTCGCCTTGTCCACGGTTTGCGTCGTGACGAGCACCGGCGAGCCGACGTCAATCTGGAGCGCGAGGGCATTGGCGCTGTAGCCGTCGCCCGAGGTGATGAATTTTGCGAAGGCGCTCGTGACCCCGTTGGTCAGGCCGGCGGAAACATTCACGCAGGTGATGTCCCACCCTTGCCGCGCATAAGCCACGGCGCTGCCCGGGGTCGCATTGTTCAGGCCGAAGGAACCGGAGTTGTCCAGCCAGCCGTTGGTGATGGCCGTGCCGAACAGGTTGTCCGGCTGACAGTAGTTGATCTGGCTGCAGAAAAAATTGTTCGCCGGGTTGTTGGGTCCCGAGAGGACGCTGAACGCGTTGGTCGTCGTGCCGAACTCCATCTGGTCGCCGCTCGTTTGCGGGTCGCCTTCCATCGAGCTGACGAACAGGTAGCCGTTGACCGTGCCGGTGGGCGGCGAGCAAAATCCGGAAACGCCCACCGGCGGCGAATCGGCCGCCGAGGCGGCGTTGATCCAATAATTCCCGACGAAGATGGATAAATTCCGCTGGCGCAGGGAATTGTTTTGATAGGCCACGGCCAGCGTCCAGCCGGCGCAGTCGTCGCTGGTGTCGCCCGCAAAAATTTCCGCCGGCACGCCGCCCACCGTATAAGTTCCCGCCCCGGTGGCCTGCACCAGCGCGGTCACGTTGGCGGAACAGACATAAAACAGCGCCTGCTGGGCCGCCCCGTTGAAATTGGTGACGATGCTGAACGTGGCCGGATCGTGGGCCACACTGTTGGTGGCCCCGTTCGGCAGCACGAAATTCACCGCCGCGTTGGTCACCTGGCTCAAGACATTGCTCCCCGAATTCGCCGCGGCATTGGAAACGGTCTCGCACGTGCCCGCCCAGACCAGTTCTGCGTAGAGCACCGTGCTGTTCGTCGGCAGCCGCAGCACCGCCGACGAGGAATTGTTCGACCAGTTGAGCGTCGTGCCGTTGGGATAGCCGCCGCCGGCGGTGGAATTGGTGTCCGTGGTGATGAAGGCTCCGACCGAACCGGAAGCGGCGGTATTGTTCAACCCCAGTGTGTTGCCGGAAAAGGTGATCGCGCCGCTGGTGGTGTTGGCGTAGCGCAGCAGATAATTCTGCGCCGCCGCCGGCCGGTTCAAAACCAGCACCAGAAAAAACAGAAAAATTCCGCCGCCGCGCCGCAACCATGACGGACGCTTCCATTGGGATTTCAGGCTCATAATTTTTAAGAAGGATTCCGGTTCGGGCGCGACACGCCCGCTGCTTCCCTGCCGGAGCAGGAAGTGATGGGCGAAAAATCGTTATTCACAGACTGTTCACACGTTATTCACTGTCTGATTGACGTGACATTAGCAAAACATTGCAACCGCGCAAGCGGTTTTGTAAAAAAATTAACCGGCCGGATTTGCGGCGCCCCCGTCACAATTGCTTGTCGCCAGCTTTTTTTTTTGCCAACCTCGGCGCAATGCGAAATTCTCTTCTCTGTCTCTGCCTCGCGCTGGCGTTGCCCGCCACCGGCGCGCAAATCAAAATCAATTTCAGCGATTTCCCCGAAGGCTCCGTGCCAACGAATGTTTTCCATGCCGCGCTCGCCGGCTATGGAAAACCAGGCGACTGGAAAATCCTTCTGGACGAAGTGCCGCCGCTGCTCGCGCCGCTCACGGACAAGGCGCCCGTCACCACGCGCCGCGCCGTCCTCGCGCAGACCGGTGCCGACCCGACGGACGAGCGGTTTCCGCTGCTGATCTACGACGGCGAGACGTTCCAGGACTTCACGCTCACCACGCGGTTCAAAATCGTCAGCGGCATTTCGGAGCAGATGGCCGGGCTGGTTTTCCGTTATCAAAACGCTTCGAACTTTTACGTCGTCCGCGCCAGCGCGCTCGGCCACAACGTCCGCTTTTATAAAATGGTGGACGGCGTCCGCTCCGACCCCATGGGGCCGCAGTTGAACATTTCCATCGGCCGCTGGCACACGCTCGCCGTGCAATGCCAGGGCAACCAGATCACCTTCTGGCTCGACGGCCAGCCGGTCATGCCCACGCTGGGCGACAACACCTTCGCCACCGGCAAGATCGGTTTCTGGACAAAGTCCGACGCGGTCAGTTATTTCAGCGACCCGGTGATTGATTATATGCCGCGCATTTCAGCGGCGCGGGAACTGGTGAAAAACATCCTGGAAAAACAGCCGCGCATTCTCGGCCTCCAAATCTTCACGCTCGACGGCAACGGCCAGCCCCGCATCATCGCCAGCAATGATGAAACCGAAATCGGCCAGCCGGGAACCGACGCGGAAAAGGACGCCATCACCACCGGAAAAATTTATTTCGGAAGAGGCGACGGCGTTGACGCCATCACCCTGCCCTTCCGCGACCGCAACGGCGACCCGATGGCCGCAGTGCATCTGCGCCTGAAAACCTTCCTCGGCGAGACGCAGGACAACGCCCTCGGGCGCGCAACCCTGCTCATCCACAAAATGCAGGAGCAGATCACCTCGGCCGACGAACTGTTGCAGTAAAGCGCTCAAGGCCTGGCCGGCGCGGGCAGTTCCTGCGGCATTTTCACCACCGGCAAATCCACCGGCCTGACCCGGCGCACCCCGCCGGCCACCACCACCTCGCCGTCGGCGTTCAGCCCGAGCCGCGGACGCGCGCTGACATAATCGTAAATTTCCTGCCGCAGCAGCCCGCCGTCCGGGTCCACCACCGCATAAGTAAAAATGGACGCGCCGCTCTGCCACAGCACGTGCAGATTTGAGAACCGGTCCACCTGCGCCTCCGGTTCGCTGAACGAAACCATTTTCCCGATCGGAACCACCTTCAACACGCGCGACTCCGCCGCATCGCCCACCTGCACATACAGGCGCAGCGGCGAATTCTGATATTTCGGATCCTCCAGCGCCGCCTTCTCCAGCGCGTATTTGCGGATCTCCGGCGCGCCGTTCGTCACCCCGGCGGGCGGCGGCACCCCGAAATCCTGCGACCACAATTTCACCCCGCCAATCACGTCAAAACCTTTCGCCGGACTCACGACCTTCGCGCTCCAATCCTTGATCAGCAGCGTCGCGGTGACGTGATAACGGCCCTTCTCGGTCAGGCCAAAATACGGCTGCAAATCCACCCGCTTGATGGCCAGCTTCGACGAATCCAGGTCAAATTCCCCCACCACCGGCACCTCCGCATTTTTGGCCACCCGGAAACCGTCCGCCGACTCCACGCTGAACGTCAGCCAGTTCGCGTCCGCGCCCAGATGCAATGGCTGGCCGGACTGGTTCGTGATCTTGACCGCCACCGGCAGCGATTCCCCCGGCAGAAACTGATCCTGATCCAGCGTGACCTCCACCGTCACCTGCGCCGACGCGGTGGAAAATGCGAGCGATGCGAAAACAAAAAGGGGCAGATAAATTTTCATTTGAACCTGGACACTTTAAACCACCGCGCGTGAGTGGCAATTCTTAAATGCAGCCGTGGCAGCTGACGTGAGCCGGCTCTAACTTCTTAAAATGAGATATGAGCAGACGTGCGTCCACTGCTGAAATATTCCTTGATGGACATTCGCAAAGCTGCTTCGATGAAGGTTTGGTAACAAAAGGCCGAAGGAAAAAATAATCGTGCCTGTAGTCTGCTCAAATAGAATGCGCCGTTTAATTCCAATTTTCATTTTTTTGCTTATCTTTGTCACGGCGTGCGGCAAGCGTGGCTACGACACCACACACCTCAAACCAGCAGCCACGTCTCGAGATGCATTGTTGCAAACGCTGGACGCTCTCGCTAATCGAGACGAACCATCTCTCCTCGCCTTGGTGTATGGCGATGCTGACGCCCAAGATTTTTTCCGATCAATAATCGCCTCATTTAAGATGTTTGATGATTTTCGGGACAAGTTCACGAAAGTATATGGTCAGGAAGCTTGGGCGGAATTCCAAGGTTCTGCAACTAATGGCGAGCCAGCTTTTAAGTTTGACTTGCCTGATTTCGACAAAATCAAGCAGGAGGCAACAAATTGGGAAGCAACGGTCGACAATCAAGGGCGTTTTGACTCTGGGTTCAATGTTCCCTTCCAACTTAAAAAGATAAACGGAGGATGGGTTATCAACGGTGATGGATTATTCAATGACAAAAAAACACTTCGCGGAATGACCAAGACGCAAAATGTATTGATTGCGTTCACCAAAAAATATATGAAGGCCATCGGACATAAAGGAATCTCCGCTCGAGACATTCGTTACCAGATGGGCAAGAATTTATTACGCGAATTTATGGGTGGAGAATTTATCGAGGACGGGAAGCCGATAATTACAAACCGATTTGACATTGATTCCATAATTGAACAAGACAGGGCAACAAATGGGAATAAACCTGCTCGACAATAGAAAGTTGAATTCTGATCACTTCCAATAATTCCAGTCCACGTCGGGAAACAGATTGTCGCGCGACTCGATTTCGGCCAGCCATTTTTCGTCCACGCCCGTCGCGGTCAACTGGTCGTGCAGCGCGATGAAGCGGAGCAGATGGTCTTTCACGCGGCGGCGCGCGTAGTCAGGGCTGGTGCCGGCGCGCAGGATGAACGGCCAGTCGCTCGCCTGCGCCAGCAGCAGCTCGCGCGCGGCCTGTTTCAAGGCGCGGATTTTTAATTCATTCGCCTTTGAAAGTTTTTTCCCGGATGAGGCTGACAGGCTGGAAGCCTGTCCCACTTTTGCAAATTTCTTCGCCAGCCCGCTCATGCGCTCCTGCGCGACCTGCAGGTGCGGATAAATCCATTCGTTCGTCTCGTTCAGCCACGCGCGCAGGTAGCCTTCCTCGCCCCAGCTTGACGCGCTCGGTGTGGCGATCTGGTTGGTCGGATGGCGGTTCAGATATTCGCCGGGCGTGATGAGCGAAATGGTTTTCTGCTCGTTGAAAATTTTCCGCGCAAAGAAATCGAGAAACTCCGGGCCTTCATACCACCAGTGGCCGAACAGTTCCGCGTCATACGGCGCAACGATGACCGGCGGACGGTCCAAAAGCCCGTCGAGCTTCTGGATTTGCGCGGCGCGCTGAACGAGAAAATGCGCGGCATGTTCGCTCGCCGCCTGCAACGCCGCGCTGCGGTCGTAAATCTGCTTCTCGCCCGCGCCGGTGATTTTGAAATACTTCATGCCGGTGAACCCGCGATTTTGCGGCGACGGCAGATGCGGTTTCACATAATCAAAATCCAGATCGAAACCAACGTCGCGGTAAAAATCGCGGTAGCGCGGATCACCAGGATACCCTTCGTGCTTGCTCCAGACTTGGCGCGAGGAATCGTAGTCGCGCCCGAACGCGGCGATGCCGTTGGGCGTGAAAATCGGCGCAAAAGTCCGGTAACGCGGGCGCGGTCTGGCGTGCAAAACGCCGTGCGTGTCGAGGATGAACCAGCGGATGTTTGCCTCCTGCAAAAATTCCTCGACGCCGGAAACGTAGGCGCATTCCGGCAGCCAGATGCCGCGCGGGTCGCGCCCGAAACAACTGCGATAATGGTCGCGCGCCGTCAAGATTTGCGCGCGGATGGACGGCGGATGATTCGCGAGCAGCGGCAGCAGTCCGTGCGTCGCGCCGGTGGTGATGATTTCGATGCGGCCTTCGTCCTGAAATTTTTTGAACGCGCTGACGAGGTTGCCTTCGTAGTAGCGCCATGTTTCGCGCGCCAAAGTAAATTTATGGTGATACATCCACGCGAGTTCGCGGAACGCGCGGTCCCAGTGCGTGCGGTGGATTTCCTTTTCGGCCAGCTCGATGAGGCTGCTCAAATGTTTTTCGTAGCGCGCGCGCAGCAGCGAATCTCCGAGCATCGTGCAAAGCGTCGGCGAAAGCGAGAGCGTGAGCCGCGCGTCAATGCCGTCGCGCTGCCAGTTCTCCAAAATCTGAATGAGCGGAATATATGTTTCCGTGACGGCCTCGAACAGCCAGCTTTCTTCCAGAAACTTTTCGTGTTCCGGATGGCGCACGAACGGCAGATGCGCGTGCAGGACGAGTGAGAGGTAGCCTTGCATCAAAAAATAATTAAAGCTCGAGCTTGTCGGAAATCCACTCGGCGATCGATTTGGCCTTGATCAAAATAACGACGCCGAGCAGGGCGGGAACTGATCTCAACAAATACGGGAAAATTTTTATCGGCGGCGGATGGTAGGGATGGTTGACAATGCCTGGCTCGTGAACTTCGCTGACCGCCAAATACAACGCGATTTCCACGACGGTGATGCCAATCAGCGACACAGCGATGAATCGGACGAACATCAAAGCTCCGCGTTCGGGCGCGTCCATAGTCATCACACGTTTTCCGGCAGCGGCGTTTTGAGCGACGGGTCTTGCGGGTGCGCGCCGACATCACCGAGATATTCCGTCGCGCGGGTGAATTTCAAATCCGCCGCGCGGGCGTCATCACCATCGGCGGAAACCGCGACGGCGGGCAGGTCATATTTTCCGTCCGGCAGCGCGAAGCGGAAGCTGAACGTGCCGTCGGAACGCAATTTTATTTCATGTCCGCCGAGCGTGACTTTGGCGTTTGGCTCGGTCGCGCCGTAAATGATGAGTTCGGCGTTGACGTTGAACCAGAAGCCTTTTGACTTTTCCATGCCGCCGAACGGGCTGGACAAGCTGGACACGCCGAAGCTCGAAACGCCGAGCGAGGAAATTTCGTGGGTGAGCTTGCGGCGGATGAGTTCGGTGATTTCGAGCGAGCCCATCCAGACACGGCGCACGCTGTCAATGTTGATGACTTTTTCGAGCGCCTGTTCCTGCTGCGGCGTCCATGTCGCGGGCAGCGGCGACGGCGACGACGCAGTGACGCGCGGCAGATCGGGATGGCCGTGGCGGCGCAGTTCTTCAATCGCCTGCGCGAGCGGGAGATTTTCGCAGACGGCGTTCTTGATGATCTCCATCAATTTGGCGAACGGAAATTCAAACGGAATCGTGGCGAACTCGGAGTCATCGTCGGTGGAAACGGCGTCGGGCGGCGTCATCGTGCCGCTGGAAGTCGAGACGTGCGTCCATTTGCCGAGCGCGGAATAGTAGCCGAGCTCGGCGACGTAGGAATCGCCCGCGCGCTCGACGTGCGTGAACCAGTGGCGCGATTCGGGATGGACGTGGATTTCATAAGCCGGATGGCCTTCAATCTTGTGGGCGTAAATGCGCAGAACCAGATGGCCGTCGGAGGACTGCGCGTTTAATTTGAACTGCTGTTCGCGCGTCAAGTCCCAGTGCGCGTAAAGCCAGTGCGGGTCGCGCGCGGTGAGGAATAATTTTTTCGTGCCGTAGGATTCGGGCAGCTCAACCTCGGCGCCAAAACTTTGCGCCGGCGGGGTTGCGCCGAGCGAGTATTTTTCGCCGGGCCCGCTCGTGACGGGCGGTGCGGGCGAATCGCCTTCGGACAAAATGGCGGGCGGCCCGGTTATTTTGCGGCGGGTGTAGCTGCGGCGGACGAGGGTTTCGGCGGTGACCTCGGTTTTCGTCCCGGCGGATTTGGGCTTGAACAATTTTTTGGCGGCGCTCACCACGTCGGCGACCATTTTTTTTGCGCGCGTGGATTTTGGCGGCGCGGGCGGCGCTTCGTCGGGGGCGTTTTTTTTCTCCGGCAATTTTGCCGGACGGTCGGAGGTTTTTTTCCTGGCTGACATGGGTGCTGGTTTCTCTTTCATAACCGCGAATCCCTGCTTTGAAGCGAACGGTAGTATCGCTGGGCGCAAGCATACTTGGACAATCCGGCGGGCGCAACGGGAATTTTCCGGCGGCGGTGAATAATTTTTTCCCAAACGTGCTTGCAAGTGGCCGCGCGCGGGTGTTCTCTGTTTGTAGATTTGATTATGAGCCAGCCCAGTTCCAGCAGCGCCGCCCGCCCGCAGCCCACGATTTTTGTCGTGGACGACGAGCCGATGCTGCTCGACCTCGCGGCGGCGATCCTCCAGCCGCTGGGCTTCGAGGTGCGGATTTTCCGCGATCCGAAAACGGCCTTGAAGGAATTTACCGCCGCCCAGCCGTCCCTGCTCGTGACCGATTACGCGATGGGCGAGATGAACGGGCTGGACTTGGTGCGCGAATGCCGGCGCGTCCGCCCCAGCCAGAAAATCATGCTCGTGAGCGGCACGGTGGACGAAAACATTTACGCGGACTCGGCGGCCAAGCCGGACCGGTTTCTGGCCAAGCCGTATCAAGTCCGCGATTTCGTGGAGGCCGTCAGCACGCTCGCGGGCCGTTGAAAATTTTTGCGCATTGAATTTGCTGGCGCAAAAACCGCGCCGGGTGTAAAAAATCTGCCTATGAAAAAAGCGAAGAAAATTTTCTGGTCTCTCACCATCGGCGTGCTCGTCCTCCTCATCGTGGCGGTGGTCGTCGTGGCCTTGAACCTTGACCGCATCGTAAAGACCGGCGTGGAAACGGTCGGGCCAAAAATCACCGGCGTCTCCATCACGCTGGACGAGGTTCACATCGGCCTGCTGACCGGCTCCGCCAGGGTCAAAGGTCTTCTCATCGGCAATCCCGAAGGCTACAAGGCCACCAACGCCGTCAGCATCGGCCTCGCCGAAGTCGGCGTGAATCCTTTTTCTGTTTTGTCCGACAAGATTGTCGTGCGCTCCATCCATGTCGTCGCGCCGGAAATCACCTTTGAGGGAAATCCGCTGACCGGCAACAACAACATCAGCAAGATCATGGACAACTTGGACGACGCCTCCAAGTCCGCCGCCGCCGCCCCGGCCACCAGCAATGCCGCCGCCAAGCCGGCCAAGAAAATTGAAGTGGACGATTTTCTCATCAGCGATGCCAAGGTTCATTTCAACGGCCTGACCCTGCCGCTGCCGCCCGTCCACCTCACCGGCTTGGGCCAAGGCCCCGACGGCATCACGGCCACCGATTTGAGCAAACAGGTGTTTTCCGAGCTGACCAAGGCCGTCATCAAGGCCGTCGTCAACTCCGCCAACGATCTCGGCAAAGGCGTGGAAAACCTCGGCAAGAACGCCGGGAAAACCGCCACCGACAGCGTGAACAAAATCACCAAGGGCATCGGCGGCCTGCTCGGAAAATAATCCTGCCGCGAATTTTCCGCCGCGCCTGCGAATTTCATTTGCACGCGCGGCGGTTTGCTTTTAGAGTCTGGTTGAAACCCGTCCGTTTCCTTTTATGTATTTCGGCGTTGATTATTATCCCGAGCACTGGGTCTTCCCTTACGGCGGCACCGTCGAAAATCCCGAGGCCGTCTGGGAGCAGGACGCCATCCTGATGGCCAGGGCGGGCATCAACGTCGTCCGCATCGGCGAATTTTCCTGGGGCCTCTGCGAACCCGAAGAAGGCAAGTTCGATTTCCTCTGGCTCCGCCGCGTCATGGACATCATGGCGCGTCATGACATCAAGGTGATTCTCGGCACGCCCACCGCCGCGCCGCCGGTCTGGCTCGCCAAAAAACATCCTGAAATTTTGCCGCTCGATGAAAACGGCTGCGTCAAACACGAAGGCACGCGCCGCGCGATCTGTCTGAACAGCGACATTTTCTGGGATTATTCCAAACGCATCGTCACCGCCATGGCCGAGGCGCTCGGCGATCATCCGCAGCTCATCGCGTGGCAGATTGACAACGGCATGGGCATGCATGACACGGAATTTTCCTTCAACGAGGCCGCGCGCAAGGAATGGCATCTTTGGCTCGAGGCCAAATACGAAACCATCGAGCGGCTCAACGAACTGCTCGGCCTGCGCTTCTGGGGGCAGACCGTCACCGCTTGGGATCAGGTGCCGATGCCCATGCGCGCGCCCGCACCGCACAACCCCGCGCTCCTGCTCGACTGGAACCGTTTCAGCAGCGACACGATGGTGCAATTCGTCAAGATGCAGGCCGACCTTTTGCGCGAACTCTCCCCGAACCATCCCGTCACCGTCACCATGCGCGCGTTTTTGCGGAAGTTCGACCACTTCGACATGGCCGACGCCGTGGATTTCGTCTCCATCGAAAGCAACGTCGTCGTGAAGTCGAAAACTTCCGAACTCGCCTGCGACATTGACCTGCTGCGCTCGCTGAAAAAATCTGAAATCAAGACGCCCGACGGCGACTGCGGCTTCTGGGCGATGGAACAAAAAGTCGGCCAGGTCAACTGGCAGGACGTGAATTCGCTCGTGCGCCCCGGCCTCGTCCGGCTCTTCACCTATCAATTGGTTTCGCGCGGCGCGAGCGGCATCTTGTATTTCCGCTGGCGGCAGCCGCGCATCGGCTGCGAAAAATTTTACGGCGCGGTCCTGTCCCACCATCTCGAAGGCAACAGCCGCGTCTTCAAGGAAATTTCCCAGATCGGCGAGGAACTGAAATCGCTCGCGCCAATCATCAAGGACACAAAAGTTTTGCCCGAAGTCGCGATTTTGTTCAGCCACGAAAACGACTGGACATTGCAACAGCCGAACCAGCCCAACAAATTTTTCAGCCTGCGCGAACACATCCAGCTCATCTACAACGCGCTTCACGACCGCAACATCCCCGTGGATTTCGCGAAGCCCAGCGAGGATCTGTCGCGCTACAAAGTCGTCATCGCGCCCTCGCTGCACCTGCTCGCGGCGGGCGAGGCCGACCGTTTGAAACTTTACGTCCAGAACGGCGGCACGCTCGTCGGCACGTTCAACACCGGCCTCGTCAACGAACACGGCATCGCGCCCGTCACCGGCTACCCGGGCGACCTCACCGATTTGTTCGGCCTCGAAATTCTGGAGTTCGACCCGCTGCCGCCCGGCGAGGAAAACCATCTCACCTTCAAGGGCGCGTTCCCCACGAGCCACATGCACCCGGCGAAATTGTGGTGCGACATCATCGAGCCGAAGGGCTGCCAGGTGCTCGCGACCTATGTGAAGGATTTTTACGCCGGCCGCGCCGCCATCACCATGAACACCTTCGGCCTCGGCAAGGCCATTTACATCGGCACGATGAGCCACCAGCATTTTTACCACGACCTCGTCACCTGGCTGCGCCAGACCTGCGCCCTGCATCCGCTGCTCAAGGTCCCCGAAAACGTCGAGGTCAGCATGAGGGAAAAGGACGGCACGCGCGTTTTCTTTTTGCTCAACCACCAGAACTCGCCCGTGCGCATCCAGTTCTACAAACCCATGCACGACTTCCTTACCGGCAAGGATTTTTCCGGCAACTACGACCTGCCGCCCTACGGCGTCCTCGTCCTCGACGAACATCCTGAACTGAAAGCGGCGGAAATGGAAATTGCTGAAGTTGAAACCGAAGCGGATGCCTAGCGGTGTTTGCAGATTTGATATTTTTAACTTTTCCAGATATAAAATGTTCTCGACTAAATGGAAGCGATCAAATAAAGCAACAACATGAAACCGAGTTTAACCGCAAAACTGCGGTCTAATTCATATTAGGCATCAAGATCGGTTTGAGGTTTTATAGAGTTGGTTGGTCTGGCGAAGATAGAGTTTAGTTCGATTTGAGATGAGCAAGTTATCGGCAGTTAGCCAGGATTCAACTCGCGCCGGTTTGATGCGGCGAGCAAGTGCGGCGCTTGCGATTGGTGAGCGTTTTGATTTGCCTGATTTTATTATGGATTTCACGTCTTTTATGCCTAACAAGTCGCCGGAGCCAACCGCCGTTGGCGCTGTCCGTTCCGCTGTCGCGGTTCACGCCACGAGTCGGCGGTGGCTCAGCTTTTTTCGGTTAGGCATCGTTACGCCTATGGACGACAATGATACATTGAGACAGATACTCGGCTTTTTCGCCATGATGCTCGGCACGCTCATGGATCCGATTTCATTACCATGTTACATTGCGAGCGGCTTATTCTTCAAAAGAGTGAGTTCTGCGATGACTGCCACGATAGGTTTTTATGTGATTTCGCGGATTGTCCTCGCGGCCATCCAAAGCAACGGCCACGCCATGAAATTAAATAATCTTAAAATAATACAATATATTAGTTTAATTACTAATCATATTTAGGGTTGGTTTTCAACTGCGATGAAAGGCCGTGATTTTGCAGGGTTTTACCATCCCGGCTTTTCCCGGCTCGTTTTCTGCCGTTGGCCGTCGCAGGTGGCCGGGCGGTTCAGACCGTCATCAAACGGGACAGTGTCCCGGTCTGCCGAAGGCTTTTGCTTACAAGCAAAAGGTCTTTGCTTGCAATCTCGAAGTCTTTGATTTTAATCCCGAACCTTGTGACGGGAATCTTAAGGTCTGTGATTGTAATCTTGAAGTCTGTGACGGGAATCTAAAAGGCTTTGCTTACAATCTCAAGGTTCGAGATTGTAAGCTTAAACCTTGTGACGGTAATCTCAAGGACTGTGATTGTAATCTCAAAGTCTATGACGGTAATCTCAAGGTTCGAGATTACAAGCAAAGGGTCTGTGACGGTAATCTCAAGGTCTGACCCTGCCACAGCCCATCCAGCGGGCTGCGCACTCCTATGCCGGGTTTTTGCATCACATGAGTATAAATCTGCGTCGTCGCCACATTCTTATGCCCCAGCAACACCTGCACCGTCCTGATGTCATAACCATTTTCCAAAAGGTGTGTGGCGAACGAATGCCGCAACGTGTGGCACGTTGCCGGTTTGGTCAGCTTGGCCAGCTTAACCGCCGACTGCATCACCCGCTGGATGCTCGTCTCGTGCAGATGATACCGCTTGCGCTGGCCATCCAGCGGGTCGAGGGAGATTTGCGCCCCCGGCCAGAACCATTGCCAGATCCATTCCCGCTCCGCGTTCGGATATTTCAACTTCAACGCCCCCGGCAACGGCACACCCCCCCGGCCCTCCGCCAAATCCTTCTCATGCAACAGCCGCACCCGTTCCAAATGTTCCTGGAGCCGGGCGCGCAGCGCCTCGGGCAGCATCGTCACCCGGTCCTTGTCACCCTTGCCACCGCGCACAATGATTTGACCCCGCTCAAAATCCACATCTTTGATGCGCAACCGCAAACCCTCCAGCAGACGCAACCCGGTGCCATAAAGAAATTGAAAGAACAGCCGGTGCTTGTCCGGCACCGCCTTGAACAACCGCTGCACCTCCTCCTTGCCCAGCACCACCGGCACCCGCACCGACCGCCGCGCCCGCTCCACCCCGTCCAGCAGCTCAAACTCGCGCCCCAGCACATGACGGTAAAGGAACACCAACGCATTCAGAGCATGATTTTGCGTGCCTGCCGTCACGTTCCGCGCCACCGCCAGATGCGTCAAAAACGCCCGCACCTCCGGCTCCCCCATGTCCGCCGGATGCCGCCACCCGCTTCCTGGGAGCGCAGGCGTCCCGCCTGCCGTGCCGGGCGGCCCGCCCGGCACATTCTGACTTCCAACTTCCGACTTCTGACTTCGATGAAATTGAATGAACCGCTTGATCCACTCCAAATATGCCTGTTCCGACCTCACCGCCAGATGCCGGAACCGCATCACCTCCCGGCACTGCTCCATGAATTTGAGCTTGGGATTGGGCAAAAACCGTTCCCGAGGCCGATTCGACCTTTGGTCGTGGTAAAAATTCGGGTGCATAAAGCCAAAAAAGCTTGACCAATAGGTTACACGTTGTCAAACTGTGTGTCAAACAAATGGCCAATCCAACAAGATAGGCCGCAAAATTTCAACACAATATCTGTTAGGCATCAAGATTGGTTTGAGATTTTACAGAGTTGGTTGGTCTGGCGAAGATTTGAGCAGTTAGATTCAGATGAGAAGATTTCGGCGAGTTAGTTTGGTTTCAGCTCGCGCCGGTTTATGCGGCGAGCAAGTGCGGCAGCTTGCCGGTGGGTGAGCGTTTTGATTTGCCCGGTTTTATTATGGATTTCACGTCTTTGATGCCTAACAAGTCGCCGGAGCCAACCGCCGTTGGCGCTGGCCGTTCCGCTGTCGCGGTTCACGTCACGAGTCGGCGGTGGCTCAGCTTTTTTCGTTAGGCGGCATTACGCTTTTATGACAAAGGACGAATTTAAGATTGAAGTCGAGTTGTTAGAAGTAAAGCAACGGGAGATTGAATTTGAGGTTCTTCTTCTTCAACGGCAAGTTGCCCGGCTCCAGTATTGTATGTTTATTGGGTTCATCATACTTGGACTCATCCTTGTCATTGGCTTTGCAGACAAGGATATGTTGATTCCAGTGACAGCAGTTGGTCTAGCTGTATGGCTCTTGGTATACTTGGGCCAGATGTGGCTTTTCTGTCGTCGTATCAAACAAAAGAGAGGTAGCCATGCCGCCTAACAAGTCGCCGGAGCCAACCGCCGTTGGCGCTGGCCGTTCCGCTGTCGCGGTTCACGTCGCGAGTCGGCGGTGGCTCAGCTTTTTTCGTTAGGCGGCTTCGCGCGCATGAAAACCTGGACGAACATTGAGATATATTTGGCGATACTTTTCGTTTCGCTCACGATCATATCGCTTAACCTCTGGCGGATGTGGTCGAGGAGTGACCGAAAGAGGTTTATCATTGTTGATGAGCTTATTTCTGGAGAGACTACCTCACGACGAGCCAAGCGTGTCATGTTTCCATTATTCCTCATTTACTTCTTTGATTTTATTTCATCCACCATTCGCTGGGGGCTTACCGGCTTTTCAGGATTCACCACGGTCACGCCTGATGGAGCAGGCTACGTCGTAGTCGAGCACGGTCATACGTTCCACATCTCGTCAGGAGAGTTTTTGCTTGGTCGTATTCAAGCACTTATTTTCATCGTTTGTTTCGCGGCATGGTTTATTGCGCGATTTTACTTTTTACACACAGGAGACATTAAACGTGATAAACCAGCCGCCTAACAAGTCGCCGGAGCCAACCGCCGTTGGCGCTGGCAGTTCCGCTATCGCGGTTCACGCCGCGAGTCGGCGGTGGCTCAGCTTTTTTCGTTAGGCCTCAAGATCGGTTTGAGGCTTGAGTTAGTCGGTCTGGCTGGAGAAGATAGAGTTTAGTTCGATTTGAGATGAGCAAGTTATCGGCAGTTAGCCAGGATTCAGCTCGCGCCGGTTTGATGCGGCGGGCAAGTGCGGAGCCGTAGGGTTTGTGAGTGTTTGGATTTGCTTGATTTTATTATGGATTTCACGTCTTTGATGCCTAACAAGTCGCCGGAGCCAACCGCCGTTGGCGCTGGCAGTTCCGCTATCGCGGTTCACGTCACGAGTCGGCGGTGGCTCAGCTTTCTACGTTAGGTGTCATTGCGACGCTGTGATTTATTCGTGACGTTTTCCAAAAAAAAATATGGCTAAAGATACACCGAAATGGCATTTTGGAGCCACATAAAAATGAAGCCGAGACTGCTAGATTTATTTTGCTGCGCTGGCGGTGTTGCTGCCGGTTATGACCGAGCCGGATTTGAAGTGGTTGGCGTGGATATTGACCCGCAACCGAATTTTCCGTTTGAGTTTATCCAAGCGGATGCGTTGGCGTTGCCGATGAAGTTTCTAAAATCGTTCGATGCCATTCACGCTTCGCCGCCGTGCCAGTCATATTCCGACCTAGCCAAGCGCAACGGCAACGCGCACGAGTGGCCGCGCTTGGTTGAGCCAGTCCGCGAAATGCTGATTCGTTCGGGCAAGCCCTACGTCATTGAAAATGTTGAGGGTGCGCCGCTGCTTAATCCCGTGGTGCTTTGCGGCACGATGTTCAAAGGCTTGCGAGTTTTGCGCCATCGGCTGTTTGAGTCGAATTTCACAATCACAGTCCCGCCGCACGGCAAGCATCCGATTTGCCATACGTTCGACAAGCGCAAAGCCCAATACGGAAAAACAAACGACATGGTTGATTTTGTTTCCGTCAACGGCGGCGGGAATTGCACCGTTGCCGCCGCCAAAGATGCGATGGGCATTGACTGGATGACCAAAGACGAAATGAATGAGGCAATCCCGCCGGTGTATATGGAATTTATCGGAAAACAGTTGATAGAACATTTGGAAAGCTTAAAACCCGTCAAAACAAAATGCGCGCCCCAGGCTCGAAAGAACGGATTCGCCAGTTTCTCCTTGCCAATGTTGGCAAGGTAGTCACTTCAAACCAAATCCGTGACGCCATTGGCACGGATGTCACCGAATGGGCGCGGCGCGTTCGCGAACTGCGCGAAGACGAGCATTGGCCGATTGTAACGCACAACGACCGAGCGGATTTAAGCCCCGGCCAATACATTCTTACAGCAACGCCGCCGCCGAAGCCGGACGTGAAGTTTTCGCGGCCAATTTCCGCCAAGCTCCGCGCCGAAGTGTTAGACCGGAACGGATTCACCTGCCAAATGTGCGGACTTTGTCCCGGCGATATTGACCCAAACACAGGCCGGAAAGTTCGTTTGCACATCGGCCACATCAAAGACAAAAGCCTCGGCGGGAGAGACGAGCTTTCCAATCTGCGTGCGCTTTGTTCAACCTGCAATCAGGGAGCAAAGAACATCACCAGTGAAAAGCCAACGGCAATTTGGTTACTTGGACAAGTGAGGAGAGCGGGACAAGACGAGCAAAAAGCAGTGTTTGAATGGTTGCGGACAAAATTTCAGACCCAATAAAATTATGAATGAATTGATACACATACATAATCAGGGTTCGGAATTGCGGGCAGACTCCCGCGATGTTGCCAAGCTGTTTGATGTTGATCACAAAAACTTGCGAGAGACGATTGAGTCCCACGAAGATCAGGTCAGGCAGTTGGGGGTTTATCGGTTTGAAACCGCTAAACCCATCCCCGGCTCGGAAGGCGGAAGGCCGGAGAAGTTCGCCTTCCTGAATTTTTACCAGATTGCTTTCTTGCTTACGGTGTCCAAACCACGCAGAGCAACGGTAGATTTTAAGCTGCGCCTTATTTTGACGTTTCAGGCCGCTCAAAATAAATTGCGCCCCATTGACCATGCGCTGCTTTCCGTGCCAGAAGATTGGAACCGGACATTTCCACACGAGTTGTATGAGGCTCTTTTGAAGATTTACGGCGCAAAGTTTGAGAAGATAGGAGACACGCCAAGCTGGGTTGGAAAGTGGACAAACAAATTCATTTACGATGCGCTTTACAAGAGTTTGCCGGATGAGTTGAAAAAGAGACGGGCTTGGCATGATGAACAGACAGACACAACTGGATGGAAGAAGCTTCACCAGTTTATCGAAAAACACGCCAAGAAGAATTTAGAGACGCATTTGATTAAGGTGACTGCATTGCTTCAGGCATCTTCTTCCCCGGCTGATTTCTTTGATTTGTTTGCGAAGGTATTTTGGGGACAGGAGCAGCTTTTGCTTATTCCCCGAAAAGTCCGGGACGAGTTTTCGTGAGTCTATGACCATGACACCTAACAAGTCGCCGGAGCCAACCGCCGTTGGCGCTGGCAGTTCCGCTGTCGCGGTTCACGCCGCAGGTCGGCGGTGGCTCAGCTTTCATCGTTAGGCATCAAGATTGGTTTGATGGTTAAGTTAGTTGGTTGGTCTGGCGAAGATTTGAGCAGTTAGATTTAGATGAGCAAGCTATCGGCAGTTAGTCGGGATTCAGCTCGCGCCAGTTTATGCGGCGAGCAAGTGCGGAGCCGCCGGATTGGTGAGCGTTTGGATTTGCCTGATTTTATTATGGATTTCACGTCTTTGATGCCTAACAAGTCGCCGGAGCCAACCGCCGTTGGCGCTGGCAGTTCCGCTGTCGCGGTCCACGCCATGAGTCGGCGGTGGCTCAGCTTTTTTCGTTAGGCCACATTACACTTTATGAAAAATACATCCGTAATCGTTGCACTCGTCGTTGGTGTTTCACTAATCATATCGGCAGCCATGTTATCGTCTGCCATCAAATCGTATGGTCGGAGTTTGGAGGTCGCGGCTGCCAACGAGCCAAGATTGTCATTACCATCCGCCTTCAACCTTGATTTGAGGTTGAGTGACAACGGCCAGCCGATGCGATTTAATGTGACCACTAAAACCCAGCCCTAGTTTGAGATATGACCATGTGGCCTAACAAGTCGCCGGAGCCAACCGCCGTTGCCGCTGCGGTTGCAATCCACGCCGCGAGTCGGCGGTGGCTCAGCTTTCTACGTTAGGCATCATTACGCGCCATGAAAAAATTCACGATTATTGGATTGTTAGTTGTCATTGTCGCCGTATGCCTATTGCTGCATCGGCAGCACGTCGCGAG
>Ga0224554_1000203_pt1 | contig 55008 bp, 30 predicted proteins | sample 714S22024metaG_FD_180666 | JGI IMG/M metagenome (GOLD analysis project Ga0224554, IMG submission 180666) | Peat soil microbial communities from Stordalen Mire, Sweden - 717 S2 20-24 | ecosystem: Environmental > Terrestrial > Soil > Wetlands > Peat | place: Sweden: Norrbotten County, Stordalen... | reverse complement strand
CGCTATCGCCGTCTCAACCGCAGCTACGAGCGGCGGACAGAAGTCGCCGAGGCTATGGTCTATCTGGCCATGTGCCGACTGATGCTCTCGCGATGGGTCAAACATTAGTTTTTAAACAGCCTCTTAGTATCTATGACAATGGGTTATGACTATTGGATGGCTGAAATGCAGGAAATTTTGACGCTTTTTGGCTGGGTCACGCATTGACTCGATGGGGGGATCGCGGCATTCTCACGGCATGGCGCGAAATAGAATCGGTCAACGAGAGATCCTTTGGGTCAGGAAAAACAAGAGTAAATGACCGGTGCTTCCCGAACATTCAGTGAATCGTGGTATCGCGTGGCCGGCCAGCGGCTTTGCCTCCGTCCGGTGGTGCGGGTGCGGCGGCAGAATTATCGCGGAGAGCGCTGGATCGTTCTCGAGAACCAGTTCAGCAACCAGTATTTCCGCCTGCGGCCCTCCGCCTACGAACTGGTGGCGCGGCTGCGTCCCGACCGCACGGTGGAGGAGGTCTGGCAGGAATGCCTGCGCCGGTCCCCGGACACCGCGCCAAGCCAGGAGGCGGTCATTCAACTGCTGGCCCAGCTATATTTTGCAAACCTGCTGCAATATGACCTGGCGGCCGACAGCGCGCAATTGTTCGAGCGCTACAAAAAACGCCGCCAGCGCGAGTTGCGTTTCCAATTTATGAACATCATGTTCATGCGCTTCCCATTGCTGGACCCGGACCGTTTTCTTGTGCGCACCCTGCCGGTGGTTCGCGCGCTGATCAGCCCCTTTGGCGCGGCGCTTTGGGCGCTGGTGGCCGCCTTCGGCTTGAGCTTCGCGGTGGCCAATGTGGGCGCGCTCAAGGCGCAGGGCGAGGGTCTTCTGGCCGCCAACAATCTGTTTCTCCTTTATCTCGGCCTGATCATCGTCAAGACGTTCCACGAGTTCGGCCACGCTTATTTTTGCCGTCGTTACGGCGGCGAAGTTCATGTCATGGGCGTCATGCTCATGATTTTCACGCCAATGCCGTTCGTCGATACGACCTCAAGCTGGAGTTTTCGCGAGCGATGGAAGCGGGTGCTGGTCGGGGCGGCCGGAATGATCGTGGAACTGTTTATTGCGGCGATCGCGGTTTTTTTCTGGGCAAAGACCGGGCCGGGCATTATTCACAGCCTGGCCTACAACATCATGTTTGTGGCGTCGGTTTCGACGGTGATTTTCAACATCAACCCGTTGATGAGGTTTGACGGCTACTACATCCTGTCGGACCTGCTGGAGATTCCCAATCTCAACCAGCGGGCCTCGGCGCACCTGAGACACCTGGCCGAAGCGCATTTGTTTGGGGTAAGAAACTCGGAAAGCCCGGCGGGATCGCGGCGCGAGGCCGCTTGGTTGACTTTTTTTGGATCGTCCTCCGGCATTTACCGGGTGGTTGTATTTTCCAGCATCCTGCTCGCGGTCGCCGACCGGTTTTTAATCATCGGGATGGTGATGGCGGCCATCTGTTTGATTTCATGGATGGCGGTCCCGGTGGCCCAATTCACCCGCTATCTTGCGGCCAGTCCGCGCCTTGACCGCGTGCGGACGCGCGCCGTCTGCATGACCGCCGGTCTGGTTGCGATTGTTGTTGTTTTGCTGGCTGTGATTCCATTTCCCTGTTCGTTTCGCGCTCCCGGCATCGTGATGGCTTCGCAACGTTCCTTGCTGGTCAACGAAACGGCCGGATGCGTTGCCGAACTGCGGGTCAAGCCGGGAAGCCGGGTGAAAGCGGGCCAGGCCCTGGTGCAATTGAAGAGCCCCGAGCTGGAGCTTGAGTTGGCGGACACAAAAGCCCGTCTGGACGGAGTCACGGCCCGCCTCTTGCAAGCGATGCAGGAAGAGCCGGCGGACGTCGCCCCGCTGAGCAACTTGCGCGACTCCGTTCGCGGTCAGATGGCAAAACTCACCCGCGATTATCAGAACCTCACGGTTCGGGCGCCTCACGACGGCATCTGGGTGGCGCCGGAAATCGAGGATGAACAGGGAAGCTGGCTCCGGCGCGGCAGCAATCTCGGACTGATGGTTGACCTGGCCGGCTTCAACTTTGTCGCCACCGTAATGGAGGAGGATGTTAATGCCCTGTTTGCCCGGTTCATTCGCGGCGCTCAGGTGAGGCTTCGCGGAGAAGCGGGCAGGGCACTGACGGTGACGAACTGGCAGATTGTGCCAGGCGGCCAGAAAACCCTGCCATCTGCCGCGCTGGGGTGGGCGGCTGGCGGGGCCGTTCCGGTGGCGACCGAAAACGACACCACCGGCACCCAAGCCGTGGAGCCGTTTTTCGAAGTGCGCGGCCATTTGGAAAGGCGCGACGGAATTGCGCTGCTGGATGGCCGTTCCGGGGAAATCCGCTTCAAGCTCGCGCCCGAGCCGCTTCTGCCGCGTTGGATCCGGCTGTTGCGCCAACTTTTCCAGAAACGCTATAAAATCTAGCCTATGCTGACGGTTCCCACCCAGGACTACCGCCGCAGCGACTACCATGCGCAATCTGGTTCGCTGGCCGGATTGGATGCATTGGTCAACGGTTTGATTGGCCGTTACCGGCGTCGTTCTGGCGTCCTGGCCCGCCTCAAAGCCGATGCCGATGCCATCTTGCGCCAGGAACGCGAATGGGCGGAAATGTCAGACCATCTGCTGCATACGCGATTGATGGAATTCCGCGGGCAATTGCGCCGGGGCGGAGCCGCCGTCAAAGAGGCCGTGTCACCGGCTCTGGCAGCCATTCGCGAGGCGGCTGATCGGCAGCTTGGAATGCGTCCTTTTGGCGTCCAGATCATCGGCGCGCTGGCGCTCCATCGCGGTTATCTTGCCGAAATGGCAACCGGCGAAGGAAAAACGCTGACCGCCGGTTTGGCAGCCATTCTTGCCGGGTGGTCGAGGTTTCCGTGCCATATCGTGACCGTGAACGATTATTTGGTCCAGCGCGACGCGGAATGGCTGGGGCCGCTTTATCACTGCTGCGGCGTGCGGGTCGGTTTCGTCACGGCCCCGGCACAGGGACAGGAGAGGGCCAAGGGCTACGGCTGCGACGTGACCTACGTGACGAGCAAAGAGCTTTTGGCGGATTTTTTGAGGGACCGATTGCGGCTGGGCCGGCTGCAGGACCCAACCCGGCGTTTGATTCGCCGGATGCTCGCGCCGCAACAGGAGGTCCAGGACGGCCTGGCCTTGCGCGGATTGCATACGGCCATTGTGGATGAGGCGGACAGCATATTGATCGATGAAGCCGTCACCCCCCTGATCATCTCCGCTTCGCACAAAAATGAGTCTCTCCGCGCCGTCGTCCGGCAAGCGCAGGAGATGATCTCGATCCTGGAGCCGGAAGCCGATTATCAGACCAATCCGCGTTACAATGAGATCGAACTGAGCAAATCCGGCTTGCGCAAATTGGTGGATCAGGCCGCCCATCTGCCCGGAATCTGGCGGGGCCATGACCGGCGGCTGGAACTGGTGATCCAGGCGCTGGGAGCACGCGAATTCTTTCATCGCGACAAGCAATACATTGTGGAAGGAGACAAGGTTGTGATTGTGGACGAATTCACCGGCCGCCCCATGCCCCAGCGGACCTGGCGGGAAGGGTTGCACCAAGCGGTCGAGGCCAAGGAAGGTTTGCCGGTTTCGGACCCTGCTGAAACCGTGGCGCGGCTGAGTTTTCAGCGTTTTTTCAGGTGCTTTTACAGATTATCAGGCATGACCGGCACCGCCCGTGAGGCAGTTGGTGAGCTTTGGCAGGTTTACGGACTTCCTGTCGTGACGATTCCCCGCAACAGGCCGTGTGTCTGCCGACAAATGCCGGATCGCGTGTTCTTGGACGAGCAGGGGAAATTTCAGGCGATAGTGGCCGATGCTCAGCGCCTGCACGCCACCGGGCAGCCGATTTTGGTCGGCACCCGAAGCGTGAAAACCAGCGAGAAGCTTTGGCAAATGCTGGCTGATCACGGTTTGGAAGCCATGATCCTGAATGCCACGCGCCTTAAAGAGGAAGCCGCCATCATCGCGATGGCTGGCGAGCCGGGCAGAATCACCATTGCCACCAACATGGCCGGACGCGGAACGGACATCAAACTGGGGCGCGGGGTGACTGGCTTGGGCGGCCTGCACGTCATCGCGTCGGAGAGGCACGAGTCCGGCCGGGTGGACCGGCAGTTGTTTGGCCGCAGCGCGCGCCAGGGAGACCCGGGCAGCGCCCAGGCATTTGTGAGCCTCGAAGACGAATTGCTCCAAAGGTATCTGCCCAAAACGGTCCGCAAGACGTTAAATTGGGCCTGGCGGAGCGGCATGCCGGGAAAGGACCGGCTGGCGCGGGCTGCCTGGGCCCTGGCGCAAGGCAAAGCGCAGAGCCTGGCCTTCCAACAGCGGCGCCATGTTTTGCGCTCGGACGTGATGCTGGACGAAGCACTTTCTTTCGCCGGAGTTGAAACGATTTAAATGTGCGCTTTTTCCAGAAAGGCGTTGACACCACGCCACATTGAGCAGATAAGAAGGCCTTTAGCAGGAAAAAGATAGAATGAGGAGCACTGATGTGCGATGAATTCCTCAAAGCTAAAATGGGAATCCATTAATTGAGGAATCCATTAAAACAGCGGAAGAATGAGTTCGAGCTTGAGGTGCTCGAGCCGCGGGTGATGCTTTCCGGTGACGCGCTTTTGACGGCGGCGTTTGCGGAGGCGGGAACGCATGTCCACAGGGCGGCCACGGTGAGCCACGAAGCAGGGAACGCCACCCAAACCCAATTATCCGAGCAACTGGCCAATCATGCAGCTCCAGCCGCCAGTGATATCTTCGAGGGAATGTCCGGCACGGCCATTCAGTCTGCGGAACCGGTAGCCGCCACGGCGAAATCAACCGACACCGTACGAACAAATGTGGCGGTAAAGACCGGCGCCCTGCCTGCCGTCTCATCAAAAATTATTGCGCCGATTTCCAGAATTTCGCCATCCGCAGTTGCCGAACCCGGCAGTGCAATGGCAGGTCAATTGACAGCGACTTTGAAGGCGGCCAATGGCCCCCCCGGCAGTGTCGCCAATTTACAAGTGCTTGGTAATCAGGATATTGCTTCAAGTTTGCCCATAAACAAGGTCAAACAAAATGTTAGTTCTGCCTCTACATCTTCAGCGGCTCCGCAAAGTGGATCGAGTGCCGCAAACCTCTTTCAGACAATAGTTAACGACATCAGCGCCATCGCCAGCGGGAACGGCACGGCGTCGATCAGCCTGCCTTCCGCCAGTCTTGGCGGCGTCCTCACTTTTCAATCGGTGCAAGTTGCGTTGACCATCAGCGGCAACTCGGTTACAGCAGTGTCAATCCAAACCGGCACGGCCAGCCTCAACCTCGGCGGCGGGGTGACCTCCTCCATCCAGTCGGCCACCGGGAGTTACAACGTCGGTTCGCAGACCTTTTCTCTGACACTGAACACCGTGGCAATTGCGTTTTCATCGTTCGCCAACGTCACGGCGGGCAGCGCGAGCGTGACCTACGTTGGAGGCAACTCGACCAATGTGACATTATCCAATAACACGACCAAACCGGTGTCCTTGCTTGAGATCGGGATAAGCAATGCGAGCATTTTTGCCGGAGTCAACGGACCTGCCAGCCAATCCGGGGCGGTGGGGGTGGAGCTGGATAACGCGAGTTTGGGCCTGGCACTTATGAGTGCTTCGGATGGAACCCTCTACTACGGGTTGCAGACCACTGTTGGCACCCTGAGGGCGGTTGGGCTGCCGGACGGCTTCACGATGAGCGCGACCAATTTGGGCATGCAGATCAATAGCAGCACCGACGGCAGCAACGTGGTTAATTTTGACCAGTCGTTTGTCAGGGGGACTGGATTGGCGATTGCCGTTGGAAGCACATCCATCAACCTTGACTACCAGCAGCAATTCTTTGAGGCCAGCGGGACCATTGACATCGCTTTCAACGGGTTCGTGGACATCCAGGGCAGCATGGCCATCCAGTATGTGGGAAGCCAGTCGGTGACGGTGACAGGCAGCTCGACGCCGGTCACGGTTTCGACGCTGACCATTGCGGCAAGCGGAGTGACAATTTTTGCCGGTGTCAACGGTCCCGCTTCAAACAGCGGGGCGGTTGGAGTGGAATTGGATAACGCCAGTTTTGGTCTGGCGCTCATGAGTGCCGGTGATGGGACCATCTACTACGCGTTGAACACGACTGTCGGTGGCTTGAGGGCCGTAGGGTTGCCGGATGGCTTTACGATGAGCGCGACCAATTTGGGGGTGCAAATCAACAGCAGCACCAACGGCAGCAGTGTGGTCAACTTTGATCAGTCGTTTGTTCACGGGACTGGTTTGGCGATCGCCGTTGGTGGCACGACCATAGACCTCGACTACCAGCAGCAATTCTTTGAGGCCAGCGGCACCATTGACCTCGCCTTCAAGGGGTTCGTGGACATCCAGGGCAGCATGGCGATTGAGTACATGGGAAGCCAGTCGGTGACAGTGACGGGCAGCTCGACGCCGGTCACAGTTTCGACGCTAACCATCGGAGCGAGTGCGGTGACGATCTTTGCCGGGGACAACGGACCAGCTTCAAACAGCGGGGCGGTTGGTGTTGAATTGCAGAATGCCGGCTTCGCCCTGGCTTTGATGAAGGCGGCAAACGGCACAACTTATTTCGGGCTGATGGCCAGCGCCGATTCGTTGTCCGCGGTTGGTCTGCCTGCCAATACGCTCCAGATCAGCGGGACTTCGCTGAACCTGGAGATCAACGGCAGCAGTGGCGGCACTGGCGGCGTGGTCAATTATGACGCATCATTTCCGGGCGCCAGCGGCAACGGTCTTTCGGTTCCCACCGGGCCAAGCTCTTCGCAGGTTTTGGATTTCACACAGGAGATAGTCCAACTGCAGGGGGCGCTGTCGCTGGGCGTGGCGGGTTACATTCAAGTTAGCGGCGGTTTCAGTTTCACCCAGACCTCCGGCGGAGTGGACATTGTGGTGGGCAGCGCGGCCTTTGCCAGCGCGCCGGTCCTTGCTTTTACTGTCGGGACCGCCTCCAATCCCATCTTCTCGGCCACGGGCAGCCTCTCAATCAGTATCACTCCAACCACCTTCACCATTAACAATGCCTCCCTGACCGTGAGCGCCAGCACCCCCCTTAAGATCGCGTCGGTCTTGCAAGTGGTTTCGCCCTCGGTGACTTTGTCCAATCTTTCCATCAACCTGGCATCCGGGAACATGACTGGCACGGTTGGCGCCAACGGCGCGCAAGACCCGGTGCTAACCGTGACAGCGGAATCGGCCAGCCTCTTTCCGGACAGTACGTCCTTCAGCGGAAGCGTGACACCAACGTCACCCGGCGGTTTGGGATTCCAGGGGACTTTTGATTTGGCGACGGGAACCTTCAGCATCACTTTGCAGCAATTTAAGTTGGTGGTTGGCTCGGTCTTCACCGCCACTTCCAGCAACGTTCTGGTCACATACAATCCATCTCTCCCAGACAGCCAGCAGATTGTCCAGATTGGCAGCGGGACATTGGACTTCAAAGTCGGCTCCTCCGACATTATCGGCAGCCTGACCAATCTGACGATTTACGGCGACGGCTTCCACTTCGACAGTGTGACCATCAGCTATTCCGGCTCCGTTTCCCTGGGATCGCTTCTCACACTGACCGGTCCATCCGTGACGCTGACTGACTTTGGGGTGACTTTTGCCAGTGGTGGAGGAGTGACGGAAGGCGGGTCTCTGACCGTGGGTGTGAGCAGCGCGTCGCTCGCCATTGGGTCCTTCACCGCTAATGTTACGACTTTGTCCGTTACGATTGGTTTGAGTCCGGCCACACTGGGCAACCTGAGCATTACCGCCGGGAAAGTGGACTTCAAGTTTTCGACGTATCTGGACATCTCGGCCACCAACATCAGCATCAACAGCGATCCAGGCAACGGGGGCGCTTACTTCAGTGTGGGCACGGCCTCGGCCACTGTCACTATAACCTCCAGCTTCACGATTGGAGGCTCGGCTTCCAATTTTTCCGTGATCGATAACAACGGCGCGCCGGAATTTCATGCGGGAGCCAACTTCAGCGTCAGCCTTACGCCGCCGTCGCCTTTCCAGTTGGGGCTGCCGAACTGGCTTGGATTCTCCATCACCCAGTTTTCCATTAGCTGGCCCGACTTCACCGCTAATCCCACCAACTTCCAAATCACGCTCTCAGCAGGCATCAGTTCCATTCAAGGCGTCCCCAGCACCGTGTCCGTCTCAGGCTATGTCAACGACGTGATTATCAACGTGGGCGAATTGGGGTCGTGGCTGCAAAATCCGTCCACGAGCAACTTCCCCATTTCCTTTGGGCCGGATGGCGGGATTGGCGGCTCCCTTTCGGGCACGCTCTTTGGTTTGGATTTCAGCGCCGCCTTCGTGGGTGGAATTGTGACCTTCAACAGGGAAGGGGATATCATCAACGGCACCACGATCACTGGGCCAAGCTCGGGCTTGAACGATTCCGTCGTTTACGGCTCTGGATTTTACATTGGCGTTTCAGGCTCCGCGTCCATTCCAGGGGTCGGCGCGGTCACCGCTTCGCTGGGTTTCTCGAATTTGGGTCCGCTGGCGTTTTATCTCAGCTACACTGGAGCCGAGGGATTGATACTCGATCCGGACAGCGGGCTGGAGATTAATTCATTCAGCGCCGGTGTGGCGTTTGACACCTCGATGGAAACGCCGGCGACGGCCACGGATTTGCCGGGGGTCCTGGCGAATGCGATGACGGCAATCAGCGGCTCGGCCACCGGCTCCGGAAACGTGGATGCCAGCCAATGGGCTACCCAGCTGGAATTGGCCACGGCAGCGCAGTTTATCTCCAGCAACGGCGGCACCAACCCAGCCGGGGCATACACCCAGCCGTTTCTGATCGAAGGGAGCGTGGGGCTGAGCGACGCTTATGCCCCGGATTCGATCGCGATTCAGGGCCAGATGGTGTTGTGCATTAATCCCAGCGCGACTGGGAATCAAGCGCCGGTCAGCATCCTGGTGGTTGGCACGGTGACTCTGGGCGGAGCCACCGGCTTGAGCGCGGGGCAGGGGTACTTGTACGCCAGCATCTCCGCGGCGTCGGCCCAATTGATGTTCCTGGTGGACATGCCAGCCAGCGTGCCCATCGAGGAATTTGGCGGAGGTCTCACCTTCTCCTTTCTCACCGCCAACGGGCAGCCCGCTTCGTTAAGCAATCTGCCCACGGGATGCACGCTTGATCTGAACGGCTTCTTTGAATACTCGGCCGCGGGCCTGGCGAGCATTAGCGTTACGGGGAATCTAACGCTTACGATAACGGCTTCGCAAACGACGATTGATTTCTCAGCCGACATTAACGTGAGTTTTCTGGGTGACTTGGGCGACGCATCGGGTGAACTGGTGCTGCTCTATCCCGGCTCCACCTATGCCGGATCCAGCGCGACGGCAACGACGACTGCCACCGCGAGCTTTACGAACAACAGTGGGAATCTCGAGATTTACGGGGCGCTCGACCTCTACACGGGCAGTGCGCTGGCCGCTCTGCAAAATTACGGTTTGGTAATCAACGGTGCGACACTCTTCCAGATCAACACCACCGGCCAGACGGTGACGGTCAACCTTCCGCCCACGCCGTTGCAACCGGCCGGGAGTCCCTCCACGCCATTCAACGTCCTGGGCAACGTCTATTTTGAGATGACGGTTTCAGGAACCTCTTCCGCCAATGCCACGATTTCGTATGAAGTGGACAACCAGACACTTTTCCAAATGGAAGGCTTCTTCGATCTCCGGGTCATTAACGATCCGACCAACGGATTGGAAATGGAGCTGTTTGCCAATATTCAGACGCTCACTCTGGGGCCGCCCGGCACGCAGTTCCTCTCCTTCTCGGGATTCGGTCTGATCCTCATCGACAGTCAGGGGTTGTCGGCGGAGATGAATCTCACCCTGGGTTCCGGCAACGCCATTCCTGAGCTTTCTTTCAACGCCAACTTCGACTTGGTGATGAATACCACTTCCCAGGCGGTTTCGTTCACCGTCCCAACCGTGACTGTGCCCGGTTCGGCATCGGGTACCATGACGACTTCGGGGATAACCATCTACAACTCGGACGGGAGCACCTCGACGGTGACCAGCTTGGTCATTCCCGCAGGACCGCCGCAAGGGGCGCTGCAGGATATTAATGGGGCCGGAGCCTATACAACCGTCGGTGCAACCGGACCCTACTTCGTGGTGACGGGAAGCGGCGGTCTGACGATTCTCCCGGACTATTCCGCTTTCAAACTGGATTTGAGCGGGTACTTCTATTTTCAGATGAGTTACAGCGCCTCGACCGGGCCGGTGGTGGAGTTGGTGCTGAAAGTCAATGGAACGGTCGGTTCGTTGGGTCAGGCCAGCGTCACGGGCGACTTTCAACTGTCCGAGGCCGGGATGGTGGCGCTGCTTGACGTGAGCGTGAGCGGAGGCGGTTCGGGAGGCAATACGACCGATTACGGTTCAGGAGTGACGCTTGATATAACCGCTGAATTGGGCATCAACACCACCAATGAGGACATAAACCAGATTGGCGCCGACCCGACCAACAACCCGGTCTTGCAGCCCGGCAACGTGTTCCTCACCCAAACCACCACCAGCGGCGGCACGACCACCACCTCAAATATCACGCTCAACGCCGACTCGTTTCAGATCGTGGCCAGCGGCACGTTGACAATGAATATCGGCGGCAGCGGCTTTGTCATCAGCGGCGTGTTCGGCATCTCGACCAACGGCAACCAGACGACCATCACTGCCAGCGGCACACTGAAGGCCACGGTGGACAACGATGCGCTGCTGACCATGGATGCCAGCGGTGTCTTGATTTACACGAGCGGCTCTGGCGCCGGCTCCGGCATCGCTGGAGAATTAACTCTGACGCTCACCGGGGCGGATCCATTGAGCGGCAACGGATTCAGCTATCACGGCGCCTACGACCTTGAACTCAACACGACACTGGCAAGCCAGACTGCCACAGTTTACAGTTCGACCGGAGTACCGAGCACCGTCACCATTTCCGCCGGGGCAAATGGCAACAGCGCTCCTGCGGCTTATGCCGAGGTTCACGCCAACGGAACAATCATTTTCGGTTCAAGTACGGATGGCTTCGAGCTGGCTGGAGATTTCTTCCTTGCTGCCGGCAGCGATGGCTTGGACGTGTCCTTAAATGCGGCGCTGTCCGTCGTCATTGGCAGTCAGACGCTCCTTTCTGCGACTGCCAGCGGGGGGATGTTGATTTCCTCAACCGGTTTTGCCGCGAGTTTGACGGCGACGGCGACTTTGACGGATCACCAATATTACGCTTTCGGGGGCGCGTTTACGTTGAATGTCAACATGACCGGGACGACCCAAACGGTTGGCACTGATATTACCGTGCCCGCGGCGGCCAATGGCGGGTCGCCCGGACCTTACATCGAATTAGCCGTATCCGGCACGCTCGCCTTGGGAACAACGACCACCAACAGTTCGACCGGCACCGGGATTTATCTGACGGCCAACAATTTTGACATTACCATCAGTTCGGGTGGTTTGGCGATTTCGGTTTCGTCGGCGACGCTGAAGTTGGTGGTTGCCGGATCGCCCTTCTTCACCCTCAACGCGACGGGGGCGATCCTCATTTCCAATCAGGGAATGGCCGCGCGGGTGAGCGTGACTGGCTCGTCGATCCCGCAGGATTCGGTCTTCGCGTTCCATGTGTCGCTCCTGCTGGAAGTCAACACCACCGGCCTGTTGGTCCCCTCGATTAATGGCCAGACCGTCAATTTGCCCGCGAGGGATGCCTTCGGTAACTATTTTTACGTCGATTTGGCAGGCTCCGGCATGCTGACCCTGGCCGGCTTCGTAAACATCAATGGTTCGTTTACGTTTGCCGCCGGAAGCGCGGGGGTGAATCTCGAGGCCAACGGCACGGTCCTGATCATGGGGGTTGTCTTTACCATCAACGCGGACGCGGGGATTTACAGCGACGGCATTGCCATCAACGCTACGCTTGGCGTGAGCGGAGGCGGTTCGGCGGCGAGTTTCCTGAGCGGCGTTGTCACCATCAGCGCGAATTTTCAGCTACAAATCAACAACACCGGTCAGTCGCACTTTGGGGTGGCGCCGGGAACGGCTTTTGTGCTTTCCATCTATGGGCCGGGCGGTCCGGGCAGTTTCGCGGACGTTTACGTCTTTGGCTTTGACTTTCAAGGCAGCTTGAGCATCAAGGTCAACACTAGCGGTGTTTTCGTCGCCCAAGGCCAGTTGGCTTTCAACTTCTTCAATTTTGCGACGCTCACCGTCGCCTTCTACTTCAATTCCAGCGGCCAGTATTATTTCTACGGAGGCATTTACCTCCAGTTGGGATCCAACAGTTTCAACATCCATGGCTCGCTGACGATGGCCATTGCCAACATTTCCGCCACATTCAGCTACACCGACGCCAATAATCACACCAGCACCGTTTCAGTTTCTCCAGGCTTCCTCATGGCCGTTAACGGCGGGGTGACGGCATTTGGTTTCACCTTTGCATCCGTGGGGGCCTCGGTGGAAATCAACGGCAGCTCGGTGTCGATTTCTGCTTATGTCTCCGTCAATTTTGGGCTTTTCTCGATTGGCGGGACGGTGACCATCCATCTTGGCTCATTGGCCAATGTGCCGACACCGCCGCCGCCGGCCGTCGCCCAAACGCTGAGCGGTTCCACTACGATTGACGGCGAAAGCTTTGGTTCGGGCACGCTGGTGCTCAATATCGGCAGTTACGCCACTGGCCGCGGCGTGGCTGCCCAGGCGAGCGAGAACTACACCATCACACCTGTGCCGGGCCAGCCGGGAGACGTGTACGTCGATGCGCCCGGCATTTACGGGCAGCCAATCGAGTATCAGGGTGTCAGCGAAATTGTCGTGCCCGAGGCGGACACCAGCAATGTGAACGTGCAAATCGACCCCGGCGTCACCATCCCGGTCGTCATTTTTGCCGGCAGTGGCACCAACCAGTTTATCACCGGGGGCGGACAGGCAACCATTCACGGAACTTCCGGCAATGACACGGTGATCGGCGGCTCTGGCGGCGTCATTTTCCACGCAGGCAGCGGCACAAGCCAGTTTCTCGGCGGGACGGGAAACAATACCATCTATGATCCGGGCGCAGTCAGCGTGGCTGAGGGTTATACCAGCGCCACCTACGATTCGACCACCGACACGACCAATCCGGACCCGATCTATTACAGCTACTATAATTTGACTGGATCGACGTTGACTTATGGCAATGGCACAACCAACTATACGGATACGCTGGTCGGCTCTTTCTCGTCCATCACTCTGACCGCTCCTCCTTCGGGCGCGACGACTTTCCAGGTTTCCAATTACGCCGGGAATCTGACGCTGAATGCCAACGGCAATTCCTCAGTGACAACCTCAATTGAGCTGGATGCCGGCAACATGTCGCTCACGGGCAACACCGTCACTGAATCCAACGGCCCCAGCGGAATCATCACGCTGCAAGGAATCAACAGCGTGAGCCTCCTCGGTGGTTCGGGCAACAACGCCTTCACCGTCAATAGCTGGTCGGGAACTGGAGCGGTGAATTTGAACGGGGCCTGCGGCAGCGACACCTATACCATCAATTTCCAGAGCGGCGGAAGCTTGACGGCCAATGTGGGCGACACCGGCACGAGCGGCACCGACACAGTGGTTGTCAACGGTCCGGTCGGCAACGGCGCAATTAACGTGAATGGCGGCTCGGTTTCGTTTGGTTCGCAATTGGTCAATTACTCCGGCATTGAGAACCTGATCGTTTACACCAACACCGGCAACGACACGGTTAATATAAATGGCACGACCGCCGCCACCACCGTCAACGCGGGCTCGGGCAACGACACAGTCAATGTGACCGGCATCACCGATCCCACGACCATCAATCTTGGCTCGGGCACAAACACGGTCAACGTCGGCACCCTGGCTCCGACCGAAACGGGCGGCTTATTGAACAGCATTCAAGCGCAGCTCACAATCAATGGCGGCAACGGCGGCACGGACACGCTTAACCTCGACGATTCCGGTGATAATTCCACCTCGACTGCCACGCTGACCACCACCAGCCTGACCGGCGTCTTTGGCGCGGGCGGTTCGCTGGATTACTCAAGTATTGCCAGCCTCAGCCTTTATCTCGGCAACGGCGCCCACACCGTCAACGTGCAGGGCATGGACGGCACGGTGAACATTTCGCTGGGCACGGGAGCCAACACGCTCAACATCGGCAGCAACGCGGGTCCGATTGTCACAAATGCCTCGACAGGCGACGCCGCCAACACCGGCAGTGTGTTGACGCAGATCACCGGCATCCTCAACTTCAATGGCGGCGGCGCCAATACCTTCAATGTCGATGACAGCGGCAGCAATGTGGCCGTCCAGGCCGCGCTCAAGCCGACCAGCATGTTGTTCCTCAACCTGGTCTCAATCAATTTCACCAACGCGGTGGCCATGAACTTCTCGCTCAGCCAGTCGGGCGACGTGTTTGCGGTTCAGGATACTTTCTCCAGCGCCTCGGTTTCGCCGGTCATCGTGGTGGATGGCAACGGCGGCGGCGACACGTTTGTGGTCATTGACTCGCACGCGGTCATGACCCTTAATGGCGGCGACGGCGGCGACAGCTTCTACGTTTTGGGCAATTCGTCGGTCCTCAATCTCAACGGCGACGCCGGCAACGACGACTTCTACATCTACGCGTCGGTGGAGGAGAACACCTCGAATGTCAGCACCGGCTCGGGCAATTCCCAAGTCTATTCCTATCGGGTCAACGCGGCGGTCAACATCGACGGGGGCTCCGGCGACAACACGGTGTACATCTTTGGCACAAGTCTTAATGACACCTTTACGATTAACGGCACCCAGGTGAGCGGGGCGGGCATCGATGTGAATTACACGAACATCCAGCAACTGGTCGTGGAAGGTTTGGGCGGCAACAACACGTTCTACATTGAGGCCGTCACCATCCCGACGACAGTGATTGGCAACGGCAACATTGTGCCGGTGCCGTCGCTTGCGGCGCTGGGCATCACCTTGCCGAATTTGAACGGCGACGCGCCGCCCGCCACCTCGTTCAATGACACCTTCTATGTCGGATGGCAGGGAGCGTCCTACCTCCCCGGCAGCCTGGCCGGCTTCACCGCTCCGTTGACGATCTGCGGCTACAACGGCCCCGACATGAACGGCGCCACCGTCTATCCGGCGGGCACCATCGATACGATTTACGTCAACGACTCCGGCGACACGGCCAATGAGAGTTTCACCCTGACCCCGAACCTGCTGACCAGCACCGCCATGGGGGCTGGAGGTGAAATGTTCTATGACACGGCGGTCTCCAACTTCAACCTGGCCGCCGGCTCCGGCAATAACACCTTCGTTGTCAGCGGCACGGGCGCCAATGCCGGGACGAGCATCTATGGCGGCTCGGGCCTCGGCGCGTTCATCGTCAATGCGGCCAACGGCGGTTCGCTGGCCAGCCCCCTGGGGATCTTTGGCGGTTCGATTACCTACCCGGGTGACACGCTCACAGTCAACGGCGCCGGCGACGGGAATACATTTGACATCACCGGAACCTCCGTCAACGGCGCGGGCGCCATCATCACTTACCAGTCCATCGCGCAACTGACCGTCAATGCCGGCGGGCCGACGACGTTCAACGTCAATGGCGATCTCGTTCCGACGTATCTCAACGGCGACAATTCCGGCGATGCGTTCAACGTCAACAATAGCGTTGCCCCGCTTTATATTTCGGCCGGCGCGGGCAATGACACCTTTCTTGTCAACGGCAACAGTTCTGCCCTTGCCATCACCGACAGCGGCGGGGTCAACGGCTTGACGGTCACCGGCAACGGCGGCAGCCTGGGGTTTGTTGGCGGCGGTGGCGGCGACACGATCGTGATCGACGGCAATAGCGGAATGCTCACAGTGAGCGAGCCGGCGGGGGGGAACAGTTTCACGGTCAACGGCAACGGCGGCATTCTCATGCTGAATGGCGGCTCGGGTGACGATTTGTTCATCGTCAACGCGCTCGGCGCTCCAGCCACTTTGAATGGTGGGGCGGGCAACGACACTTTCACGGTCAACGGGCCGCTGGCCGCTTCCCTGACGGTCAATGGCGGCGGCGCCGTGGGCGACGTGCTCACAATCAACGGCACCGCCGGCAACGACACCGTGACGATCAGGCCAACGGTGGTCCGAGGCTTGGGAGCGCCAATCAATTACACCGGAACCAACCTAGTTTTAAACGGCGTTGCGGGCAACGACACGTTCTACATAGTCAATACTTCGTTGGCCACGACCACAATTAACGGCGGCATCGATGGCAATGACACATTCAATATCCAGGCCACCACCGGGACGCTGAATCTCAACGGCGGCGCGGGTGCCAACACGTTTAATTTGGGCAGTCTCGCCCCCGCGACCGGGGGCACGCTGGGCCAGTTGGCAGGAGCGATCAACATCGCTGGCGGAACCGGAGTGAGCACAATCAACGTGGACGATACGGGAGACGCTGCCCTCAACACAGGGTTGCTGACGGCGAACACGCTGACCGGCTTGGGCTTGGGCGCGGGCGTGACCTACACAGGAGTCTCCGTGTTGAACATCAATTTTGGATCAGGCAACGACACGTTCAATGTGCAGGGCACTTCTGCTGCGACCGTGACGACGCTTAACACCGGCGCTGGTGCGGACATTGTGAATCTCGGAAGCCTGGCCCCTGTGGCAGGCGGCGTGCTCAGTGGATTCGAAGGGGCGCTGGTGATTGTCGGCGGCGGCAACGATGCCTTGAACGTCGATGACACTGGCGATGCGGCCAGGAACAGCGGGGTGCTGACTGCGAACACACTTACGGGTTTGGGCATGGGCGGCAGAGTGACCTACTCCGGGGTGGCGGTGTTGAAGATAAACCTCGGTTCGGGAAGCGACACTTTGAATGTGCAGAGCACGGCCGCCGCCACGGCGACGACGCTCAACACGGGCGTTGGAGTGGACACCGTCAACGTGGGGAGCGCAGCGCCCGCCAGCGGCGGGTTGACCAGTGGAATTCAGGGGGAGCTGATCATTGTTGGTGGAGGAAACGATACCTTGAACGTTGATGACACCGGCGATGCGGCCAATATGAGCGGCACGTTGAGCGCGACGACCTTGACCGGCCTCGGCATTGGTCTGGGCGGAATTACCTATTCCGGCTTGTCGGCTTTGAACGTTTCAATTGGTTCAGGCAAAGTGACCCTGCTGATTGAAAGCACATCATCCGCCGTGACGACGCTCAATAGTGGCAGTGGCAATGACACATTCAATATCCAGGCCACCACCGGGACGCTGAATGTCAACGGTGGCGCGGGGGCCAGCACGTTTAATTTGGGCAGCCTGGCGCCCGCGACCGGCGGCACACTGGGCCAGTTGGCGGGAGCGGTCAACATTGCTGGCGGAACCGGAGTGAGCACGATCAACGTGGCCGATACGGGAGACCTGGCCGTCAACACCGGGGTGCTGAATGGGAACACGCTGACCGGCTTGGGCATGGGCGCGGGCCTGACCTACGCGCGAATCTCCGTGTTGAACATCAATTTGGGATCAGGCGCCGACACGTTCAATGTGCGAGGCACGGCTGCCGCGACCGTGACGACGCTTAACACCGGCGCTGGTGCGGACATTGTGAATCTCGGAACCCTGGCCCCTGTGGCAGGCGGTGTGCTCAGTGGAATTGAAGGGGCGCTGCTGATTGTCGGCGGCGGCAACGATGCCTTAATCGTGGATGACACGGGCGACGCGGTCAGGAACACCGGGACGCTGACCGCAAGCACGCTGACGGGCTTGGCCATGGGGGGGAGCGCGACGTACTCCGGGGTGGCGGAGTTGAAGATCAATCTCGGTTCGGGCGGCGACACTTTCTATGTGCAGAGCACGGCCGCCGCGACGGTGACCACGCTCAACACGGGCGTTGGAGCGGACACGGTCAACGTGTGGACGTCGGGCGGCAGCATCAAGGGGGCGCTGGTCGTTGTTGGCGGCGGAAACGACACGTTGAACGTCTATGACCTTGGCGACACAGCCAATATGAGCGCCACGTTGGGCGCGACCACCTTGACCGGCCTCGGCATGAGTCCGGGCGGAATTGCCTATTCCGGTCTGTCCGTCTTAAACATTTCCCTTGACGACTTCGGCAACACGTTCACCGTGACCGGAGTTGCCAACGCCACCGCCACCACCATCACGGGTGGCTCGGGCACGAACACTGCCGTGCTGAATTTCAGCGGCAACTTCGCCGGGACGAATCTCACGTTGGTGAACTTTGCAACGGCCACGTTGAATGTCGGTGGTGACTTCAGCGGTTCGCTGACCGATGCGGGCGCGATCACGCCGGTGTCGATTGGCGGAACTCTGACCAGCACCGGCGTGCTGACCGCGGGATCCATCTCCACGATGACGGTGGGTGGCAACATGGCTGGATTGATTACAGTCAACGGATTGCTGGGCACACTGGCGGTGACTGGCGGAACGCTAGGCAAGATTGTCGCCGGCGATATTCACTTGATTACAGTCCAGGCGGGTTCCGGCAACGTTCTTTTAAACGTCGTTGAGAACGGTGTGGAACGGGAGATTCTGGCCACGCCAGTCAGTGGCGCGACCATGCCGGCTGCGGTCCAGTTCGCATTTGTTTATGATTCAGAAACAAGCGCAACGCCTGAAGTGGCCATTCGCATTTCGGATTCCTCTCCTGTGGCGCGTTCGTTCAATCTGGCGCTGGTGGTGGTCAATTCCACCGCGCTGTTCAACTTGTCACTCGTTGATTCCAATTTGAACGCAAGCACCGGCATCAGCAACATCAGCGTGCAAGGCAGCCTGCTCACGAGGTTGACCTCGCCCGAATGGCAATTCTTCCCGGGTCTGAAGGCTGCCAGCCGCGCCGGCGTGGTATTGCCAGCCAGTAGCATCACCGGTGTGGAAGTCAGTGGCACACTGCCAATTGGATTCATCGATGTGCATGGCATCGAAGGTTTGGCTTTCGCGAGGCTCACCACCGCCAGCGGTACCCCGGTCAGCGTGACAAGCCCGCTCGCCTCGCAAGTGCTCTGGAACCTGCTCGGCAGCAGGGCGGCGATCAATTCCGCCACCGACGCCTTTGTCATCCCCTTTGGCCTCACTGCGGTGAGATTGTTCGCCCGCGACGGCATCGGCGCGGTCCTGAGCCAGGTAATGACTTTCGCCGATCAGCTCCATGACAATTCGACCGTGACCGCTTACGTGCAATTGGCGCCGTCCAACCAAAGCGGTGTGAACCCGCTGGCCCAAAGCATCACGCTGGCCGGCGATGGCGGCTCAATCAACAGCGTCCTCTCCATCGCCAACCTGACCAGCACCGGTCCGCTCGGCAACGTGACAATCACCGCATCGGCTGGCAAAACTGTCAATAATGCCGCGGGCCTGGGCAACATGACGGCGCCTGATATTTTTGGAAACATCGATGTAACCCAGGCCGGGATTTACGGCGTCATTCAGACCACCAACGGCGACATCGGCCAGACCACCGCAAAGGGTGTCACCTCGATCATTTCCGGTGCTTTCACCGGCGAAATCATCAGCGCGGGTAATTTGGTCAGTTCAGTGACAATCCACGGCGCATTTTCCGGCGTGATCGCGGCCCAGGGCGACATTGGGGCCATCAAGCGCAACTCCAGCGGGAGCGCGCTCACAACTTCATCCGGCGCCCTTACCCGCTATGGCGGGGTTGCGATCAACGGGCGCGACAGCGGCCAAATCATCGCCTTGGGCAACATCCTCGGAAATATAACCGTCACAGCCACAATGACAGGACGCATCGCAGCCCAAGGCCAGGCCGTGGCAGGGCTTGACGCCTCGCGCATCGGGATTTTGGGTAACGTCACCATACACTCCTGTGCGGCTGGCACCGCGATCATTTCCGGCGGCATTGTGGGCGATGGCGCCGGCAAGACCTCCATCAAACTCGGCAAAGCCGGCGGATTCGTGGCGGCTCAAGGAAACGTCAACATGAAATCCACCACCATGGGCGCTGGCAACATGCTTGAGAATGTCACCGGCGCGAACCTATCCGCCATCAAAGCGATCTTCACCAACGGCGGTGTGCCACTCCAATTCAACACCGGCGGCAACCTGCAAGGATTGGCTTTGATCGGGAATGATCTCAAGAACCTTGAAAACAGCGCGGGCAGCCTCAGCGGTCCGATCCTATAAACGGAGAATGATCTTGCCCGTGAAATTCATGTGCGGCTTGAGCGCGGGTGCGTTGGCGCTGGCGGCGGCGGCCAGTCACGCCCAATCGGCCGGCAAGTTCTACATTGCCGGCGACGGTGGAGCGGCGTTTCAGGAACAAATCTCCATTCGCAACCTGAACAGTTTTGTGTCAGGCGGCGAAGTCAAATTCGACACCGGCTCGCGCGCCGGCCTGTTGTTGGGCTACAACTGGCGCCCGTCATTCGCCACCGAACTGGACGCCAGCGTCATCCGCAATTCCATAAACACAATTGGCGGCGACGATCTCTCCGCCTTCGGCGCCGGGCGGACCTGACGGAAGTTCCGTTGCTGGTTAATTCCGTTTATACCGTGCCGATCAAGGGGCCGTTCAAGCCCTATTTTGGTTTCGGCCTTGGAGCGGCCATCAGCCGTTTTGACAGCGCGAATATTCCGCTTTCCTATTATCCCGGAAGCGATCCGCATTATCGCGACACGGATACCACCTTTGCCTATCAGGCGCTTGTCGGCTTCAAGTATTCCGTAATAAAACACCTGGAATTGGGCATTGCCTACAAATTCACCGGCACAACCGACCATGGTTGGACCGACAATGAAATCGACTTCCAGACCCAGGGAACCCTGACCCACTCCGTCCTGGCGACACTGACATACCGCTTTTAAGGGGAGTCCAATGCGGTAGGGACGCGCTGCCAGCGCGTCCGAGTCGCCCGCAAGAAGGATACGTCGGATCCTCATAAGACAGCAGTGCCTGCGCGGGTGTGCTAAACCACTTTTGTCAGCGCCTCAGGCGCGGCTTAATCCGTATTGCTTAAGGATTCCTCGATGGATCGAGGGCGAAACGCGTAAAAAATCCCCCTGATGAGCCTCCAAATGCCATACAAGGCTACCAAGATGATGCCGCCAGCCGCCCGCCCACTGTCAGTACCAGTGTCATAGGAGTCGGCGCAGCCACCCTTCCTAAAGATGAGGAAAAGCATGACAGCCGCGACCGCGATCAGCGTGCTACCCACGCAGACATCTGCGATTCCCTTCTTTCGGATTGTAGAGTTCCTTTCGGCGGCGAAATTCCTGATGCATAAGTCTGCGTCAGCCTCCGGAACGCCACTGACAACGAGAAACTCGCGGACCACTAATGGAGACTCGCCCCAAGTGATTCTAGCCCGGGCCTCGGTGAATAGGGATTCGCTATCCATGTTCATTCATGCGCGTCGTCTTCCGACGATAGTGCCAACATATCCAATGCCCGTCAAGAAACAAAATCAAAAACCGCGCTTCGGGGCTTGAACTTTTCGCCGTGTTGAGCGCAAATTAGTTCAGACCATGCAAAAATTGCTGCAAGAAGTCGTGCTCGAACGCCGCCTCGTCTGCGACGGCGCAATGGGCACCCAACTCATGCTCGCCGGCCTTGAAAACGGCTCGTGCGGCGAACTTTGGAACCTCACCCAGCCGGAGCGCGTGTTGGCCATCCAGCGCCGCTACGCCGAAGCCGGCGCTGATTGCATCATCACCAATACATTCGGCGGCAGCCGCATCACGTTGGCACGGCACGGAGTCGCCAAGGACGTCCGCGCCATCAATCAAGCCGCCGCCACCATCGCCCGCCAGGCCTTTGGCGGCCGGACCGGATATGTGCTGGGCGACATCGGTCCTTTGGGCGCGATTCTGGAGCCTTACGGCGAACTCTCCCACGCCGACGCGCGCAAGGCGCTGGACGAACAAGCCTCCGCGCTGGTGGAAGGCGGGGCAGACGCCATCATCATTGAGACTCAAACGTCGCTGGAGGAGGTCGGTCTGGCCATCGAAGCGGCCAAGGCAGCCGGCGCGCCCTGCATCATCGCCTCCCTGGCTTACGATTTGTCAGCCGACAAAACATTCTTCGTCACGATGATGGGTGTGTTTCCCGAAAAGGCGGCGGAATTTGCGCAGGAGAAGGGCGCGCACTTTGTGGCCTTGAACTGCGGCACCAGCATGGACATGGTCGCGGCGGCCAAGATCGTGCGCATCTATCGCGACGCCTGCCAATTGCCCACCATGGCCCAGCCCAATGCCGGCCTGCCGGTGTTGGAGCAGGGGAAGGCCGTCTATAAACAATCCCCGTCCGACATGGCTGCCGGTGTGCCGGAAGTTCTTGCCGCCGGCGCGAAGATCATTGGTTCCTGCTGCGGCAGCACGCCCGACCACACCCGTGCCATCCGCCAAGTCGTGGAAAAGTTTAATCGCGGCGGCTAAAGGGCCGTTCAAATACGACTCATTCCTGTAGGAGACGACGTGAGGAGTCTCAAATCTCCTCGAAAATAACATCTTGTTTAGAGTTTTCTTACGTCGTCACCTACTTCCTAAACGGGCGGCTAACTCTCCGCCAGCGCCCGGTTCATCCGCTGAATCGCCTCGTCAATCTCCGCCCGGCTCTTGAATCCAATCACCACCGCGTCCAAGGCCGGCAACGACATTGCGAATCGAATGGATTTCTCCCGGTCCGCCGCATCGACAAAAGTGCCGTTGCCGATGATCTTCATGCCAATGATGCCGCGCCCCTTGGCCCGTATGGCTTCGATCTCCTTCAAAACCAGCGAAACTTCGTGCCCATAATCGTCCGCCACCCACACTTCCTCCTCCGGCCCGTCCATCCGGCAGCCCTGCGGATTGATCCGCACCAAATGCACTTCTGTCCAGGGCGATTCCTTCGCCGCGCGCAACGCCGGCAGACTGTGGCAGGAGACCCCCTTGCTCCGAATCCATCCCTTTGCCTTCGCCTCATCGTACCCATCCATCATCGCTTTCCATTGGTCGGTCCAATCGTGGTTGACCCTGCAATGAATCAACATGCTGTCGATGTAATCCGTGTTAAACGTCTTGCGATGATGATCGATGGCCGCCAGCACGTTATTGTTCTGGCCCCAGATTTTGGATTGAATAAACAGCTTCTCACGCGGCAGGCCCTTGATCGCGCCGCCCATCCACCCGAACGTTTCATAATTCTGCGCGCAATCTAAATACCTGATGCCCTGGTCATAAGCATATTTGACCAGACTGTTGAACCCTTCGCGGCCAAGGGCGGTTTGCGTGCCTCCGTTGCCGCTGCCCGTGCCCATGCCGAGCCGGCTGAGTTTGATCCCAGTCTTCCCCAGCGTCACCTGGTCCACGGCGGTGCGCTTTGCGGTGGCCGCCCGGGCCTGGGTTATCGTCTCGGGACTCAACATAATCGCGCCTGTGACGGTCGCGGAACTTTGCAAAAATTCACGGCGGCTGCAACGTCCGGTATTCATAGAATTCGCACCAACATCTTCTCTACTATCATGGATTAGAATCAATGGCAAGTCGTGGGCTGCGATCACCGCCGGGAGCATCTCAACTTCTCCTGGCTCCCATACATCCCATTCCTACCATGCACTGGCCTCGCACCTTCCGTCATCCTCTCGAAGAGTTCATCCGCGCCGGCTATCCTTCCGCCAGCGCCCGGTTCATCCGTTGCAGCGCCTCGTCTATCTCCCCCGGTTCTTGAACCCGATCACCACCGCGTCCAATTCCGGCAGCGACATTGCAAAGCGAATGGATTTCTCCCGGTCCGCCGGGTCCTTGAACGTCCCGTTGCCGATGATCTTCATGCCGATGATGCCGCGGCCTTTCGCGCGCATCGCCTTCATCTCACCCAGCACCGGCGGCACATTATCTTTGTCCTGCTGCCCCGGCCGCCAAGTCTCCCCGGGCCCGTCCATGATCCGTCCCTGCGGATTGATCCGCACCAAATGCACTTCGGTCCAGGGCGATTCCTGCGCCGCGCGCAATGCCGGCAGGCTGTGGCACGAAACCCCCTTGCTCCGAATCCATCCCTTGCCCTTCGCCTCGTTCATTCCGTCCATGGCCCGTTTCCATTCGTCGGTCCAATCATGCTTGACCATGCAATGGATCAACATGCTGTCCACGTAATCCGTGTTCAACACCTTGCGGTGATGATCGATGACCTTCAGCACATCTTCCTGCTGGTCGGGAATCTTGGATTGAATGAACAACTTCTCGCGCGGCAAACCTTTGATCGCGCCGCCGATCCACTCGAACGTTCTATAACTCTGCGCGCAATCGAAATACGTGATGCCCTGGTCGTAAGCGTATTTCACCAGGCTGTTGAACCCTTCCCGGCCCAAATCCACCTGCACCCGCCCGCTGTCGGTCCCCGTGCCCATGCCGAGCCGGCTCAACTTGATGCCCGTCCGCCCCAGCGTCATCTGATCCACCGCAGTGCGTTTGGCGGCAGCCGCCCCGCCCAGCGTGATCGCGCCGCGACTCAACAAAAGCGCCCCCGTCACAGTCACGGAACTCTTCAAAAACTGCCGCCGGCTGAAACGTCTGGTGCTCATAAAATCTTTCCGAACATGCTCTCCATTACCATTGATCAGAGTCGGAAGCAATCTTTCAGGGATCAGACCCCAATCATTAGCGACTTGTTCGGGAGCGCGACCGTCCCGGTCGCATCCGTTGGCGTCTCGCCGACGGAATCTGGCGTCCGAAATCGCCTCTCCATTTTGGTGAGTTTTCAACCATATCGCCAATGATTCGGGGGACCAGATCGTCTTTGAATGGCTGCGCGAGGGTGGGGCGGGCACTCCGCCGCCCGCCGCAAAAGGATCGAATGTGCCGAAAGTCATGATTTTAAAAAAAGTTTTCCAAATCTATTGACTAACGAATACATTAACTGTAATATTCGTCTAATGAAATGCCAACGAAGGCCATTTTTCAAATGAAAACACATGAAGGACGACTTGTTGAACGGCGTTCAGTGAATGTTTGTCAGCATAATCTGCAATCCCCTCTTCTGATTCCCTTGACCATCATTCCTTTGACAATCCTTCCGGGCAATTGTCCCCGCTTAATGTATGCTCGCAAATCAAACCCGGCTCAAACCCGTTTCCCAAGCCAACAAATCGTATGCAAACCATTCAATATGATGCGCTTACAACACAATCGATGTTCCAACCGTCACACCTGGTCAAAGCGAATCAAAGCAATTTGTTAATCAAACCGGTTTGAGGTGATTTTTGCTGGCCAATACATTATACTCTATCACTTCGATATGTGTGCGAGCCTAAGCCCTGTCTCATGAGCGTGGAGTTGCATTTTAACCGGCAACAAACCAGCGCCGCTCCCGGCCCTTCGCTGTTCGATTATGCGGAGGAGCTTGGCATCCAGGTTCCCACTTCCTGCCACAAACAGGGCAAGTGCAAGGAATGCCTGGTGGAAATCGTCGAGGGCATGGAGCTTCTCACGCCCGGAAGCCCTGAGGAAACGCATCTCAAGGAGAATTTCAGGTTGTCCTGCCGCTGTCGCATCGCCGCGGATTCCGGCATTGTCCGATGCCACACGATGCGGCGCGGCGACCTGCGCATTGAACGTCACGCCCTGCAATTGCCTGTCCGCGACCAAAAGTCGCCGCTCGACCCGGCCGTCACCCGCGACGGCGACCGGATTCTTCTCGACGGCGTGGAAATTGACCGCCGGGCTGGACCGATCCACGGCTTGGCCATGGACCTCGGCACCACCACCGTTGTCGTGCGGCTTTTGAACCTCGAGACAGGCGACATCGTGGCCGACGCCGCCTTTGAGAATCCGCAACGCTTCGGCGGCTCCGATGTCATGTCCCGCATTCATTACGACACCTTGGACGGCACCAGGCTTTTGCAACGAACCCTGGCCGGATACCTCAGCCATGCCATTGCGGAATTTCCCGTCGATCCAAAGTCCATTTACGAAATGGTCGTCGCAGGCAACTCCACCATGCGCGATCTCTTCTTCGGCCTGAACGTTTATTCCATCGGCCAAAGCCCGTATCGCTCCATCACGGAACTGGACATGGCCGAAGGCCGCCGCACGACGACTAGTCTGGTGGAATCGGCCCGGCGCCTGTTGCTGCCGTTGCACCCCAAGGCGCGGGTCTATGGTTTGCCGATCATCAGCGGTCATGTCGGGGCCGATGCCGCCGCCTGTCTGCTGGCCGTGGACCTGGCCCGCGAGGAACGCCTCGTCGCCCTCATGGACATTGGCACCAACACGGAACTGATTCTCGGCAATAAGAACAAAATCCTGGCGGCGTCCTGTCCCGCCGGCCCGGCCTTCGAGGGCGGCAAAATCACCTGCGGCATACCGGGCCTGCCCGGCGCAATCGAAAAAGTGGCCATCAACGCCGACGGCTCGATGCGCTTTCAAATCATCGGCGACGGTCCCGCCGAAGGCATTTGCGGTTCGGGCCTGATCGATCTGCTGGGCGAATTGCTTAGGACCGAACGCATGAACACCTTGGGCCGCTTTCAGCATGGCGACGAAGCCATCGTGCTGGATGCGAAGAATGGCGCGACAATCTCATTCACCGAAAGCGACGTCAACGAGCTGGCCCAAGCCAAAGGCGCACATGTGGCCGGGTTGCATGTGATTTTCAATCAATACGGAGCGCGCTTCGATGACCTTGATGTCTTTTACCTCGCGGGAGGATTTGGCCGCCATCTCAACGTGTCCTCGGCCAGGCGCATCGGCCTCATCCCGAACATCGACGATGCGAAAATCCGCCAGGTGGGCAACGCCTCCATCGAGGGCGCCTCTCTGGCGTTGCTCTCCCGCACCCGCCGCGCCGAATTGGAGGAAATGGTCAGGCGCGTCACTCATTGCCGCCTGGAAACCCACCCCGGCTTTTTCAATTACTTCGTTGAAGGCTGCCAATTCAACCCCGTTGCATCGTTGAACACGCTGCAAGATTCCGCCCCGTGACATGTTTGAATTGTTCGACATCCACCCGGACAGCAACGTCCAGGAATCCGAATACAAACGGTTGCTCGGTTTTCCGGTGGACTATGTGCCGGAGGGGCGTTCCCGCGAACTGGCTGATCAAACCCGGCAATGGTACGCGCAAAACGGCAGGCCATGGATTTATGCCCGGCAAATCGAGGGCCTGGAGCTGGTCGGCGAACGCCTGCGCATCGGCGGCACCGTCTTTTCGTCCCGGCAACTCCATGACAATTTCAACGCCGCCCAGGCTCACAGCGCCATGCTGGCCGCATTCAGCGCGGGCGCGGAATGCGAGGAGAAGTCGCGCTGGCTCTGGCAGGAAGGCAAGCCCGACGAATACTTCTTCATGGAAATGTTCGGCTCGGCCGTGGTCGAGCATTTGGTGGCTGTCGCCAGTGGACGAATCTGCGGTTGGGCGGACGGGCAGGGGATGGCCGCCCTGCCGCATTTCAGCCCCGGCTATTCAAGCTGGGACATGGCGGACCAGCCGAAATTATGGGAATTGATCCGGCAAACGAATGGCCGCGATTTCCCCGGCGAACTCCACGTCATGGACACCGGCATGCTCCGGCCAAAAAAATCGCTGCTGGCTCTCTTCGGCCTGACCTGTCATCTGGACAAAGTGAAGACTTGGCTGGTCCCTTGCGAGAACTGTTCATTACCAGGTTGCCAATACCGTCGCGCGCCCCGCCTGCATTCCCTGCCGCAAATCGAAGATGTTCACCGCCTCGATTCAGTCGCCCCGGTGGATTCCCCAGCCAGGTCCGCCAGCCCTTCGGGACTGCGCCACGACGCGCAATACTCCGTCAATCTTAAAGCTCTCCGCATATGGTCGCGGGAACGACTGCAACTCAACGCCCGGCCCGACGGCTCGATCGAAGCTCATTTTCGCTACGAAGGCACCACCTGCTCCAACTTGGGGCGTCCCCTCGAGTATGACTACCACATCCTCCTTGGCCCGGCCCGGAAGGCGCATCGCATCATCGAGGCCGCCTGTCTCCCCGCTCCCGGCGACACCGGCCACGCCCTCCAGTGCGAGCACCTCAAGGATGCCGCGTCGTTAAGTTATAGTATTGACACGGAGAAGCCGCTGCTGGGCGCTCCGTTGAATGACGTGCTGGCCTGGCGGCGCCCCTTCAGTCCCTCCGGCTGCTACTGCGACGCCGACCGCCGCGCCCACAAATGGGGCCTCGTCTTCGAAGTGATCCATTATGCATTGGTGCAGCGCGAAAAGGATTCGGCCGGCCATCGACAAAACGCGGAGATTCTGGGATAACGGCGGCGCCCAATATGACAAAACTTTGCGACATCAATCTTGCGGCGAAGGAGAAACTCCCGCCGCAGTTCCAGGAAAAATCCGGCGTCGGCAGCCATTACGCCGACGCTTTCATCAAACCGATGAACACCAAACTGGCCGACGGCACGCGCGTTTCCTGCAAGCGCAAAGGCCTCAAGATCACCCTTGTCGTAGGCGCAAAAAAGGGCGAAGGACTGCTGCGCCGCCTCGACGTCGGCAAAGATCCCGTCGCGATGTTGGGCGCGGCCCTTCAGGAAGCCGCCCGGGCCGCGGGCGTGGAATTAAATATAACTGACAGCGAAATCCTGCTCGGCGTCTGACGGAGCCTCACCCTTTCTTTTCGGCGACCAATCTCAAAAACAAATCGACGGCGCTGGAGGCATCCGCGCCGTACCCGTCCGCGCCGATTTCGTCCGCATACATCTGGCTGATGGGCGCGCCGCCAAGGGCCATCTTGATGTGGCTGGATCGGCCGGCCCTCATCCAGGGCGGCCTGCGTCATCTCGGCGACTTCCTTGGCTTTGCCCTCATAGACGCACTGATTGATCAAGGCGTAATCTGGCATGGTGATTTCGTTCTGCTCAATGGCCCGCTGGTTTGGAATTGAATTCATCCAAAGCCTGCAACATGGCCTGGATGTTTTGCCTCGGCATGCCCGGGCTTGTTCCTCCGCCGACGGACAAAATGATGCCCTGGCCGCCGCTCTTTTCCAGCACGTCGAGCGTGGCTGCGCGCACTTCCGCAGGCGTGCCGCGGACGCCGACTTCAAGTGGATTCACATTTCCCATCAAGCACATCCGGTCGCCAACGCGCTCCTTGACCTCGGCGATGTCCGTTTGTTTGCCCCAGTTCAACACGTTGAACCCCGCGTCCGGCAGGTGGTCCAGGCAGGCGGTGATTTCCGCGTCATTATGATAAAGCTTCACCCAATCCTTGGGGAAGGCGTCGCAGATTCTCTTCAGATAGGGATGGGCGAATTCCAGGTAGTGCTCCTCGTTGACGAAACCAACAATGTCGTCCAGGATGAAAATGCCCTCCACGCTGTCGCCCATGGCCTTCTGCTGGGCCTTGAGCCAGTCAATGATAAGTTTCGTGCAGAGCTCCAGGAGTTTATGGGCCCATTCCGGCTTCTCCATCAGGTCAATCATGAAATCCGTCGTGCTGCGCACAAAGCCGGCCGTACACATCGGCCCGCGCGACGTCACCAACGGCAGGATTTCCCCCGTGTCCAGGATGCGCTGCCGCTGCATGCGGATGCGGTGCAGGGTCATCGCCATGAAGGCGTCGTTCTCCACCTCGTATTCCGGGAAATTCTCGATGTCCTCAATGTGGCAGAGGGTATGATATTCGCTGGGGGTGTTGTCCTGCCAGAATTTGATCTTGGTCCCAAGAGCCGACGGCTCCGCCGCCATGCCGTATTCCATCCACCAGGACGGCACAAAAATAATGTCGGCAAACTCCCGATGGATTTTCAAGTGCGACTGGAACCATACCTCCGGGTCGAGATAAAAGTCCATGTGTTTTACTCCCAGATAACCGGGTATCCAGGGACTGTCCACGATCAGGGCCATCGGCACCCTGTCCAATTTCTCAAGGCGCGCCGCCCGTTTGAAAGTGTCCCATTGTTCAGGCCGCATAGTTTGATTCAGACATTCGTTGTTGCAACGCCGGGTATTCTTGCGCCCGTCGCGGCGCCGGTTTCAAGACAATTCAACTTCGATGGACCGCCTTGCCGTCCAAGCTTTCCCAGCCGCCGCCAAGAGCTTTGTAGAGCTTGACCAGGTTTAAAGCGACTGTGTGTTCGCTCTGAACAAGGGCGTCCTGGCTTTCGAACAAGGCCCGCTGGGACTCAAGGACACGCAGAAAATCCACCAGGCCATTTCGGTAAAGCTGGCCGGCGATTTCGACCGCCTGCTGGTTGGCATCCACGGCGTCCGCCAATGATTGACGGCGGGTTTGTTCCTTGGCATAGGCCGTAAGCGCGTTCTCCACGTCTTCAAACGACGCCAACACCGTCTGTTCGTAGTGCGCCAGGGCTTGTTCCTCCCGGGCATTTTGCACCTTGATATTGGCCCTGATCCGCCCGGCGTCAAAAATCTTCCATTGCACGGTCGGGCCGGCCGACCAGAAGCGGCTGCCGGAGGAAAACCAATCGCTGGTGCTGACACTCTGCAACCCCATGTTTCCCGTCAACGAGAACTTCGGATACAGATCCGCCATGGCCACGCCGATGCGGGCGGTCGCGCCGGCCAGTTCGCGTTCGGCCTGCTGAATATCGGGCCGTCGCCGCAACAACTCCGACGGCAATCCCACCGGCACTGCGGGCGGTGCGCCCGGAATGGGAGCTGCCCTGGAAAGCTCCTCCAGCAACGCGCCCGGCGATTGGCCAAGGAGCACGCCGAGGCGATGGGCCGCCTCCTTGAAACTGGTTTCCAGCGCGGGCACTTGCGCTTTAGTCGTGGCCAGCAGCGCGCTTGCTTGCTGCACGTCCAATTCGCTGGTCAGACCTCCTTTGAACTGGCTGCGCGTCAACTCGACAATGGCTTGCTGCGCATCGATGTTCCGGCTTGCGATGGCGAGTCGTTGTTGGGAACCGCGCGCTTCGACGTAGTACCGCGCCACTTCGCCCAACAGTGAAACAACCGCCGCCCGCCGGCCATATTCCGCGGCGGCAACGTCCGTTTTGGCGGCCTCCACCGCCCGCCGCGTCCCTCCGAACACGTCAATTTCCCAGGCCGCGTCGAACCCCGCTTGATAGACATTATTCTCAAAGGGAACGTTCCCAGGCAACGGGATCGCGCCAAGAATGGGCTGATGCTTGCTTTCCAACAGTCGCTGATAGGAACCGGAGGTTTCCAGCGACGGCCCCAAATCATCATAAATAACTTTATATTGCGCCCGCGCTTCACGAACCCGCGCCGTGGCGATCCGCAGATCGAGATTGGATTGGACGGCCCGGTCAATCAGCAAATCAAGTTCGGGGTCATGGAAGTTTTTCCACCAGAGAGCGATAGAGGCTGAACCGCCCGTCTCGCCGCCCAATAGAGGTGATGACCACTGCGTGGCCGCCTTGATGACCGGCGGATGGTAGGAAGGGCCAACCGAGCAGCCGGACAGCAGCCCGAGCAGGACAGCCGGAAGGAATTTGCGCGCTCCTCTCATGATCCGCCTGCCTCCGGCTTCTTGTTGGCGGCTTCCATCAAGCCAAGAATGGTATTGACGGCCTCATCCTCTCCGACGGACGTATTGAGCATGGCGTGATAGAGATGGCGACTGGGCCACGGAGCGTTGAAGTAGTGCTTGATGAAATCAGCCCGTTCCTGATCAACGGTGTCAACGAGCTGGATGGCTTCCGCATCGTCTTTTGTCTCCAGGCGCACGCGGTGGAACTTTGCCTCGCGAGGCGCGTAAAGAAAAACGCAAAACGTATCGTCGCGATTCCGGAGAAAATAAGGCGCGGCCCGCCCCACAATCACGCAATGACCTTTCTCGGCCGCTTGTTCCACGACTTGTTGGGTGAGGCAAATAAGCCGGTCTGCATCCAATACATCCGCGTCATTGAACTGCGCGCTGCGTTCATGGCTGCCGCGCCAAAAGACCTTGGCCAGCCGATACATCCAGGGATCGACTCGTTCTTCGCGGCGTTGGCATTCCTCCGGGCTGACTTTGGCCAGCCGGGCGATCTCCGCCGTCAGTTCCTGGTCGAGGAGTTTCCAACCGAGCCGGCGGGCCGCCCTCTCAGCGATGACACTTCCGCCCGCGCCAAACTCACGTTCAAGGACGAGTATTCGTTTCATGGTTCAATGCAAGGCCGCCGAGCGGGTGGATTTGACGTTATGGAACAAGCTCACTCCCAACAGGCACAGAGCACAGGCCCACATCACCAGATAGAATACATCCACATAAGCCCAGTAGCCAGCCTGCTGCAGCAATGTGTTGTAAATGACAGCCTGCGCCCTTTGCAGCGCATCCACGGGGCTGAAATGCGAGGCAAAACCTTTTCGCAGCGCGCGCAACCGCTCCTGATATGCGGCATCAAATGACGTCAAGTGCGCCGCCAGAAACACTTGATGCGCCTGTGCGTACCGCGCCAGCATGGTCGAGAGCCAGGAGATGCCGACGCTGCCGCCAACATTGCGCATCAGGTTCTGGATGCCGGTGGCGTTGCCGATTTGATCGTTGCGCAACGTGCTGACGCTAAGCGTCGTCAGCGGGACAAAAATGAACCCCATGCCAAACCCCATCAGGAGATTGGCTGTGATGATATTGCTCATGGCCATCTGCAGATTGAGGCGGCTCAACAGAAAGCAGGACACTCCCAGGATGGTAAATCCAAAACCCAGCAGCAACCGCAAATTGGCCTTTTGCACCAGCACGCCGACAAAAGCGAGAGCCAGCAAGACCCCCAAACCGCGCGGACTGACCGTCAGCCCGGCGTCCAGAGCCGTATATCCCATAAGCGTTTGAAGGAATAAAGGCAGCATCGTTACCAGCGCGTAAAGCGCCGCGCCGAATATTAGAAACACACCGCAGCCCGCCGCAAAATTACGGTTCTTGAGGGCGCGCAAATTGACAATGGGAAATGGCGCGCGCAATTCCCGGATGACGAAGCAGACAAAAGAAACCACGGAAACCCCCGCAAACCAACGCAGCCACACCGCCCCGAACCAGTCCGCCTCCTGCCCCTTGTCGAGAGTGATCTGAAGTGTGGCCAGCCACAAGGTCAGGAAAGCAAATCCGATGGCGTCGAAGCGGCCCCGTTTTGTCCCCTGTATATAGGGAGGGTCTTCCACAAAGAGGAAAATCAGGAACACGGCCAAAGCGCCCACGGGGAGGTTGATGTAGAAAGCCCACCGCCAGGAATAACTGTCGGTCAGCCAGCCGCCCAGCGTGGGGCCGATAATGGGGGCGCATACCACTCCGACACCGTACACCGCCATGGCTATGCCCCGGCGCGCCGGCGGAAAACTCTCCAGCAAAATCGCCTGCCCCAAGGGTTGCAACGCGCCGCCTCCCGCGCCTTGCAACACCCGGGCGATGATGAGCATGCCCAGGCTCGTGGCCGCCCCGCACAAAAAGGAGGACACGGTAAAGATGATGATGCAGCCGAGCAGGAATCGTTTCCGGCCAAAGTAACTGCCGAACCAGGCGCTGGTGGGAAGGATGATGGCGTTGGATACCAGGTAGCTGGTCAGTACCCAGGTTGCTTCATCGGTGGTGGCCCCGAGATTGCCGGCGATATGCGGAAGAGCCACGGATGCGATGGATGTGTCCAGCACCTCCATGAACGTTGCCAGCATCACGGCAAAGGCTATCAGCCAGGGATTAACCCGCGGCCGCCAGTGTGAGTGGTCGTCCGGCATGGCTTGCTGCGAGGCGGAGGCGGCACTCATGCGGAACTAATCATTTTGCAGCATTGGGCCAGCGTGCATCATTTGACCCTGACCTCCGGCTCGACCGACATGCCCGGGGCGATGTCAAGGCGGGGATCCAGCGCTTCGTCGAAAACAATTTTGACAGGAACGCGTTGCACGACCTTGACGTAGTTGCCCACCGCGTTTTCAGGAGGCAGGAGGCTGAAACGGGCGCCGGTGCCAGCCTGCAAACTGTCCACAGTGCCTTTAAAATCGCGCTTGGGAAAGGCGTCGATCCGGATGCGAACCGGCTGGCCGGGGCGCATATCGGTCAATTGGGTTTCCTTGAAATTGGCGACCACCCATAGGTTGGTTGGCACCAGGGCCAGCAACGATTCCCCAGTTTGCACGTAAGCTCCCTTCTCAACGGACCGCCGGGTGACACGCCCATCCACAGGCGCGGCGATTTTGGTGTAGGAAACATCCAGTTGGGCCTGCTCCATTTTCGCTTCGGCTTGCCGCAGTCCGGCAGCGGCGGTATCGATGCTCGCCCGGCTCAACCCGACCTGCGCCTGAGCCGCCTTGGCCTTTTGGCGGGCCACTTCCAGGCTGGCGGTGGTCGATTTGGCTTGGGTCTGCTCCAGATCGAGTTGGGTCTTCGACACGGCGCGGCTTTCCACCGACTGATAGCGCTCCAAATCCGCCCCGGCCCGGCGCGCTTCCGCTTCGGCGGCCGTAACGGCGGCCAATTCCTGCGCGGCTTTAGCTTCATCCACTGCCACTTGCGCCTTGGCTTGTTCCAATTGGCCGCGGGCCGCGGCGAGGTCGGCGATTGTTTGCGCCAGTTTCGTTTCGTAATCGCGAGGATCAATTTCCAGAAGCGGATCGCCTTCCTTGAGCACCTGATTATCCTGAATCAGCAAGCGGATAACAGGTCCTGATACCCGGGGGCTTATAATGGTGACATGTCCTTCAATAAAGGCGTCGTCAGTGGACTGATACGGGGCGACAAAGTGAATGTAGAAAACGATTGCTCCCGCGATGAAAACCAGAAGCACCACGCCAAGAATAAGGGCCAGTCTGCGCCGGGATTTCGGCGCAGCGGGCGGGGGCGGAATCGGCTCGGGCAATTTTCCCTCCATCGTTACCTTCTCATTCATGATTGATTCTATGGCACAGCCTGTCCAATAGAAAACGAATTTTCCCCCTTGACATATAGTTAGCAGGCACTAACCTAACGGGCAATGAAGAGGGGGCGCATGTCAGCCAAAGACCGGAAGCAGGCCATTGTCATGGCCGCGCTGCCGCTTTTTGCCCGCCAGGGTTACGCTGAAACCACGACCAGGGAGCTTGCCAGGGCGGCCGGTGTTTCCGAGCCTTTGCTATATAAACATTTCCCCAGCAAGGAGGCGCTTTATCTCGAAATTCACAACTTCTGCTGCCACGGAAACGACGCAGTTTCCCGCAAACTGACGGAACTGCTGTCGGAAGTCGAGGCGTCCACTTCGACATTGGTTTATTTGGTTTATTATTTAGTGCGACTCCAAGTTTTGGGAAAGCCGGCTGGCGCGATATCTTTGGACACATGGCAACGCCTGATGCTGAAAAGCCTCCTCGAAGACGGAGCTTTTGCGCGGCTCATGTACCGGGATCGGTTTGAGGACTTTTGCGTCCGGATTGAGGCTTGTCTTGAAGCCGCCATAGCCTCGGGCGAAGCGGTCAAAAGCCCTCTCGCACCGGGTAACCGCGCAAGCTTCGGCCATTATCTGGCCGCGTGGCTGGCCTCGGTTCATCTGCCCTCCAAGCCGGTCATCAATTGCCAGACGACAAGCGAGGAACTCGTTTACCAGGCCGTCTGGTTCATCCTTCGGGGGATGGGGGTGACGGACAAGGCCATCAGCACTTATTACAACCCAAAAGCCCTGGCTTTATTTTCCGATGCTGATGACAAATCAAGCAATCCAAAAGTGAGCGGGCGTTCACTAAAATCGAAATAAGCGCGCGATGCCGTTTCTGCAAATTATGATGCAACATGATACTCAACCCTCTGCCAATCCCTTTTATAAATGGAAAACGGCTTGCACAGCGTTGTCATGCGCCCTGGCCCTGACGGCATGCAGCCGCCAAAATCAAGCGCCGCCATCCTTGTTTGCGCCTGAAGTCGCGACGCTGACGATCGCCCGGCAGCAGGTTCTGCTGACCACCGAGTTGCCGGGGCGCACGTCGCCATATCGCATCGCGGAAATCCGGCCTCAGATCAATGGCCTCATACAGAAACGCCTGTTTACGGAGGGTTCTGATGTCCAGGCCGGGCAGGAGTTGTACCAGATTGATCCTGCCCCCTTCCAAGCATCGCTTGACAATGCCAGGGCCGCCCTTGGCCGGGCTGAAGCCACTCTGCCCGCCCTTCAGTTGAGGGCGGGTCGCTACAAGGAGGCGCTGGCCGACAAAGCGGTCAGCCAGCAGGATCTGGACGATGCCACTTCCGCCCTCAAACAGGCCGTGGCCGATGTTGCGTATTACCAGGCGATGGTGGAGACAGCCCGCATCAGCCTTGGATACACGCGTGTGGTCTCGCCAATCTCCGGTCGGATTGGAAGGTCTTCTGTGACGGACGGCGCCATCGTGACGGCTTATCAACCCACGGCCCTGGCCACCATTCAACAATTGGATCCCATTTATGTGGATGTGCCCCAATCCACCACGGAATTACTCCGACTGCAGCGCCGCTTGGAAGAAAAGGGGATGAACCATGGCGGAACAAACGCAAACGAGGTGGATCTCATTCTTGAAGACGGCACAAAGTACTCGTCGGCGGGAACCCTTCAATTCCGCGACGTTTCGGTGGATCCAACAACCGCTTCCGTGATTCTGCGGATGGTTTTCCCCAATCCGGATGGGGTTCTCCTGCCGGGCATGTTCGTTCGCGTCGTGGTGAAGGAAGGGGTCAATGATCAAGGCATATTGATTCCGCAGCAAGCCGTGTCCCGCGATCCAAAGGGCAATCCATTGGCTATGATTGTGAATGCTTCCGGCAAAGTTGAGCAACGGATGCTCGGCCTTGACCGCGCGATTGGCGACCAATGGCTTGTCTCTTCCGGGCTTTTGCCCGGCGACCGGGTCATCGCCGAGGGCATGCAGAAAGTCCAGCCTGGCGTATCGGTGAAGGAAGTTCCCTTTGAAGACGGCCGGATGGGGAAGACAAACCCGGGGAACGCCGCCCAACCCGCCCCGGCATCGAACTAACGGAGACGCGCCATGTTATCGAGATTCTTCCTGAAGCGTCCCGTCTTCGCCTGGGTCATTGCCATCATCCTCATGGTGGCGGGGGGTCTGGCGATTTTCAGTCTGCCCATATCGCAGTATCCGCCCATCGCTCCCCCTTCCATCGCGATCACCGCGTATTATCCGGGGGCGTCGGCGGAAACCGTCGAGAACAGCGTGACGCAAATCATTGAGCAGAAGATGACCGGCTTCGATTCGATGCTGTACTTGTCCGCCACCAGCGATTCGTCCGGCAACGCCCGTGTTGAGTTGACGTTCGCTCCCGGGACCGACCCGGACCTTGCTTGGGCGCAAGTTCAGAACAAACTCCAACTCGCCACCGCGAGCTTGCCGGAGGTCGTTCAGCGTCAGGGCGTGATGGTGAGCAAGTCCACACGAAACTACCTGTTGGTCGTTGGGCTGATCTCGGAAGACGGGAGCATGGATGGGAATGATTTGCGAGACTATACCCAGTCCACTTTGGAGAAGGTCGTTTCGCGGGTGCCGGGAGTAGGGGAAGTGGACGAATTCGGCAGCCAGTATTCGATGCGCATTTGGCTGAATCCGGACAAGCTGACAGAATACAACATGACGATTCAGGATGTGGTTGCCGCGCTGCAAGCTTATAACGTGGAAGTCTCCGCGGGTCAGTTCGGTGGAGCGCCTGCGGAAAAGGGCCAGCGCCTGAATGCTTCCATCATCGTGCAAAGCCTGCTCAAGACCCCCGAGGAGTTTGCCTCCATCCCGATCCGCACCAATCCCGACGGTTCCAGAGTGCGCATCAAGGATATTGGTCGGACGGAACTCGGTACTGAATCCTACGACGTCGAAGTTTTTTATAACGGGAAGCCCTCCGCCGCCATGGCCATCCGGCAGTCCGCCGGCGCCAATGCCCTGGACACGGCCAATGCCATCCGGGCCACATTGGATGATATGAGCCACTTCTTTCCGCCCGGCATGAAAGTCGTTTATCCGTACGACACCACGCCGTTCGTCAGGGTGGCCATCGGCGAGGTCGTCAAAACTCTTTTCGAGGCGATCCTGCTCGTTTTCCTGGTGATGTACCTGTTCATGGGAACGATGCGGGCTACCTTGATCCCGACCATCGCCGTGCCTGTGGTGCTACTGGGAACATTCGCAATCTTGGGGCTTTTTGGCTTCTCCATCAACATGCTCACCATGTTCGCCATGGTGCTGGCCATCGGACTTCTGGTGGACGACGCCATCGTGGTGGTGGAGAACGTCGAACGGATCATGAGCGAGGAGGGTCTTTCACCCCTCGAGGCGACGCGAAAGTCCATGGAGCAAATCACCAGCGCCTTGATCGGCATCGGCTTGGTGCTCTCAGCCGTGTTCGGCCCCATGGCGTTTTTTAAAGGCTCCACCGGCGTGATTTACCGTCAGTTTTCCATCACCATCATCGCCTCGATGCTGCTTTCGGTGGTGGTGGCGCTGGTCTTGACGCCGGTGTTGTGCGCCTCCTTTCTGAAGCCGGTCGCCAAGGGGCACGAAGCGGCCGAGGGCGGGGTCTGGTTTCTGCGGCCGTTCTTCCAATGGTTCGACCATCTCTTTTTCCGTGCCAGGGACCGGTATCTGCAGATGGTGGGGCGGTCTCTCTCCAACAAAATCCGGTTCATGATCGTGTTCCTTCTCATCGTGGTGGCGTTGGGATTCCTCTTCAGACGGATGCCCACGGCCTATCTCCCGGACGAAGACCAAGGACTTCTGTTGGTGCAGGCCGTGCTCCCGGCGAACTCAACTTTGGAACAGACCAAAAAGGTGATGGATGGAGTCAATGATTTTTTTGTGAACCAGGAGAAGAAAGCGGTCGAATCCTGCATGACGATTTCCGGCATGAACCTCTCCGGCCAGGGACAGAACGCGGGGCTGGCCTTCGTGAAACTCAAGGATTGGAAGTATCGCGAACGCCCGGACTTGAAAGTTGGTCCGGTCGCGGCAAGAGCCATGGCGGAGTTTTCCAAGATCCGTAACGCCATGGTATTCGCCTTTGCGCCGCCGGCGGTCGTAGAGCTGGGCCTGGCCAAGGGATTTGATTTTCAGTTGCTGGATCGCGGCGGTCTGAGCCACGCCGGCCTGATGTCTGCCCGCAATCAACTCCTTGGCATGGCGGCGCAGGCCCCGGTTTTGACCAAAGTCCGGCCAAATGGTTTTGAAGATGTCCCCCAGTATCGGGTGGACGTGGATTGGGAAAAGGCCGGCGCGATGGGCGCGCCCATCAACGCCATTCACGACACGATCTCGACCGCCTTCGGCAGCGCGTATGTCAATGACTTCATCCAAGGCGGCCGCGTCAAGAGGGTTTTCGCCCAGGCTGACGCTCCCTATCGCAGGTTGCCCAAAGATTTGGAGAAACTCTATGTGCGCAACAACATGGGCAGGATGGTTCCATTCTCCTCCTTTGCGTCCGGGCACTGGTCCTCAGGCTCTCCAAGACTGGAGCGTTTCAACGGTTTTCCATCCATCAACATTTTGGGTGAGGCTGCGCCGGGGAGGAGTTCCGGCGAAGCCATGCAAGCCATGGAAGGATTTGTCAAGAAATTGCCGCACGGAACTGGCTTTGACTGGAACGGGCTTTCCTACCAGGAGCGGGAGGCAGGTTCACAAACGGCTCCCATTTACGCCTTTTCCGTCCTCGTGGTCTTCCTGTGCCTGGCCGCCCTCTACGAAAGCTGGCCCATTCCCATTTCAATCCTGCTGGCGCTGCCCCTGGGTGTCATCGGCGGCGTGATTGGAACGTCGCTCCGGGGATTGCCCAACGACATTTATTTCCAGATCGGCCTGTTGACCACCCTTGGTCTGACGACCAAGAACGCCATCCTCATCGTGCAGTTTGCCAAGGCACGAGTGGATGAAGGCATGGGGTTGATGGAGGCAACTCTGGAAGCGGCCAAATTGCGGCTCCGTCCCATCATTATGACCTCGCTGGCGTTCGGGTTTGGTGTGCTGCCATTGACGCTGGCGAACGGGGCCGGTTCGGGCGCTCAAAAGGCCATCGGCACCGCGGTGTTGGGGGGGGTGGTCACTTCCACTTTTCTGGTCACCCTGTTCGCGCCGCTGTTTTATGTATTGATCCAGAAGACCTTTGGGAAACGAGTCCCGCAACGCGCAACCAAAGGGATTGAATCAAATCCACCCGGGAATCAATAAGATGAACAGGAACATAATTCTGCTACTGGTTGGATCTGCCGCCCTCCTGGCTGGTTGCACGATGGCTCCGAAATACACCCGGCCAAAAGCGCCGGTTCCCGCCAACTGGCCCACCGGCACAGCTTACCAGGCGATACAAACGGCAACCAATGCCCCGGATGCTCAACATCTGTTGTGGCGGGAGTTTTTCACTGATGACAAATTGCAACAAGTCATTGCGGCGGCCTTGACCAACAACCGCGATCTGCGGGTTGCCGCACTGAATGTGGAGTTCGCCCGCGCCCAGTACGGCATTCAAAGAGCCGAACTGTTGCCCTCGATCAGTGCCACCGGTGGCGAGATATATCAACGGATTCCAGCCAATGTCGAGGGCTTCCCGGAAGAGATGACGATTAAGAATTACAGTGCCAATCTCGGCGTCGCCTCCTGGGAAATCGACTTTTTCGGCCGCATTCGCAGCCTCAAGGACCAGGCCTTGGAGGAGTACTTCGCCACAGAACAGGCCCGCCGCGGCGCGCAAATACTTCTCGTGTCTTCGGTGGCTGACGCGTATCTGACGCTGGCGGCGGACCAGGAAAACCTGGTCCTGGCGGAAACCACCCTTGCCGCGCAGGAGAGCACTTACAAAATGGTCGGGCGACGTCATGACTTGGGCCTTGCGGCGGATTTGGATGTCGAGCGCGCGCAAACACAAGTGGAGGGCGCTCGCAGGGACATCGCCAGCTTCAAGCAACTTATCGCGCAGGATCAAAATGCTTTGAACCTCCTGGTCGGCTCGCCGTCGCCGGACAGCCTCCTTCCCACCGGGTTGGGTGACATTGTTCCTCCCAAAGAGATAAGCGCCGGCGTGTCTTCCGAGGTCCTCCTGCGACGGCCGGACGTGCTGCAAGCCGAGGATTTGCTCAAGGCGGCCAATGCCGAAATCGGCGCGGCCCGGGCGGCGTTCTTCCCGCAAATTTCCCTGACGGCCGCCATTGGCACTTCCAGCAGCGACCTTTCCGGACTCTTCAAAGCCGGTTCAGGCGCCTGGACTTATGCGCCGCAGATTGTCATGCCTGTTTTCGATGCCCGCACCTGGTCGGCCCACAAGGCCGCCAAGGTGCAGCGGGAAATCGCCGTGACCCAATACGAGAGGGCGATTCAGAGCGCCTTCAGGGAGGTGGCTGACACCCTCGCTATCCGCGGCACAGTGGACCAGCAAGTCGAGGCGCAACAATCCCTGGTTCATGCCGTGGCGGAAACTTATCGCTTGTCCAATTCCCGTTACAACATGGGGATCGACAGCTACCTGAGCGTTCTTGATGCGCAACGTTCCCTCTACGCGGCACAGCAGGGACTGGTCTCCCTCCACCTGGCAAAACTGGCCAACCAGGTCAATCTTTACTCCGTATTGGGCGGGGGCTGGGAAAACCAGGCCCATCCCCAATAGGTCTCGATCACTGACTGGGTTTATTTACCCGGACTCTCTGGATTTGGTGGGGGAGGCTGGTTCAATTTGCTGTGGTGCCTTCCATAAAAGGCATAAACAAAAATACCGATGACAAACCAAACGATGAGCCGCAACCAGGTCGTCCGCGGCAGAGCCGCCATCAGAACCAGTGCCGAGACCGCCCCGGCAGGCGCAACAAACCATACCCACGGCGCGGTGAATTTCCGCTCCAGCCCGGGTTCGCGAACGCGCAGCACCAAAACGCCAACGGAAACAATCACGAACGCAAGCAGCGTTCCGATGGAACAAAGATTGCCGGCTTCGCGCACGGTGAAAACTGCCGCAAAAAACGCCACCACAAAACCAGTCATAATCGATCCCAGCCACGGCGTATGGAAGCGAGGATGGACCTGGCTGATAATGGGCGGGAGCAAGCCGTCCCTGGCCATGCTGTAAAACACCCTCGATTGGCCGAGCAACATGACCATAACCACCGACGACAGACCCGCAATGGCGCCGAGCTTGATCAAACCGGCCATCCAACCCATTCCAGCGCGGTCCGCCGCCAGCGCGATCGGGTCGGGCACATCCAATAGCTGGTAAGGCACCACACCCGTGGCAATGGCCGAAACCAGGATGTAGAGCACAGTGCAAATCAGCAGCGATCCAATGATGCCAATCGGCACGTCGCGTTGCGGGTTCTTCGCCTCCTGAGCCGCGGTGCTCACGGCGTCGAATCCGATATAGGCAAAAAACACCGTCCCTGCGCCGGTCAGCACACCACTTATTCCGAAATGCCCGGTTTGTCCGCCGGCAGGCGGGATGTACTGCGGAATAAACGGATGCCAATTGGCCGCACTGATGGCCCGGGATGCACCCCCGATAAACAACAACACGACCGCAACCTTTACGAAAACGATTATGTCGTTAAAGGCCGCCGATTCCTTGATGCCAATGACCAGGAGCGTGGTGACCAGGAAAATGATAATCACTGCGGGAAGATTGAAAATCGCCGTTGCATGCGCCAACGCCATGGCATTAGCGCCGCTCGCTTTGATTTGGTCGGCCAGTGACGGGCTGAGAGCGGTCCATCCAGCCTTGATTTTCATCGCTCCAGCCAGCGCGGCTGGAATGTCAACCAATTCCGTTCCCCGCGCCGCGGAAAGGGCAGGGGGCACCACGATCCCCAAACCCCGCAGAAATGAAACCACGTAACCCGACCACCCCACCGCCACCGTGATCGCGCCGACCGCGTACTCCAAAATCAAGTCCCACCCGATGATCCACGCAATGAGTTCGCCCAAAGTCGCATAACCATAAGTGTAGGCGCTGCCAGCCATCGGCACCAGCGAGGCAAGTTCGCTGTAACACAGCGCGGCAAAGACCGAGGCGATCCCCGCCAGCACAAACGAAAGGACCACCGCCGGACCGGCGTTCTGCGCCGCGACCGTTCCTGTCAAAACAAATATGCCCGTCCCGATGATCGCCCCGATGCCCAGCGCGGTCAGGTTCACCGCGCCCAACGCCCGCTTCAAACTGTGATCCCCCCTGGCCTCCGCCTGCAATGCGGTGACGCTTTTTCGTCTAAACAAGTTCATGGTTGTTCATACGCAATTCAGACTGTGCGTTTTCTCCTTTCCCCGCAAGCGAAAGCTTTGCTGTTGTGGAGCGCGGGGGCGCATTTCACCCAGCCGCTGTGCGCAGCGTCTCGCGCCGCACCGAGTGGCATCGGGCGATGGTGGGTTGATCCGCGGAATTCCCGCCGTCCGCGCAGGGGCACAACACCGCCCTGGAATCACAACATTTTTATCGTGTGCAATTCCTTGTGCTTCGCGCCTTTCACGAAGCCAAATTACGAATGACGCGTCTCAACCGTCAACGCGCATTTCCGCCCACGGGATCAAACAAAAACCGGCTTGATCTCGAGCTTCTGGCCGGGCTTGACCGTGAGGTCAGTTCCCGCTGACCAAATCTTGTCATTGAGCAGCGGCTTGAAGGTGATCGGATCCTTGACAGTGCCCGACCAGCGCCAGGTTTTGCCATCCACGCAGGACAGCGCCACACCGCGTTCCCACGTCAGACCGCCGCCTTGTCCACGGAGAAACACAGCGTTGCCAAAGCCAACGTCCAGTTTTACCTCGATGGTTGTGACCGCCCCGGAACGGGCAGGCGCCTGAGTGGGAGTATTCGGAGCCGCGGCAAAAGACTTTGCAGGCATTGCAGCGGTTGTTTTAGCGTTCGGTATCATGGCGGCCATAGCCGCGCTTTTTTTAATTTTCATAGGCAATAGAATAGAACTGCACGACGGATGGAGTGCTTTCACACCCCAAGAATGACAATGCACCATATCCTGCGCATTCCAAGCAAAAACTTATCCCGAATTTGGCGTCCGTTGATAATCGGCTGTTCAATCAGCTCTTAAGGATCGTCCCCAAGGCGGTTAAAAATGCGTCCACATTTTCTTTCTTGCTGTTTTCTCCCATCAATCCTACGCGCCAGATTTTTCCCTTGAGCGGGCCGAGGCCGGCGCCGATTTCGATGTTGAAATCGGCCAGCAGCCTCCTGCGAACTGCCGACTCATCAACTCCAGCAGGCACGCGCACGGAATTGAGCGGCCACAGTTGATGGCCGGCTTGTGAGGCGAGTTCCAAGCCACGCTTGGCCAGCCCCTCCTTCAGCGCCAAATAATTCCGTTCGTGGCGGCGCCAGCGGTTTTCCAGCCCTTCCTCCAGAACCAGGCGCAACGCCTCGTGTAATGCATAATTCATGGAAATCGGCGCAGTATGATGATAAACGCGGTCTTGTCCCCAATACGACGCCAGCAAATTGACATCCAGATACCAGCTTTGGACCTTGCGCTTGCGGCGCGCGGCGGCGGCCAGGGCGCGCGCATTGAGCGACACCGGCGCCAGGCCCGGAGGACAACTCAGGCACTTCTGCGTGCCGCTGTAAGCGGCATCGACTTCCCATTGGTCGAGTTTGAGCGGGAAGCCACCCAAGGAAGTGACCGTGTCGAGCACAAACAACGCGCCCGCTTCGTGCGCCATCCTTGAAATTTCCTCGACGGGGCTGGCTACGCCGGTGGACGTTTCGGCATGGACCATGGCCACCAGCTTCGGCCGCACTTTCTTCAACGCTTCCGCGATTTGCCCTGGCTCAACGATTTGACCCCAAGGCGCCTCCACTTTTGTCACGCGCGCGCCGCAGCGCTCCGCGACGTCCGCCATGCGCGTCCCAAACACCCCGTTGACGCCGATGACGACTTCATCGTCCGGTTCTATCAGATTGACGAAACAAAACTCCATTCCCGCGCTGCCCGTGCCGCTGATGGGGAAAGTCATTTCGTTCTTCGTGACGAAAATGGCGCGCAGCATGGTTTTGATCTCCTCCATCATTTGGATGAAGACAGGGTCGAGATGCCCGACCAGCGGTTGGGACATGGCTTTGAGCACTGAAGGCGCGGCGTTGCTGGGACCGGGGCCCAGCAGGAGACGCGGTGGCGCGTGAAAAGAATCAATTGTTTGCACGGACACAAGATAGAGGGTGGAATGACGAATGTCGAAATCCTAATGACAAATTCTCATAAGCCGGGATATGCAGTCGTCATTAAGATTTACTCACTCGCCAGTTCTGTGGCATACTGGCGGGGATGTTTCCAACTCAGGATCTAAATGTAAAAGAGATTGTCCGGCTGCTGCCGCCGCGGGCGTTGAAGGATGAATTGCCCATGACCGAGGCCGGCAACGCCACGGTGGTGGGCGGCCGCCAGGCCATCAACGCCATTCTGGCGCAGCAAGACCCACGATTGCTGGTGGTGGTGGGACCCTGCTCGATTCACGACCCCGTCGGCGCGTTGGAATATGCCGGCAAACTCTCCGCCCTTCGGAAGGAGTTTGGCAGCCGCCTGGAAATCATTATGCGCGTTTATTTCGAGAAGCCGCGCACGACCATCGGCTGGAAGGGGTTTGTCAATGATCCGCATCTCGACAATTCCTACGACATTGAGGGCGGTCTCAAAGAAGGCCGCCGCCTGCTGTTGCAAATCACCGCGCTGGGGCTGCCGGCGGCGACCGAATTCCTGGACGCGATCACGCCGCAATACTTTTCCGATCTGATCAGTTGGGCGGCAATCGGCGCCCGCACCACTGAGTCACAAAGTCACCGCGAGATGGCCAGCGGCCTTTCCATGCCCGTCGGCTTTAAGAACGGCACGGACGGCAGTTTGCAGATTGCCATCGATGCCATGGGCGCGGCGATGCGTCCGCACAGCTTCATCGGGATTGATCAGGACGGCGTGACCAGCATTGTTCGCACGACGGGCAACTCCAGCGGGCACGTCGTGCTGCGAGGCGGCCGCTTGCGCGCCAATTATGACGCGGAAAGCATTCGTGAAGCGGAAAATCAACTGGCCGCGAACGGTTTGCCCAAGGTCCTGATGGTGGATTGCAGCCATGCCAATTCGGGCAAACAACCGGCGCGGCAGGAGGACGTGTGGCGCAACGTCATTGAGCAACGCGCCCACGGCACCCGCTCGCTCATCGGACTGATGGTGGAAAGTTATCTGAAAGAAGGCGCGCAACCGTTCCCGAAGGGCAGCGCGGCCAGCTTGATTCCTGGAGTCTCCATCACAGACGCCTGTCTGGGCTGGGAAGCCACCGCGCGCATGTTACGGTGGGGATATAAAGTGGCGTCCTGCCTGGCTTAAGCCGGTTTCATTGCGGCGTAAACGTGATGGACGTCGTCGTGGTCGTCGAGCGCATTGAGAAAATCCGTGACTTGCTTGCGGTGCGCCTCGGAAATTTCCGTAAAATTCTTCGCGATGTATCGCATTTCTGAGGCGATGACCTTCCAGCCCGCCGCTTTCAAGGCCTTGGCAACGGCATCCAGGTCTTTCGTCGCCGTCAAGAATCGCGCGCCTTTTTGCCCGTCAGGCACTTCGCCGGCTTCCAGCGGCTCCACTTCCTGCGCGCCGGCTTCAATGGCGTCGGTTTCGGCGTCGCGCTGTGCGTCGGGATGAATGGCTTCCACCACACCCAAGTGGTTGAAGAAAAACGCCACGCAGCCGGGGGCGCCCATTGAACCGCCTTGAAACAAATGGCGGATTTCCGGCGCGGTTCGATTGCGGTTGTCGGTCAGGCACTCGACGACCACCGGCACTTTGTGGGGGGCGAACCCCTCATAGACGACGGTTTCAATTGCCACTTTTTCGCCGGTCAGACCCGCGCCCTTTTTGATGGCGCGCTCGATGGTCTCCCGATAAACGGAGGCTTTTTTTGCCTTCTCGACGGCGGCCGCCAGGCGGGGGTTGAGGTCGGGGTCAGGTCCGCCCAGCTTGGCGGCGACAGTGATCTCGCGCACCAGTTTGACGACCATCTGGCCTTTTTTCTGCGCGCTGATTTCGCGCCCGGCTTGTTTCCATTGTGCTCCCATGAGTTATTCCAGTATGGACAAAGAAAGACGTTGGTTCAATGCAAATCCCGCGTCAGACGCCCGCAGGGCACGGCTGGCTCACGAAGGGCAAGGTGCATCCTTTTTGTGGGCGCCCCGGACGCGCGGCAGCGCGTCCGACTGGCCTTGGAAGGCTTCATGAGCCAGCCGTGCCGGCAGGGGCGCATCTCAAATTCTTATTGGTTAATTTGCCGGAGCCACCAATTGGAAAAACTGTTGCGATCCTGTAATGGCGTTGGTGAATGGGCTGGCCGCGCCGGGCACATTGGTAAAAACGCCGGTCACGGCAGGCGCGGCTTGAAGGGCAAAGATCGATGCGGGATCATTCCAGCTCAAGACAACATTATTGCCCGCCAGTTGGATGTTCAAAACAATGGGCGCGAGGGATACCACCAAGTCCACGCTGTTGGTTGCGTTGCTGTAATCAAGCGTGTCGGACGGGGTGAAAAGGACGCCCAGCATATTGGTGCCCGGACTCAACGCCGCTCCTGCGGACGGATTGTAGGCAAAGTTGCCCGGCACGTTGGCCGTGGCGTCGAGCTGATTGGAACTCAGGACGGTGCCGTAAGTGATGGCGGACGGCGCGGTCCAGTTTAACAATGGTGTGGCCATGGTGATGGTGAGCGTGCCGTTGTTCAAGGCAACTGAGTAGTTGGTCAGGCGGTTGTTCGGGTCCGACAGTGCGGGCAAGATGGTGTTTGTTCCCACCGGGCTGTTGCTCGTGGCCCCGCTGCTGAACGTGGCTGTAATGTTGTCTCCGTTTTGCAATCCCGAGATCGAGCCTGTGAAAACCGGGTTGTTCTGGCCATACGGCCGGCTGGCGTTGGAGGCTGTCACGGTCAATGGGGCGGGCGACACCACCAGGCTCACGCTGTCACTTGCGTTATTGTAGTCAACCGTGTTGGTCGGGGTGAAAGTGACGGATAGCGCACTGGTGCCGGCGTTAAGCACTGTCCCGTTGGCGGGATTGTAGGCAAAATTGCCCGGCACGTTCGCTGTGGCATCCAACTGGCTGGAACTCAAAGCTGCGCCGTAGGTCACGGCTGCGGGATTGGACCAGGTAATCATCGGAGTCGCTTGGTTGTTGGTTTGAGACAAGGCCGGTGAGTTGGTGCTGGCGGAGTAATTGGAGTCTCCGCTGTACACAGCCGTGATGGAGGAAACGCCAATGGAGAGTTGGTTGGAGGCGGTGGTGTAACTGGCCTGACCGCCCGCGCTCAATGCCACCGAGCCAATTTCAGCCGCTCCGCTATAGAAAGCAATTGTTTCACCGCTGATCCCCCCGACCGCCACACCATTGGTCTTGACTGTTGCGGTGAAGGTGACCGGGTTGCCGTAGGTCGAAGGATTGGCGCCGGATGTCAAAACGACAGTGGTGCCCAGCAACGGGGCGAAGTTAAACACCGTCAGCGAAAGCGGGGCAAAGGAGTTGGTGAACAACGTCGAGACCGGGGAATAATTGGTCACGGCAATCTGCTGGAGGGAAAGGCTCAGGCCGTGTTGCGTGGCGTAGTCCTGCGGAACGCCGTAGGAATAAACTGTGGCCGATGAAGACGGCATAAAGTTGGCCAGGCTGATTTGGGCGTTGAAAGCGGCGTTGGTATCCTTATTGATGATAAGGAGTTTAAGAGCGCCGTTGGTGCCCAGGGCGGCGTAGGCTGAAAGCAGAAGATAATCGCTGCTGGTATTCAGCACAGTATCACCCGGACGCACAAAATACTGCATCATGCTCATGGCGTAATAATCCGGATAGTAGGAATTCTGGGTGTTGATCAGGCCCTCGTTGCCTTTGGTGCGCCAACCGTAGAGTGTGGGATCGAAACTGCCGCTGCTGTCAGTCCCGTTGCGCAGATCCCAAAAAGTATAAGCGTTGAACTCAGTCTTCATGAGTTGGCCAAGGGTGTCGGCAAGATACAGGGCATTGACCAGGCTGGTGCTCTGGCGTCCTTCCGAGCCGGCGTCCGCGTTGTTCTCGGTGCAGACCAGTTCGGTGTTGGTGCCGGCGGCGCCCAAATAATTGCTGATCATGTAGCGAAGATTGGCGGCATCCCCGGCGACCTGGGAGGAGACCTGAAGCGCCAGCGCATCGCAGTCCGAGGCCGGGGCGGGGGATTCGGTTGCGGTGTCTTGCGGGTAAAAATGATAAACGAGAAAATCCGGCGTGACGCCCAAACTCTTCATCGTGGCGAGCATGACTGGCGTCCAGCCATGATGGACCTGATGGGTGGTGGCATTGGTGGCAGGATGGTTGGAGTAAGTATCGAAGCTGTCTTCGCCGGGCGAGCTGACCGCGCCGACTTTGATGGAAGGGTCGGCGTTTGTCATGAGGGCCTTAAAGCCCGCAAAACGGACGGCATAGGTATATGGGTCATTGGAGGCGCTATTCGTGTCCTCTTCCCAGGTGCCATAGACCTCGTTGCCGACTTCCCAGTATTTAAACTTGCAATGATTGGTCACATTGGCGGCGAGCACCCAGGCAGCGGCCAAATTGCTGGTGCCGGTGCCATAATTGACCGTAATAAACGCCTGCGCGCCGAGGTTGGTGGCGACATGCATGAAATTCGCGAAAACACTGGATTCGTAACCGGTGGCGATGATCTGATTGTTCGACCATGTGGTAATGGCGCCGGTCTCCCAGTTATAAACGTCCGATTCGGAACCACCCGGAAAACGCAAGGAAAGGACTCCGGCCTGGCTGAGAGCGTTGGAGGTATAGGAGGTGTCCAGATAGCTGTCCCAGGTCGCAGTGTTGACACCGAACCAGCGGGCGTCGGCAGTGCGGAGGGTTTGTGATGCATTGACCGACAAATGTGTCAGGGCCGGCGCAGGCTGGGCGCTGAAGTAAACGTTGTCCACATAAAAGGTGTTGGTCGAACCGTTGGGCTTCAATTGGAGGTTAATCCGGTTTAGATTCGACACCCCCGCCGGCAGGAGGGAGGAAAGGGGAATGCTGTATTCCTGCCAGGAATTGGCCGGGAGGGCCGATAAGGCATAATCCGGGCCTGAGGCGGAACTGGTCCCGTATTGGGCATAGACTTGCAGCAACTGGCCACCGGACGTTCCGCCGTTCGCATAGAAAACGAAAGCCTGGTATGGGCTGGTGTTAAAACCGCCCACGTAGGAATTGGCGATGGATTGTTCAAACGAAAGCGCTTCGTAGTTATTGTCGCTCGCCGAAGCGCTGATCGAGTACGTTCCACTGTAAACCGGGTTCGTGTTGGCGAGATTATTCGGTATCCAACTCCAGTCCTGCCAGCCGTTCACAAGATTGTCCGTGTAAACAGGCAGAGGGGCCTGGGCTGGGAGCAATTGCGAGAAAGCCAGAAGCGAGGCGACGAAAAGCCCCGGCAGAAGTAATTGAGTTTTCATGTATTTGATTTATAGAACAGATCGGTTTAAGTCAAAAAGCCCCGTCCATTATGGGCGCCAAACGGCGCGCCAATATCCGTTGCCCGCTCCAGGCGGAATGGCGTTGGTGATATTCAATGAAGCGCCGGTCAGCAGGTTGGTCGAGATGCAAGTCCAGTCCGCCAAATTGGTGGACATTTGGAGGATGTAAGGGGTCATCGACTGCCCATGCAGTTGGATGGCGAACTGACCGGATGGCGCCGGCAGCGCGCTCAATGATGGCGCGGCCGGGGCAAAGGTGAACAGCGTCAGCGAAAGCGGGGGAAAGGAATTCGTGAATAACGTTGAGGCCGAAGGATAAGTGGACACGGCGATGTCCTGGAGAGCGAAGTTGAGGTCATTTTCCGTGGCGTCATCTTGTGGAATGCCATATGAATGGACTGTAGCCGAGGAAGACGGCACAAAGTTGGCAAGCCTGACCTGTGCGTTAAAGTTGGTTGTCGTGTCCTTGTTGATGACGAGCAGGCAAAGTGAACCGTCGGCGCGGCGGGACGCGTAAGCCGAGAGCAGTAAATAATCGCTGGCGGCATTGAGTACGGTATCGCCCGGGCGCACAAAATATTGCATAAGTCGCATGGCGAAATAATCAGGGTAACTGCTTTCGAGTCCGTCGTCCAATCCCTCGATCAGCCCCTCGTCGCCGACGTCGCGCCAGCCATAGAGAGTGGGGTCGAAGCAGGCATCGTAGCCGGGATAAGAGCGGAGCTGCCAAAAAGTATAAGCGTTGAACTCGGTTTTCATGATTTGGCCCATGGTGTCAGCCAAATACAGGGCGTTGACCAGGCTGGTGGACTGGCGTCCTTCCAGGCCGGCGTCGGCGTTGTTCTCCGTGCAGACCATTTCGATGTTCGAGCCGCCGGCGCCAAAATAATCGTTGATCATCATGCGAAGATTGGCCGCGTCCCCGGCGACTTGGGAGGAAGCTTGGAGCACCAGTTCGTCGCTGTCATCGTCCGGGACTGGAGTGACACCCGGCTGCGTGTCCTCGGGGTAGAAATGATAAACCAGGAAATCAGGCCTGACGCCAAGACTTTTGAGGGTGGCGAGCATGACTGGGGTCCAACCGTAATGGACGATATGGGTGGCGGAGTTGGTGGCCGGATGGTTGGTATAATTTGCCAAATTATCCTCGCCGGGCATGCTCACGGCGCCGACTTCGATGGAGGGATCAGCGGCCTTCATCAGGGCCTGGTAACCGGCGAAGCGGACGGCATAAGTATAAGGGTCATTGGGCGGGTTATTCGTATCCTGTTCCCAGGAGCCATAAACTTCGTTGCCCACCTCCCAGCATTTAAAGTTGCAATGATTGGTCACGTTGGCATTGAGCACCCAGGCGGCGGCCTCGTTGCTGGTGCCGGAGCCGTAGTTGACAGTGATGAAAGCCTGCTCTCCAAGATTGGTGGCGATATGCATGAAATTCGCGAACGTGCTGGGGTAAATGTTGGTGGAAACGGGCAATCCATTGGACCAGACGATCTCGAGGCCGGTGGACCAATGATACAAGTCTGAAAGCGAGCCGCCGGGGAAGCGCAGGGAAAGGATGCCGGCCTGGGTGAGGGCGTTGGAGGTGGCGGCGGTGTCCAGCCAGGAGTCCCAGACTCCGGTATTGACACCAAACCAGCGCGGATCGGCGGTGCGAATCGTTTGCGAAGCATCGACCGACAAATGCTGAAGGGCAGGGGCCGGTTGGGCCGTGAAGGAAATGTCGTCCACGTAGAAGGTGTTGGTCGTGCCATTGGACGTCAATTGAATGATGATCCCATCCAGATTCGATGCTCCGGCGGACAAAAGGGAGGGAATGCCGAGGGTGTATTGCCGCCATGAGTTGGTGGGCAGGGCCGGCAAAGTAACACCCGGGCCCCACGTGTAATTGGATCCGGATGCAGCAAAGACTTGCAGGACCTGGCCGCCAGTGGACCCGCCGTCCGCCCAGAAAACGAAATTGCTGTAGAGACTGGCGCTAAAGCCGCCCTGGTAAGAATTGACCAGGAGCTGCCCGAACTGAAGGCCTTCGGGGTAGGTCGAATTCGCCGTGACGCTAATCGAGTATGTTCCACTGTGGACCGGGGACGTGTTGAGGAGGTTATGTGGTATCCAACTCCAGTCCCCAAAGTCGTTCACCATGTTGTCGGTATAAACGGGCAGGCTGGCCTGGGCCAGCACCGAGGGTGACAGAGTCAAAAGTGACGCGGCTAGAATTGCCGGAAGCACGGGCTGAATTTTCATACAAGGCTGTGAAGTTGCCACGTTTCTTTCGCCATTACGGTTCCCAAACCGCGCGCCAATATTCATCGCCGGTTCCAAGCTGAATGGCATTGGTGATATTCAAAGTAGTGCCGGTCAGCAAATTGGTGGAGATGGAGGTCCAGGTGATGAGATTGGTGGAGGTCTGGATGATGTAGGGTGTCATTGATTGTCCATTCAGTTTTAAGGCGAAGTGACCAGACGGGGCCGGCAGCACGCTCAACGATGGCGCGGCGGGGGCGAAATTAAACACCGTCAGCGACAGCGGCGCGAAAGAATAGGTGAACAGCGTCGAGGCCGAAGAATATCTGGACACGGCAATGTCCTGGAGATTGGCGCTCAGATTGTTTTCCACGGCGTCGTCCTGGGGGATGCCGTACGAATAGACAGTGGCCGATGCAGACGGCACAAAGTTAGTCAGACTGATTTGGGCATCGTAGGTGGCATTGGTGTTCTTGTTTATGACAAGCAGGCGGAGCGAACCGTCGGCGCCGCGGGCGGCGTAGGCCGAAAGCAGCAGGTAATCGCTGTTGGCGTTGAGCACCATATCGCCCGGACGCACAAAGTATTGCATCAGTTTCATGGCGTAATAGTCCGGATAGTAAGAATCGAGGTCGTCGATCAGGCCTTCGTCGCCTTCGGTGCGCCAGCCGTAGAGAGTGGGGTCGAAACTGCCAGTGGTGCCTGCGCCGTTGCGGAGGTCCCAATAAGTGTAGGCGTTAAACTCGGTTTTCATGAGTTGGCCAAGGGTGTCGGCCACATACAAGGCGTTGACCAGACTGGTAATCTGACGCCCTTCGGCGCCAGCGTCGCTGTTGTTTTCCGTGCAGGCCAGCTCGATGTTTGACGCGCCCGCGCCAAAATAATTGTTGATCATGTAGCGATAATTGGCGGCGTCCCCGGCGACTTGGGAGGAAACCTGCAGCACCAGCGCGTCGCAATCGGAAGCCGGGGCCGGGGTTTCGACCGGGGTATACTCTGGATAAAAATGATAAATGAGGAAATCCGGCGTGACGCCAAGGCTTTTCATCGTGGCCAGCATGACCGGGGTCCAGCCGTAATGGACCTCGCCGGTAGTGGAGTTGGTGGCGGCATGGTTGTAATCATTAACGAAATTGTCCTCGCCCGGCGAGCTGACCGCGCCAACTTTGATGGAAGGATCGGCGGCCTTCATGAGAGCCTGGTAGCCGGCAAAACGGACGGCGTATGTGTAGGGGTCGTTGGGCGGGTTATTCGTGTCTGCCTCCCAGGTTCCATAGACTTCATTGCCCACTTCCCAATATTTAAAGCCACAATGATTGGTTACATTGGCATTTAGCACCCAGGCGGCGGCCAAATTGCTCGTGCCCGAGCCGTAGTTGACAGTGATGAACGCCTGCGCACCCAGGTTGGTGGCGACGTGCATGAAGTTCGCGAAATCGATGCTCCAGGCAAAGCCGCCACTGATGGACATGCCGGTGGACCAATCATAGTCGTCCGATTCCGAGCCGCCGGGGAATCGCAGGGAAAGGACGCCGGCCTGACTGAGGGCGTTGGTAGTGGCGGAGGTGTCGAGATAGTCGTCCCACACTGCGGTATTGACACCAAACCAGCGCGGGACGGCGGTGCGGATGGTTTGTGAAGCATCGACAGACAAATGCTGAAGGGCAGGGGCGGGCTGGGCGCTGAAAGAGATGTCGTCCACATAAAAGGTGCTGAGCGTGCCGGCGTCGGTCAACTGGATGGTGATGCGGTTTAGATTCGAGATGCCGCCCGGCAGAAGGGAGGAAAGAGGGACGGTATATTGCCGCCAGGAATTGGTTGGCAAACCCGGCAAAGGACCGTAAGTTGGACTCTCGTCGTCGTTGGTGCCATATTGGGCCTCGACTTGCAGCACTTGACCTCCAGTGGCGCCGCCGTTTGCCCAGAACACGAAAGCCTGGTACGGGCTTGTGTTAAAACCGCCCACGTAGGAATCGGCGATGGGCTGTTCAAACGAAAGGGCTTCGTAGTTATTGTCGTCCGCCGTGGCGCTAATCGAGTACGTTCCACTGTGAACCGGGGATGTGTTGGCGAGGTTACGCGGTATCCAACTCCAATCCTGCCAGCCGTTTACAAGATTATCCGTATAAACAGCCAGAGTGGCTTGGGCCAGAAGCGAAGGCGGGAAAGCCAGAAGCGAGGCGACAAAAAGTGCCCGCAGCAGAAGTTGCGTTTTCATGCATTATTATATCGGCAATAAACCGCCAAACTCAAGCACTGGAGAGTGAAACGTTCTGGGGAGATGTCAAGCGGTCGCTTGGCGTTTTTCTTTAGCCAGGCGGAGGGATAAGCCCACCCATTTTTCGGTCAACTCTCGGAACCGCTTGTAGTTGGCCAACTCGG
>Ga0224554_1000196_pt1 | contig 55565 bp, 64 predicted proteins | sample 714S22024metaG_FD_180666 | JGI IMG/M metagenome (GOLD analysis project Ga0224554, IMG submission 180666) | Peat soil microbial communities from Stordalen Mire, Sweden - 717 S2 20-24 | ecosystem: Environmental > Terrestrial > Soil > Wetlands > Peat | place: Sweden: Norrbotten County, Stordalen... | reverse complement strand
GTCATACGCCGTTCTTCAAGGGATACCGTCCGCAGTTCTACTTCCGCACGACGGACGTGACGGGCGTGGCGGAGTTGCCGGAAGGCGTCGAGATGGTGATGCCGGGCGACAACGTGCAGCTTCAGGTCGAGCTGATTACGCCGGTGGCGCTGGAAAAGGGTCTGCGGTTTGCCATCCGCGAAGGCGGACGCACGGTGGGCGCGGGTACGGTTTCAGAGATAGTGAAGTAACGGAACAGTGGACAGTGATCAGTGGTCAGTGGTCAGTACGTTGCTGCAAAGCAGGAACTGAAAACTGATCACTGATGACTGACCACTGAAAGGACGGTCATGGTAGGACAGAGGATTCGCATTCGGTTGAAGGCATACGACTATCGTGTGCTGGACACCTCGACCGGCGAAATTGTGGAGACGGCCAAGCGCACCGGAGCAACGGTGGCCGGCCCGATTCCGTTGCCGACGATCAAGAACAAGTATTGCGTGCTGCGTTCGCCGCACGTGGACAAGAAGTCCCGCGAGGCCTTCGAGATTCGCACGCACAAGCGGCTGATCGACATTCTCGAACCGACGCAGCAGACGGTGGACGCGCTGATGAAGCTCGATCTTCCGGCCGGCGTCGATGTCGAGATCAAGGCGTTTGAGAAGTAAGGGAACAGTGGTCAGTGAACAGTGGTCAGTTGACGCTGTGAGCTTGCTACGAATTCCGGCAGTGCGATGCATTCAACGTCGCATGATGAGGTGAGGAAGACATGGCAGTTACAGGAATTCTGGGAAAAAAGATCGGCATGACGCAGGTCTTCGACGAAAAGGGCGATGTGCACCCTATCACGGTGCTGCAGGCTGGCCCATGCGTGATTACGCAGTTGAAGACGCTGGCCAGGGACGGCTACGAAGCCGCGCAGATCGGCCTGGTCGAGTTCGTCAAGAACAAAAACGTGACCAAGCCGCAGGCCGGCCACTTTGCCAAGACGGAAGCGCCGCCAGTGAAGGTGATCAGGGAAGTTGACCTTATGGTTGACGCCGAGGGCGCAGAGCAGACCAAGGCAGGCGACCGGGTGCTGGTGGACATCTTTACCGACTCGAAGTTTGTGGATGTGATTGGCACTTCCAAAGGCCGGGGCTTTGCCGGCGTGGTGCGCCGTCACGGTTTTGCGGGCGGACCGAAGTCGCACGGGCACATGTTCCAGGTGCAGGGTTCGATCGGCGCCTCGAGCTTTCCGTCCCGCGTGTTTCCAGGGCAGCGTATGCCCGGCCACATGGGCGCGGAGCAGGTAACGGTTCGAAATTTGCGCATTCGCGGCATCGACATTGAAGAGAACCTGTTGATGGTCGAGGGTGCGGTTCCCGGATCGCGCGAAGGCTATGTGCTGATCTCGAAGGCCAAGACCCCGCCGCGCGAGCGCCGTGGCTTTGCCGGATCCGGCACGGTCGATCCGTTGAAGGCTTCGAAGAAGGCCGGCGGCAAGAGAAAGTGACAAGCTTCTAGCTCCTAGCTTCCAGCTTCCAGCTTGTTTTCGAGAATCAGGAACTTTGCTTCACCCGTTGTAGAGCTAAAAGCTAGAAGCTAGCGGTTAGAAGCTAACAGGAAGAAGACGATGGCAAACGTGGATGTATTGAATTTGAACGGGGACAAGGTGGGCTCGATCGAGCTGGCGGACGCGCTGTTTGCGCCCGACCAGGTGAACGAGGCTCTGCTGTGGGAAGCGGTGAAGCATTACCGCGCTTCGCTGCGCCAGGGCACGGCGGCCACCAAGAATCGTACGAGCGTAGCCGGTTCCGGCAAGAAGCTGTGGAAGCAGAAGGGCACAGGCCGTGCGCGTATCGGTTCGGTGCGTTCGCCACTTTGGCGTCATGGCTACACGGTGCATGGACCCAACCCGCGCAGCTATGACTACGCCTTCCCGCGCAAGAAGCTGCTGGGCGCATTGCGTTCGGCACTGGCTTCGAAGCTGGCGGACGGCAAGCTGACGGTTGTCGACACGCTGGAGTTAAAAGAGCCCAAGACGAAGGCCTATCGCGCCGCGCTCGACAAGCTTGATGTGACCCGTACGGCACTGATTGTGGAGAACGGCAAGACGCTCAGCAAGAATCTGCTGCTGGGCGCGCGCAACCTCCAGGGCGTGGAACTGGTGCTTAACAACGAAGTGCATCCCTACGATCTGCTGCGCTATGAGCGGGCCATCTTCTCGACGGCCGCCATCGAGCAGTTGACTGAGATGCTTGAGAAGAACGCGTCGAAGCGCAAGCTCGCCGCAGCGACGGAGGCAGCGTAATGCCCACACTTTATACCGTGATTCGCCGCCCGCTGATTACTGAAAAGGGGTTGAGCGTGAAGGAGACCGAGGGGACGCTGGTGTTTGACGTCGCTCCCGAGGCTACCAAGACTGAGGTCAAGCAGGCCGTCGAGAACCTTTTCAAGGTGAAGGTCTCCACGGTTCGCACCTCGAACATGCCGGGCAAGGAACGCCGCCGCGGGAAGTTCGCGGGCTTCCGTCCGGACTGGAAAAAGGCTTACGTCCGGCTGAAGGCCGGCGAGAAGCTGCCCGAGTACGTGAGCAACCTGTAGAAGCAGGGAACAGGGATCAGGGAACAGAGATCAGATGGACCTGATCAAGAAGGATTATCGGAGCTCGGAAGGAAATTGAGTTCCGGAGAAACGGGGAGAGCGGCGCTTGAGGTTGGGCGCCGGCACTCCAGGACAAAGATTATGCCAATCAAGACGTACAGACCGATAACGCCGACGCTGCGGTTCAAGACCACGCTGGTGAACGACGACCTGACGACGGATACTCCGCACAAGCCGCTTCTAGCGGTCAAGCAGCGGACGGGCGGACGGCGCAATCGCGGCGACCTGACCATCCGCCATCAAGGCGGCGGCCACAAGCAGATGCTGCGCCTGATCGACTTCAAGCGCGAGAAGTATGGGATTCCGGGCAAGGTGGCCACGATCGAGTACGATCCCAACCGGTCTGCGCGGATCGCTTTGGTGCATTACGCGGACGGCGAGAAGCGTTACATTCTGCAGCCGGTTGGCCTCAAGGTGGGCGCGACGGTCAGCTCCGGTCCCGAAGCGGACATCCTGGTCGGCAATGCGCTGCCGCTGAAGAACATTCCTTCCGGCACCACGGTCCATGCCATCGAGCTGCGGCCCGGCAAGGGCGCGCAGATGGCCCGTTCGGCGGGAACGCAGGCACAGTTGGTTGCCAAAGAGGGCGATTACGCGCTGCTCAAGCTGCCCTCGGGCGAGACCCGCAAGGTGCTGGCGGCGTGCATGGCGACCATTGGCCAGGTGGGCAATACGGACCATGAGAATGTGTCCATCGGCAAGGCGGGACGCAATCGCTGGAAGGGCATTCGCCCAGCCAATCGCGGCGTCGTCATGAATCCCGTGGATCACCCGCACGGCGGCGGCGAGGGCAAGACCTCGGGCGGCCGTCACCCGGTGACCCCTTGGGGCCAACCGACACGCGGCTACAAGACACGCAACAACAAGCGGACCGACGCCTTTATCGTCAGCCGCAGGGCGAAGTAGAGGAGCGGAAGATTTATGGCACGTTCGACAAAGAAGGGCCCGTTCGTGGACGCACACTTGACCGTGAAGATCGAGGTGCTGAACCAGGCCAACGACAAGAAGGTGGTCAAGACCTGGTCGCGCCGCTCGACGATCTTTCCCGAGTTTGTGGGTCACACGATCGCGGTGCACAACGGCAGGAAGTTCGTTCCGGTGTACGTAACCGAGAACATGGTGGGACACAAGCTGGGCGAGTTCGCGCCCACCCGCACGTTCAAGGGGCACACCGGGGGCAGCAAGGCGGCCGAGACGGGCGCCAAGCCGCGGTAAGAAAAGCAGTGAACAGTGGACAGTGATCAGTGATCAGTGGACAGTTCACTGAGAGCGGTCAGCGAAGAGATTGAGGAAGAGACGATGGCAGTCGAGACAAGGGAATTTCGGGCCGAGGCCAGGTTTCAGCGCGTGTCGCCGCAAAAGGCGCGGCTGGTGCTCGACCTGATCAAGGGCCGGGGGGTTGAAGAGGCGCTGACGACAGCGGCCTTCACCAAGAAGCGCATCGCCCCGGTGATTCACAAGCTGTTGACCTCGGCGGTGGATAACGCCAAGTATCTGGCGGGCGAGCAGGGTCTGGATCTGGACGTGGACAATCTTTACGTCAAGCTGGCCCTGGCCAACGACGGACCGCGCATGAAGCGCATCCGCCCGGCGCCGATGGGGCGGGCGTTCCGCTATCAGCGCAGGCTGACGCACATTGTGCTTTCAGTGGCGGAGCGCGGGGCAAAGGCGGGTTTGGTGACCAAGGTCGAGGAGCCGAAGGCTGTTGCGAAGGCGTCCAAGGCAACCAAGGCGAAGGTTGAAGAATCGAAGCCGGCGGCCAAGAAGGCTGCAGTGCCGGCAAAGAAGGCCGCAGTGGCGACCAAGAAAAAGGCCAGCAAGAAGGCCTAGAGGGTTTTGAGAGGAAAAGCATGGGACAGAAAGTCCATCCATACGGATTCCGGCTGGGAGTGAACAAGCCGTGGCGTTCGCGCTGGTTCTCAGAGCGCGACTATGACAAGCTCCTGGTCGAGGACGTGAAGCTCAAGGCAGAGCTGCGCGAAAAGTTGAAGGCCGCGGGCGTCAGTTCGGTGGAGATCGAGCGGCCGGGCAACAAGCTGCGCTTCTTGATCCGTACCGCCCGGCCGGGCATCGTGATCGGCCGCAAGGGCGCGGAGATCGAGAAGCTCAAGACGGAGCTCGGCAAGCGCACCAACCGCGACGTGTTCATCGACATCATCGAGGTGAACAAGCCGGAGTTGGACGCGCAGTTGGTCTCGGAGAACATTGCCCTGCAACTGGAGAAGCGGGTCAGCTTCCGCCGGGCCATGAGAAAGAGTGTGGACTCGGCGCTGCGGTTCGGCTGCAAGGGAATCAAGGTGCGTGTTTCGGGCCGGTTGAACGGCAATGAAATCGCCCGCTCGGAGTGGTATTTGCAGGGGCGGTTGCCGCTGCACACGCTGCGCGCCGATATCGATTACGGCTTCACGGAAGCGCACACGACGTACGGTGTGATCGGGGTGAAGACGTGGATCTATCGCGGCGACATCTACGAGCAGAAGCGCCGTCAGACGCCGCCGGTTGGGACGTCGGTGTTTTAAGAGCAGTGGTCAGTGAACAGTGGTCAGTGAACAGTGAACAGTGGTCAGTGAACAGTGAACAGTGGTCAGTGAAGAGCGATCAGTGTTCAGTTGACAGCGGTTTGAATCGCAAGTTTTGAGAAGGTTGGTTGTCCGGTTCAGGGTTGGTTTGCGGAAATGCCATTGAGGGCGAGGCAAACTGTTCACTGTCCAGTGACCACTGACCACTCGTTTCGAGGTTTTCGCTATGTTGATGCCAAAGAAGGTGAAGTTCCGCAAGCAGCAGAAGGGCAAACGGCGCGGCAAGGCGTGGCGCGGGTCTTCTCTGTCATTCGGGGAGTACGGGTTGAAGGTTCTGGAGTGCGGTTACATTACCGACCGGCAGATTGAGGCCAGCCGTATTGCCATGACCCGTTTCATCAAGCGCGGGGGCAAGATCTGGCTGCGCCTGTTCCCGGACAAGCCGATCACCAAGAAGCCGGCCGAAGTCCGCATGGGTTCGGGCAAGGGCGCGCTGGACCACTGGGTGGCCGTGGTGCGGCCGGGCAAGATCCTCTTCGAGATGGAAGGGGTGGCTCCGGAGATTGCCCAGGAAGCGATGCGCCTGGCATCGAACAAACTGCCGCTCAGGACCAAGTTCGTGATGCGGCCGGGCGCCGAGAAGATTGTGGCTGCAGCCAAGTAGGCGTGAATCCCAGGTCTCAAACGCGAGACCTGAGGCACCCGCCAAGCAGGCTGAGCCAAGCAAGTTTGACGCGCTGCACACCCCCTATGGGGGGCGCGGGCGCCGGAGAGAGAAGCAGAGATGGAACTGGAAAAGATGCGCAGTTTGAGCGACGAAGAATTGGTGCACCAGGAGAAGACAACCTCCGAGCAACTGTTCCGGCTTCGCTTTCAGGTCTCCCTGGGGCAGAACGACGGAGTGAAGAAGCTCCGCCAACTACGCAAGGAGATCGCACAGATCAAGACCGTGGCCCGCGAACGCGAGCTGAGCATCCGCGGCGCAGCATTGGATGCTGCTCCTGCCGCGGAAGGCAAGAAGGGAGCCCGCTAAATGATGGCGACGACAGAGGCAGTGCAGGCGCCGGCGACAGCAGGCGCGCGGCGTAACGAGAAGGTTGGCAACGTGGTTTCGACCAAGATGCAGAAGACCATTGTGGTCGAGGTCGAGATGCGCAAGGCGCACGCGAAGTACAAGCGGATTGTGCGCAGCACCAAGAAGTTCTACGCCCACGACGAGCAGAGTTCGGCGCGCATGGGGGACGTGGTGCGCATTCGCGAGACACGGCCGCTGAGCAAGCTGAAGCGGTGGTCGCTCGAAGAAATTGTGCGGCGCTCGTCCCTTGGGCAGATTGAAGACGCGGCCGTCAAGACCGCAAGCAAGCCCGCCAATTAACGCGAGCGAGTTAAGGAGAAGAACCCATGGCTGTGCAAATGAGATCGATGCTCGCGGTGGCCGACAACTCCGGCGCGCGCAAGCTGCAAGTGATTCTGCCGCTGGGCGGCGGACTGGGCAAGAAGGCGGGTCTGGGAGACATTGTGACCGCCGCAGTGAAGGAAGCCTCGCCCGACGGCACGGTGAAGAAGGGCAAAGTGGTGAAGGCGGTGATTGTTCGTACCCGCAAGGAGTACCGCAGGCGCGACGGCACCTACATCAGGTTCGATGAAAACGCGGCCGTGGTGATCGACGATGCGCGCGAGCCGGTAGGAACGCGTGTTTTTGGGCCGGTAGCCCGCGAGTTGCGCGAGAAGAAGTTTTTGAAGATCGTTTCGCTGGCCCCGGAAGTGGTTTAGAAGCAGTGAACAGTGGACAGTGAACAGTGGACAGACTGACCACTGAGGCTGTTTTGGAGAAGAGATGCCGAGTTTGAATATTCATCGCAACGATACGGTCAAGGTGCTCACGGGTTCTGACCGCGGCAAGACGGGCCGCGTGCTGCGCGTCTTCCCCGACAAGGGGACGGTGCTCGTGGAGCACGTGCGGGTGGTCAAGAAGACGGTTTCGAGCAAGCAGGGTCAGCGTACCAAGGGCGGCATTGCCGAGCAGGAATCGCCGATCAACGTCTCGAACGTTGCGCTCGTCTGCCCCAACTGCGGTCCGGCGCGCGTGGGTTACAAGGTCGAAGGCGACAGCAAGGTACGGGTTTGCAAGAAGTGCGGGCAGACGCTGCCCACGAAGAAGTGAGAAGCAGCTTCTAGCCTTTAGCTCCTAGGTTCTAGCTCCTTTGTGCTGAGCCGAGGAGTTGGTAGCTGGAAAGACGAAGCTAGGGGCTAGTAGCTAGAAGCTAGTAGCTGATTTGAACGCCTTCCGCAACGGTAAACGGTTCGCTGCGGCGACCTACTCCGGGCGCCGGAAGAAAGAGAGCAAAGCAAAATGGCGGCAAGACTGAAAGAGAAGTATCACAAGGAGATCAAGCAGGCTCTACAAAAGGAGCTGGGGCTTGACAATCCGATGGCGGTACCGGAGTTGGACAAGATTGTGATCAACATGGGTCTGGGCGAGGCGACGCAGAATACCAAGCTTCTTGATCCGCTGGTGGCGGATTTGACCATGATCGCCGGACAGAAGCCGGTAACCACGAAGGCGAAGAAGTCGATTGCCGCCTTCAAGGTGAGGGCCGGGATGTCGATTGGCGCGATGGTGACCTTGCGGAATGAGAAGGCTTACGAGTTCCTGGACAGGCTGATCTCGACGGCGCTTCCACGGGTAAGGGACTTCCGCGGCGTCTCCACAAAAAGTTTTGACGGTCGCGGCAACTACACGCTGGGCCTGCGCGACCAACTGCTCTTCCCGGAGATCGATTACTCCAAGGTAGAGAAGCTGAAGGGCATGAACATCACGATCGTGACGACGGCGAAGGACGACAACCAGGCGCGGGCGCTGCTGAAGCACTTCGGGATGCCGTTCCGGCAAGGCGCGTAGTGCGCGCTAGTCGCGCAAAGGGGATTTGAGGATTTATGGCAACCACTGCAAAAAGGGTGAAAGACGCGCGGAAGCCGAAGTTCAGCTGCCGCAAGCACAACCGGTGCCAGCTTTGCGGGCGGCCGCGCGGATTCTTGCGCAAGTTCGGCATCTGCCGTTTGTGTTTCCGTGCGCTGGCGCTCAAGGGAGAGATCCCCGGCGTCGTGAAGTCGAGCTGGTAGCGAGACAGTGGTTAGTGGTCAGTGAACAGTGGTCAGTTTGTTCGTGCTTGAACTGGCCGCTTAGGTGAAAACCAAACGGTCTTTACTGATCACTGTCCACTGTTCACTGAACACTGTAGGGACATTCCCGCGGGTTCTCCCTGGCGACGGAGCAACAAGAACAGGGAGCGAACGGGGAATGAAGGAGAAGGAATGAGTCTGACCGACCCAGTAGCAGATTTTCTGGCGCGGATCCGGAATGCAATCCGGGCGCGTCATCAGAAGCTGGATGTACCGGCTTCGAAGCTGAAGACCGAGATAGCCCGCATCCTCAAGGAGGAGGGTTATATCTCGAACTACAAGACCCAGGAAGAGGAAGGCAAGCCTGTGCTGCGCGTGTACCTGAAGTACGGCGGCACCGAAGCTGCTATCCGCGACCTGGCGCGTATCTCGCGTCCCGGCTGCCGGGTGTATATCGGCCGCGACGAGATCAAGCGCGTCCAGGGCGGGCTTGGCATCTCGATCATGACGACGCCGAAGGGCGTGATGACCGGCCGTCAGGCGCGCCGCGAAGGCGTGGGCGGCGAGCTGCTCTGCGAAGTGTGGTAACGACAGTGGTCAGTGATCAGTGGTCAGTGTTCAGTTGCCGCGTGGGAGAGCGAGCGCGGGAGAACAAAAGAAGCTGACCACTGTTCACTGACAACTGACGACTGTTTTACCGGCTGCAGTGGAACGATAGGGCGTTGAAGCAGTCAACTGATCACTGAAAACTGATCACTGACAACTGCCTTTCGGGACTCGCAAGCCAAAAGAAGGATTGAAACGATGTCGCGAATTGGAAAGAAGCCGATCCCGCTGCCCGCGGGCGTGAAGTATACGGTCGAGGGCAATACTGTTCTGGTCGAGGGGCCCAAGGGCAAGGTTTCGGCGCTGATCGCCGAGGGCATTTCGCTGGAAACAGTCGGCGCGGAACTGCATGTCATTCGCGACACGGACAAGCACGCCGCGGTGCATGGGCTGACACGGGCGCTGGTCTTCAATGCGGTTCATGGCGTGACCACGGGCTGGAAGCGCGAGCTGGATATTGTGGGCATCGGTTACCGCGCCGAGTTGAAGGGCAAGGGCACGGTGGTGTTTACGCTGGGCTACTCGCACCAGATCGAGGTTCCGCTGCCTTCAGGCATTGAGGTGGCGATCGACCCCAAGCAGACTCACTTGATCGTCTCCGGCATCGACCGGCAGAAGGTGGGCCAGGTGGCGGCGGACATGCGTTCGTTGCGCAAGCCGGACCCTTACAAGAACAAGGGCGTGCGCTACTCGGACGAGAAGCTGAAGAAGAAGGCCGGCAAGACGGGGGCGAAGTAAGGACAGGGATCAGTTGTCAGTGATCAGTGATCAGTTTCTTCGTGCTGACCACTGACCACTGTTCACTGACCACTGAAAATCAACCGAACGGGGTCGCCGGGCGGCTCCGCCAATAGGAACGAGAGACCATGATTACGCAGACCAAGAGGAACGCAATCCGGCAGCGCATTCACGACCGCATTCGCCGCAAGCTGTCGGGTACGACGGAACGGCCGCGGCTGAACGTGTACCGCTCGCTGAACCACATCTACGCGCAGGTGATCGACGATCAAACGGGGCAGACGCTGGTCTCGGCCTCGACCATCAAGATGAAAACCGGGGGCAACGTTGCGGCGGCCAAGGAGATCGGCAAGGCTGTGGCGGAGAGGGCCGTCGAAAAGGGTATCAAGAAGGTGGTCTTCGATCGCGGCGGCTACCTGTATCACGGGCGGATCAAGGCGCTTGCCGACGCTGCCCGCGAGGCGGGCCTGGAGTTCTAAGACAGTGGTCAGTGGTCAGTCGTCAGTTATCAGTAAACGCTGATCTGATAGCAAGAACTGATCACTGACGACTGACCACTGACCACTGGAAGAAGAGACGAGAGAGCAATGACGATCTTGAAGAAGAAACTCGATGCCAACCAGTACAACCTGAAAGATCAGGTGGTGGCCATCAATCGCGTGACCAAGGTGGTGAAGGGCGGCAAGAACATGTCGTTTGCCGCGCTGGTGGTTGTGGGCGACCCTGCCTCGGGCGTGGTGGGCCACGGTTCGGGCAAGGCCAAGGAGGTTCCCCAGGCGATTCGCAAGGGAATCGAGGCGGCCAAGAAGAACCTGATCCGGGTCAACCTGACCGAGACCACGATTCCGCATCTGGTTCTGGGCCGTTTCGGCTCCGGCCAGGTGCTGCTGAAGCCAGCTCCCGAAGGCACGGGCGTGATCGCCGGCGGCGCGGTTCGCGCGGTAATGACCTCAGTCGGCGTACAGAATGTGCTGACCAAGAGCCTTGGCTCCCCGAACCCGCACAACGTCGTCAAGGCCACGTTCGATGCGCTGGTGCAGTTGCGCGACCGGGCAGAAGTAGCTGCCTTGCGCGGCAAGTCATTGGAGGAGATGTAAACCATGGCTGAGACTGAGACCAAGAAGATCCGCATTCAGTACTACCGCTCCAAGAACTCCACGCCCTCCCATCACAAGGCGGTGGTGAAGGGATTGGGCTTTACGCGGCTCAACCAGATCGTCGAGCGCGTGGACAACGAATCCATTCGCGGCATGGTGAAGACCATTCCACATTTGGTGAGGATTCTGGAAAGCTAGAGAACAGAGATCAGAGATCAGGGATCAGAAGAGGCGGCCTATCGTCACCAACCCTGATCTCTCTGAACAACGCGAGTCGGCAGGGATCAACCCTTCCGGCGCTAGAGCGAGGAAACAATGGCAAAGAATCTATCGAATTTGCGCGCGCCCAAGAAGGCCAATACTGGGCGCAAGCGTGTGGGCCGGGGTATGGGATCCGGCATGGGCAAGACCTCGACGCGAGGGCACAAGGGCCAGGGATCGCGCACCGGTTCGAGCCTGATGCGCGGCTTTGAAGGCGGCCAGATGCCGCTGCACCGGCGGCTGCCCAAGCGCGGATTCACGAACATCTTCCGCACCGAGTACACGGTTGTGAATCTGGACCGGATTGTGGAGCATATTGCCGACCTCAAGGTTACGGAGATTGGCCTGGACGACTACAAGAAGTTGGGCCTGGCCTCGAGCAAGAAGGCGCTGATCAAGATTCTCGGCTCGGGCGAGCTGACGGCGGCCATTACCATCCACGCGCACAAGTTCTCCAAGTCGGCCGTCGAGAAGATCGAAAAGGCCGGCGGCAAGGCTGTGGTTGTGGGTGGCGAAGTTCCGGTGGCAGCCAAGGGGAAATTGGTTTCCAAGGCAGCAAAATAGAGACCTGGGGCACCCGGAATCTTCTCGCTGGACACGTGTGACGGGCCTCATATGCAGCATGTCGCGGTTCCTGTATGCTCATCCAGAATCGAGAAATGCTCTAAGATGGAGTAGGCGAAACGAACCGAGTGGCGGAAAACGCCTTGAAGCGGATCATCAAACATGATTGAGAAATTCCTCAATATCTTCCGGATTCCCGACCTTCGCAGGCGGGTACTGTTCACGCTGGCGATTCTTGCCGTCTACCGTCTGGGTTCGCATATCCCAACACCGGGCGTGAACGGTCACCAGTTGGAACTGATGTTCAACCAGCAGAGCGGCTCGGCCCTGGGGTTGATGGATCTGTTCGGCGGCGGCAACCTGCGCCGCATGACGGTATTTGCATTGGGAATCATGCCGTATATCACGGCTTCGATCATCTTTCAGCTTCTCACTGTGGTCTATGAGCCGTTGGCGCGCATCCAGAAGGAAGGCGAGCTGGGCCGGCGGAAGATCACGCAGTGGACCCGCTACATGACTGTCCTGCTGGGAGCTCTGCAGTCGATCGGCATCGCAACCATCCTCACCAAACAGGGCCTGGTACTGCATCCTGGCATTGGCTTCAGTCTGATGACGGTGCTGACGCTGACCACGGGCACTGCCTTCATCATGTGGCTGGGCGAGCAGATTACCGATCGAGGGATCGGCAACGGCATGAGCCTGCTGATTTTTGCAGGAATTGTCGCCGGCCTGCCTCGCGGCGTGGGCGAACTGATCCAGAAGATTCAGACCGACGCATGGGGATCGCTGACGTTCCTGGTGGTATTGATTCTTCTGGCGGCCATGGCGGCCGTGGTGGCTTTCATCGTGTTTGTCGAGCGGTCGGAGCGGCGCATTCCCATCCAGAGCGCGAGACGCATCGTCGGCCGTCGCATGATGGGCGGACAATCCAGCCATCTGCCTCTCAAGGTGAACGCCGGCGGCGTGATGCCGGTGATCTTTGCCAGCTCCATTCTCTCGGCTCCCATGCTGTTTGCCCAATCGGAGTTCGTGCAGAACAGCCGCTTTCTCCAGCCCATCGTTCAGGCGCTCCAGCCGGGCTACCCGTGGTACGAGATCATTGACATCCTGGGCATCATCTTCTTCGCCTATTTCTATATTTCGATCGTCATGAAGCCGGACGACATCGCCGATAACTTCCGCAAGTCGGGTTCATTCATCCCCGGAATCCGCCCCGGCAAGCGTACCTCGGACTTCATCAACGACATTCTCACTCGCCTTACGCTGGTGGGTGCGCTGTATCTGTGCGCGATCACGCTGGTGCCCACATTCATGATTTCGGGCATCCGTTTCGACAAGCTATGGCTGATTGGCCGGGTGTTTGAGAGCCTGCCGAATTGGACGACGCACGGCATGGGGGTCAACTTCTACTTTGGCGGCACCTCGCTGCTTATCGTGGTGGGTGTAGCCATGGACACCGTCAACCAGATCGAATCGCAGCTGATCATGAGACACTATGACGGCTTTTCCCCTCGCTCCGGTCGCATACGCGGAAGGAAAACCTGGTAATGTCCTCATCTTTAACGGCAGTCGAACAAGGCCGGGAAACGGGTCAAAAGACCGTTCCCGGCCCAATTCTTTTATTGGGTGCGCCGGGCGTGGGCAAGGGAACCCAGGCCAAAGAGCTGGTGAATCTGTGGGGAATTCCGCAGATCTCGACTGGCGATCTATTGCGCGCCAATGTGGCCCAGGGAACGCAACTGGGCCGGGTGGCCAAGGAAATCATGGGACGTGGGGAGCTGGTCCCCGATTCCCTGGTGGATGAGATGGTCGCGTTGCGGCTACAGGCGAAGGACACCGCCAACGGCTACATCCTGGACGGTTTTCCGCGGACGCTGGGGCAGGCTGGATGGCTGGATGGCCGGTTGGCCGCGCAGGCGCAGACTCAGGGTGGAGGGCTGCCGGTGATTGCCGTCAGCATTCATGTGGACTATAATCAATTACTGCGCCGTATCACGGGGCGCAGGAACTGTCCTGTCTGCCAGACCATCTACAACGTCAACGGAAAGCCTCCGAAGCGGGATGGCTTTTGCGATGTTGAGGGTGCAGCGCTGGTCCAGCGAGCCGATGACACGGAAGAGGTCTTCAAGGAGCGCATGCGCGCGTATGTAGCGCTGACCGCGCCGGTTGTCGAGCACTACCGGGCTTTGGGACGTTTTGCGGAAGTGGATGGAGACCGGCCGATTGGGGCAATCGCGACCGGAATTGTTGCCGCTGTCGAGCGGTTGCGCAAATAGCGCGGCCGGACGGCGGGTTTTTGCGTTTGAAGAGGACAGTGGTTAGTGGTTGGTCCGCGTGGAGCGGAGATTGACGACTGACCGCCAGCCAGCGATCGCTGACAACTAAAGGTGGGATTGCAAGTGGCAGTGGTACTGAAGTCGTCCCAGGAGATTGAGAAGATGCGCCGCGCGGGCCGGGTGGTTCGCGAGGTGCTTGAATTGGTGCGCAGCCGGGTGAAGCCGGGCGCAACCACTCTCGATCTGGAGAATGCTGCGGCAGCGCGGCTGGCCGAGTTGGGCGTCAAGGCGGCCTTCAAGGGCTATCACGGGTTTCCCTGTGTGCTGTGCACCTCAGTCAACAGCGAGGTGGTTCACGGCATACCGTCGCCCAAGCGGGTGCTGAAAGAAGGGGACATCGTTTCGGTGGACTTCGGCGTGGTGGTGGACGGCTACTACGGGGATGCGGCCATCACGGTTCCAGTGGGCTCCATCGATCCAGACGCCGCGCGGCTGCTGGCGGTGACTGAAGCGTCTCTGCAGGCGGGCATTGCGGCGGTAAGGCCGGGGGCAACCCTGGGCGATGTTGGAGCCGCGGTGCAGGGGGTAGTTGAGGCCGAGGGGTTTTCGGTGGTGCGGGATTTTGTGGGCCACGGCATCGGGGTTCACATGCACGAAGATCCGCAAGTGCCGAACTTTGGCGAACGAGGCCGCGGCATGAAGCTGCGCACGGGGATGGTGATCGCCATCGAGCCGATGGTGAATGCCGGCAAGGCGGATGTCAAGGTATTGGGCGACGGATGGACGGCGGTGGCCGCGGACGGAAGCATGAGCGCTCATTTTGAGCACACGGTGGCGGTGACCGCAACCGGAGCGAGAATTTTGACCGATTAGCACGCTCGGGCGAATGCGTTTTCAGCAGTAACTCTGAGAATGCCATAACAGGCTGGTTGCATAAGAAGGCGCCGGCGGAAGCGGGATACGGTTTGTCGAAAGAAGACATGATTGAGGTGATGGCGGTGGTCACCGAGACGCTGCCCAACGCCATGTTCAAGGTCAAGCTGGAGAACAATCACGAAGTGCTGACCCATGTCTCGGGAAGGATGCGCAAGAACTTCATTCGCATTCTGCCCGGTGACCGCGTGGCCGTGGAGCTGAGTCCCTACGACCTGAACCGCGGGCGGATCGTTTACCGCTATAAATAGCTTTTAGCCTCTAGCTTCCAGCTCTCGGCCTTTGCAATGGCCGATGAAGCTGGCCGCGGAAGAACGGGCTAAGAGCTAGAAGCTAGCAGCTAACAGGATGAAGGAAGGGCAACAACAATGAAGGTCCGGGCATCGGTAAAGAAGATTTGCGTGAAGTGCAAGGTCATCACCCGCCGAGGGGTGGTCAGGGTGATCTGCGAGAACGCAAAGCACAAGCAGCGCCAAGGCTAGCAAGTAGCTTGGCAGAACGCGGAAGACTCCACGACAGTGATCAGCAGTCAGTTTTCAGTTATCAGTAGAAACCCGGCTAGCTCGGGCGTTTTGAACTGATCACTGACCACTGAACACTGATCACTCGGCAAGGGGCTAGTTAGCCTGAGTCAAGGCTTGCGATGAACCCCAGGAGGCGGAAGCAAAACCCGTGCGAACCGGCTGAGGCTGGGGGCACACAACCTGAAGCGGCAAAGGAAATCGAATGGCTCGAATTGCTGGCGTAGATCTGCCCCGCAACAAGCAGGCACGGATCGCGCTCACATACATTTTCGGCATCGGCGATCCGCGCGCGCTCAAGATACTGGAGAAGGCGAATGTCGATCCCTTCAAAAAGATCCAGGATCTGGGCGAGGACGAGGTCAATCGCATCCGTGTGGTGATCGAAGACGAAGGAAACGTTGAGGGCGACCTGCGCAAGGACGTCCAGATGCACATCAAGCGTCTCATCGACATCCAGAGTTACCGCGGCAACCGTCATCGGCGGTCGCTGCCGGTGCACGGTCAGCGCACCCACACCAACGCCCGCACTCGCAAGGGCCCGCGCAAGGGCACAGTTGCCGGCAAGAAGAAAGCGACGGGTAAAACCTAATGGCGAAACCAGAGAAGGCGGGAGCCGGCAAGTCTGCCGCAGGCAAGGCATCCAAGAACAAGAAGTTCAAGAAGCGCGAACGGAAGAATGTTCCGTTCGGCGTGGCGTACATTCAGGCCACGTTCAACAACACCATTGTCACCATCACCGACCAGGTGGGCAACACGCTCAGTTGGAAGAGCTCGGGGTCGCTGGGCTTCCGCGGTTCGCGCAAGGGCACGCCCTTCGCGGCGCAGCAGGCTGCCTCGAACGCCGCCAGCATGGCGCGCGATCACGGCTTGCGGGCGGTGGAAGTGCGGGTCTCCGGTCCGGGTTCGGGCCGCGAGTCGGCAATTCGCGCCCTGGCTGCGGCCGGGGTTGAAGTGCGCTCCATCCGCGACGTGACGCCAGTGCCGCACAACGGCTGCCGTCCGCCGAAGCGGCGGAGAGTGTAAAAAAAGCTAGTTGTCAGTTATCAGTGGTCAGTTGTCAGCCCGTCTTCGGGGTGTAACTGAGAGCTGATCACTGACCACTGAAAACTGAAATGGGCCGGGAGGAAGCGCAATGCGCGTAAACCGGCCGTCATCCGAAGTCAGGAGAAGAAATGGCTCGTTATACCGGAGCAGTCTGCCGCCTTTGCCGTCGCGAAGGCACCAAGCTCTTTTTGAAGGGCACCAAATGTACCTCAGACCGCTGCCCGCTGGAGAAGCGCAACTTTCCCCCCGGCATGCACGGCAAGGACCGCAAGGCCAAGATTGTGGGCTACGGCTTGCAACTGCATGAAAAGCAGAAGGCCAAGCGCATGTACTTCACTCTCGAGGGCCAGTTCCGCGAGTACTACGAAAAAGCCAACCGCGCCGCAGGCGTCACCGGCGAGTTGCTGATTCAACAACTCGAACGGCGTCTGGACAACGTAGCTTTCCGTTTGGGCTTTGCCATCTCGCGCCGTCAGGCTCGGCAGGTGGTTCGTCACGGCCACGTTTCCGTCAACGGGCGGAAGGTCAACATTCCTTCCTACCAGGTGAACGCAGGCGACGAAATCGCCATCCGCGAGAGCGCCAAGAAGCTTTTGATCGTGGAGCAGGGTGCGCAAAACGCCGCGCAAAGCCCCATGCCCGCATGGCTTGAGATGAACTTCGATACCCTCACGGGCCGGGTTCTTTCTCTGCCCAAGCGCAAGGACATTTCGCTGCCCATCAACGAGCAGTTGATCGTCGAACTGTACTCGAAATAACAGTGGACAGTGGTCAGTGATCAGTTTCTTCCCGACAGGGGCTTTTACTGATCGCTGTTCACTGGCAACTGACCACTGAATTCAAACGAAGGAGAACTTGCGCGGCCGCCGCAGAATGCTTCGCGACGTACATGCCGCGCGGGAAACGAGACAAAGATATGCTTTGGAGAGGATTTCAGAAGCCGAAGCGCCTGGCAGTGGATGCCGAGACGCTCAGCGACCTATTCGGGAAGTTCAGCGCCCAGCCCTTTGAGCGCGGCTTTGGCACCACGATCGGCAACGCATTGCGCCGGACACTACTCAGCTCGATTGAAGGCGCCGCGGTCACCGCGATTCGCATTGAAGGCGTGCTGCACGAGTTTCAGTCCATCAGCGGCGTGGTTGAGGATGCGACCGACATCATTCTTAACCTGAAGCAGGTTCCTTTCAAGCTCGCGGGCGAGGGTCCCAAGGCGCTGTATCTGAGGGCCGACCAGCCCGGCGTCGTTACTTCTGGGATGATCGAAGCCGACGGGGACGTGGAGATTCTGGACAAGAATATTTACCTGGCCACGCTTTCAGAAGGCGGCAAGCTGGATATGGAGATGCGCCTGAAACGTGGGCGCGGTTACATCTCCGCCGACAAGAACTTCGACGCCGACCTGGGGCTTGGCTTTATTCCCGTGGATTCGGTTCACTCGCCGGTGCGCCGCGTCAATTATGTTGTGGAAGCCGCTCGTCTTGGACAGATCACCGACTACGACAAGCTGACGCTTGAAGTGTGGACCAACGGGGCCGTGCTGCCCGCCGACGCCGTCGGCCTGGCCGCCAAGCTGCTCAAGGACCACATGAACATCTTCATCAACTTCGAGGAGGAAATCGAGGCCGAGGCGCGTGGCGAAGAAGGCCGCACGCTGTTGCGCAACGACAACCTCAACCGCTCGGTGGAAGAGTTGGAGCTCTCAGTCCGCAGCTACAACTGCCTGAAGAATGCCAACATTCAGTCGATTGGCGAACTGGTGCAGAAGACCGAAGCCGAGATGCTGAAGACGAAGAACTTTGGCCGCAAGAGCCTGAACGAGATCAAGGAAATACTCGCGCAGATGGGCCTCTCGCTGGGCATGAAGATCGATGAACACGGCAACGCGGTTCCGGGGCCGACGAGCATTCCGCCCGCCGCCGCATTGGCCGCTAGCTATAGCCACTACGACGACGAAGACGAGCCATTGGATTCGGTGGATCTGCAGTTGCCGACCGAGACCGAGAACTTTTAAGACAGTGGTCAGTGATCGGTTGTCAGTTGGAAGCAGCGTGGAACGAACGGCTAACTTCGTACTGAGGACTGAAAACTGATCACTGATCACTGAATACTGATTCGAAAGAGAGTTGCATCATGCGCCATCGCAATGCAGGATTCAAGCTCGGACGCAACACCAGCCACCGTCGCGCCCTGTTGCGCAACCTGGTCACGTCCGTCATCATAGAAGACCGCGTGGAAACGACCGTGGCCAAGGCCAAGGCTGTCCGTCCGCTGGTTGAAAAGATGATCACCCTGGGCAAGAAGGGCGATCTGCACAGCCGCCGTCAGGCCCTCAGCTTTCTCATGACCGATGCTTCCGTTGAACGGCTGTTCGAGACCGTAGCCCCGCGCTACGGCGACCGCGCAGGCGGCTACCTCCGCATCGTCCGGACTGGATTCCAAAAAGGCGACGGAGCCGAAAAGGCCTTCATCGAGCTGCTGGGCGCCGAAAAGCAGTTGGACGCCAAGAAACAGAAGCGCGACGACATCAAGGCCAAAAAGCGGGCCGAGCTGGAAAAGCATTTGGAAGAGTCAAAGAAGGACGAGCCCAAGGAAGAAGCCGCGTAACTCGACCCGCTCCTCGTTCCACCATTCCAACCGCAAGCACCGGCGCATTGCCCCTTCTGGGGCGATGCGCCTTCTTTTTCTGCAAGAATTTCTTCGTCCCCCCGAACCTTTTCCGTCCTCCGCCCGAACTACACATCGGAGACGCCACTTGCTCGACGACCGGGAACTCGGGAAGAAGATCTCCGCAGGCGATGCCCGGGCCTTTGACGTCTGGTATCGCGAAACCGCCCCGCGCCTGAGTGTCTTCCTCCGCCACCTGCTCGGCAACCCGCAAGCGGCCGAGGACGTCATGCAGGACACCTTCACCCAGGTCTGGCGCTGTTCCCAGGGCTTCGACCCCGACCGCGGCACCTTGCGCGCGTGGCTCTACGGCATCGCCCGCAAACAGGCCGCGGAATACTGGCGCAGATACAAGGCCGCCGACCCGCTCGAGATCGAAAACGCTGCTCCCGGCGGCGCCGAAGCGTCCTCGATCATGGCTGACCTCCTCCGGCGGCTGCCCGCCGACCAGCGCACCCTGCTTTGGCTGCGCGAGGTGGAAGGCCAGTCCTACGCCGAACTCGCCGCCATCCTCGACATTCCAATCGGCACCGTACGCTCCCGCCTGTTCGCCGCCCGTGAAGCCCTGCGCGCCATCTGGCACAGCGCGCCGCAAGGAGTTCCCAATGAACTGCATTGAAGCTGCTGAGTTTGCCTCCGCTCTCTGCGACGGCGAAATCATCCCGCCCGCCGCGGCCGAACACATCGGCACCTGCCCTGTCTGCCAGGCCCTCCTGCGCGAATACCTCGGACTCGGCGCCGAACTCCGCCGCACGGCCAGCCTCGAACAGCCTGCGCCCGTCCCGGCCCGCGTCTGGACGCGCCCGCGCAACCCACTTACCGCATTCCTCCAGAAAGGATGGGGAACCATGCGCATTCCACGTCTCGGCTTCGCCGCCATGATTGCGGGCATCGTCGTCCTCGCCTCAACATTGGCCGTCGTCAAAGTCGGCGCGCACTCCACCGGAACCGTAGTCCTGCTGAATACCGTTGGCCCGAATGGGCCGCTCATGGATTGCCCGCTGTCGACGCAGGACACGAAGCAGGCCTGCGACTGGTACGGGAAGATGGGCTCGCAAAACCTTGCGTACAGGGTCAGGCTGCTTTCGCGCGACGGCAGCCGGGTCTTGCTCGCGATTCGTACGCGCACCTACACCAAAGGAGAGAACCTTTCTTCGTTCACCTTCGACGCGGACCCTGCGGAAGCTGTGAAGGAGGTCTGGTTCGAGCCGGGCGAGCCGTTGAAACTGGACGTACCCGATGTGGGTGCCCTTAGCCTGACGGGCGAGTGGATGGATCACATGCCGATCCTAATGGGTTCGCACGGACAGGACATCAGTCCCGGTCCGGGTGAGATTCGAATTGCCAGCCCGCTGCTCTTGAAAGACAAGACATTGGCCGGCGACCTGGTGAGCGTGGTGAGCGGCGTCTTCAGCATGGACAATCAGGATCGCGCGATGTGGATCTACGTGCCAGGGCAGGGCAGCTTTCTTCTCTCACTCTCGCCAATGAAGGGCGCCGTCGAGGCGCATGTCACGTTTAGCCGCATCTCGTTCGAGGAGGGCGGGCACTCGTGGGAATTCGTGACCGGCGCACCGGTCTGCCGCGGCGACTACATCTGGGTCCTGCACCAACCCGATTTCAAAGTGAATGCCATGGGCCATAACGGCGACGAGCCCTTCGTCAAGACGCAGTTGCTGGTTCAAACCGCGTCAGGCGAGTGGGTTCCCACTGGCCGCCAATAACTGAAGGGCTCCTCATACAGCCATCGGGCGTCCGCCGCAGCGGATGCCCGCGTCTGTTTGCGGCAAGCTCGCAGTTTCTGGTTCGGCGGTCGAAGTACAGGTTATGCCGCCCTGGCCAGCTTCTTGGGCCTGAAGATGCGCATGAGGACGTAGGCTACCAATTGCAGTGTGATGGCGCCGCAGCAGTCCAGGAGTACGTCCCACGGAGAGCCGGTTCGGTTGGGCAGGAAGGTCTGGTGGAACTCATCGGAGCTGGCCACCAGCGCCGTTCCCAGTAGGGCGAGAAAAGCGTCGTGGATGAAGCGAGAGTGCGGCAGAGTCATCCACCAGGCGCGCAGCCAGGCCAGCCCGATAAGTCCATAGCCGATAAAGTGTCCGGACTTGCGAAGCAGGTGATGCAGGAGTGCCCATCGAGCCTCAGGGACAGGGCCGAAGATGCTCTCGAAGAGCCAACGCAGCGGACGGCTGGTGTGGTCGGAGCCTAACATCTCCGTCGACTCCATCATGATGACGCAGATACCGATAACCACAGGCAGCCAGGCGCTCACCCAGTACTTGAGGCTGCCTCTTCTATTCGACATGATAGTTGGGCGCCTCCCGGGTGATGATTACATCGTGGACATGACTCTCGCGCAGTCCAGCGCCGGAGATGCGTACAAACTGCGCCTTCTCCTGGAGTTCCGCGATGCTGCGGCAACCGAGGTAGCCCATGCCGGAGCGCAGACCTCCGACGAGTTGGAAGACCATGGATTCGAGCGGCCCTCGATAGGGCACGCGGCCTTCGATGCCCTCGGGGACGAATTTTGCCAGGCGATTCTGGCTGGCGCGCTCACGCTGCACAACGCCCTCGCTTCCCAACTCCGCGCTGGCCAGGTCGGCGGTGCTCTGAAAGTAGCGCTCGCCGGAGCCTTGGCTCATGGCGGTGAGCGAGCCCATGCCGCGATAGCTCTTGAAGCTGCGGCCCTGATAAAGGATGGTTTCGCCAGGACTCTCATCCACGCCTGCAAACAGGGAGCCGATCATCACCGAGCTGGCTCCTGCCGCGATGGCTTTGGTGATCTCGCCGGAGTATTTGATGCCGCCATCGGCGATCACAGGAATCCCGTGCTCACGGGCAGCGCGATAGGCCTCGGCAATGGCGGTGATCTGCGGCATTCCCGCGCCGGTGACCATGCGTGTGGTGCAGATGGAGCCCGGCCCGATGCCCACTTTGATGGCGTCCGCGCCAGCTTCGATGAGCGCCAGCGCACCCTCATAAGTTGCAACATTGCCGGCCATCACAGCCACCAGAGGGAAGCTTTTTTTCACCTGACGCACCGCCTCCAGCACCCGCGAAGAGTGCCCGTGCGCCGAGTCGATGGCCAGCACATCCACGCGCGCGCGAATCAATTCAGCCGCGCGCTCTAAAAAATCTCCAGTCGCGCCGATGGCGCCGCCCACCCTCAGCCGGCCCTGCTCGTCCTTGCTGGCATTGGGGTATTTCAGCTTCTTCTGGATGTCCTTCACCGTGATGAGCCCCTTCAATTCGTACTGATCGTCGACTACCAGCAGCTTTTCGACACGGTGCTCGTGCAGGATCAGTTCGGCTTCTTCGAGCGTGGTGCCGACCGGCACGGTAATCAAGTTCTTCTTGGTCATCACGTCGCCGACAGGAATGTCGGTGCGGGTTTCAAAGCGCAGATCCCGGTTGGTGAGAATGCCGACCAGCCGCTTGCCTTGCGTGACAGGCACGCCGGAGATCTTGTAGCGCCGCATCACTTCTAGCGCGTCGCCGATCATCTGGTCCGGACCAATGGTGACCGGGTCCACGATCATGCCGCTCTCTGAACGCTTCACCTTATCGATCTCGCCCGCCTGGTCGACGATGGTCAGATTGCGGTGCACAATCCCGATGCCGCCCTGCTGCGCCATGGCAATGGCCATGCGCGACTCTGTCACCGTATCCATCGCGGAGGAGATCAGCGGGGTGTTCAGCGTGATGGACTGGGTCAACTGGGTCAGCGTACTGACCTGCACGGGCACCACCTCGCTGTAGGAGGGCACCAGCAACACGTCATCGAAGGTGAGAGCTTCAGGTAAGTTTTTGGATAGCATATGCTTTGATGCGCCCGGCGGGCCGGGATTCGAGTTCCCGGTGCGGCAGGCGCTTGTGTCTATTGTAGCGGAGAGGGCAAGGGGGTGGCGGAGAGCGCGGCGATGCGGGCTTCGATGTGGGCGCGGAGTATGCGAACGGTCTCGATGGCGGCGGGGCGATCCAGGATCTGGAACTCCGGAATGTCGTCATAGCGATTGAAAACCGCGAAACTATCGAGATCTGAAAACTCCAAAACAGTCTTGGGCAGTACCTCGCCACTCGTCTGGAGGAGATTCACAAGGTAACTGAGATCATGGCTAAGCCTGTACTGAATGGACAATTGGGACAGCAGAGCCTTCAGCAGCTTTTCAACTGCCTGCTGGACATGGAACCTAAAAGGGCCGTCCGGTACGTCCGCTAAATGCACAACGGCCTCGTCTTCTGCTGCTTTTGCGAGCAGGACTCGCGCCTGCTTATCGATTGCCGCTGTCATAGACTAGCTTTCCGCTCTGGACGATCTTGTAGTAGACGCTGTTAACAGAGGAGAGAAACTCCGCGACATAACCTTCCGAGGCGACGATCAGATCAATGCTCATGGGAATGCTATCCAGATGACGGCGGATGTCCCTGCGCAATTCGCCCAGTTCGGTCTTGCGATCGTCAGGCAGGAAGACCGCCAGGTCCAGATCGCTGTCCCACTTAGCCTCGCCGCGTGCCCAAGAACCGAAGATAAACACGCGCGACGGCCGTGCGATTTCGATAGCCGTCTTCACGGCTAGATCGACCTTCTCCTTCGTCGGAGCAAGTTCTTCTAGTACGGCACGAACTTTTTCGGCGGTTAGCATGGTTGCCTCAGGGATAGTGTAGCCCGGATTCATCGAAGAATGCTTGGAAATAGACTGGTCTACCCATCCAAGGGATTATGGGTTCCCTCACGCCCTCAGACACCCACCGGGAACGGCTTGGGGCTCGATTCTGTACGCCAGACTGGACCCACCTTCACGCCGCTGGCACCACTTTCTTTGCGGCCTTGAGCAGCACGCGCAACGCCTCATTCACGGAATCCGCGTCGGGAAATACAGCGGCTGCATCGGGAGCAATAGGCACCATCACTACATCGCCCTTGAAACGATTTGCGTACTTGCCACGGACGCCGCCGCTCATGTCGTACTCCGGGCGCATGGTGTCCTTGAGTCTTGCGGGATGACTTGTCTTTGCAGCCATCTCACACCCCGACCGGGAACGGCTTGGGGCTGGATTCGTCGGTGTCGGCAGTGCTACCGGTGCGCCAGCGCTCGAAGCGGCCTTGCAGCAGGCTCATCAGGCCGGTGTACCAGTAGCCGATGACAAACAGGATGAGAAAAGGTGCGGTGAAATAGTTGTGATTCGAGAAGGTGTAGAGGATGGCGAGAAAGAAATAGGCGCCGAAGATCATCTCGATCCAGGGCGCCAGAATCAAGCGCTTGCGGTATTTGGCGGCCTGCGATACTTCGCCTTTTTTGGCTACGCGGAACTTGGGAGTGCGCACAAAGGCGCTCTTGATGCCGAACAACGCTTCCATGACCGCCTTGGTGTTGGTGACGGTGAGGCCGATGCCCAAGGCCATCAGGAAGGGCAGATAGAAAAAGGTCTTCATCCAGGTTTTGGGAAAGAGTTCGCGCTCGCTCATCACATAAAACACCGCGATGGAGAAGCTGGAGGCGGTGAACAGGGGAAAGTCGATGAGCAGCATCTGAAACCAGCCCTGATAGAAGCGGCAGATCATGGCCGGCAGCAGCAGCGCGGACATGACGATCATGAGCGGATAGCTGAGGTTGGCGGTGAGGTGGTAGACAGCTTCGACCTTGATGCGCCGCGGCACATGCGACTTGAACATCATGGGCAGCACTTTGATGCTGGTCTGGATGAGCCCCTTGGCCCAGCGCGCCTGCTGCGTTTTGAAGGCGGTCATTTCAATGGGTAGCTCGGACGGGCACTCGACTTCCGGCAGGTATTTGAACTTCCAGCCGGCCAGTTGCGAGCGATAACTGAGGTCGGTGTCTTCAGTGAGTGTGTCGTGCTGCCAGCCGCCGCCGTCGGAGATGGCTTTGATTCGCCACATGCCGGCGGTGCCGTTGAAGTTGAAGTAGTCGCCGGAGCGAACGCGGGCGCCGTGCTCCATGACAAAGTGGCCGTCGAGCAGGATAGCCTCGATCTGGGTCAACATGCTGTAGTCGCGATTGAGGTGAGTCCAGCGAGTTTGCACCATGCCGATTTCCGGTTCGGCAAAGTGGTGAATCACCTTCATGAGCCAGTCCGGCGGCGGCACAAAGTCGGCGTCGAAGATGGCGACGTACTCACCCTTGGCCACTTTGAGGCCGGCATCGAGGGCCCCGGCCTTATATCCATGGCGGTTTTCCCGATGGATGTAGACGATCGGATGGCCCAATGCCGCGTAGCGGGCAACAATGCCGGCGGCCACCTCCTGGGTCTCGTCGGTTGAGTCGTCGAGGACCTGAATTTCGAGCTTTTCGGGCGGATACTCCATGGCGCAGATCGCCTCAATCAGGCGGTCGATGACAAATTGCTCATTGAAGATGGGCAGTTGCACGGTGACGCGAGGCAGTTCATCGAAGTGCCGGGGCGGGTTGGGGTTGTAATTCTTCTTGTACTTGTAATAGAGGTAGACCATGGTGTAGCGGTGACAGCCATAGATGGCCAGAACGATCATGACTGCGAAGTAGGGTAAGAGCATCGCCGCGTCAAAGAGATTCCAGTGGTAGAGGTTCTTGAAGGTCAGGTCGGTAGACTGCATTGTCTTCAGGTAGTGGCGCAGGCCGTTCTGGGGCGCAAACGCCAGATGCGCAGCCATCCGCAGCGGCAGGCCGTTCAGTTGGCCGGAGGCGGGTTTCAGAAGGGTCTCAAGCGCGGCGAACAGGGCGAGCCTCCACGAGGGGATAACGTCCATTGTATGCGATGCAGGGAACAAGATTAGCCGGGTTCCTATCGCAGCCTGGTTAGAATGGCGGCCTTTTCGGCGTCCAGAACTCGGATCGAATCCGAATCATCAAGCCCCGGATATTTCTTTGCCGTCACGTACTGAATTCGCTGTTGGTACCGGCCAAGCTTCGGATCGAAGACGTACATGTTAATCGTGTAGCGGTGGGGTGCGAAATGCGTCTCTGCCGCCTTGAAATCCCAAACAAAATCCGCGGTCACAAGAGCCGGCAAGTTGGAAAGCTGGGGCAGGTTCCACAGCTTGTACTCACTCTGGTTGGTCAGTTGCACCGTGGGCAGAAGGTCCAAGAAATCGCAGCTTTGCTCTTCAAGGAGAGCCAGATTGCTGAGTGTGCCGCTCCCTCCGCCTGAAAAGGTTGCCGTGAACAGGATCAGGTTCCTCCCGTTGAGTTTGGCGACGACCCGCGCGTTAGGTTCCAGGCCGAATACATACTTTTCGCTGGGTGGGGTGTAACAGTGCTCAGTTCCTGCAGCACCGAGGCAGATCCGCGCGGGTGTCTCGGGGAGGCCGTCCGCATTTGTCTTGCCCGGCAGAACCCGATACTGGCCCAGGCAAGTCATGGCGCAATCACTCGCCAGTAGCATGTACATCAACCACTTCAATCGCGTTCTTCGCCGCATCTTTCTCCTTACCGGCCGGCGGCGATCGTCTTGCAATCTGAATTCTTTCGGATTGCCGACTGGACTCAGCAGAGAAGCGTTTCAAATCATATATCAAAGTGAATGCCGCTGTACGATCCCAAGCGGTCGCTTGAGTCGCCGCTTTTCGAGGTAACCCCGCACACTGTTTCTTTCCCGAATTTGCTCTCCTCTAGCCTGCTGGCGTAGTGTTTTCTTGAAGTTGGAGAACACCCTCCCATGTCCACGCTCACCGTATCGCCGATCGTTGCCGCCGCAGGTGGCAGTTTTCTGGTTGAAACACGGACGCCTGCCGAGGTCTTTACCCCTGAGGACCTGAATGAGGAGCAGCGCCAGATTGCCGGGACCGCGGCTCAGTTTGCCCGCGAGGAGATTCTGCCTGCCGCGGCGGCCATCGAAGCAAAGGAGCCGGGCGTGATGGCCGGGCTGATGCGGAAGGCGGCCGAACTTGGGTTTGCTTCAGTGGATATTCCCGAGGAGTACGGCGGGGTGGGGATGGACAAGACCACCTCGACGCTGATCACCGACCACCTTTCAGTGCTGGCGAGCTTTTCGACGGCTTTTGGGGCGCATATCGGCATTGCCACGCTGCCGCTGGTCTGGTACGGCACCGAGGAGCAGAAGCAGCGCTACTTGCCCAAGCTGGCCAGTGGCGAGTGGATCGGCGCCTATGGGCTTTCTGAAGCCAGCTCCGGCTCCGACGCGATGAATATTCGGACGCGGGCGACGCTCTCGGCGGACGGCGCCACCTACACGTTGAACGGCGAGAAGATGTGGCTGACCAACTGCGGAATTGCCGGTCTCTACACGGTTTTTGCCAAGATTGATGGGGAAAAGTTCTCCGCGTTCCTCATCGAGAGAGACACGGCAGGGCTGACCGTGGGTGCGGAAGAGCACAAGCTGGGGATTCACGGCTCCAGCACCTGCCCGCTGGTGTTGGATGGGTGCAGGATTCCTGCCGGGAACCTGCTGGGAGAGGCCGGCAAGGGTCACCACATCGCCTTCAACGTATTGAATGTAGGGCGGTTCAAGCTGGGCGTGGCCTGCATCGGCGGGGCGCGTCACGCCTTGGCGCAGATGATTCGCTATGCCAAGGAGCGCACCGCTTTCGGCAAGCCGATTGCGGAGTTTGGACTGATTCAGCGCAAGATCTCCGCCTCGGCGACGCAGCTTTATGCGGCTGAAAGCATGGCCTACCGGACGGTGGGGATGATCGATGCGGCACTGGGCCAACTGACGCCGGCTCAGGCGCAGTCTCCGCGCGAAACCCAGAAGCGCATCGAGGAGTACGCCGTAGAATGCTCCATCCTGAAGGTTTACGGGTCAGAGATGCTGAGCCTGGTGGCGGACGAACTGGTGGCCGCGATGGGCGGATACGGCTATGTGGAGGAGTACCCGGCGGAGCGGTACTACAGGGATGCGCGGATTAACAGGATTTTCGAAGGGACCAATGAGATCAACCGCTTGATTATTACCGGATGGCTGATGAAGCGGGCCATGAGCGGGCAACTTCCTCTGCTGGGGGCAATTAAAAAGCTGATGGACGAGGTGATGCAGCCGCCCAGCTTCGACGCCGGAGCGGATGCGGGCGAACTGCTGGCGCGAGAGGCCGAGGTGCTGGCGGCGGCCAAAAAGATTGCGCTGTTTGCCGCCGGAGTGGCGAGCCAGCGGTTCATGACCGGCCTCCAGGATCAGCAGGAGGTGATGGCCGATCTGGCCGATATCTTCATGCAGGTTTATGGGTTGGAGTCGGCACTGCTGAGGGCGCGCAAGCTGGCGCAGGCAGGGCGCAACTCGGCTGAGGTGGGCGCCGCTATGACGGGCTTGTTGGCCGACGAGACCATGGGACTGGCCGAACTGGCGGCTCGGCGGGTACTGGCGGCTTGCGCCGAGGGCGACCTGCTGCGGACGCAACTGGCTATTCTGCGGCGACTAGCGCGAATTACGCCGGCGGATGCGGTGGGTCTGAGCCGGGCCGTGGCGCAAGAGTGCGTTCGACGGGAACGGTATCCGCTGTAGGAGTGGCGACGATCAAGAATGGCGGATTAGAATATGACCGCGGCCAAGAATTTCGGAGGAAAGCGCGAGTGGTTGGCGCGCGGATTGATCTGGAGCGGCGCCTCATTGCTGCTCTCGCAACTTCAAGAGCGAGATCTGCTGCTGGTCTTGAACTATCACCGCATTGGGAATCCGGACGAAGATCTCTTTGACCCCGGCGTCTTCTCGGCGACCGCGGAACAGTTTAGCGACCAAATCTCCCATCTGAAGCGGCGCGTTTCGCTGGCGACGTTGGAAGAGGCTTTGGCTTTTATCGGCGGCACGCGCAAAGAAGAGGCGCACCGATCAAAAGAAACTGCCCGCCGCTGCCGCGTGCTGATCACGTTCGACGATGGGTACCGAGATAACTTTGACATTGCTTATCCCATTCTGCGGTCGCATGGGGTGCAAGGCGTATTCTTTCTTGCCACGAGCATGGTTGGATCCTGCGCCGTGCCGTGGTGGGACCGGATTGCCTACTCGATCAGGACCGCGCGCAAACGTCAGTTCACGCTCCGCTATCCGATGGAGCTGGTGGTGGACCTTGACCGCAACGGCTTGCGCGGGAGCTTGGACGCGATATTGAGGTTGTATAAGAGGCAGGAGAACACCGATCCTGCGCGGTTCTTGTTCGAGTTGGCGGAAGCGGTCCAGGGGGAAGAGGTTCCCGGGATCGAGCGGCGGTTCTTGAATTGGGATGAGGCCCGGGAGATGAGCAGGGGCGGCATGGCGTTTGGGTCCCACACGCATTCGCACGCTTTGCTCAGCCAATTGACGCCGCAGCGGCAATACGAAGAGCTGGCCCAGTCCCGTGCCATTTTGAAGGAACAACTTGGCGTCGAAGTCGCGGCGCTTGCCTATCCGGTGGGTCACAGGGACAGCTTTTCCGGCGAAACAAAAAGGATTGCGCGAGAGGCAGGTTATCGCGGCGCCTTCTCGCACTATGGCGGCACGAATCTGCAAGCGGAAACGTCCGCCTTCGATATCAAGCGAACGAAAGTCGTCAACCAAAGCATGAGCCGCTTCCGGGTTCAAACCGCCGTGTGCCGGGCAACGGGCAAGTTCTGGCCTTGAGGGTCTTGCTGCCAGGCTGTGTCAGCTCAGTGAGTCGAAGGCGGCCGATTTTACGGTACTAAAGTACACTGTGGACCCGATACCACCAGGTAGGGGGGTAGGGGGGCTATGTACACCTGGACCACCCTCTGCGGCAGTTTGGCATCTGACGTGCGCCTGGGGGGTAGGGGGTGGGGGAGTTATTTAAATGGTAACTACCGGGCAGATGCCTGACAGATTGGGCCGGGGACATATCTGGCAGATTTCGTGGTTCGGAATTGGCGTGGCTTCTCCATTTGTCCTCTATGAACCATTTTGCGCCGCGGGGACGTTATTTTCTGCAAACTGCAGGCGGGCGAGGATGGCCGAGGAGGCTCGGATACCCCTTTCGTCCTTGGCGGGGTTTAAAGTGGGGTAGACATATATATGAGCGCACTCAAACTCAAGCCAACACACGCCCCGGTCAAGGCCTACTACGAGACGCTGGAGAGGTTCGGGCAGGGAAAATTCGATAACGAAGGGAACGTCCGCAAGGCCTTTGAGGACTTGCTCGTGAAGTGCGCACGGTCGTTCGACTGGATGGTGGTGCCCGAGTACCAGATTGCGCGGGCGGGGAAGAACCCTCTGCGCGTGGATGCGGCGGTGCTGGACGCCTTCAACCTGCCGCGCGGCTATTGGGAGGCCAAGGACGAGAAGGACGACCTGAAGGCGGAGATGAACAAGAAGTTCGCTGTGCTCGCCCTGAATGTCTTGGGGTCAGACGAGATTTCGGAGGTCGAAGACCGGGCAATGCTAAGATTTTAGACAGCGAGGCAAATCTGCGATGGCAATCCATCCATCCAACTGGCATTTGTTCGGTCCGGGAATCACGCGAATTGCTGTGACCGGATTCAAGTCTCTCGCGACCAAGACTGACTTGGAGATCCGGCCACTAACGGTCCTGGCAGGCGCGAACAGTTCCGGGAAGTCGAGCTTCATGCAACCGCTTCTTCTGATGAAGCAGACGCTCGAAAGCGACGTGAATCCGGCCGCCCCGTTTCTCATGTCTGGCCCCTACACCCGCTATACCCAGGCAAGACAGTTCCTTTCCCGTACATATCTGCCTAGGAAGGAACAAAGTCCCTTGGCATTCGAATTCAGCTTTGATGAAGGAATGACTGCCGGAATGCTGTATTCGGCAGAGGCACAGAGGGGCGTGACCATAGAGAGGGGCCTGAGTATAGAGGAAAGTTGGGGATCAAGGTCCACCGAAGAGTCGCAGTGGCGGATCACTACTAGATCGACTCCTGATGAACTGCGATCCATGCTGCTCAAGTTTAGCTCCATCCCCTTGATGATGGGCCAGGTCGGGTTTACGGTGTTATCTGCCGTGAATTCGCGGTTCTACCAAGGGGTCCTCTACTCGGCGCCGGCAGGTGAGGGACCGCGAGGCGAGGCAATGGGGCGGCGAGAACTATATCACATGCCAGAGAACCTTGGCCTGAATTCCCATATTCGCAGAATGATATACGTCCCCGGACTCCGTGGAGATCAGAATCGCAAGTGGTTGTTCACAGAAATCAGCGAACAAGGTTTCTTCGAGGGGCCATTTGAAAGCTATGTCCCGAGCCTCATCTATTCATGGCAACATGCGGACGATACCAAGCGAGAAGATGAATTGGAAGCGGGGCTGGAGCTTCTTGGCTTAGCCTCAAGCATAACAACCATGAGAGTGAGCGAATCGGAGATTGAAGTTCTCATTCCGATAGCACTAGAGCGCAGCCGCCCCAAAATTACCGGGCCGTCCGAAGCCCTACTTAATATTGCAGTTCAATATACACATGTAAACATCGCGGACGTTGGACTTGCAGTATCCACGGTCCTTCCGGTGTTAGTGGCACTGATTCAGGCAGATCCGGGGCAGCTTGTCTATATTGAGCAGCCTGAACTGCATCTCCATCCTCGCGCGCAGTGGAAGTTGGCGCAGGTCCTGGCGCAGGCAGCGAATCGAGGTGTGCGGCTGGTCATTGAAACACATAGCTCGCTCCTGCTACGCGGAATTCTGACGCAGATAGCCGAGAGCAAAATCGCGAACGACAAGGCGATCTTGCACTGGTTCGAACGCGACAGCAAGACTGGTATTTCGACGGTTCACTCGGCCGAGCCTGACCCAGCGGGGCGCGTTGGCGACTGGCCCGAGGACTTCGGCGATGTTGAGTTGGGTTCCGACAACGACTACCTGAATGCGGTTGAGAACAAAATGGTTGCAGGAACGAAATGAGTTGGAAGAATAGCAAGCAGCTTGTTGTCGACGCGAATGTGGGACAAGGCAGCAGCAACGATAAAATGTTCAATCCCGTTCTTGAAGACAGCGGGTCTCAGAGCCGCCAATGCTTACAGGCCATTTGGGAAGAGAGACATGTTGCCGTGTTTAGCGGGAATCTCCGCGACGAATGGGGCAGACATGCCTCGTCCTATGCGAAGCGCTGGCTCCGTAACATGGAACAGAAATGCCGGATCATCGAGGAAGACGGGGAGCGGTTTGCGGAATTGGCCATCCCTGCTTGTGCTTGCCTTTCGACCGCAGGTGAGAAGGCTGCGCTGGCGAAGGATCTCCATTTAATTCAGTCAGCGCTCGCTACGGGACAATTGATTCTCTCCAACGAAGTACGGTTTCCCAGGTTTGTGGCTCTGGCGTGCGGCGCAGTCCAAGAACTTGTTTCTTTGTACTACGCCAATCCGACTGTCGAGGGTGATCGTTGCCGGCTTTGGATCAAGGCAGGTGCGGAGAAGGATGCGGATCGGCGCATCGATGTCTGGGTCGAGAATCATCTGAAGAGCGATTAGCCGCGTACCGGACGCGGTATGCGGCGAATCTGAAGCGGGAGTTGCCGCGGATTCCGATGGCGCCGGGATTCCACAAATATGCGGAGATTGGCGCGGCGCTGATGAAGCTGCACATCGAATACGAGCAGCAGGTGGAGTATCCTCTGGAGCGCAGAGAGACGGGCAAGCTGAACTGGCGCGTTGAGAAGATGGCGCTGTCGAAGGACAAGACGCAGTTGCGGTACAACGAGTTTCTGACGCTGAGCGGGATTCCGCCGGAGGTTTATGAATACCGTCTGGGGAACCGGAGCGCGCTGGAGTGGGTGGTAGACCAGTACAGGGTTTCGACGGATGCGCGGTCGGGGATTGTGAACGATCCGAACCGGGAGGACGACCCCGAATATATTGTGCGGCTGGTTGGGCAGGTGGTGACTGTTTCGGCGGAGACGGTGAGACTGGTGGGGGAGTTGGCGGGGTTATCCATCGATCAAGGATAGGCGCGGCTTCGCCGCGTGGGTTGATTTCTAAAAGCTTTTGGATGGCGAAGCGGCACGACTGAAGTCGTGCCCTTTCAAAACATCGGTCTACCAGGACGAAAACAGCGGTTACGCCTTGGCGGTGGTTAGGGCGCCGAGGTCGGCGGCTAACCGCTCGGTGCTGAAGGATTCGATGATGTCGCCTTCTTTCAGGTCGCTGAAGCCGGCCAGGCCGATGCCGCACTCCATGCCGTTGGTGACTTCCCTCGCATCGTCCTTGAAGCGCTTGAGGGAGGCGATCTTGCCCTTGAAGACTTGCTCGTCGCCGCGCATGACCTTGACTTCCGCGTCGCGGCGGAGGACTCCGTCCTGGACGCGGCAGCCGGCGATGGTGCCGACCTTGGGAATCTTGAAGACGTTGACGACTTCGGCGCGGCCCGCGTAGTTCTCCTTGAAGGTGGGGTCGAGAAGGCCCAGCATGGCGAGGCGAATCTCATCCTGCAACTCGTAGATGATGGAGTGCAAGCGAATCTGAATGCCTTCCTGCTGCGCCAGCTCGGCGGCCTTGCGCTCGGGGCGGACGTTGAAGCCGATGATGATGGTGTTGGAAGCGGTGGCGAGAAGGACGTCGCTCTCAGTGATGGAACCGACGCCGGAGTGGATGACCTTGATGCGCACCTTCTCAGTGGACATGCGGGTGAGCGAATCGGCCAGAACTTCGACGGAACCGGTGACGTCGCCCTTGATGATGAGGGGCAGGTCTTTGACGCCGGCCTGGCGAATCTGCTCGGCAAGGCCTTCGAGAGAGACGCGAGAGCTTTTGGCGAGCTGGGAGTCGCGCTCCTTCATCTTGCGGTACTGCGCGATGCCCTTGGCCTTGTCGCGGTCGGCTACAACGAGGAAGGTGTCGCCGGAGTCGGGCATGGATTCGAGGCCGAGGACTTCGACGGGTGTGGATGGGCCGGCTTCTTCGATGGCGCGGCCGCGGTCGTCGAACATGGCGCGAACTTTGCCGAAGGTGTTGCCGACGATATAGCTGTCGTTGAGGCGAAGGGTTCCGTCCTGAACGAGGACGGTGGCCACTGCGCCGCGGCCGCGATCGAGCTTGGCCTCGATGACGCTGCCGACGGCCTTGCGGCCTGGGGTTGCCTTGGGCGCGCGGATGTCGGAGACGAGGCAGATCATTTCAAGCAGCAGGTCGAGGTTGATTCGCTTTTTGGCGGAGACTTCAACGAAGACGGTGCCTTGGTCGCCGGCGCCGGCCCATTCTTCAGGGATGAGGCCTCGGTCGGCAAGCTGCTTCTTGACGCGCTCGGGGTTGGCTTCAGGCTTGTCGATCTTGTTGATGGCCACGATGATGGGGACGTTGGCGGCCTTGGCGTGGTCAATGGCCTCAAGGGTCTGGGGCATGACGCCGTCGTCGGCGGCGACCACGATGACCACGATGTCAGTGACCTTTGCGCCGCGGGCTCTCATGCGGGTGAAGGCCTCATGGCCGGGGGTATCGAGAAAGACGATCTCGCGGCCGGATGCAGGTGAGCCTTCCTTGGAAAACTTCACCTTGTAAGCGCCGATGTGCTGGGTGATGCCGCCGGCTTCGCCGGCTGCGACGTCGGTTTCGCGGATGGCGTCGAGCAGCGAAGTCTTGCCGTGATCGACGTGGCCCATGACGGTGACCACTGGCGAACGGGGAACTTCGAGTTCGCCGGTGTTTTCGGCTTCGAGGACTTCTTCGATGGCCTGGTTGGCGATTTCTTCTTCGTAGCTGATGACGGTGGCGGCTGCGCCGAACTTGGCGGCAACGTCCTTGACCATCTCGGCGTCGAGGGACTGGTTGACGGTAACGAATACACCGCTCATGAGGAGTGTGGCGATGAGGTCCTTGGCGCGGACTTCGAGCTTTTCAGCCAGGTCCTTGACGCTGATGCCTTCGGTGACGGTGATTTCGCGGGTGATGGGCAGCGGTTCACCGCCATATTGCACCCCGCCATAACGTGGCGGCGGCACAAAGCCCTTCATGGGGCCTTCTTTGGTCTTGGGATATTGCGGACGCCCGCCACGTCCTCTGGATGGGGCACGCGCCGGACGTGGCGCCTCGCCGGTTGGCGGCGCAGCGCCGCCTGGACGCGGAGGGCCGCCGAAGCCCGGGCGCGCTCCGGGCGCACCAAAGCCTGGGCGTGCGGCAAAGCCGGGACGAGCGCCGGGAGCACCGGTTCCACCGGGTCCCGCATAGCCGCCGGGAGTGGTGCGGGTGGGGTGCTTGGGGCGTGGTCCGCCGGCGAGTTGTCCGCCGGGCGCGGCAGGGCCACCGGGCGTGCGCGAGGCATAACTGCCTAGAGCGCCAGCCGGGCGGTTGCGATCGAAGATCGGCTTGCCGCGCTGAATGCCTGCGCCGGGCGCCTGGTTTCCGGTGCCTGCGATTGGGGCGGATGGAACCACAATGGGCGCCTTGTAGACCGGGCGGGGCCCGGTTTGGGGCATCACGACGCGGCGGGCGGGAAGGGCAACTGTGGGGGACGCGGTGTGGGTATGGCCCTGGCCGCGATGCGCCGGGCCACGCGCAGGAGCGGCGCCAGGTTCGTCTTCAACAATGCTGAGAGATTCCGTGTCAGTCTCCGGTTCGGCTGTGGCGGCTTCAAGGTCGAGCGGAGCGGCAATCGCCGCGGGCTCAATGGCAGTGCCGGAAGGCGCAACTGCGACGGGAGACACAACCGGCTGAGCGGGCGCGGCAGCGAGGACCGGTGTGGCGGCGATGGGAGCTTCAATGGGCGGAGCGGCCGGGGGAACCGGGGGCTTGGCTGTTGCGGGCTGCTCGCTTGGGCGAGGCTGGACGTCGCGGGTGTGGTCTTCACGCGGAACTGGTGGAGCGGCTGGAGGCTTTGCCGCTGCCGGGGGCGGCGCAACGACAACGACGGGACGCGAGGGGGCGGCGACGCCTGCCGGAGCCTTGGCAACCACCGGGCCGGCAGGCGGGCGGGAGGCAATGGCCGGCGGAGCCGGGGGAACGACGATGGGCGGCGCGGATCGCGGCTGGGGAACAATCTTGCGCGGCTCCGGACGGCCCGGCTGGGGCGAGACGACGGTGACCGGGGCCACGACTGGAGCTGCCGGGGCGGCGGGGCGAACTGGTGGCGGCGGCGCCGCTTTGGCGCGCGCCTGCAACTGGCTCTGCCTTGCCTCTTGTTCTTCCTTCTGTTTGGTGGCCAGGATGGCCTTCATCACGTCGCCGGGCTTGGAGATGTGAGAGAGGTCGATTTTGGGCGTAATGGTCTGCGCGGCGCGGGAGGGCGCGGCAGTGCTGTGGCCGCCAGACCGCGATCCACGCTCATAATGCGCGCGAACTTTTTCCGCCTCGAAATCCTCCAGCGAACTGGAATGGGTCTTGCCGCTGGCCAGGCCGAGTTCCGCCAATATGTCAAGAACCTGCCGGCTCTTGACTTCCATCTCGCGCGCGAGATCGTTGATACGAACCTTACTCATCCGCCTCTTTTCAAAATGTGCTACCCAAAGCCCTTAGTCGCTCATAGCTACCTCATGGCAATGGCTGGTTTTCAAAGTTCTGTGATCGCCTGAGCGGTCTTGAAGGACGCGCATGTTACGCGGCGTCCTCTTTGGCCGCGTGCTCTTACTCATCTTCTTTTTTTGTTTCGTCCGTTTCGGTGTCCAGCGTGTCTACATCTTCCGCGACGGGGACATCGTCTACAGCTAGTTCCGCGGCGGTGAGGCCCTCTTCTTGCTCGTCGGCCTCGGCCGCCGTTTCAGCTCCGGCAGAGTCTTCGTCTTCGGCCTCGGCTGCCTGCTCGCTTTCCGCTTCTTCCAGCACCACTGCGGCGTTCTCGGCTTCAGCTTCCGCATCGCCTTCCACTGCCGGTGCATTCTCAATTTCCGCTTCGCCGGCTTCTTCAACAGCCGTCTCGACGGAAACGACTTCGCCAGTTTCCGCAGCTTCAGCTTGGGCGTGTTCGGCGTCGAGCGTTTCCTCTTCAGCGGTTTCGGGCACATGGCCTTCTTCGCCCTCTTCAAAGTGGCCGAAGTAGTGGCGAACGGCTACGCTTATGCGTTCGAGCGTCTTTTCGCCGATGCCGGGAATCTCCTCGAGCTGCTCGGGGGTCATGTCGGCCAGAGCCTCGACAGTGGTGATGCCGGCAGCAACCAACTTCTGAATAATGCCGTCGCCGAGTTCGGTGACCTGCTCGATGGGCGTGGAGGGACCGCCAGAGAAGGCTTGCATCTGCTGCTCGACCTCCTGGCGCTTCTCCTCTTCGCTCTTGATGTCGATCTTCCAGCCGAGCAGCTTGGCCGCGAGACGCACGTTCTGGCCCTTCTTGCCGATGGCCAGCGAGAGCTGCGTGTCGTCGACGATGACTTCGAGCTGCTTGTCAGTGAGGTCAGAGATCGATACGCGGCTTACCTTGGCCGGCTGCAATGCCTTCTCAGCGAAGGTGGTGATCTCGTCCGAGTACTCGATGATGTCGATCTTTTCGCCGCGGAGTTCGCGAATGATGGACTGTACGCGCATGCCCTTCATGCCGACGCAGGCGCCCACGGGGTCAACGTCCTTGTCGCGGCTCTGCACGGCGATCTTAGTGCGCTCACCGGCCTCGCGGGCAATGGCGCGAATGGTTACGGTGTTGTCGTAAATCTCAGGGACTTCCGATTGAAAAAGATTGGACACCAGTTCCGGCGCGGCCCTGGAAACGACGACCTGCGGACCCTTGGCGGCGCGGTCCACCTTGAGCAGGACAACGCGGACGCGTTCGCCGATGGAGAACTGCTCAAGGCGCGACTGCTCGCGCTTGGGGCAGCGGGCTTCCGCCTTGCCGAGGTCGTAGATCACGTCCTGACCCTCGATACGCTTCACGGTCGCATTCAGGACTTCCTTTTCGCGGTGGGCGTACTCGTTGAAGACCGTGTCCCGCTCGGCTTCGCGCACCTTCTGGAAGATGACCTGCTTGGCCAGTTGCGCGGCAATGCGGCCCAGGGGACTGGTGTCGCGATAGAGCCGGATCTCGCTGCCCACTTCAGCGCCGGGGGCCAGTTCATTGGCCTCTTCGAGCGTGATCTGGTTGAGCGGGTCCTCGACTTCAGCCGCGTCCGCCACTACCGTCTTGTAGATGTAGGCAGTGATGGCGCCGGTCTCCTTGTTCAGTTCGCCGCGCATGTTTTCCTGGGTCTTGTAGTACTTGCGCGTGGCCAGGGCGATGGCCTCCTCAACAGCGCCTACGACGATGCCGGGGTCAATGCCCTTTTCCTGGCTCAGGAGCTCGATGCTCTGGTACAAAACGCTGGTGGCCATACTCTGCTTGCTCTCTCGTTTTTGGCTGGGCGCGAATTCAGCTTGCGGTTCGCGCCGGTTCAGTTGGGTTTAAATTTCCGGTACCAGTTGCGCCTTTTCAATGTTGCCGAGCGCAATCTCTACCGTGCTTACGCCTGTCTTCTTCGTCTTGCTGTTCTGCTTGACCGCGTTGAGGTCGAGCGTAATGGTTGCTCCGCTTCCGCTTTGCGATCGTGCTCCGGCTTCCTTACCGGCTAACAATCTTCCCTGCCAGTGCCGGTTGTTGCGAATCGGCTCAAAGGTTTGGATCTTCACCAGGCTGCCTGAGAACCGTTGAAACTCCTCCGGCTTGCTCAGCTTGCGATCCAAGCCCGGCGAACTTGCTTCCAGCGTGTACTCCGCGCCCGGAATCAGGTCTTCCACATCCAGCAAAACGCCGAAGTCGCGGCTGAACGCGGAGCAATCTTCATGTGTGATGCCGGAAAGCTGCTCGACGGACAACGTTCCCTCAACCAGCCGCTCCGGAAGTCCCTCGACTCCCGCTTCGATCGCCGCTTTGAGTTGCGCGCGGCCCTCGGCGTTTTTTTCGAGGTATACGCGAAGAGTCCGCTCCTTTGCGGGGCCGATGAACTCTGCGTCCACCACGTCCAGCCCATGGGAGGCGGCCACTCTTGCCGCTGCCGATCGAATTTCGTCCAGCTTGACTGCCATCGTCCCCAACGCCGCCGATTTGGCGGCTTATTTACCTAAAAATTGGCCCAAATAAAAAGTGGGCTGTAAGCCCACTCATCTCTCCGCCAGCCGGCCTACTCACGGCAACCATGGCGGACAAATTCGTCTGCATCCTTAGCATACGGCCAAATGCCGGGAAAATCAATGTGGAAGCAAGCCGCCTACGTGAAATTTGCTCTGCGAAATCCGGCTGATGGAGGTGCCAGCGGAAACCGGGTAATGGCTCAGTTTGAAATTGGGGCGCACTCCCTAAGCATTCGCCGTCACGTGGATAGCTGCTGCGACTAACCTCCAGCTCACAACCCCGCTCGAAGCTTTCCATTGGGAATGATGATTCGCGCATCCCCTCTCGGGCGGCAAGGTGTGTCCTTTGACGGAGGCACACTCAAAGCCACATGACTGACATTTGTAGATTCCTGAGAAGGGAGTGATTTGTCCAGGCGCATGGATAGTGTCGAAGTTTGAGTCGGTGGGAAGCTGGTGAAACACAGATCCATCCTTAAAGTTGGGCATTAACTCTTTTCCCCCTTTGCTGGCTTTGGTGGCACTGGGATTGGAGTGACCTGAAGCGGCGTGGGAACCGCTCTATTCATTGCGCCAGAGCAGAACTCATCCTTGGAGCAACCCGCGACACGCGCTTGACGAATCATGCGCTGCATTCCATCTTTGCTGAATCGGGGATATCCCATATCGACGGTGACAACTGCACGGACATGGGTTGCAGTGGCAGCCTTCTCGTACTGCGCATGAGAGCCAACCTGACGCTTAAACACGAATCCAAGGGACTCTATGTTCGCTATGACCTCGCGCGGCGTTAGGAGCGGCAGTTTCCCCATCGTGGGTGCCCTCAAGAGCACCATTTACTCGCCTGTCTCATAGACAGGGATTCCCTATTGCGCTTTTCGAGGGGATTTGATAGGCTGGGGTTGTTCAGGACTCCAGTGCCCCTCTTGGGCGCTTGCATCTCAGACTCACACCGGACCCCGCTTGCAGGCGGGGTTTCGTGTGTCTAGAGCAATTGACTTCAGGGTATCAGACTTTTGGAAACAAATGTAATTGGAATACACTCAGGGGTGCCATTTTGGAACGAACCGCAACATCTTGCGCTTTGCATTCAGATGCGTCTGTAGATTGTAGACCCGTCTCTATTTATTGCGGTTCCTAGTATGAGCGCCACAATGCTGTAGCCCGGTTTCCCACAGAACAGATGCGTTCTGCACTGGAGATAGTGCAAACCGTGCGGGAAATGCATCTCGCCAGTAAACAAGACCAAAAACACTAAGGCTCCTCGTCTCCAAGGGGCCTAGTTTCGGTCTGGGAATCGGAAATATGTTTTGCCCTATATCCGGCAGGGCAGGTGCCCGAATCCGTAAGGCGCATCATAAAACTTCCTCTTGGAATGATGAGACCCACCCAAAAGTGCGCCAATTTGATATTTCGCATGTTCCCAATGGTAACGGATACGATGGCTCAGCGGGGCGGGGCGCAGGATCGGAGCAGGAGCCTCTTGATCTGTTTCCACGCCATCAAGTACCACCATCAGGTAACCGATCATCGCATCGCGGAGGCCATTTACCGCTCCTTCCAGCGTTTCGGACTCTGCGCCTAAATCGAGATCAATGCATTCCGCCAAATATCCCCTTGCTCCACCCTTGCGCACAAAGCAACGAAGGCGGATTTCTGATCCCGATTCATTCTGAAGCGCCGTAGGAAGCATCGGGCCGCCGCAATCAGGGCAGTGGTACGAGCTGCCTCCTTCCACAACGGTAACTTCCTCGCCCATTTCCGTAATGGCGACTTCCTCAACTACATCCATCTTTTTGCCTCGCTACCTCGGAGTAGACTTTTTCCACCGCACAGCACTCGCCTGCACGGCGATCTCTATTCGACGCTTCGCGCTTACAGATCGCGCGCGCGACCGACCGCCAAGCAGGCCCCCTTTTCGGGCCGCTACTTTTCGTTTGTCAGGTTCGACCGGCTCTGCGAGCGCGGCCTGAACTGTTCGGAATGCTCGCACGTTCAAATCCATTTAGACCTCACCGTCTATTGGACGCGTCTTATGGATGCGGGGTTTCTGGGAAACGCAATCCGGTCCCCTGTGCCGCAGGCTACCACAATATATTGTGCGGTCGCCCGGTGCATACATAACAATGGTCATCTTCTGGTAATCAGTTTACCACCCATTCGCCTATCAGCCGCTTATCCGCGCGTACATTGGACAGGGTTTGCGCAAGGATCAGGTCCGGATGGAGAATTCGGCGGTTCAGGTGATTGCCGAGAGCCTGCGCAAGCATGGAATAGCCGATCAGGTGATTTCAGCGGCGATTGCGGAGGCACAGTTAAAGAGCGCATAGGCTTGAAGAGAATATTGTGAGACAGCCAACGGTTGGGCGGATGAGGTCTTATTGCTTCTTCTGTTTTGGCAAGACTTGCTTCTTCATCTCCTCTTGTTCCTCTTGATTCGCGTGCTCTGCATCTTGATTTCCAGCCCACACGCCGCGGGCACAACGGTCTGCAACCTCTCCGCCGATTCTATTCAGATTGGCGAGGACTCTGTGCTCAGTCCTGGGGCCCATCCCACCGCCGTCTGTCTCGCCAGCCATCGTGCAAAGGAATTCACTTGATCGAGACTCTGGCTGAACTCTTGACACATTCCGCATTTCCGCTAAGCTGAAAGTATGTCCAGCGGAAATACAGTCCAATCTGCAGCAGTGAGCAGGATCGGCCAAAGGCGGCAAGTTGTCATACCCAAGCGCGTATTCGATGCGCTCAAGCTGCGGGCGGGCGATTTTGTCGAGGTGAGTGCCGAGGGTGGACATCTGCGGATGCGCCCCAAGCGGCTTGTGGATATTGGCGATGACACGCTCACGGCTAGCGATGCGATCCTAGTGCGCCGGGGCGAAGCGGAGATCAAAGCCGGACGTTCCAAACCTTGGCGGACGGTAAAAGATGAACTGGGCCGTTGAGCTTTCAGCTTCCGCCATCAAGGAGCTGAAGAAGCTTCCTCGCGACCGGCAAGCGCAGATTGAGCGCGCCATCGACGAGATGGAATCCGATCCCATGGCAGGGGATGTCATTCCCCTCAAAGGCTCTGAATGGAAAGGCCGCTTCCGCAAACGCGTGGGACCTTACCGGATCATCTTTGCACTTGATCGCAAGACTCTGACGGTGGCCGTCTCCGCCATATTCATCCGTTCCGAAAAGACGTATCGGTGAGCGCCGCGCAAGTCGCAGTTGGCGCCCGGTCGCGACCACCTCACCAGATTCGCCGAATCCCGAACTGGTCGAGGTGCGGATCGGGGCTGAGAATCGAGATGTCCAGGGCCAGGGCCAGGGCGGCGATCATGCGGTCGAACGGATCCTTATGAGCCGCAACGAACTTGCCCGCGCTCGTTGTCCGCTTGACATCTGCCGCCCACTCGCGGAGGCTGATAGCCATGTGTAGATTTCTTCGTTTCAGTTGCATCGCGGCCATTCTGGCCATTTCGCTTGCGCCTCTCGCTCATTCCCTTGAAAGGCAGGCTTCCTCGGTCTACCACGCGCGCCGTGTTGCGCTGGCTGCCAAGCTGCATGGCGGCGTGGCGGTGCTGTTTGCCGCTGAAGAGCCGGCGCTGGACTTCATGCCCTATCGCCAGGATGAGGACTTCTACTACCTGACGGGCTGGAACGAGCCGGGGGCTGCATTGCTGATTGTGGCTGACGCGGGACAGGTGCAGACAGCCGGGGCTCAGACGGCTGACGCTCAGACACCGCGAACGTACAAGGAGATTTTGTTTTTGCCGACGCGCGACCTGCGCATGGAGAAGTACACCGGGGCCAAGCTGGATGCGGTTTCGCCGGGCGTGGCGGAGGCAACGGGTGTGGACGCGGTGCAGCCAATGACCGAACTGCCGGCGGTGCTGAACCGGCTGATTGACAGCGACCGGCGGCTGTTGCGGAATGTGTGGGCTCAACCGGAGTCTGCCCAGGCCAAGGCGCTGATGGGCTTTACCGCGGTGACGCTTGGCCAGGATGCGAATGCATCGACCCGCGACGCGACCACCTTGACGCAGCAGTTGCGGGTGGTGAAAGACGCAGGGGAGATTGCGCTGCTGAGGAAGGCGGCGGCCGCGTCCATCGAGGCGCAACGGGTGATGATGAGGGCGGCCAAGCCGGGCGTGACTGAGCGCGCGCTGGCCGGCAAGATGACGGCCGCGTGGTTCGAGGGCGGCTGCGAACGGGTGGCGTATGCGCCCATCGTGGGCTCGGGGATCAACTCGACTACGCTGCACTACTCGGAGAACACGCGGACGCTCGAGGACGGCGACATTCTGCTGGTGGATGCGGCCTGCGAGTACTCGATGTACGCCTCCGACATTACGCGGACGGTGCCGGTGAACGGCCACTTCACGGCGCGGCAGCGGGAGATCTACAACATCGTGCTGGGGGCACAGCAGGCGGCGATCGACGCTTTTGTGGCGGGCAAGTCGAAGATCAACGACCGCGACCGGCGCGATCCGGATTCGCTTGACAACGCGGCGTACAACTACATCAACACGCATGGCAAAGACCTGCACGGCCAGCCGCTGGGGCAGTATTGGCTGCACGGCCTGGGACACATGATGGGCATCGACGTTCACGATCCGGCGGACTACCCGGCGGTACTCAAGCCGGGGATGGTGTTTACCATCGAGCCGGGCGTTTACATTCCCGAGGAGAAGCTTGGCGTGCGCATTGAGTGCGACTTTCTGGTAGGCGCGGATGGCAAGCTCATCGACCTGGACGCTGCACTGCCGCATACAGCCGAAGACATCGAAGCGGCCATGCAGGGCAAGTAATGGACCCGCGCGACGAAGTGGAATCCGATCAGTTGGAGATGCTAGCTGGCGCCTTTCGCGATCAGCTTCTGGCCTGCCTGGAAGAGTGCGCGCGTGGGCGCAAGGGTCTGTTCTCCGCCTACGAGCACCTGGGCGGGGGCGGCGAGGCGGACGATCAGGCCTGGCCCGAGGCGGCGCGATTGCGCGAGCTGGCTCTTGCGTTGCAGGGGATTTTTGCCCAGCAGGAAGAGCAGAATGCGTTGTGCGACGAGTTCCTTGACCTGTGCTCGATTCATGGGGAAAGCAACCCCGGTGAGCGAAAGCTGGCGCGGGCGTTTCTTGACCGGATCGAGAGGGGCGACGTGGGGACCAGGCCGGCTGCGGAGGGAAGGCCGTGGTAATTCTGCACGCATTTCTGGCACTGCTGGCCGGCTATGCCACGGTAGCCTTGCTGGTGATCGCGATAACGGCGCTGCTGACTCGGCTTACGCCGAAATGGGCAGGCGCTGAGGGCAGGCCGCAGCCGGGCTATGCCTTTGTGAACGTCGGCTACTCGTTTTTGGCAGCGGCGGCGGGGGGTTACGTGACGGCATGGCTGGCAGCGGGGAATCCGCTGGTCACCGATCTGGTGCTGGGAATCGTGGTGCTAGCCATGGCCGCGCTCAGCGCCATGCAATCGCGCGGCAAGCAGCCCATCTGGTATGCACTGGCGCTGGTAGCCATCATGCCACTGGGGGTGCTGGCGGGCGGGCTGGTGCGGCTTAGAGTGCTGGGAATTCTATAGGGCGACATGCTGGCGCGCCGGCAGCTTCTGCCGGGCTTAGCTGAAAATGAAAAACCCTTGGCAGCAGGGAGAGGCCCGCTGTAAAATCCGTGTTCTGCTTTCCCAAAACTTCAAAAAAATGAGGAATCAACGGATGAAACTGCGTGGAGCACTATCCTTGCTAACCGGCGTTGCCATGCTGGCGCTGGCAGCGGCCGCGAATGGCGCACCCCTGGCAGGCGGTCCGGCGAATGACAATCCCGATGTCGTCGAGGTCCGTCACTACGCTCTGACGCTCGACAAGGCACAGAAGGCCGCCAACGCCATGCAAAGCATCAACCAGCTCACTGCATCCAATGCCGCCTTGAAGGCAAAGATGGATGCTGCCACTTCAGGCAACCTGCCGATCACGCAACAAGCCGAGTACATCGATACGAACTTTCCCCAGGTGACCGCGATCATTCATGCCAGCGGGCTGGCGACGAGGGAGTTCATTGTGCTCACTGGCGCGATCATCAACGATGTGGGCTTTGTGGGGATGAAGATGCAGGGAATGATCAAGGCGTACCCAGCGGGCGTGATCACCCCGGAGAATGCTGCGCTCATTGAAAAGAATTGGCCCGCATTCCAGGCACTTGCCGGCAAGATGTCGCCGGTGAGCAGCAGGTAGGGGAAGCAGCGAAGCCGGTCAACTGTCCGGAAGCGATAGCGCTTTCAGGTCTCAGAATCAAGGCTCTGAGTCACCTGGCGATCCACTCGCTGCCGCTGCGGGGCGTAAGGGTTTGACGCTGCCGGTATTGAGTTTAGCCACAGGTTTTGGGCTGAGGTTGCATGGCTGGCGGGCGACCGGTGGGACGGGCGTCTAAATTCCCACTTGCGTTAGAAGTGACACTCATCTACAATAGTGTCACGCGTAAAGAGGGTGGAAAACATGGAGGTCTTGGAATGCACGGAACTCGCCAAACCTACAGAACTGCGGACGCGGACACGCACGGGTGAAAAAGGCCGCATTGTGATTCCTGCGGCTATGCGTGAGGCGCTGGGGATTGTGGATGGGGATATCCTTGACCTGCGCGTCGTCGATGGCGAACTGCGTGTGGCGACGATGCGAGAACGAATCAGGCGTGCCCAAGAGCGGGTAAGGCATCTCGTTCCGCCGGGGACTCTGGTTTCCGATGAGTTGAGCGCGGAACGGCGCGAGGCCGCGAAGCATGAATGAGGTCGTGCTGGACGCCTCAGCCATTCTAGCGGTGCTTTTCAATGAGCGAGGCGCGGAAAACCTGACAGCAGAGATACTCGGCGCTGCAGTTGCCAGTACGGTCAATTTGGCCGAAGTGCAAACCAAGCTGGTGAAAATGGGTCGCAGTCCAGCGGATGCCTGGGTGGACACTTTTTCTCTAGGCACATCGGCTGAGAGCTACACCAGCGAACACGCGAAGATCGCCGGCGATCTGATTACAACGACGGAGAAATACGGCCTCTCGCTGGGCGACCGATCCTGCCTGGCGCTGGCGATTGCGCTCAAGGCTCCGGTGTATACCACTGAGCAGCTTTGGAGAAACCTGAAGGTTGGGATTCCGATCCATGTGATTCGGTGAGGCGGGTAGAGAGTGCCAGGAACGAAGTTTGGGTCAACCGCCTTATCTGATATATCTTTCGCCAGAAAACTGTTATCATTCGTGTATGTCAAAGGAGTCCGTCATGCGCACCTTGGTAGATATTCCGGCGAATGATCTGGAGTTGCTCAAAGGCGTTACTAAGAAACTCGCTATTTCCCGCGCGGAATTTGTTCGTCGCGCGATTTCCACCTCATTGGAGGCACACCGTACCGATCCGACCGCGGAAGCCTTTGGGCTATGGCGCGACCGCCCCGTGGATGGGCTGGATTATCAGGAAAGGATTCGGGGGGAATGGTAGGGACGAAGGTTCTTTTCGACACCAACATTCTGATCGACCACATGAGCGGCATCGCTCAGGCGGGAGCCGAGCTGGGGCAATACCAGGACCGCGCCATCAGCATGATTACCTGGATGGAAGTTATGGCCGGGAGCAACTCTGAAGACGAGAGCCGAATCCGAGCTTTTCTGAGTGCCTTCCTTTGCATTCCGATTACAACGGAGGTGGCTGAACGATCTTTTGTTGTGCGAAAACAACGAAAGTTGAAGCTACCGGATGCGATCATCCTGGCGACGGCTCAAGCCGCGGACCGCTTGCTCATCACTCGGAAGACCCGCGACTTCCCCGCGGACGATCCCGGCATTCGGATTCCGTATGGGCTTTAGAGCTACTTGCAAAATTCGACGTCGGGAACGTTTGAAGTGTCAGGGCACGACTTGAGTCGTGCCGCAAAAATCCAAATAGGATTCCGGCTTTAGCCGCTGCGGAATTGCAAACAATTGAAAACAAAGAGACGCAGGGGCTAAAGCCCAACATCTTCCTGCTGAACTGGCGGCACGACTCAAGTCGTGCCCTGACGCTTCTTGCCCTCTCCGTGGAATTTTGCAAGTGGCTCATTCTTACAAATTTTGATTGCCTGCTGAGCCCAAATTTGGGACAAACGCCGAAGGCCGGAGCGATGCTCCGGCCTTGGCTATTGGTGCGGATTGTGAGGTTAGCCCTGGATGTCGAACTGCTCGGGGTGGAGGGTGGCGTCGCTCTTGACGAGGATATTTTTGCCGACCAACTCCTCGAATTCGGTGAGCCAACTGGCGTTGTTGGATTTGAGGACCTTGACGGTTTCGGGGTTCACACGAAGGAGAACATCGGCGCCTTCGAAGTGCTTCTTCATCTTGCGCAGCTCGGTGTAAATCTCGTTGCAGACGGTGGTGGGGCTCTTGACCATGCCGGTGGCTTGGCAGGTTGGGCAAGGGACGCTGAGGGTCCGCTCCAGAGATTGCTTGACGCGCTTGCGGGTGATCGCGACCAGGCCGAAGTCGTTGAACTGGAGAACCTTGGTGGGGGCACGATCGGCTTTGAGAGCTTCCTCCAGAGCCGCCAGAACCTTGAAGCGATTCTTGCGCTCGTCCATGTCGATGAAGTCGATGACGATGATGCCGCCGAGGTCGCGGAGTCGAATCTGGCGGACGATCTCGGGAACCGCGTCGAGATTGGTCTTGACGATGGTGTCCTCAAGGCGCGCCGACTTGCCGACATACTTGCCGGTGTTGATGTCGATGGCTACCAGGGCTTCAGTCTGGTTGATGACGATGGAGCCGCCGCTCTTGAGCCAGACCTTGGAGCGCAGGGCCTTGGAGATTTCGTCCTGAATGCCGAAGTGCTCGAAGAGCGGGGTATCCTTGGTGTAGAGCTTGACGCGGCGGACCAGGTTGGGCGAAAAGCGGTTGAGGAAGCGGACGATGCGCTCGTAGTCGTCCTGGGAGTCGACCCAGATGGAGGAGAAGTTGGAGCTTACCTGGTCTCTCAGGATGCGCTCGATCAGCGAGAGATCGTGATAGATCAGCGCCGGCGACTTGGACGTGTCGGAGCGGGTCTTGATCTCGTCCCAAAGATGGATAAGGAAACGCAGGTCGGAGCGGAGTTCTTCTTCCGACGCGCCTTCGGCCGCGGTGCGCACGATAAAGCCGCCAGAGGCGTCGCCGCGCTCGTGGGTAAGAATCCGCTTGAGGCGCTGGCGTTCCTCGTCGGAGGCGATCTTGCGGCTGACCCCAACGTGGCTCACTGTGGGCATGAAGACCAGGAAGCGGCCGGGCAGGGCGATGTGGCTGGTGATGCGGGCGCCCTTCTTGGCGATGGGCTCCTTGGCAATCTGGACGAGGATTTCCTGGCCGGGCTTCAACAGGTCGCTGATGATGGGCAGATCGGAGGTTTGCATGGAGCGGCGCGAGGGTCCGCGGCCACTGCGGTTGCCCTGGCCTTGGCCTCCAGATCCTGCCTGGCCTGGACGGCCGCGGCGTCCGCCGCGACCGCCGCGGTCACGGGGCTGCTGGGCAGCGCTCTGGCCTTCTCCGGCTGCTGGTTGGTCCGCCGCGGCGGACTCGTCCTCGTCGTCTTCGTCGTCGAATCCGTCTTCCTCTTCGCCATTCTTGCCGTCGAAGTTCAATTGGATTTTGTGGTCGAGGTGGGCTTCCTGGAACATTTCGCCCAGATCGCCGGAGCGAATCTGGTTGGGCAGCGTCTCCTCCTCATAGTCTTCAAGGTCGTGCTCATCGGCCTTGTGATGATGGTGGGGCGCGTCGAACTCCTCCTCCTCGATAAGTTCTTCCTCGATCAGGCCACTGCCGGGGGCATAGGCCGAGACGGAGGCTACAGAGGTTGGCTTTAAAGCCGCCGGAGTTGGGGCAGGAGCGGGTTCTTCAGTTTTCTTTTTGCCGCCAAGGCCAAAAAGCCGGAAACCGGTGGGGGGCAGCGGGTCAACGTGGTGAGAGGCGGACCGATGGGATTCAACTGCTTCGGACTCGGCAGCCGCGCCTTCGTCTTCGGAAGGGGACTGGGCGGGTGCGGGTTCGTTCGACCCAAGGCCGGGTGCAGACTCATTCTGCCGGATGACCGGATCTGCGACTGGCTCATCGGCCGATGGCTCGTCGATCACCGGCTCGACAGTGTAGTCGTCCGGCTTGCCCGCGAGGGGTTGAGGCGCGGACTCGGTCGATTCCTCGAACTTGTCTTCCTCGAAGGGCTCTGGTTCGAGGGGTTCTTCCTGAACAAGGCGGTCTTCAGCGGCGGATGGCGGGCTGGCCTCGACCCGCTCGGAAACGAACTCTTCTTCCTCGATCTCGTCGGGAGCGGCGCCGTTGTCCTGGAACGCTTCCGCATGGACGGTGTGGTGATCCGCTTCCGCAACGGGTTCGGGCTTGCGGGTGCGATGCTTGGAGAGCGATTCGCCGGGCAACAGGCCGCTGCCGTCCCACGCGAGGGGCGCTTCAATCATGGTTGCCGGCTTGAAGGTACTGGCTGGCCGGGCCGGTGCGGCGGGGCTGGATTTGGGTGCGGACTCGGGCGCGTCGTCACCCGGAGTTCCGCCGTACTTGGAGAGCGACTCACCGGGCAGGACGAAGGGAACCGGGGCGTGGGAGGCCGGAGCGTAAGGGGTGCGGGGAGCTTGCGCAGTGGCATGAATGAGCGGCGCAACCTCAGATTCAGCGACGGCTTGTGGATAGTTCTCAGTGGACTCGACTGCTTCCGGCTGGCCCTCGGGGGCGCCGGAAGGGCCCTGATCGCGATCGCCGGCACGGCCACCGCGGCGACGGCGGCGGCCGCGCCAGCGCTTGGCGCCTGGATCGGTGGAGTCGTCCTGGGCGCTGCTGGATTCGCCGGAAATGAACGAGGATTCGGGAGCCGCCTGGGAATCGTCTCCGGCCTCGGGAATGGCTTCGACCGAGAGACGCTGGCCGCGTGGCTGGCGGTCCTGGGCGGGACGTTCCGGGCGCGGCTCCTGCTTCTGGTCGGGCCTTTGGCCGGCGCGGCCGCCATTGCGGGCAGTCTGGCCAGTTTGGGCAGCCGGTTCTGCGCCACTCGAGTGCCGGACCTCGCGGGGAGCCTGGTTGCCGCCGCTGGCCGCGGCCTTTTCAAGCTCGTCGGCTTCTTCCTGGTCTTCGAGTTCGAGGAAGTCGGTTACATAGAGGAAGGCGTCGCGCTCCAGGCCCACATCGACAAAGGCGGATTGCATGCCGGGCAGGACGCGGGTGACGCGGCCGTTGTAAATGGAGCCGGCCAGGGTGTATTCGTTTTCGCGTTCGTAGTAGATTTCCGCGAGTTGATCGTCTTCAAGGATTGCAAGCCGCGTTTCATGCGGCGTGCTGGAGATGCAAATCTCTTTTGCCATCGTACCTTTCCGTCCAGCGGCGATCGCCAACTGGGAACTGCGGCAAGGTTGGATGGAAACCCGTGAAACCGGCAGGGGAGGGGATGAACGGAAGGAATGACCTGCGAGTCGTTCGTGTGCCGGTTGCCGCGCGAATGCCAGCCCCAGGGGGCGGCGAACTGCGGCGAATGTCCTGCGAGACAAACCAGGCGAGCGTAACGAAGTTCAGGTAACTGTGATCCGATTGCAGAGAGTTTGTGGCCAACCATGCCGAAATTGCGGGCGGGGCCGTTCCAACCGTGGCGAGTGCACGACAGTGCAGCGCAATCGGAGCGGGGTTTGCGTGTCCCGATGCTCTCGCGCTTTTCGTGCAACTTGTACGCTGCCAACGGTTTTCCCGTCTCTGCGTGCTCATGAACCCAATCCTGCCGGGCTCTAGATCCATCCGGACCTGGCCGGCTAAATGCTTAAACTTGGTCTCTTGCGGCCCGGACAATTCCGGGGGACGCAGGAGGTTAAACTCTGAAACGAGGCTCGTGCCACAAGGCTCCGAAACCCTCAGTTGACGAACCGACGCATGCGGACATTCATAACCGCACCCAGCGCCAGGAACGTAAACAACACCGAAGACCCCCCGTAACTCATTAACGGTAGAGGAATTCCGGTGACTGGCATAAAGCCGATGACCATGCCCACGTTGACCGCGATCTGGAAGGTCAACACAGCCACTACCCCCATGATAATCAAGGAGCCGGACAGGTCGGCGGCTGTTTGAGCGTTCTGAATCAAACGCATCAATACGAAGAAGTATAGCAGCAGCACGAAAAACGCGCCGACAAAGCCATGTTCCTCACCGAAAGCGGCAAAGATGAAGTCGGCATGGGGGATGGGGAGGAAGTCGCCCTGGGTCTGGGTTCCCTTGGCTGCGCCTTTGCCCCAGACTCCTCCGGAGCCCACGGCGATTTTGGATTGCAGGAGTTGGTAGCCAGTTCCTCTGGGGTCGTTGTCGGGGTTGATGAAGCTGGTGAGGCGGGCTTTTTGATAGGGCTTGAGCAGCTTGCCGCTGGTCCAGACGCCGGCCACCAATGCCAGGCCGCATGTGCCCAGAATCAGCGCCTGGCGGACGTTGATTCCGCCCAGGAAGAGGCCGGCGACCAGGATGGGCAGGTAGGTCAGGGTGGTGCCCAGGTCGGGCTGCTTGAGGACCAGGAGCATGGGAACGCCGACCAGCGCAAAGGCCTTGAAGATGTCTTTCCAGGTAAGGCTGCGGCCGCCAAGGTTTGCAAAATAACGGGCAACGGCCAGAATAAGCACGAGCTTGACCCACTCGGAGGGCTGAAAATGCATGGGGCCGAGCTTGATCCAGCGGCGCGCGCCGAGAACCTTCTGTCCCACGGCCAGGACTGCCACCAGGGCGACGAGGCAGACTCCATAGGCCCAGGGAACGAAGTCGATCAGCTTGTGATAATCGATTTTGGCGAAGACGAACATGGCCACCAAGCCGCCGGCGATCCAGTACATCTGCTTGGTATGGAAGCCGATGTACTTGGTGTGGAGCGTGGCTGAGTAGATTTCCAAGACCGAAATCGTGCAGAGCACCAGGACGATGCCGAGCAGGGTCCAGTCGAAATCTCGAAAGCTGAGAAAGCGGCGCACGGGGGCTATTGTCCCTTCCCGGAAGCGGTGGTCGGAGTTGCGGCCAGTTGCTTCGGCGTTGCAGAGGGGTTAACCGAGGCCGGTCTGGGTTCATGGCTTCCCACCCTTGCGCCAGAAAGAACACGCAAGGATGGGGCGTCCGCCTTGGGTGCAGGTTTCATCCGGCTGATTTGTCCCTCAGGGGCTAAAGCCCGCGTTCGTTGTGCGGCCTTTACGGCACGACTGAAGTCGTGCCCTTTCAAAGCTGGAGTCGTCTGCTGGTTTGCATCAGCAACGATCTGGCCGTCCTGCACAAGGAAGCGGCCGGCCTGGATCGGGGAAGGATTGCCGTCTTGCTTGCCGGTTGCGGCGCGGGCGCCGGAAGCAGAGTCTGGAACGGTCCAGACGGCGGTCATCTCGACGGGAGCCGCTGTCTTGACCGGCACAAGGTTGTGCGCCAGGCGGCGCTGCTTTTCTACATACGCTGCCACAACCCTGGCGCCGATGCGGGCAGGATAGTAGCTGAACCCGCCATTCTGCCAGAGGACGGCGACCACCAGTTCGGGATTGTGAGTGGGTGTGACGCCCACAAACCAGACATTGGGGCGGGTGACCGTGCCCTTGGTCGTCTTATCCAGGGCCTCGTGGCTCATCACCTGGGCGGTTCCGGTCTTGCCGCCAAAGTCGATTCCTGGTAAGCCATCCGCGCCAGCGGTGTGGTACAACCCGGGCTGGGTCACCTGATACATGCCGGCGGTAATGATGTTCCAGTTGTCCGGATCGATTGGGATGTATGCGTCGCCCGATCCAGGGAAGCTTTCCGGCAAGGCCTTGCGGAAGTCCGCGGGAAGCTGATCGGGAAACACGACGTGGGGCCGGACCATGTGTCCGCCCGAGGCGATGCCGCCGATGATCCGAGCCAGTTGCAGCGGCGTTGCCTCAACGGCTCCCTGGCCGATGGCTACGTCAAGAGTTTCGTCGGGATACCAGCGGTTGTGGTAGTTCTTCATCTTCCACTGCGCGGAGGGCATGAGGCCGGCCTGTTCGCCGGGCAGATCGATGCCGGTCTTCTGGCCGTAGCCGAAGGCAGTGGCATACTTTGCGATTCTGTCGATGCCCAGCCTGTCGCCCAGCATGTAAAAGAAGGTGTCGCAGGAGAAGGGAATGGCATTGTGAATATCGACTGCGCCGTGATGTTCGTCGCAGTGGTGAAAAAAGCCGTAGGGTCCCCATCCCCCCGAGCAGGTGATCTTCATGTTCTGCGCGACGCCTTCCTGCAGCCCGGCAACGGACATGAGGATCTTGAAGGTCGATCCTGGAGCCAGTTGGGCCTGGATGCTCTTGTTCATCAGCGGGTGGTCGGGGTCGGTGATCAGTTGGTTCCAGTCGGCGCGATTGATGCGCACCGCGAACTCATTGGGATCGAAGCTGGGCCGGGAAACCATGGCCAGAATCTCGCCGTTGCGCGGGTCCATGGCGACGATTGCGCCGTTGCGGTCGCCCAGGGCAAGTTCAGCGGCACGCTGCAGGTCGTTGTCGATGGTCAGCCGCAGGTCCTGGCCGGGGATGGCGTGCTGGATGCCCAGGTAGCCCACCTCTCGGCCGTGGCTGTCCACGATCACATCCCGAGATCCATCCTGCCCCCGCAGCAGTTCGTCGTAGGTCTCTTCCACGCCCGCCTTGCCCACCACGTCACCGGGGTTGTTATAGGCAAAGCGCGGGTTGTTCAGATCTTCCTCGCTCACCTCGCCCACATAGCCGATGAGGTGGGCGGCAAAGCCGTCATTGGGATAGAGCCGCCGCTCCTCGTCGATGGTCTCGAGCTCCGGCAGCTCGTTGCGATGCGCCTCGATAAAGGCTTCCTCGTCGGGCGTGACGTCGAGCTTGATGGGGATGGGCTGGTAGCCGGGCGCGGCGCGATAGCGGCGGAGAGTGGCGCGCAATTGCTCCACATCGAGGTCCAGCCCGCGCGCGATCAGAGGCAGGTCGTTGTCCACGTTGCGGTTCTGCTCGCGAACCAGAAAGCAGGAGACCGATGGGTAGTTGTCCACGACCAGCCGGTTCTCGCGATCGAAGAGTTTGCCGCGTGGGGCCAGCACGGGCTCTTTGCGGACGCGGTTCTGCTCGGCCAAAAGGCGGTAGTTGTCCGCGCCCAGCACCTGCAGCCGCCAAAGCCCCGCGGTCAGCGCCAACATCATCAAGAGGATGCCGTACTGCACCACCGCCAACTTGAGGGGGGAAAGCTTTTCGCCTCGGTTTCCCATGCTTGAATACATTGGTCTGCGCCTAGGATACAGTGACGATCCTAGCGTTGCCGGGTTTTCTGCTTGCATTCGCGTCCGCCGTGTTCGCCGCCCTTGTGTGTTTCATTCTGAAACAGGTGGATTGGACCCGCCAAAGTTTGGAAATTGGGGTTGGAAATTGGCGAGCGTGAACTGAAAGGCCCCGAGCCGGTTGGATTGACCAGGCCGATGAGTCGCGTTATACTGAGGATGGTTTGAAACGGGCGAATAGCCTGTAAAAGGAGCAACGATGCGGATCGACGGCAATCCTATTCTGTAGAGCAGCGGCTTCTATTTTCTCGTTGAAAGCGAAGGCCGGGCCGCATTCATTCGCTCGATCGCTTTCCGCCCTTCATCTCCTTCCTTTGCAAGCCCCTGAAGAAAGTCGTAAAAATCGCCCTTCGGCGTGCGATTCACCCCATCGTTGTCGAAATCTGCAACCACCTGCGCTTCGGGGGTGTACGCCTTGCTTGCTACTTCTTCGATCAGGCTCACCACTTCATCCACCTTTCCGGCATCGCCAAGCGCCTTGTCGGCCACGGTTTGCAGAGCGCGGTAACAGGCAAAGTTGTAGAGCAGATTTCCCAGCATCGTCTTGTTTTCGCGGTGTTCCCATGCGGTGATTTTTCGCGCCTTCTCAAGGAATTGGATCGCAACCGGCAGGTTGTTCCGGTACTCTTTCTCGATGATGGCCAAGTTATAGTAGGCGCGCTGCTGGTTTGGTTCGTTTTGGCGGCTCAAATCGAATTGCTGATACGCGTCTGTTCGATACTTCTGGCCCAGCTCGACGGCGGCGGCCTTTTCCTCGCCGGAGACGCCTGTAGCCGTGACCAAGTCCTCGAAGTACTTGGAGAGCCGGCCGTACACCAAGCCCAGGTCGTTGCGAATCTCGAACTGGCTGGGGCGCAGTTGAATCCAGAGCTGCAGCAGGTAATCCGCCCTCTCCAGATCGCCAATATGCGCCGAGGCGAAGCGCTTTTCATACTCGAATTTGGAGACATAAAAATTCGCCAGCACCCGCAGCGTGTACGGTGTGCTGATGTCGCTGGGCTTCAGCTTCAAGTCGAATCCAAGGTAGCGTTCGATGGATAACAGGCGCTGACGATCCTCGATCTTCATCGATCCGTAGAGATCATCGCGCCAATCAAGTCCCTCAGCCAGCGCATCCCGATTTGCGGGAGTTGCCGCGGGCCGGTCGTCGACGGGCTGCAACCCGATATATCTTCGCTTCAACTCGTCGAGTGCCTCGGTGCGTTTCTCTTCGGCAACGACCAATCCCTCGTATTTTTGCTTGAATCGCTCAAGCTCAGTCTGGGCCCGATCGAGCTGCGCCTCGGCTCGGCCGATGGCCTTCTCGGCTTGGTCGGTGAACGCCTGAGCGGTAAATCCCGCTGCCAACGTTTGCGCGACGGCAAAAACTCCAGCGATGGCCATGACCCATTCAAGGTAGCGTTTGACATCTTCTTTGAGCTTTTCCACCAATTCAGCGTCCAAGGCCTCTTTCTTCAGCCTTGACACATCGTCGGACGAGAGCTGGGCTGG
>Ga0224554_1000195_pt1 | contig 55799 bp, 50 predicted proteins | sample 714S22024metaG_FD_180666 | JGI IMG/M metagenome (GOLD analysis project Ga0224554, IMG submission 180666) | Peat soil microbial communities from Stordalen Mire, Sweden - 717 S2 20-24 | ecosystem: Environmental > Terrestrial > Soil > Wetlands > Peat | place: Sweden: Norrbotten County, Stordalen... | reverse complement strand
GGAGAATGGCCGCGCCAAGGATGGTGTCTTTTTCAAGCCGGGCAGCGGCCTTTGTTTCAACTTTCTGGATTATGAATTGCGACGGGGACGGGAGCAGGGTTCCGGCAGCCGCAACGCGGCGCACATTCTGGCGGAATTGATTTCGCTGACCCAGCGCAGCAGCGGCAAGGTGGACGATTTTTGGAATCAGGCCGCGAATGAAATGGTGTCCGCCATCCTGGAATTGTTTCTGGCGGCAGGCGTGGTTCCCAGCTTGCAACTGGCGAAGGAGGTGGTTGATTCCGCACCCAAGTCCGTCAGCCAGACGCGCGATCCGCTGTGGCGGTCGGAGTCCCGATGCTGGGCGCTCATTCAAAAAGGCATGGCCAACGCCGCCAGCGCGCCGGATTTTACAATGGCGGAAAATTATTGGTTGAAGCAGTTTCCCGACATGGCCGAGAAAATGCGCTCGTCCATCGTTGCCACGTTTGCCGCTTCCGTGGCGCGTCATTTTTGCTTCAATGATGTCCACCGGCTCTTTGGTGAATCAACCAACGTGACGCCGGAGGATATTTTCAACGGCAAAATCATTGTCGTGGACATGCCGGTGAAGATTGACGGCGCAGCCGGACGGTTTGCCGCCATCATCTGGAAATACTGTATGCAGCTTGCCGTTGGGCGGCGAATTGACAAGCGGCGTCCGGTGTTCATTTTCGCGGACGAGAGCCAGCATTTTTTCACCGACTACGACCAGATGTTTCAGACCACGGCGCGATCCAGCCGGTGCAGCGTGGTTTATCTGACACAAAACCTTGGCAACTACATGTCCCAATCGCCCGGCGAAGCCGGACGGCATCGCGTGGAGTCCATGTGCAATTGTTTGAAGACGCGGATCATCCACCAGTGCAGCGACCCCGCCACGCGCAACTGGTTTGCCAACGCCATCGGCAAACACAGGATCACCCGGCAAGACAGCGAAAGCACCAGTTATGGCTCCGGCAAACCGACTCCGACCTACAACGAAAAATTGGTGGACGACTATTGGGTTTTGCCGGACTTGGCCACCAGCTTGAAGACGGGGGGCATAGCCAACAACTATCAGGTGACGGCCATCGTGACGAAGGCCGGGAAAATGTTCAGCAACGGCAGGCCCGCCATCCGTGCCCGGTTTGACCAGCGCAAATTTGAACCCGGCTATTGGCCAAACTATACCGTGGTTGCCATCCCCAAACCCACGTAATGAGTCAGCTCGGTTTCTGGCGGTCGCGCCACCAACAAAAGAACGTGACCGCGAGAAAACCTAGGCAAAAGAAGCCTAAAAATGTTGAGGCGGATATGCGAAACAGATTTTTCATAATTAAAGGCAATTTGAGTTCAGGTTTAATTCAAAACGAAAGGAGGTTGAGGATATGAATCATTGGTTATCACGCAGGGACGCTGCACGGAAGATTTCCGTTTCGGTGGACACGATTGAGCGCCGTTCGGTTCCGTGGCAGGAAGAGCCGGTTCCGGGGAAACTTCGTTACAAGCTGTTGAAGCTGGGCGAGGACACGCGGCAGGAACGCCGTTATTTTGAGCCGGACATTGAGGCTTTGTTGGTTCTGAATTGATGGACTCCCAAGCGGGTTTTACGGATATAGGCAGCCATGACATTTTTGGCCCCTCCCCCGTCATCCAATGTGGCGGCACGCCGCCATAAACAGCAGCCAGGGTTGCGCCGCCTGACGTATGCCCAATTTCAAAGGCGATTTGAGGGTCGGTGATACCGTGACTGCGCCTGACCGTGACATAAAATGCGCGCATCCCGTGGCTGATGAATTTTTTCATTCCTTTTTTCAAATGCAAACGGAGCAACGCATGTCCCAACGCCCTTTTTTCCACCGGCCCGTCCACTCCGCGCGGGCTGGGGAAATACCAGGGTGATTCGGGATAATTTTCCTCTTTCCATTTTTTATGAGCTTCAAGCAGAGCCTTCAAACCATCATGGACCTTGGCAAAGGGATTGACTGAATGTTGCCCCTTGCAGCGCCAGACACGCAGGCTTTTCCCGTCTGGAGTCACATATCCCGGCTCGTTTGAAGTTGCGGCTGTCCGTAATTTCAAAATTTCGCTGGTGCGCAGGCCGGTCATGGCTTCAAACAATTGTTGAAAACCCAATACCACCGAATGCGGATTCTTCATCAAGACCGCGACAAATTCGTGCAACTCGTCCGTATTGCCGGGCATGAATTCGCGGCAGTGCCGGACTTCCTTGGATGTTTGATACCGGGGACGGTCGGCCACCGGGTTGAGCCGGACGATGGCCCGGCGTTTAGCGTAACGGAAGGCGTTGTTGAGGGTGTTTAGCTCGCGGTCAATGACCCGCTTGCCGGTGCCGCTCTTGACTCTCTTGATCCGCCAATCGCGGTATCGGTCGCAAATCGCATCCGTCACCGTCGCGACCGGAATGGCACTCCAAAATTGCAACAGCTTGCCGCAATTTCGCTCTTCTTCGACGAGGGTGCCACCGGTTCGCCCGCTTAAATTTTTGTCGAGGTAACCATCCTTTTGGTAGCGGCTGATAATTTCACCGACCGTCGCCGCCTCTGGTTCGGCATACGGGTCTTTGTCTGTTCCGACAGCGGCGCGGCGTTTGTGCAGTTCTTCGCGCGCGTATTTTAGATTTGAAGTTTCCAGCGAACGCCACGTCCTCCTGCCGTGTATTTTTGGCCTCTCAAAATACACATTGGACGATGTGTTGCGATAGATTCCTGCTTCGACGTGTTCAAACAGGGAACCCCCCTGCGTTTGACTTTGGTTGACGGCATTTTTGTTCATGGTGACTTTTTGTTTGCCGTTCAATCAGGCAATCGTCACCACTTCGAAAAAACCGATGGACTAAATTGTGGACTAATTCGGTTTTTGCCCTGAGCAGGTCTTTATGAAACACCAATAAAAACTGGTGCGCCCGGTGGGAATCGAACCCACGACCACCTGCTTAGAAGGCAGATGCTCTATCCAACTGAGCTACGGGCGCAAGCCATGATTCACAACGATTTCAAACGCCGTAAAAACGGAAATGGACGACGGGAACGGTCTTTATGCGGCGCCAGGTGCCGCCAAACCGGGCCGGGGATGGCAGAAAAGGCCTTGCGCAAATCTGTGATCCGTCATGTTCCATCTGGCATTTACTATGCCCGCTTGCGCGTGAAGGGCAAGCTTATCCGGCTCGCCGGTTTCGGGAGGCGGGTCTGCCGGTGGACCGGGTTCGCCGGGGAAACGGCGGCTGGCATTTTCCTCAAAATGATTAGCCGGGTTGATTTCATCCTTTAGGACTCGATTTTTTTACAGACAAACCGCCGCTGTTTCGGCCATCATCATCCCCCAATGGCCATTGAGCCTCCCAAGCGTTTTGGGAAATTGAACGATTCAACAATTACAACTTACAACCAAAAAACATGAGCAAAGGTCTGAACATCCCCAAGAAAGGCGCGTTGGATTTCCTGTCCCTCGGCGCGCTGGTCCACCGGCTTGATCCGGGCGTCATCCCGTTCCGCAAGGCGACGCACTGCGACATCCACGTCAGTGGCGGCGAATTCAACTGCGCTGCCAATCTGTCCGACTGCTTCCGCCTGAACACCGGCATCGCCACGGCGATGGTGAATTATCCCGTCGGCGATTTGATTGCCGAGCGCGTCCGTGCGATGGGCGTCAAGCCGTTCTACAAACAGTTCAAGCACGACGGCGTTCACGGACCGAACATGGCGGCGGTCTACAGCGACCGCGGCCAGGGCGTCCGCGCGCCGGTGGTTTTCTACAACCGCTGCAACGAGGCCGCCGCGCAGCTCAAGCCCGGCGATTTCAACTGGAAGGAAATTTTTGGCCAGGGCGTGCGCTGGTTCCACAGCGGCGGCATTTTCGCTGCGCTGTCGCCGACCACCAGCGAAGTCATTATCGAGGCGATGAAAGCGGCGAAGGCTGCCGGCGCAGTCACTTCCTTTGACCTCAATTACCGCGCGAAGCTCTGGAACATCATCGGCGGCCACGACCATGCCGTCGCCGTGCTCGACAAAATCGTCAAGAACGTGGACGTGCTCGTCGGCAACGAGGAAGATTTGCAGCTCGGCCTCGGCATCCCCGGCCCGTCGGTCGAGGCGAAGTCGAAGCTCGATCCGAGCGCGTTCTTCAGCATGATGGGCAACGTCACGAAAAAACATCCGCACGTCAAGGTGGTTGCCACCACGATGCGGGAGGTTCACTCGACCAACCGCCACTCATGGGGTGCGGTCGCGTGGGTTGAGGGCAAGACCTACACCTCGCCGACGTGCGAGCTGGACGTGCTGGACCGCGTCGGCGGCGGCGACGGTTATGCCTCCGGCTTTTTCTACGGCCTGCTCTCCGGCGAAACGCCCGAGGAATCCGTCAAGCTCGGCTGGGCGCACGGCGCGCTGCTCACCACGTTCCCCGGCGACACGACCATGTCAACCGTGGAACAGGTTCGCGCATTTGCCAAAGGCGGCTCGGCGCGCATTCAACGGTAGAAGTTTCAAAGTTTAAACAAAAAGGGCGCGGAGAAATCCGCGCCCTTGTTTTTTCCCAGAAGCAAATTACCGCTGCACGCGGGCGCCGCCGCCCTTCATCAATTTTTCAACTTCCTTGAGGTCGGCCATCGAGGTGTCGCCGGGCGTCGTCATGGCCAGCGCGCCGTGCGCCGCGCCGTAATTCACCGCCTTCTGCGGATCGCCGGAGGTCATCACGCCATAAATGAAACCGGACGCGAAACTGTCGCCGCCGCCGACACGGTCTAGGATTTCGAGGTCGGGATATTTCCGGCTCTCGTAAAACTTGCCGTCCATCCACGCGATGGCCGCCCAGTCGTTGACCGTCGCCGTCTTCGCCGCGCGCAGCGTCGTGGCCGTCGCCTTGAAATTTGGATAGGTCTTCACCGCCGTCTCGATCATTTTCTTGAACGCGGTTACGTCAATGTGCAGCAGGTTTTCATCCGCGCCCTCGACGTGGAAGCCGAGGCAGGCGGTAAAATCCTCCTCGTTGCCGATCATCACGTCCACGTATTTGGCGATTTCCTGGTTCACCTCCTGCGCGCGCTTCTGGCCGCCGATGGATTTCCAGAGTGATGCCCGGTAATTCAAATCGTAGCTGACAATCGTGCCGTATTGCTTGGCCTTTTTGACGGCCTCGATGACCAGTTGCGGCGTGGTGTCGCTCAACGCGGCGAAAATCCCGCCGGTGTGCAGCCAGCGGACGCCGATTTTTCCGAAGATGTGATCCCAGTCAAAATCACCGGCCTTGAGCTGGCTCGCGGCGGTGTGGCCGCGGTCGGAAACGCCCACCGCACCGCGCACGCCAAATCCGCGCTCGGTGAAATTAAGCCCGTTGCGCGTCACGCGCCCGACGCCGTCGAACGGCGCCCACTTGACGAACTCGGTGCTGACGCCGCCCTGCAAAATGAAATCCTCCAGCAGCCGGCCGACGTCGTTGTCGGCAAACGCCGTGGCGACGGCGGTTTTCAGGCCGAAGCAGCGGCGCAGGCCGCGCGCGACGTTGTATTCGCCGCCGCCCTCCCAGATTTTGAACTGACGCGCGGTGCGGATGCGGCCCTCGCCCGGATCGAAGCGGAGCATGATTTCGCCGAGCGAAAGCAGGTCGTATTGGCACTGTGATTTGTCTCGAAGTTGGATTGGCATAAAAGTCGTTTCTGTTTGGAAAATTCAGACCGGGACAGGTAAACAAAAACCGGCGCGGCAGAAAAGCCGAATTTGCCGCACAATTTCCTGCCGGGGAACACGCCGTTCAGCGCGCACCCAATTCCGAGTGGGACATCGAAGCCAGACGCATCTGCCCCTGCTTGGTCAGGCCGGTGAAAACCATCGCCACATGGTAGCCGGCGTGCTTGTTGCCGGAGCAGGCGATGACCACGCCGTGGCAGTGCAGCCTGCCGCCGCCGCCGGAGGGTTGCAGTGCCACGGTCATTTCGGCCCATTCACGAAATGGCGCGGGGCTGCGGAACTCAATGCCATTTTTGCAGATGACAACGGTATCGGCGGACAGCTCCAAGCTGGCCTGCCGCGCGTCAACCGTCACTGGTTGTTCAAACGAACCGCCACCGACGAATCTTTTTGCGCTCATAAAATTGAATCACACTACCACGCCGCGGGAATCCGTCAAATTAGCCGAAACTATTTTAAGAATCAGTCTTACCATTCAATGACCGCCGCGCCCCACGTCAGCCCGGCGCCGAAAACGACGAGCAGGATCAGGTCGCCGCGCCGGATTTTTCCCGATGCCACCGCCTCGTCCAGCGCGATGGCCACCGACGCTGCCGAGGTGTTGCCGTAGCGGTGAACGTTGATGAACATCTGCTCCGGCGTCGCGCCGAGGCGGTTACCGACCGCGTCAATGATGCGGCGGTTGGCCTGGTGCGGAATGACACATTTGATCTTGGTGATGTCCAGCTCGCACCGGCGCAGGACTTCCTGCGCCGCCGAGCACATCGCCTGCACGGCGTTTTTGAAGGTTTCCTTGCCCTCCATCCGTAGGAAATGCATCCGCGCGTCCACCGAATCCTTCGAGGCCGGACAGCGGCTGCCGCCGGCGGGCATGAACAGCAGGTTCGCCTTGCCGCCGTCCGCGCCCATCACCGCCGTGAGCAGGCCGTGGGAATTTTCCCGGTTTTGCAGCACCGCCGCGCCCGCGCCGTCGCCAAACAGCACGCAGGTGTTGCGGTCCTGCCAGTCGGTGATGGCCGAGAGTTTTTCCGCGCCGATCACCAGCACGGTGTCGTAGGTGCGGGACATGACGAACTGCTGGCCGATTTCCAGCCCGTAAATGAAGCCGGAGCACGCGGCTTCGAGGTCGAACGCCGCCGCGCGTTTCGCGCCGATTTTCTGCTGAACGAAGCACGCGGTCGCCGGGAACGGCATGTCCGGCGTGATGGTGGCGACGATGATCAAATCAATCTGGCTGGCGGTGACGCCGGCCATTTTCATTGCGCGCTGGGCGGCCTTTGCCGCCATGTCGGAGGTGAATTCATCCTTCGCGGCCATGTGCCGTTCCTTGATGCCGGTGCGCGTGGTGATCCATTCGTCGGACGTGTCCACCAGTTTTTCCAGTTCGGCGTTGGTCAGGATTCTCTCCGGCACATAGGCGCCGACGCCGGTGATGGAACAGGTGCGGCCCTGAAAATCAAACTTGGCGCGAGGGTTTTTGAATTTGGTGCTCATGCTAAAACGGGGATTTCCGCCGCGGCGAGTTTCTGGTTCGCGCGGGCGATTTCATCGGCGATGATCTGGTTGACGCGGTGTTGCACGGCCTCGGTGGTCACGCGGATGGCGCTGGCGACGGCGCGTTCGCGTGCGGAGGCGTGCGCCTTGAACACCATGCCGTTGAAGCCGAGCAGCGGCGCGCCTCCGTGGACCTCCGGGTCCATCCGGCGGCGGATGGTGTGAAACGCGCCCTTGGCCAGATACGCGCCAATCTGCCGCTTGGTGTTGTGCATCAACTCGCGTTTCAGCATCGAAAATACCGCGACGGCGAGGCTCTCGGCGGTTTTCAGGACGATGTTGCCGACGAACCCGTCGCACACGACCACATCCACATGCTCCTTGAACAAGTCGTGCCCCTCGACGTTGCCGATGAAATTCAAATCCAGTTTTTTGCAGAGCTTGAAGGCGGCCAGCTTAAGCTCGTTGCCCTTGGAATCCTCGGTGCCGATGCTCAAGATGCCGACGCGCGGCTTTTGGATGCCCAGCACTTCGCGCGAATAGACGCTGCCCATCACCGCGAACTGGGCGAGGTGCAGCGGCTTGCACTCGACGTTCGCGCCCGCGTCGAGGAGCACAAACTCGCTTTCCTGCCGCGGAATGACTGCGGCGATGCAGCCGCGCTCGACGCCGGGGATGCGCCCGACCTTGAACGTGGCCGCCGCGAACAGGCCGCCGGTGTTGCCGAGCGAAATCATGGCGTCGGCTTTGCCTTCGCTGACCAGTTCCGCGGCGCGGGCGATGGAGCTGTCGCGTTTTTTGCGGAGCGCGCTGGCGGGTTTTTCGTCCATCTCCACGACTTCGCTGGCGTGAACGACGCGCACGCGATGGTCTCGGAAACCGCGCTCGGGCAGCGCGGCGTGGATTTCGTCCTGATGGCCGACGAGAAAGAGGGTGGTGATGTTCTTGTTGTCTTCCAGCGCCTTTTTGACGCCGGCAATGACGACGCCACAGCCGTGGTCGCCCCCCATGACATCCACTGCAATTCGCATAGAATGCGGAAAATTATCAGTTTGAACCGGAAAAGAAATCGAGCGGCGATTTTCTCACCGGCTCAAAATCCAGAACCAACCAGCCGAAAACCCCGTCAGGCGCCAGCCGTGACGCTCAAGACCTGGCGGCCCTTGTAAAAGCCGCACGCCGGGCAGACCCGGTGCGGCACATAAGGCGCGGCGCATTGCGGGCAAGTGCTCATCTGCGGCAGTTTCAGGACGCTGTTGTAAGCGCGGCGCATTTTCTGCCGGCTCGTTGACGGTTTGCGTTTAGGAACACCCATAATTCAAATTACAGTTTTAGTTTGTCCAGTTTGGTCCAAGCAGAGGGCGTTGCAACGTCCTTACCGCCGGTTTTAAGGGCCTGGCCCTTCTTCAATCCGCCGCAATCCGGTTTGCACAGTGGATGCTGCGGAAGCTCAAGAAGCATATCTTCCCGCATGAACGGAGTCAAGTCCACGCAATCGTTGTTTACGGCCACCTTTTCCTCGCCGGTCAGCGGCAAATGACAGGTCCAGCCCTCCAGCACCAGCTTTTGCTCGAAGGGCTTCAGGCAGCGGACGCACTGGCAGTCCAAAATCGTCTGCAACGAGCCGGTCACGAGCAGCGCGTCATCCAGCTTCTCGACCGTCAAATCGTAACGCACCGGCCGTTCCACACGGAGCATCTCGTCGTGCAGGTCGAAATCCAGCGCGGCGGCGGCCAGTTCGCCTTTCAGATGGATTTCGTGCAACTCGAGATGGCGGAGATTGATCGAAAGCATGTTATTGAATTGTGGGTTTTGAGCCTGGACCTGCTGAAACCGTTCAACCGGAGGCCGAAAATCAAAACTTTTTGCGCGGTTTCAGTTTTTCCAGCAGGGCGGCTTTCACATGCGGCGGCACGAACGGGCTGACATCGCCGCCCAGCGCCGCGATTTCCTTCACGATGCGCGAGCTGAGGAACGTGTAGGTATCCTTCGGCATCATGAAAATCGTTTCGATGTGCTCGTTCAGCTTGCGGTTCATCAGCGCGAGCTGGAATTCAAATTCAAAATCCGAGACGGCGCGCAATCCGCGCACCACCGCCTGCGCCTTTTGCTGCTCGACGTATTCGATGAGCAGGTTGTCAAAGCTGTCGGCCTCCACGTGCGGCAGGTGGCTGACGGCGGTCCTCACCAGTTCCAGCCGCTTGGCGAGCGTGAACAGCGGGCGCTTGGAATCGTTTTTGGCGACGGCCACGATGACGCGGTCGAACAACTTGGCCGCGCGCTGAACCACGTCCAGATGGCCGTTGGTCAGCGGGTCAAAACTGCCGGGATAAATCGCCGTGCGCATTTTTATTTTTGAATTTTCAGTTGAACCGCACCGTTTCGGCCATTTTAGCTTAAAACTTGAAACTTAAAACTTAAAATTTTCCGGTTCAACGGCCCTCGCGCTGGATGATGCCGGTGAACGACGTGCCTTCCGAAGGCTTGGCTGATGAGAAAAGCTCCTCGTCAAACGGCGATGCGCCGGGCGGCCGCCAGGGAACCTCGTAAATGTTCACTTCCGCGACGATGCCCTTGACCTTCACCGGCGGCAGGGCAACACATGTTGCCGCCAGTTCCGGATCATCGCTGAGCAGACGGTTGTAAGTGGCCTCGCTGATGACGATGCGGCTGCGGCCGGAGACGGCTTCGAGCCGGCTGGCGAGGTTCACCTCGCGCCCGAAGGCGGTGTAATTCAGGAGGTGTTCGTTTGAACCCATCAGCCCGACGGTGGCCATGCCGGTGTTGATGCCGCTGCCGAGCATGAGGAGCGGCAGCTTGGGTTTCGGGCGCGTTCCGTCGTGAAGCATGATGTTTTCCAGCTCGTGTTTCTGGTTTTCCGCGGCGCGTTTCAGGTTGATTTCGTAAATGGCGCGCTGGGCGTCAATCGCGGCGCGCACGCAGGCAGCCGCGTGCTTTTCATCCGGGACGGGCGCGTTCCAAAACGCCATCGCGCAGTCGCCGATGTATTTGTCGAGCGTGCCGTTGTGCCGCTTGATGGCGTCGGCGACGGCGCCCAGGTAAAGGTTCACCGTGGCGAGCGTTTCGCGCGCTTCCTCGTTGACGACGGCCCCGGCTTCGGCGCCCGAAAGATTGTGCGCGCGGATGTGTTCGAGCACGGCGACCTGGCTTTGGTCGGTGAATTCGGTGAAGCCGCGAATGTCCGCAAAATAAACGGTGATTTCCTGCCGCCCGCCGCCAAGCGAAAGTTTTTCGGCCCGGAGCAGTTCGTTGACGACATCGGGCGAGACGATTCTGGAAAAGACGGATTTGACGTGCCGCTTCTGGGCCTCCTCAAACATGACGCGGTAGGCAATCAGCATCAAATGCTCCATCAACATCGCGCCGCCGACCGGGAACACCAGCGGCAGCCAGAAACGGAATTGCACAAAGGCAAAAAACGCGGCGCCGACATAAACCGCCGCAAGCAGGAGGATTCCGCCCGCCGCCGAGAACGCGCGCAATTGCCACGTGAGAAATGCGGCAAGCGCGCCGAGCAGGGCGATGAGCGCCAGATCCACCGGCAGCGACGCGCGGCGGATGAACCGGCCGGTGAGGACGGAATTGGCGATGTTCCAGTGTTTGCCGACGAGAAAGGTGTCGCGCTCCAGCGGCGTCGCGCCGCGGTCGGTCAGGTCGTTGCCCTGCGCCGCCGAGCCGACGATGACGAGCCTTCCGCGAAAGTCGTCGTGCGGAGGGCTGGTTTGGCCATTCAGCCGGCCGAAACTTTGCGCGAGCAGATTTTCCGCCGGCACCTGCAACAAATGCGGATCGTTCGGCTTGAGCCGCCAGTCAATGTAGAAAAAGCCGTCGTGGTCAACGGGAATGATGCGTTCAATGCCGCCAGCGCCGCGCAAAACAATCTTCCCGTGAGGCAGATCAATTCCGGCGTTTTGCAAATCGAGATTCAATGCCTGCGCGGCGAGGACGATGCCCATCTGCCAGACGCGCTGGTCGGTGAAGGCTCTGGCCCCGGGCGCAACGCCGGGCGGGAGTTTGTCGCCGAGAAAATTTGCCAGGGAGAAATTGTTTTCCGCGTCCACGGGAATTTCAACCGTGTTGGTCGTGCCGGTTTGCGGGAGGATGATTTTGCCGGGCGCGAATCTGGCGCCGGTCAAATCCAGGCCGAACTGGTCCGCCGCCTGTTGGAACAGCGGATGCCAGCGGCGATAGTCGCGGAACGCCCGGACGCGGCGCAGCACGCCGTCGGAATCCTTCCCGGTCGTGATGTCGCCGAGGGCGAGGGCATTGGTCGCAAACAATTCCGGCAGCGTGGCGTCGCCGGTGTCGGCCAGAATCACGTTGCCGCCGCGGCGCATTTCCCGCGCAAAATAATCGTCGTTTTCGACAAGGGTTCCGTCCGCCATCTGCACCGGCGGATGGTCGGGACGCAATTCGTCGAAGAGGACGTCGAGCGCGACGGCTTTCGCGCCCTGATCGGACAATTCCGCGACGAGCCGGCCATAGACTTCGCGCGGCCAGTAGAGGCCGAAATGAAAGCCGACGCTGCCGTTTTTCACGGCGGTGATGCTGGATTCCTCGATGGAGACGAAGGCGAGGTTGGTGGCGGCGGGCGCGGAAAAATGCAGCGCGGTCCGCGCGCGCAGGTCATAAGTCATCCATTCCAGCCGCTCGAAAAAATCCAGCCCCGCCAGCCGCAGGCCGCAGACGAGCGCAAGGACGGCGAGGGCCAGAAGAACCGGCGCGCGTTTGATGGGCTTGAATTTCACCACGCCGGATTAAACGAAAAACCAGAGCAACTCAAGGCTGCTCTGGTTTTTGAAATGCTTTATCAAAACGCCGGGAACTTGTCCGCCCTATGGCTCCGGGGTAACGCTGCCAACGCTGCCGCCGATGTTGCCGGCAGTGGGCGAGATGTAAATGATGGTCCGGTCATTTGCGAACGAGATGACTCCCTCGACGATGGTGACGGTGAAAATGGCGGTTTGTTCGTCCTGACGCAGTTCCTGCGGAGTGAGCTGGGTGGTCTGGCCGGTGTTCGGATCATATTGTTCGCCGGGACCCAGGACCACGGTGGTGACCTGGCCGTTCGGGCCGGTATGGGAAACCACCATCGAACCGGAAATGACCGTGAGATCGCCGTTGGCGCTCATGGTGAATGTCGTGCCGCGAACGCCGGCAATGCTGTTCGGGGTTTTGATCAGGTATTTGGACTCGGCGGAAAGTTTTTTGACGCTGCCGAAGATGGTTCCCTGGCGCAAATCCAACTCCGTGTCGCTGACGGCGTCCACGCCGGTGTTTCCGATCTGCAATTTGTCAATCGCCAGAATGGTGTTGCCTTCCATGCGAATCACATTTTGTTCCGCCTTGGCCTGGTAGGAAATCATGTCGCGAACCTTGGCGTCAACGGCGGGCGCCACTTTGTCCGGTGTGGTCGCAATCCGCTGGGGGATTCTGTCGCCGAGGACGATGTCCACTCTGGCATTGGGCGCCGACTGGATCACGTTGCCGGGGCCGAGGGTCTGGCCGACGGTCAGCGGATGCCACACGTTGTCACCGGCGGAATACCGCGCCTCGCCCTCCATGCGGACGATGGTGGCGTAACCCTGTTTGGTCGTGGATTGGGCGTGTGCGCCGACGGCGAGCGACAAAACAAAACCGCCCACGAGCGCCGAAACGAAAGCTTGGAAAAATTTCATAATGGCTTTTCGATACTTAACTTTCCGCTGCCACTATAAAAGCGGAATGCCAAATGTCAATCAATAAATCCCGGTTATTCCTTCAAAAACCGGCGGGCAGGGCGCTTTTGCCGGAGGCGTTTTCGAGCAGTTTTTGCCCGACCCAGTCGGAATAATAGCGGCCGATCACGTTGCCGTCCCATCCGAGCCGCAGCGAACGCTCCAGCCATTCGCGGGCGGCGAGGTCATCGCCCGTCTGGATGTAATGCCAGCCGATGTTGGCGACGGTGAAATACCCGTTGGGGTCGAGCGCCTCGGCGGCGCTGTAAAACGGCCCGGCCTCGGCGTGGCGATCCAGCCAGTCGAGGCACATGCCGGCGCGCAAATGGCCGTAGCCGTCGTGCGGGTTGAGCTGCCGGGCGCGCGCATACCAGCGCAGCGCCGTTTCCGCCTGCGCCCGGTAATCCGGCCCGCCCTCGAAGCTCTGGATGCGATACGCCTCGCCGATGTTGTAGACCGTCTCAAAATTTTCCGGCTCGGCGGCGAACGCCTTTTCCAGCAGCGCCGCCCGCTCCAGCACCAGCAGCGAGGGTGACTGCGCGCGCTGGAGCCAGACACATTCGTTGCCGCGCCGCCAGACCTGCCAGCCCAGATAGGTGATGCCGCACGCGAGCGCGGCCGTTGCCAGAATTCTGACGGGCAGCCGCGCGCTCAACCAGAAACGCTCCGTCGCAAACCGCAGATTGCTGGTCAGCAACGCCAGCAGCGTGACGGCCAGAATCGCGTTCGCCGGAATGTGCAGGTTGAAATCAACGGCGGAATGGACCGCCAGCGCGAGCAATCCGGCGGACGCCCCGATGAAAAAGGCGAAGCGGTTGCTCATGCCGCTGCCGCCCAGATCATTTTCCGCGCGCCGGACGTGTCTTCGCGTTTCCCACAAGCCGGCGGCAAACGCGGCCATGCCCGCCAGCACGATGATGCCGCCGACCGCGCCCCAGTCGGCCAGCAGGTTCAAGTAATCGTTGTGCGCCCGGTCGGGCTGGGCCTGGACGTGTTCCGGCCGGTATTCGCGGAAGCGGTAATTGTAATGCGCCGGGCCGACGCCCCACCAGAAATGATCCTGCCACATCCGTTCCGCCGCCGTCCACATGTCGCGCCGGAAATTGAGTTTGCCCTGTCCGGCGTCCACCGTTTCTTCCATGCGCGAGAGGTAAATGAGCGTTTTGGTCAGATAAATCTTGGTGAAGCAAACGCCGCCTCCGATGAAAACGACCAGCAGCAGCAGCGCCGGGAGCCGGTGATGGCGGTGGCCGAGCAGAATGCCGAGCAGCGCCAGCATGCCGATGGACGCCGCCACCCAGCCGCCGCGCGAAAACGTCACCGCCAGTCCCGCCGCCATGATTATCGCCGCGTAGCCGAGAAAAATCCGTGTGACCGACTTCATCCGCCCGGCCAGAACGTAGGCGGCGGCCAGCGGCAAAAGCATTTCGAGAAAGCCGGCCAGGTTGTTCGGCGAAATGTAGGTGCCCGACGCGCGGCCCACATAAGGCGTGGTGAAATTCCAGACGCGGTTCGAGTGCGTGAAAAACTGGCAGACCGCGCAGGCGGAAATGGCCATCGCCAGAAAAATCAGGGTGAACCCGACAATTTGCGCCATTTCCTGCCGGTAAAGATTGTTGACGATGGCAAAAAACAGGAACGCATACATCACCACCTGGATCATCTCCTGCCGCGCGACGTATTCGATGTCCGCCGTGAGGTAACGCCCGACGGCGTAAATCGTGAACGCCAGCACCGCCCAGCAAACCGGCGGCCAGAGCAGTTGCGGCCTGGGGCTGGCCCAGATCCGCAGCACCCACAACAGCATCACGCCGATGGTGAGCGACTGGACGACGAGAAATTCCGGCGCATTCACCGCGCCCATCGCCAGCGGGCCGAAAACCAGGATGGCCAGGACGAGTCCCAGAATTCCCCGCTCGCAAAATTTGTCCAGCGTTTCTCGATTCATTTCAGTCTGCTCAAAAATGAACGGCACTGGCAGGCGAGTAAAGCGGATTTGCCTCGCAATTCAGGGCCGCCGCAGCAGAAAACGCTTGCGCTGGATCCAAAATGGAACGAGCTTGAGCCATCAGCCATGGGTCAAATCCTGCAAAATGTGGCGTATGTCGTTTTTTCGGCCATTGGCTTTGCCTTTCTCATCTGGCTTGCAGTGCGGGCGCTGAAGCGAAGCGAAGACCCGGCCAAGATTCTTTTCAAGGCTGTCTTTAGTGCCGTGCTCATCATCGGCGAATTTATTTTTGTTCGCAAAATGCTCGGCATGGGTGGCAGCGGCGGAGAAGCGGCAGGGTATGCCGTGGCAATGGTTGCGGCTAGTTCGATCGGTGCTTGCGGCATTATCTTGGGTATCCTGTGGACGCCGCAAATCAGCGACTTCCTCATCAGTCCCTTGACGGATTTGTATGACGGCGGCGCAAAACCGCTGGAGCCGAAACCGTATTATTCCGTCGCGCTCGCCAAACGGAAATTGCGCCGGCCGCTCGAGGCGGTTGTGGAAATCCGCAAGCAGCTTGCCCAATTCCCGGACGATTACGAAGGCGTCCACCTGCTGGCCACCATCCAGGCCGAGGACATGAACGATTTGCCCGGCGCGGAAATGACGCTGAACCATTTCGCCGATTCACCCGCCGCGCCGCCCAAACAGGCCGCCGCCGCGCTCACCCAGCTCGCCGACTGGCATCTCAAGCTGGCGCAGGATGCCGATTCCGCGCGCGCCGCGCTGGAAAAAATCATTTCAAAATTTCCCGGCACCGATCTGGCGCTGGCGGCGGCGCAGCGCATCGCGCATCTTGGCGGCGCGGAAAAAATCATGCTGGCCGCGCAAGACCGGCAGCCCATGGCGCTGCCGGAAGGCGTCAAAAGCGCCGGGCTGCGGGATTCCATGCGGGATTTGGTTCCCGCAGAAACCGATCCCGCGAAAGTGGCGGCGGATTATGTGAAGCATCTGGAGCAGCATCCGCTCGACACCGAGGCGCGCGAAAAGCTGGCCATCATTTACGCCGTCCATTACAAGCGGCTCGATCTGGCGACGCAGGAACTCGCGCAGCTCATCAATGAGCCGAACCAGCCGCCCAGGAGCGTCGCGCACTGGCTGAACCTGCTCGCCGACCTGCAAATTCGCGCTGGCGCGGACTACGACACCGTGCGTCCGACCCTGAAAAAAATCATCGAACATTTCCCCGGCATGGCCGTGGCGGAACTCGCGCAATCGCGGCTGAACTTTTTGAGGCTGGAGATCAAGGGGAAGAAAGAAGAAACGCCGGGCATCACGCCCGGCGTTTATGAGCAAAATATCGGCCTGAAACAAGGTTCACCGCGCTGATTGCAGTTGCAGCGCGATTTCCTTCTCCAGCTCATGCACAAGGTCCTGGTCGCGGAAGCCGGCGCCGGTGCGGGCCTGCACCGTCACCTGGGTGATTTTCTGGTCCACCGGTTCCACGTTGATCCAGACCTTCCGCGTGTCCACCTTGCCATACAGCGACCGCAGGCTGTTGGTGTTGTCGTGCGGGATGTATTCGGTCAGGATCACGCCGTTGCTTTTCATCACGTTGACAGACGCCTGATAAACCTGGTCCGGCGTCCGTTCATACCGGCCTGAAAAACTGTCCTCGCCAAACGACATCGCCGTCGTGTGGGTGCCGCTGACGGTGGAGATGCAACCGGCGGCAAGGAGAGCCATGCCCATTCCGGCAACCGCTGCTAAAAATTTCGTTTTCATATTCGCCACAGTCCAATCAAAACCGCGCCCCGCGTCAAGCACGATTCGCACTTTCCCGGCCGTCCCCAAAAATGGGCGGAGGCATTCCGCCCGTCTGAAAAATTGATTCGGCCGTGTCGCGGCGGGGTTCACGTCTCCCGCAGGCTGAATTCGCGGATCATCGCCTTCCACCACGGCGCGAGCTTTTCGTCGGGCCGCAGCCACGCCTGCTGGTGCAGCCAGACCATCACGCGATGGTCGGCCATCACGGCCATGCGTTCGGCCGGCGTCAACTTGTCCGGCCCCGCAGCCAGCAGTTTTTCGCCGAGCGCGCCCACTCTTTCGGTGCCGGCGCCGAGTTTGGCCAGTTGCTCGGCGTAGGTGGGGTTGAGCTGCTTTTCGCGCAGGAGCGAGACGTGGATGGAGTTGACGTAGGGATCGAGCACGGCCTCGGCCAGTCCGGCGTGCGGCCGGCCCGGCGTGGTGTCGTCGGTGATTTCATGCACCTTCATCTGCGAGCGCAGGGCGACGAGTTCGGGCGGTGGCGCGGTCTCCTCCGGCGTGAGGAACAGGCCGAGTTTCCGCAGCCGCGCGCCGAGGTGCCGCCGGCTGGTGAACACGCTCAACGGAATGGACAGCGCCATGCCCGCGAGCACCGGCGTGAACCACCAGAACAGCGTCGGGCCGAGCCACCACATGAACGCGCCCCAGACCAGCCCGATGAGCGTGTGTCCCCAATGCCGACGGAGCGCGAAAAACCACGTCGTGTCGGAGACGACGCGCTTGGGCGGCGACCAGCCCACGCTGATGCCGAGCAGGTTGGCGATGACGAAGCGCGTGTGCCAGAGCATTTGCAGCGGCGCGTGAAGCGTGGAAAAAACAGTTTCGCCGACGACGCCGGCGGTTGCGCGCGCCAGCCCGCCAAAGGTGCGGCGGCGTTCGGGATCAAACGAAAGGTCAATGAGGGCCAGCGCCTTTGGCAGCATGATGACGACCATGCAAATGATGAAGACGAGCAGGGCGTGGGCGGTGGCGCTCAGGCTCAAATACGGCGTGAAGGCGTGAACGGGGATGTTCGACAGGCCGGTGTGTTCGTGGAACCAGCAAATCCAGTTGAACGTCAGCAGGAACATGAGCCACAACGGGCCGGAAAGATAGCCGCAGATGCCCAGTCCCAGATGCAGCCGGCTCACGCCGCGCAGTCCTTTTGCAAAGATCACGAGGCTGTGTTGCAGGTTGCCCTGGCACCAGCGGCGGTCGCGCTGGGCGTTTTCGATCATCGTCTGCGGCGCCTCCTCGTAGCTGCCTTCGAGGTCGTAGGCGAACCAGACCTCCCAGTTTTCGCGCAGCAGCAGCGCGGCCTCGACGAAATCGTGGCTCAAAATCTGGCCGCCGAAGGGCTTGCGTCCGGGCAGTTGGGGCAGGTCGCAGAACTGCATGAACGGCTCGGTGCGGATGATGGCGTTGTGGCCCCAGTAATTGCCGAGGTCGAGCGCCCAGTAATTCAGCCCAGCGATGAAGACGGAGGCGTAAAGGCGGTTGGCAAACTGCTGGATGCGGCCGAACAGCGACTCGGCGTTCACGAGCGCCGGGACGGTTTGAATCATGCCGACGGTCGGGTGGACTTCCATCAGCTTGACCAGGTCCACGAGCGTTTCGCCGCGCATGACGCTGTCGGCGTCGCAAACCACGAAGTAGCGGTAGCGCCGGCCCCAGGCCTTGAGAAAATCGCTCACGTTGCCGCTCTTGCGGCCCTCGTTGTTCAGGCGGCGGCGGTAATAAATTTTGCCGAGGGCGTCCAGCTCACGGGCCAGCTCATGCCAGCGGCGCTCCTCCTCGACCCATTTGTCCGGGTCGGTCGAGTCGCTCAGGATGAAAAAATCGAAGCGTTCCAGCTGGCCGGTCCGTTCCAGCGATTCATAGGTGGCGCGGAGACCCTCGCAGGCGCGCACGACGTCTTCGTTGTAAATCGGGAAGACAATCGCCGTGCTCGTGCCGTCAATCTTCTGGTTGCGGAAATCCTTCAGCGCGGTGATGCGCCGCCGTGTGCCGGTCATCCGCAGCACGAAGCCGTAAATGCCATGCATGCAGCCGATGGATGCGAACCACATCAAAATCACGAACAGCACCAGCAGCACCGTCCGCGAGGCCGACCAGCCCGTGCGCCACAGCAAATCGGCGAAGAGCATCGAGACCAGGCCCGTGAGCAGCAGCGCCCACGAATAGAAGGTGAAAAGCCGCCAGCCCCGGCGGGTGCGGGGAAGCGCGGCGGAAGAGACAATCGGTGCGTCGGCCATGTCAGTGATAGAGGTTGTTGAACCCGTCAATCATCAACGACAGTTGCGATTTCAATTGTTCAAATCCTCCGTGGGTGAGCCAGAAAACGGCGATCAGCAGCAGCGCGAACAGCGTCCAGACCAGAACCATGCGGAAATAGGGCATTTTTCCCAGGCTGGTCAGCGTGGTGATGGGGCCGAGGTCCAGCGGGCGCGGGGTCATTTTCGAGAGCTGGAAATCCGGGCCGGCGCGCAAAAAGGCCTCGCGCATGGCGGTGGTGAATTCCTCCGGCCACGGGCCGGGGCGCAAAAATTGTTCCTGCCATCTGCCCGGCATGTCGGCCAGGAGCAGCGCCAGCCGGCCGCGCGTGGAAAGCGTCTGATCGGCGTTGGTGGCCGGCGATTGCAAAACTTCGGCGAACCATTCGGTGACGAGGTGGTCCATCTCCTCGGCGGCAATCTGCGTGGCGGAGCGGTTCAATTCGGTGGGTGCGCGCTTCATGGCGCGGTCGAGCACGCGCAGGACGAGCTGGCCGAGCAACACCCTGTTGCGGACGCGCATGGCGTGAAAATAATTCTCCACCTTCGTGTAGGCGGCGTTCCATTCCTCAAGCGGGCGTCCGGCAAGCTGACCGGAAACGCCGGTCAATGCCCCGGTGTTCATGGCGGACTCCATTGGTAGGTCCAGGTCTCGCTCACGATGTTCGTTCCCTTTTGCAGGGTGCAGCGCAGGTCCACCGGGTCGGTGTTGCCGTGCTTGGGCTGCATTTTCAGGACCACGCGCCAGGTGCCGAGTTCGGGGCAGGGGATGACCTGGTTGAACACGATGGCGGCGTTGGGGCTGCAATTGGCGATGGCCTGCGGCGGGTTGCCTTCGGGGATGGCGTCCAGTTTCGGCCCTTTGAAATCAATCAGGATCTGCCGGGCGTCCGAAGTGTCGGAAACCAGGCCGATGCGCGTGGACACCACCTTGTCCTCGGTCTGCAGGTTGTTTCCGCGCGTCCAGTTCAGCGTGTAACCGAAGCGAAACGGTTCCAGCGGCGCGGGTTTGTTTTTGGGATCCCAAAACGCGACAATGTTGTCCAGCCCCTCCCAGTTCGCGCTCAATTCCACCAGATGCAGGTCGCCTTCGCCCCAGTCGCCGTGCGGCTTCACCCACACGCTCGGCTCCAGGTGATAGGGATTGAAACTGTCCTGATACGCCGCGAAATTGCGTTCGCGCTGGAGCAGGCCGAAGCCACGGACGTTTGACGCGGAAAAAACCTGGTGGCGCATCACGGCGGGATTGTCGAGCGGACGCCAGAGCCGTTCGCCGTTTTCCATGTGGATCAACAGGCCGTCGGCGTCGTGGACCTCCGGCCGGTAATCGTCAAACTTGCGCTCCGAATTCTTGCCGATCCAGAACATGCTTGTCAGCGGCGCCAGCCCCATCGTCGTGATCGCCTTGTGCTGCGGATCCGCCGCCTCAATCATGTTCGTCGCGCGGAGATACAATATCGCGCTGACATCGGCCATCGTCGTCTCGCCGGGGTGGATGTCAAATTCATACGCGCCGGTGCAGCTGACGCTGTCGAGAATGGCATACAAAATCACATCATTGTCGTCCTTTTGCGGCTTGCCAAGCCACCAGTCGGTGAAGATGGGAAACTCCTCCGGCCGGTCCGGCTCGCCGCAGTTGATCGCCAGTCCGCGCGCCGACTGCCCGTAACGCTGATCCTTGCCCAGCAGCCGGAAATAGCTCGCGCCCAGAAACGCGCCCAACTCGTCCCATTCGTTCGTCCCGTTCAATTGATAAAGCAACCGGAAGCCCGCATAGCCCGTGTTGGCCGGAATCTCGTTCTGGATCTTCAAATCGCCGTAATCAAAGAAATCCTGCACAAACCGGATGGGCTGGACGTGCGTGGCCGAAAATTCATACATGTGCACCGGTTCCTGGTAGAGATAGCCCGGATGGAAGAACTCGATGCGGAAAGGCAAATCTTCCGCCGACCAGAGCGCCCGGTCGCGGCGGAACCGGATTTCACGATACTTGTCGTAGTCGAGACTGTCCTGCCGGAGCACCTTCGGCAGGTCGGCGCGCGGCGAATGGAACGGCTGGCGCGCGCGCTCCAACGCCCGTTGCGCCACATAATCCAGATTCACCTCGGCAGACTCCGCGCCGCACAGGTTTTTGCCCGCCAGCACGATCATCACCGTCAAAACCAGATAACAACTTCTCCACATCCCCCCAATGAGAACCAAATCCGGCGCAATTTGCAAGTTCGGCGAGAAAATTGGAAGATTTCGCCGGTGGCAAGAAAAGGGAGCATTTGCCAATTCGGGTGATTCAGAACGTCCGGCCATTTTGTTTGACCGTGCGGTCATGATTGTCAGGGACTCTCCTTTTCCAAAGGCATGCCACAAATTTTGTTGACAGTGGGCCATCAATTTTGGTTAAAAATCACCAGGTTTATGATGGTGAACTTGGGTCAACATCAAGCGCGTGGCAACGTCTGTTCGAGTTGCGCTGGATGTATTAAACCGCACCATAACCGCCCGTCCCTGCGCCGTCAGTTCATTGTTCGTCACCACGGCCTCATTCCAACACACCGCAACACCAAGTTTGCACACCGTTCCCAGGAATTTCGGCACCGCGCCTTCATTCCACCGCGCCGCGCCCCCAAGTTTCCATGCCATGACTCCAAGATTCGGCGCAGAAACTTGGTTTCAACACGCCACAACTTCAAGTTGTGGTGCCGCCACTCCATTCCAATATGCCGTTGCCTGAAGTTACCGCGCCGAAACTTCATCCCAACACGCCGAATTTTCATCTTTACGCGCCGAAAAATCATTTCCACGCGCCATCCCAAGGCCAAAACCCTCGAAAAACCCAATAAAACGCATATCTTCACTCCAAACCATCAAAACCATCAAAACTCAACCACAGGATAAAAAATGCCAAAGGGCAATTATATCGAAACAAATGACATCGCCTTTTCTGCCCAATTACAGGGCTTTAAAGGCGAAATCGGCGGGTATGCCACCCAGTTGGGTGTCACCCAAGCACAAATAACGGCACAGGCGGCGGACGCGGACTATTTTGACTACTGCCTGAAATGCCAGGGCATCATGCAAAACGGCGCGCAGCAATGGACAACATGGAAAGACCTCACCCGCGATGGCGGCACTCCGCCGCCCACGGGCGGGCCGGTTGCCCCTGTGCTGCCCGCCGCCGTGCCGGCGGTGACACCCGGTGTCGAGGTGCGTTTCCGCGCGCTCGTCAAACAAATCAAGGCCAATCCCAATTACAACACGGCCACCGGCAACGCCCTGGGCATCGAAGGCGCGCAGCACGTCGCGCCGGATTACACCACGCTCCAGCCGCAGTTTGACGTGGACATCAGCGGCGGCCGCGTGGAAGTGAACTGGGGCTGGCAGGGCAACGCCGCCTATCTGGACATGTGCGAGATTCAGGTGGATCGCGGCGACGGCAAGGGCTTTGTGCCGCTGGCATTCGACAGCACGCCGGGGTATGTGGACACCGCGCCATTCCCCGCCGCGCCGACCAAATGGACATACAAGGCTATCTACCGCGTGAACGATGCGCAGGTTGGCCTGTGGAGCAACCCGGTGAGCATCACCGTGGGCGGATAAAATCCGCGTTGAAAACAAGGCTTGTAATTGCAAGCCCCTTGGCTTAACAAAGCCGCAGTTCTTTTACATGGCTGGAAACGCAGTTTTATTTCCAGCATGAGTCTTGCGTTTGCGAGGACTCGAACTTCTATCAAAATCACGACCAATCTTTTTGTGGATATATCAGCAAACACCTCGACGCGCGTTCAATCGCGCGTCCCGGTGTGCTTTGCTGATGGGGCCACTTGGTCGTGATCCCTGATAGGAGAGTGCGCTGGGCGCGCATTCTTTTTTCGGGATTGGTGGGAGGTTCGAGTCCGGGCAAAACGAAATCCGGATAAAATCGAACGAATGAAATTATGAAAGCTTCGGGGATAACCATCGGAAAACTGGCGGCAGGCTGTGCGCTTGCCTGCTGCCTTGCCTCAAACATTCACGCTCAAACCGCTGGGGCCGGCAGTTTCAATAATGGCCTCGCGCCAGGTCAATCGGCAGCGCCCGATTCAATCGTCCAACTTACCGCAGACGCGCAGGGACTGGCGCAGATGGCCCCGGCGGATTTGCCCCGCACCGGGACTTACTGGCTGGTGTTGCCCGGCGGATTTCCCGCGCCAGCGCCATGCCCGCCCCTCGATCCGGGCGTGCCGGTTTATCAAATGGCTTCCGGCCAGTTTCTGGTGGATGAAACCGGCGGAGCCGTGGCGGTGGAACCGCGCCGGTTTGGGATGCAGGCGCAAAGCAGAAGCAGCGCGGGGGCTTCCGCCTTGGAGGCGCAGGCGAACGCGGTGGTCAGCCTGATTTCGCAGGTTCAGACAGCGGCGGCAAACCAACAGATGCAGGCAATGGGCCTGGATGTTCCTTCGCCGGGCGGCGGCGGCAGCGGTGGCACGAACGGGTTTTCTTCCGACAGTTTCAATTACACCCATCCCACAAACGGACTCTGGCTGGAAATGAATGGCATCACCAATCAGCAGGTTTATATCACCGCCCACAACGTCATTGATGGCTACTTTCAACTCCTGTTCAAGACCAACTTGATGGACAATGGCTGGACGGTGGACACGGACGATGACGAGGTGATTGACGCTGCCGATGTATTTCCGCTGTGGTCGTTTGGCCCCCCACCTGCCGAGCTGGATCCGGGCGCAACGAATTGCCAGATGTTCTTTTGGGCCAGACAATCGGACACGGAGGTTGGCATTGAGGGCGGCGGTGCTGTCCTCCGGCCCAGTCCGGGCATTGCGCCCGGCCCCGCCTTCTTTTCGGTCAATCGTTATTTTTGGCCTGACGACGACCCTTCCATCAATTCCAACCTTGTCGTCCACTTCTCCTTGAGCGGCACGGCATCCAATGGCGTGGACTATGTTTTAAGGAATTATGACACTGGGAAAATTCTAACCAACTCAATTACAATTTTGGCGGGTGTATATTATGCTACCATCGAACTTGACCCGACGACGAATCTGCTTTGCCTTGCAAATTTGACCGCCACAGTGACATTGGAAGACGGCACGAATTATGTGGTGAATTCCCAGAAAGCCGCCATCACCAGCACCATTGACTTCAATGATTTTTGCCTCATCGCCACCGCCGACACTGTGCCCGGCCCCTGCGGCATGGATTATCATCCGCCCACCCACTCGCTCATCGTTTCCAGCGAGAATTCTTCCGGCGTCTGGAGTTTCAAGCGCATAGACACCAATGGTGTCGTCACCAATTGGTCCGGCTTGCAGATAACCGGGCCGGATGAAGTCAAGCTGGCCACCGTCAAGGCCACCGTCAACGGCTTCACCAACGGCGCGATGTTCTTCGACAGTTCGGGAAGCGGCGCCATCGGCAGGCTCTCGCCGGATGGAACGGATTCAACCCTCAACTTTTTTGCCACTTCGGGAGGAGAGCAATTTTGGGGGCTATACATTGACCAAAGCGGCTGCTTTGATGACAATTTGGTTGCGCTGCTGGGCGGGGGAAGCATCTGGCAGATCAACGCCTCCGGCGCGGCGGTGGCCAGTTATCCGGGTGCTGACGTGGGTGATGGTGAAGGGGTGGTGACGGTGGACAGTGATACGAACCAATACAACCCCCTGGCCGGCAAAATCTTCACCGGGACGAGCACGGTCAACACCAACGGCATCGTGGTTCCGCTCGGGTTGAATCTTGTGCCGGAAGACTGCGACATCATCCAGAGCAACCAGAACCTTTACTGCGCCGACAATCTGGACGGAGAAGGGGGCCGGGTATTGGAGGTGCCGAAGGAACTCTTTGCCGGCCATGTGGGTGATGTCTTGGTCACGCAGAACGGGGTGGAACGCATTCCGGCGTCCTTGACCATTGTGCATTGGGACGCCACCAACGGGCTTGTCACCACGCAGATCCCCATGCCAAATTATGTAAATTACTTTGAACACGTCACCTTTGCGCCGATGGATATTCCGGCGGTGTCTCCGCCGGTGTCGCCCTAGACCTGTAAAAACCATGAAAACCTGTTAAAATCATCCCATGAAAACAACCTGTTTAATTCTGTGTGCAACCGTGTGCATGGCTTTCATTGCCAGCGGCCAAGGCACTTTTATTTACGATCAAAGCTCGGCAACGAATCCCGCTGCGGGGGGGAATGGAGCACCCATTCAAGCGGATCAACCGATGGGCCAATCTTTCACTCCAACACTATCCTCTATCGGGTTTGTTCAATTCAATTTTACCGACGCCTATCCGGGAAACGGTTCGGGTGCCACGGTCTATGTGAATCTGTGGTCCGGCTCCATCAGCAATGGGACATTATTAGCTTCGACCGATCCGATTTATCTGCCGGTTGACGCATCTCGTCTTGTTACCAATTTCTTCTTTTCTACTGCCGTTACACTGACGCCCGGAACGACTTATTATCTACAACCCTACCTACAATCGGGTAATGTGGGAATGTGCATAGTTGCTTCTCAAAGTTTTAATTATTCGGGTGGCACATTTTATTTTAATGGTGCCCCCGATCCCAACAATCAGGATTTATGGTTTCAGGAAGGGGTAATAGAGGTGCCGGAGCCGTCGTCATTGGTTTTGATTTTGCTTGGCAGCGGTCTTTTCCTTTACGCGCGCCAGAAATGCAAAAACCATTCCTGCGCTTGACGCGGAAATCATCCCATGAAAACAACCTGTTTAATTCTGTGTGCAACCGTGTGCATGGCTTTCATTGCCAGCGGCCAAGGCACTTTTATTTATGATCAAAGCTCGGCGACGAATCCCGCTGCGGGCGGAGGCGGGGCATCAATTTTTGGAGATCAACCGATGGGTCAATCTTTTACTCCAACATTGTCCTCCATCGGGTTTGTTCAATTCAATTTTACCGACGCCTATCCGGGAAATGGTTCGGGCGCGACAATATATGTAAATTTGTGGTCCGGCTCCATCAGCAACGGCACGTTATTGGCTTCGACCGATCCGATTTATCTGCCGGTTGACGCATCTCGTCTTGTTACCAATTTCTTCTTTTCGACTGCCGTTACACTGACGCCCGGAACGACTTATTATCTTCAACCCTACCTTCAATCGGGCAATGTGGGAATGTCCATAGTTGATTCAACCGCATTCAATTATTCTGGCGGAACCTTGTATTTTAACGGTGCGGCTGATCCCAACAATCAGGATTTATGGTTTCAGGAAGGGGTGATAGAAGTGCCGGAGCCGTCGTCATTGGTTTTGATCTTGCTTGGCAGCGGTCTTTTCCTTTACGCGCGCCAGAAATGCAAAAACCATTCCTGCGCTTGACGCGGAAATCATCCCATGAAAACAACCTGTTTAATTCTGTGTGCAACCGTGTGCATGGCTTTCATTGCCAGCGGCCAGGGCACTTTTATTTACGATCAAAGCTCGGCGACGAATCAATCCATTGGCTACGGTTTTCCAATCCAAGCAGATCAACCGATGGGACAATCTTTTACTCCGACCTTGTCTTCTATTGGGTTCATTCAGTTGGAGTTTGGCTATGGTTCCCTCTCCAATCAATTAGGCGCCACAGTTTATGTGAATCTGTGGTCCGGCTCCATCAGCAATGGCACATTGTTGTCCTCGACCGATCCGATTTTCATCCCGGACGGAGCTTTCGATTTAGTCACGAATTTGATTTTTTCGACTGCTGTTACACTTACACCCGGAACCACTTATTACCTTCAACCCTACCTCCAATCCGGTGATACAAGGCTGGCTGTGATTGGGGGCATATTCAATTATTCAGGTGGCACAGCCTATTTTGATAGCACCCCCGACCCCAACAATTCTGATTTATGGTTTCGGGAAGGAATCATAGAGGTGCCGGAGCCGTCGTTATTAATTTTGACCCTGATTGGCAGCGGTCTTTTCCTTTACGCGCGCCAGAAATGCAAAAACCATTCCTGCGCTTGACGCGGAAATCATCCCATAAAATTCAATCCAGTGTTTGCCGGTAGCGCTTGATGCCGATGGCCAGCATCACGACCAGAAACAGGGCGATGGGCCACAAGTCCGGCGCGATTTCGGCCATTCCATTGCCTTTCAGCAAAATGCCCCGGACCACGCGCAGAAAATGCGTCAGCGGCAGGCATTCGCCAATGTCCTGCGCCCAGCCGGGCATTCCGCGAAACGGAAACATGTAGCCGGACAGCAGCAGCGACGGCAGGAAAAAGAAAAACGCCATTTGCACCGCCTGCAACTGGTTTTTGGCGATGGTCGAAAAAGTGATGCCCACCGCGAGGTTCGCCACGATGAAGAAGAACGTCAGCACCACCAGCAGCGGCACGCTGCCGATGAACGGCACGTCGAACAGGAATTTCGACGCCAGCAAAATCAGGAACACCTGCACATAGCCGACCATGATGTAGGGAACGATCTTGCCGATGATGACCTCGCCGGGATGCACCGGCGTGGAGAGCAGGTTTTCCATCGTGCCGCGTTCGCGTTCGCGCGTGATGGCCAGGCCGGTGATGATGATCATCGTCATCGTCAGCATCACGCCCATCAGGCCGGGGACGATGTTGTATTGCGTGATGGCCTCGGGATTGTAGTGCTGGTGCGTGACGAGGTTGAACGGCGGCGCGCCGGCCTGCAATCGGGCCAGCGGCCCGGTGAGGTCGCGGTTGATGACGGTGGTGGCCAGCGCGCTCACCGCCGCCTGCGCGAAACCGACGGCGGAGGGGTCGGTGGCGTCGGCTTCGAGCACCAGATCCGGTTTCTCGCCGCGCAGGAGCTTGCGCGAAAAATCCACCGGCACGGTCACCGCGAACTGCACCTTGTTTTCCGCGAGCCAGGTCTGGATTTCCGCCGCGCTGTGCGCCTCGCGCGTGAGGTCGAAGTAGCTGCTGTTGCGCAGCGCCCAGACAATCGTGCGCGAAAACGGGCTGTTGTCCGCGGCATAAACCGCCGTCGGCAGGTGCTTGGGATTCGAGTTGATGGCGTAGCCAAACAGGATGAGCTGCACCAGCGGGATGCCGATCATCATCGCAAACGTCAGCCGGTCGCGCCGCATCTGGATGAATTCCTTCACCACGACCGCCCAGAACCGCCGCCAGTTGAACTCGTGCAGTTTCACGAGAAATTGTCCTTCGCGGTTTCCATCAGGCTAATGAACACGTCCTCCAGGCCCGAATCAATCTTCGTCCAGCGCTGCGGACCGTTCATGAACGGCGCGACCGCCGCGCGCAATTTTTCCGCGTCGCGCCCGCTGATGTGCAGCGTCGCGCCGAACGCGACGACCTGCTCCACGCCGGGCCGGCCCCGCAGTTTCCCGGCGAGCGCCGGCAGATTTTCGCCCGTCACCTCCCAGGTCGTCAGGCCGCTGGCTTTCACGACCTCCGCCACCGTGCCGCTGACGAGCAGGTTGCCGTAGGCGATGTAGGCGAGCCGGTGGCAGCGCGACGCCTCGTCCATGTAATGTGTCGTGATGAGAAATGTCAGCCCGTCCGCCGCGAGCTGGTGGATCTCGTCCCAGAAATCCCGCCGCGCCTTCGGGTCCACGCCCGCCGTCGGCTCGTCCAGCAGCAGCAGTTGCGGGTCGTGGATCAGACACGCCGCCAGCGCCAGCCGCTGTTTCCAGCCGCCGGAAAGCGTGCCCGCGAGCTGCCGCCGACGCCCGGTCATGTCGAGACGCTCCAAACTTTTTTCCACGGCGGCCTTGCGTTGCGGCAGCTCGTAAAGCCGCGCGATGAAATCCAGGTTTTCCTCGATGGTCAAATCCTCGTAGAACGAGAATTTCTGCGTCATGTAGCCGACGCGCTTTTTGATCTCGGCGGATTCGCGGCGGAAGTCGAGGCCGAGGCAACTGCCCTCGCCGGCGTCGGGCCGGAGCAAACCGCAGAGCATCCGCAGAAACGTCGTCTTGCCGCTGCCGTTCGGGCCGAGAAAGCCGTAAATCTCGCCGGGCCGCACCTGCATGGCGATGTCGTTGACGACCGTGCGCGCGCCGAATTTTTTCGTGACGCCGCGAACGTCAATGGCGAAGGCGGAAGCGCTCATTGTCACGGCAGTTTCACATCCACCGGCTGGCCGGGCCGCAAATCCGCCGCGTCCGCCGGGGAAAATTTCGCCTCGATCATGAACACCAGTTCCGCCCGCGTCTCGCGGCTGTAAATCACCGGCGGCGTGTATTCGGCCTGCGTGGAAATGTAGTTCACCATGGCGTCCACCGCCCGCGCCGCGCCGTCGGCCTTCACGGAAACGGTTTCGCCGGTTTTGATCTGCGGCAGTTTTTCCTGCGGCACGAAAAACCGCACCTTCAGATTTTCCGGCGGCAGCAGCACGACGACGGGATTTTCCGCCGCCACGAATTCGCCGCTGCGGTAAAGCGTGTCGTGAACCTGCGCGTCCGCCGGCGCGAACTGCCGCTTCTGGTCGAACGCCCATTTCGCCTTGTCCAGCGCGGCGGTTTGCGACGCGACCGCCGCCTGCGCGGCGCGGATGGCATCCTCGCGTCCGCCGAGTTTGGCCGTTTCCAAATCCGCCGCGAACTGGTTCACCTGCGCCTGGTCCGCGTCGCGTTGCGCGCGGGACTGATCCAGTTCCTCCCTGGAAATGACGTCGGCGCCGCCGAGCCGCTCGCGCCTGGCCAGGTCGTCATTGGCCAGTTTCAAATCCGCCTTCGCGCGTTCCAGTTGCGCCTGGAGCGAATCAATTTCCGTCGGCCGTTTGCCCTTCGTCAAGTCGTCCAGCTGCGCCCGCGCCTGCGCGAGATTTTTTTCCGCCTGCGCAAGCGCGGCGGCCTCGGAGCCGCGCTCCAGCTCGAACAGCAACTGGCCGCTCGTCACGGAACCGCCGCGCGCGACGGCGAGATTGGTGAGCGCGCCGCCGAGCGGCGAGGCGACATAGACGTATTCGCCCTCGATGTAGCCTTGGAATTCATCCGGCGATTTGGGGGAACAGCCGGACATGAAAATTGCGGCCAGTGCAAAACCGCACGCCGGGATGAATTGATTTTGCCGCCACATTCGCCAAGGAAAGCCCATGCCGGCGCAATTTGCAAGTTTGCGTCGAAGCGGCGAACTGATAAATTCACGCCCGCATGAAAAAGTTGATTTTTTGCCTCGGGACATTTTTGGGTCTTGCCGGGACCGCCCTTCCGCAAACCGCGGCCACCAACTCGCCCGCGTGGCTCACCCAGCCGCTGTCGCTGATCGGCGCGCTGAACACCGCGTTGCAGCAGAACGCCGCGATTCTCAAGGGCAAAAACGACCTCGAAGCATCCTACGGCATCGTGGTGCAGACGCGCGCCATCGCGCTGCCGCTGGTGCAGGCCACCGGCAAATACGCCGACAACGAAATCACGACGTTGCAGGAACCGCCTCTGTCGCCGGCATTTTCCTATCCCGAGGCGCATCAGGATTGGAACGCGGGCCTGCAAATCGTCCAGTCCATTTACGACGGCGGGAAACTGACCGCCGCCGTGCGCGCGGCGCGGCTCACGAAAGAGCAGGCGCTGGCGCAATACCAGACCGTCATCGCCGACGCGCTGCTGGCCACGCGCGTGGCGTATTACGACGTGCTGCTGGCCGCGCAGCAGATCACCGTGCACGAGGCGTCGGTGAATTTGCTTCAAAAGGAACTGGAAGACCAGCAGCGCCGTTTCAACGCCGGCACGGTGCCGCATTTCAACGTCCTGCGCGCCGAGGTGGCCGTGGCCAACGAGCGTCCGCTGCTGATCCAGGCCCGGAACAATTACCGCATCGCCAAGAACAATCTTTCGAACCTGCTCGGCTACAATTTGCCGCGCGACATCTGGGAGGACATTCCGTTGCGGCTCACGGACACGCTCGACGCCGTGCCGTTCGTGGTGAACCTGCCGGACGCCATCCAGCAGGCATTGGGCCGGCGCACCGAACTGGTCGCGCTGCGCAAGGCGGAGGAATTGCAGCAGTTGGGCATCGTCAACGCGAAATCCGGCTACAAGCCGACCGTGCAGGTTTTTGCCGGTTACAACTGGTTCAATTCGTCGTTCAGCACGGACGTGGGCAATTCATTGGATGGTTGGAACGCCGGCGGCCAGATGACGTGGAATCTTTTTGACGGGCTGCTGACGCACGGCAAGGTCGTCCAGGCGAACGCGCTGCACGACAAATCCAAAAACGATCTGGCGGACCAGTCGCGGCAGATCGAATTGCAGGTTCGCACGGCGTATTCCGATTTCATCGAGGCGAAGGAGGTTTTGGATTCGCAGCTCAAGGTGCAGGAGGAGGCCGACGAAGCGTTGCGCGAGGCGCGGGCGCGCGCCGAGGCCGGCACCGGCACACAGCTGGACGTGCTCGACGCCGAGACTTCGCTGACGCAGGCGCGCACCACGGACGTGCTGGCGCTGCACGATTACGCCACCGCCCGCGCCAAGCTCGAACGCGCCATCGGCGAGGACATGGTCCAGACTGCGGCGGCGAAATAATCCGGGCGATGCATTTGCCGTTGACGAAACCGGCGGCTTCCGGGAATTTTGTTCCCGCATGACAAAAATTCAACGCGCGCTGATTTCGGTTTCGGACAAAACGGGCCTTGTTCCCTTCGCCCAAATCCTGGCCAGGGCCGGCATCGAAATCATTTCCACCGGCGGCACCGCCAAATCACTCCGCGAGGCCGGCCTGGCGGTGAAGGACATCTCCGAACACACGGGCTTTCCCGAAATGCTCGACGGCCGCGTGAAGACGCTGCACCCGAAGGTCCACGGCGGCCTGCTGTTCATCCGCGGCAATGCCGCGCACGAAGCCGCCGTGAAAGCCCACGCCATCGCGCCGATTGACCTGGTGGTGGTGAACCTGTATCCGTTCGAGGCCACGGTGGCAAAGCCGAATGTCTCGCTGCACGACGCGATTGAGAACATTGACATCGGCGGGCCTTCGATGCTGCGCAGCGCGGCGAAAAACCACGACAGCGTGACGGTGGCGGTGGACCCGTTTGATTACGCGGAGGTGGCGAAACAAATTTCGGAAACCGGCAACACGACGCTGGAACTGCGCCGGAAACTGGCGGCAAAGGTGTTTGCGCGCACGGCGGCCTACGACGCGGCGATTGCGGCGCATTTTAGTTCAGAGTTCAAGGTTCAGAGTTCAGAGTTGCCAGCGTCGCTGACGATTTCCGCGCCGCTGGCGCAGCCGCTGCGCTACGGCGAGAACCCGCACCAGACAGCGGCGCTTTACGGCAAGTTCCACGAATTTTTCAAGCAGCTCCACGGCAAGGAACTTTCCTACAATAACATTCTGGATTTGACGGCGGCGGCAAACCTGATCGCCGAGTTCAAGAACGACCTGCCGACGCTGGCGATTTTGAAACACACCAATCCGTGCGGCGTCGGCCAGGGCGCAAATTTGCGCGAGGCGTGGGTCAAGGCGTTCGCCACGGACAAGCAGGCGCCGTTTGGCGGCATCATCGCGGTGAACCAGCCGCTCGACGGCGATTGCGCGTCGGCCATCGCGGAAATTTTCAGCGAGGTCATCGTGGCGCCGGAATTCACGGCGGAGGCGCTGGGGGTTTTGCAGAAGAAGAAAAATCTGCGGCTGCTGCAAATCCTGAAATGCCCGCTGTCGGCGCAGCCGTGGGACGTGCGGAGCGTGGGCGCGGATTCATTTCTGCTGCAGCAGCGGGATTTGAAGACGACGGCGGCGGCGGAGTTGAAAATCGTGACAAAGCGGCAGCCGGCGGCGGCGGAGCTGAAGGCGATGCTGTTCGGCTGGCGCGTGGTGAAGCATTTGAAGTCGAACGCGATCCTTTACGTCGGCGAAGGCCGGACCCTCGGCACGGGCGCCGGCCAGATGAGCCGTGTGGATTCCAGCCGCATCGCGGTGTGGAAGGCGGGCGAGGCGAAACTGCCGCTGGCGGGCAGCGTGGTTTGCAGCGACGCGTTTTTCCCGTTTGCCGACGGGCTGATCGCGGCGGCGGACGCGGGCGCGACGGCGGCGATTCAGCCGGGCGGCTCGGTGCGGGATGCGGAGGTGATTGCGGCGGCGGACGCGCGCGGGATGGCGATGGCGTTCACCGGCACGCGGCATTTCCGGCATTGAGTTTCGGGTCGCGGGGACGCTCGCTCCACCATTTTATTCAGTGGAGGAGCCGGTAAATCAGCACGATTTGGGCGGCGGTCACGGCGGCGGCGAGCGTCCAGACGAATAATTCCCGCCAGCGCAGGCTGTTTTGCCGGGCGGCGGCGAGCCAGAACTGCAGTTTCGCAGAGCCGATGGTGATGATGTCGCCGTTGCGGAGGATTTGGTTTTGGAACGGCCCGTCGTTGACGGTGACCAGGGCGTCCGGCGCGACGGCGAGATTGAACCCGCCGCTTTGAAATTCCAGCGTGAGGTGCCGGTCCCAGACGCCGCCGTCGTCGAGCTGCAAATCATTGCCGGCGGCCCGCCCGACGCGGAAAGGAAAACGGCGGACAACCGCCTGGCTGCCCGCCTTTTTGCCTGAAAGGACGTTGAGTTGAATCATCAGAAAATCCGCTTTTCCACGTTGATCTGGTCGTCGGGATAAACCGGCGGGTCCTTGGCCGGGTTTTCGAGGGCCTTGTCGTAATCCACCCGGATGCGCTGGCCGGTGGTGGCGCGGATGAGCCAGACTTTGCCGTGATTTGCAAAATTGTCCATGCCGCCGGCGGCCTGGATCGCCTTGGTCACGCTGGTGTCGCTGACGTATTGGAATATGCCCGCGTGGTTCACTTCGCCGCCGACGTAATAGACGCGGTCTCCGGATTTCACGGTGACGGTCAGGCGGACGTAGTATTTGGGGACATAGTTGGTGTAAATGTCGTTTTGCAGTTCGCCGGCGGTTTTGCCAACGGCGCGAACGGGACCGATGAACGGCAGGGTGATGGTGCCGTCTTCCTTGATGGCCTCCACATGGTCGGCAATGACTTCAGGCACGCCCGAAAAAGACACAATCACGGTGTCGCCCACATGAAAACGGGCCACATCCGCGCCGTTTGGCGGCGTGGCGGCCTGCTTGCTGGCAACGGCCGGTTTGGCGGCGCTCCGGGGTTGGGGATTGTCGGAAAAGATCGGGTCTTGCGACAGCGAGCCGCAGCCGGTGAAAATCACGGCGGTGGCCAACCACGCGCAGGCGAATAATCCGCGAACAATTAATTTCATGGGCGCTAATCCTTGCGAAAGTGCGGGCGCAATCAATACTTTTGTTTAATTTCCTTCCGGTCGGAGCCGCCGCCGGAGTCTTTTTCAGCGGCCTCGGCATTTTGCTCCTCCTCGTTCTTCGAGTAGTAGTAATAGCCGTGGTAGTAGCCGCTGTAGTAATAGTAGCTTTCGTCCTGCGACATGTTGATGTTGTTGAGGACGATGCCGACGAGGGTGCCGCCGACCTTTTCGATCATCTGCTTGGCGCGGATGTTCATCGGCTGCGGGTAGCGGCGGTATTGGATAACCTGGACGACCATGTCTATCTCGCTGGCCAGAATGGCGGCGTCGCTCACGCCCATGATGGGCGGGGAATCGAAGAACACAAAATCGTAGCGCTGCTTCAATTCGGCCACCAAATCCTTCATCGAAGCGGAGCCGAGGATGTTCATGGAGCTGCTGGGCAGTTTGCCGCTGGCCAGCAGGTCGAGGGTCGGGATGCTGGTCCGTTGGATGACCTCCTCCAGGGAGTTTTGTTTGAGCAGGTAATTCGTCAGGCCCAGGCTGTTGCTGACCTTGAGCACTTTGTGCAGCGTCGGGCGGCGCAGATCCGAATCCACCAGCAGCACGCGCTGGCCGGACTGCGCGAAGACGGTGGCGAGGTTGACGCAGGTGGTGGATTTGCCTTCGCCGGCGCCGGCGCTGACGACAACGATGCTGTTGAGCCGCTCGTCCTTGCGCGAAAACAGGAGGTTGGTGCGCAGCACACGATAAGCCTCGGCGTGCTGGCTCTCGGCGCCTTCGTCAATCAGGTGGCCGACATTCTGCGGGATGACGCCGAGCACCGGCGACTGGAGGGCGCGCTCCACGTCGTCAATGGTTTTCACGCTGGTGTCCAGATATTCGATGAAGAAGGCCAGACCGACGCCGACCATCAGGCCGATGACGATGCCGAGAATGATGTTCAAGGTCTTGTTGGGTTTGACGGGGCTTTTGCCCGGCTTGGCCTGGTCAACGATGGTCACCATGGATGACGTTGGAGTTTTCAAGTCCAGCTCTTCGGTGGCGATTTTTGTCTGAAGCAGCTTGTGAAATTCCCTTGCATTTTCCAGCTTGAGTTTTAACTCCCAGTAGGGCTGGCTCCGTTTGGCTTCTTCCTGATCCTTTTTTATGGCGTCGTCAACTATGGCGGTTTGCGCATCGAGTCCGTCCTTTAATGATTTCACCTGGGTGGCCATGCCATCCATGATGCCCTTGATGCGGGCCTCAATCTCGATGTTCAATTCATCCGCCAGTTTTTGCTGGCGCATGACGTCCGGATAATTCGTGCTGTAATCCACCTTCAGTTCGGCCAGGGATTGTTCCGTCTGGTGAAGCCGGCTTAAGGAATCGCCCAGCTGCGTGTCTGAATACATTGTGGGGATGACATCCCGTAGTTCGGCTGGATTGGTAGCCTGCAATGACTGCAACCCGGCCAACTGTGTCTGCTTCTCCATGTAGTCCTTTTCCTGCTCGATCTGCTGTTCCTTGTAATGCTGCAATTGCTGCTGGCTGAGGGTCGGACTTGGAGCGGTGGATTGGGGGTCGGTGTCAATGATGTCCAGTTCCTGGCGCAACCGGTCCAAATTGGTCTGGATGGCCGGGATTTGGGTTTCTTCGGTCCTGTATTCCTCCACATAGGCCGCGATGCCGCCTGTCGTGTTTGTGTTGCGCAGCGCGAGGCGGTATTCCTGATAAGCCTGCGCGATGCCGTTGGCCAGATCGGCGGCTTCCTGTTTGTCCTCGCTGTAGACAGTGATGTCAATCAGCTTGGTGTTGCGCTCCGGACTCAAGCTCATGTGCTGCTTGAGCAGTTGCATTGTGTCCACCGTCTTGAGCGGCACGCCTCCGTTGAGTTTTTTGCCCCATACATCGTTCAGGTCAAGCGCATCAATCACGCGGCCCAGCACTTTTTCGCCCTGCATCTTCTCGAATTCGGTCTGGATGAAATAGGGGTCGTAGCCGGCAGACGCCTGGATGCCGGTCATGCTCGGAATGTCCGTGATGTCGGGATTGATCTCGATGCGGGCCGTGCTGGAATACGACGGGGTCAGGATGAACGTGAAAATCGTGGCCGTGATGGCGATGAGCAGGAAGACCGAGATGATGACCGTCTTGCGGATGCGGATGATGCGCCAGTAGTCAAGAAAATGCAGGCTGGTTTCCGGCTGCGGCTGGTTTTTTGCTGGTTCCATAAGTGTCGAAAAACAATGGGAGACAGGGTAATGACCCTGCTCCCGTCCAAATCGTTCAAATTATTCTGCCTGACACCCCCGATGCGCTCAAGAACTTAATCGTTCTTAATACGTCGCGGTGACTCCCAGATAGACGCGATTGCGCGTGTAGTCCTGTCCCGGCACGATGGTTGTATACCAGTCGAAGTTGTAACCCAGATCCGCCGACAAATTGCGGTTGAAGGCATAGGACAAATCGAGGCCCAAATTGTAAAACTCGGCGGTCTGGTTGTTGTATTGGCCGTCGTGGTAAACGGAATATTGAAAATGCCCCACCGCGCTGGCCATCAACTTGGACGTCAACGCATGATTGATGGAGCCGTAGGCCACCGTGGTTTCCTGGTCCAGCGTGATGTGTCCCTGGGAATCAATCTGGATCGTGTCCGTCGCGTTTCGCGATTGCGTCACCCCCAACTGCGCATAGCTGCCGGAGGCGTAAGTGTAAATCAGCGAGGCATCCGCGTAAGGTCCCAACGAGCTGGTGGAACTCGGATCGTTGTAATAATCGGTGTATTGCACACCCGCCTTGACACTTCCCGTCAGGTTTGCCAGAAACTCGTGCTGGGCACCCACATAAACGGTGTGCGACATGTTGTCGCGGTCGCTGCTGTAAACTGGATTGGCCGTGTCATAGTAGGGATACGCATCATAGTAGGGATACGCTTGAGAAAACGACACCAACTCATTTCCGGTGAAATTGACCAAACCAAATTGATAGCCGATGAGAGCCATCGTCGTCGGCGTGATATGCCACTGTAAATCCAGCGCAATGCTCTGCTCAACCCGATCCAGAAGACCGGCCAGGCTCGGATTTATAGATTCGGGAGAAACAGGCGGATTGGCCGGCGTAAGATCCGTCGCTCCAGTGTTCTCGTAGTGGTAGAACGAGTTTTGATAGGTCAGCGCGGTGCTGAACTCCTGTGTCCAGTCCGTGTGCAAGCTCGCCGTGAACGTGTTGGCGATGTAATTTCCATCCGTGCGGTGCGGAGTCGCCGTGCCGGACGCCGTCAGTTCCGGATCCTGCCCCACCGTCACCGTGTCCTGAACTCTCGCCTCCCAGCGCGGCGTGAACGCATGATCCAGCCACAAATCAAGCTGGTGAGTCTGGTCAATGGGTTTTTCACCGTCTTGTTCCCGCTGCTGATAATAATAAAGCCCGTAAGTGTAGCGCAGCCCGATTTCCGTCTGCTGCAGCGGCATGTTCAGGCTGAACGAGGGGTTCGCTTCAAATCCATAGCTTCCCTGCTTGTGCTGCGTCGTGTTGATATTATCGTCGTAAAATCCGCGCAGGCTTGCCGACAGACTCCACATCTTGGAAGTGTCCGGGGAATCGGGCGCATAAGCGGCGTGAAGACCGGCTGTTCCAGCCGCCGCCAGCCCCAAAGAAACAAAAAACTTCTTCATAACGTAGTATTCTTTACAGACGGCTCCCGGTGCCTTTCTGCTCAAAAAAAGAGCCAAAACCGATGACGCTTTTAGCCTAGCAGAATGGCAAACTTTTTGTCAAAACAATTTTTCCGTTAAGTTACTCGCCAGACCGGGGTTGTGGAGACAATCCCGTCTCGTTTCCGTCACATTTTCGTTTCAATTCCTTCAGTAATGGCTTCAAGGTCAGTGTGTTGACGACATCTTTTGCCTCCAGCCAGCCTTTTCGCGCGATGCCGGCGCCCAAACGCAGAAAGCCGGCGTGCTCGTTCCGGTGTGCGTCCGGGTTGATAACGCATTTAACACCCCGGCTTTTTGCATACGGCCACAGCCGCCAGTCCAAGTCGAACCGGAGCGGATTGCAATTCAACTCCACCCATGTGCCGGTCTCGGCACAGGCGTCAATCACCGCCTGCATGTTGACCGGATACGGCTCGCGCTCCAGCAGCAGCCGCCCCGTCGGGTGCGCGAGGATGCGGACAAACTTGTTTTCCGCCGCACGAATCAGCCGCTTCGTGTTCTCCGCCTCGCTGCTGCCCGGAACGTGCAAACTCGCCACCACCACGTCCAACTCCGACAGCAGCTCGTCGTCAAAATCCAGCCGGTCCTTCAAAATGTCCACTTCGGTTCCGGCCAGCAGCCGGAAATCGCTTCCGCGCCCGGCAAACTGTTCGTTGATTTTTTTAATTTCCCTGATTTGCTCGCGGAGCCGCCTGGCGTCCAGCCCGTTTGCCTGAAACGACGATTTCGAATGGTCCGTGATGGCCCAGTAATCGAGGCCGAGGCCGTCCATGAACCCCGCCGTCTCCTCCAGCGTGTTGTGGCCGTCGCTCCACGTCGAATGGTTGTGCAGCGCGCCGTGCAAATCCGACCACTCGATCAATTTCGGCAGATCATTTTTCTCCGCCGCGGCAAATTCGCCATGGTCCTCGCGCAATTCCGGCTCGATGAACGGCAGCTCCAGTTTCTCGAAAATCTCCTCCTCGGTTTTGCACGGCACCAGCAGCTTCGGGTCGCGCGTTTCCTCCTTCGACTTGAACAGCCCATATTCGTTCAGCCGCAGCCCGCGCTGGATCGCGCGCTGCCGCATCACGATGTTGTGCTCCTTGCTGCCGGTGAAATACGCCAGCGCAAACGGAAACTCCCGGTCGCTCACCACGCGCAAATCGCACTGGATGCCGTCTTCCAGAATCACGCTTGCCTTCGTTTCGCCCTTTGCCGTGACCTTGAGAATTCCCGGCTGCGACACAAAAAATTCAATCACCTCCACCGCCGCGTTCGACGACGCCAGCAAATCAATATCGCCGCAAACCTCCTTGAACCGCCGCAGGCTGCCCGCCGCGCTGCACCGAATCACATCGGGATGTGATCGCAATTCTTTCAGCAGCGGCTCGGCGGCCAGCACCGCGTCGCTCAACAGATGCTTGCTCGCGTAAGTCCGACGACGCTCGATGCCTTCGAGAATGTTCGCCTGCGTTTTCTCGCCGAAACCGTCCAGCTCCGCCACCTTGCCGGATTTGCAGGCCGCCTCCAGTGTTTCCACCGAATCCACGCCGAGCTTTTGGTTCAGCGCCTGGATTTTCTTCGGGCCGAGGCCGGAAATCTCCAGCATCGCTATCAAGCCCGGCGGGATCGAAGCCTTCAACTCGTCGTAATACTTCAGTTTTCCCGTCTCGACCAGCTCCGTGATTTTCTTTTCAAGCGCCTCGCCGATGCCCTTGATTTCGCCCAGCCGCTTTTCGGCGACGAGCGCCGCCAGCGGCTCATTCAGGCTTTCAATCGTCCGCGCCGCGTTGGCATAGGCGCGCGTCTTGAACGGGTTTTCGCCCTTCAATTCCAGCAGCGTGCCGATCTCAACCAGGATTGCCGCAACCTTGTCTTTGTCCATGCGCTTAATATAAGTTCAAGGTTCAGAGTTCAAAGTTCAAAGTTCGTTGAATCGTGAGTCGTTGCACCGGAAAAATGCGCGCGCCGGGCGATTCACCATGCAACGATTTAACGATGCAACGACCCGCAATTCACGCTAGGATTCATCCATGATTGAGACGCAGAAAACCGCGCTGACCATCGCCGGCTCCGACAGCGGCGGCGGCGCGGGCATCCAGACCGATTTGAAAACGTTCGCCGCGCTCGGCGTCCACGGCGCGAGCGCCATCGCCTGCCTCACCGCCCAAAATCCCCGGCGCGTCCTCGGCGTCGAGCCTGCCTCGCCGAAAATCCTGCGCCAGCAAATCGAGGCCGTGTTCGAGGAGCTGCCGCCGTCAGCGGTGAAGACCGGAATGCTGTTCTCCGCGGCAAACATCCGCGTTGTGGCAAATTTTTTGGTGGGGCGAGCGTCCTCGCGAGCCAGCTCGTCGGGAGCCTCGCCCCACCAAAACCATCTGCCGCCAGTGATTGTTGACCCCGTGATGGTTTCCACCAGCGGCGCAAAATTGCTCGAACCGGCGGCGGTGAAAATCCTCACGGAGAAACTTCTGCCGCTGGCCGCGCTCGTCACGCCCAATCTGGACGAAGCGGAGATTTTGACCGGACACCGGCCGGCTTCAGTCGAAGAAATGCGGGAAGCGGCGCGGCAAATCCATTCGCGCTTCGGCTGCGCGGCGCTGGTGAAAGGCGGCCATTTGAAAAGTTCCCGCGAAGCCGTGGACATTTTCTTCGACGGCAAAACCGAGCTGCTTTTGTCCGCGCCATTCGTGAAAGGCATCCGCACGCACGGCACCGGCTGCACCTATTCCGCCGCGATTTGCGCCGCGCTGGCGCTGGGACACGATTTGCCGCGAGCGGTGGAAATTGGAAAATCTTTTGTCGCGTCGGCCATTTCAGGCAGTTACAAAATCGGAAGACACTTTGCGTTGGGAATCTTTGACCGGGAGGGACAGTCGCTGTCCCAAAATGATTCAGGGACGGCGACACGCCGTCCCTCCCAATAATCAAGGCCGCAGCAGCCGGAAAAATTGCGCGGCGTTCGTCGCGTTCAGCAGGACGACGTTTTGATTGTTCGTCACGAACGGCGCCAGATTGTTCGTGCTCCACGCCACCGGCGGGGCGAGGTTGGTTCCCGTTTGAAGCACAAAGCCATCCGGATAAACCGGCCAAGAGACGAAAATGTTGGTGCCGGATTTCATGGCGTTCAGCGTGGTTGAGAAAAATTCCCACGCGAGCGCGTAGGTTTCGCCGGTGGTGACGGTGGAACCCCCCGCCTTCCAGACCTGCAAATCGTAGCGGCCTTGCGCGAGATTCGGCACGAAGATGTGTTCCACGTTGTCCACGAGGCTGGTGCTGCACGCGACGAGGTTGCTGTTGGCCGCATTGAAAAGAAACAGGTTGAGATTGTTGATGCCGCTTTGGTTCTGGTGGCGTTCCCACACAAGCGTCGCGGCGGCGGTGAACGCGGCGTTGCGCACGGCATTCGTGACGTTGAAATAATAATGGTTCACGCCATCGGTGGTAAAACTGCTGGTGTTGGTGTTGAAATCCCAGCCGCTCAACGCTGCCACGGTGTTCGTCAAGACCGCGGGCGGATGCGCGGAACCGGCCGGGACGTTGGTTGAAAAATTCCAGCCGTGTTTGCCGCCGGCAAGCTGTTCGTAGGCGTTGAAGACGTTCAGCACGCCGGCGCCGTAGCGCGCGTCGAGCGGCGACGGCGGATTGTTTGTCCAATCGGCAGGCTTGACCGCGCCATTGAGCAGCAGCGCCTTCACCGTGCGGGTGTCGGCGGCGGAATTGGTGTCGCTCCCGCCATCGCCGCGCAGTCCGGCCTGCATCAACACCGCCGCCGCGCCCGAAACATAGGGCGTAGAAAAACTCGTCAGTCCCGCCAGGCCGGCCGTGGTGATGTCCGGCTTGGCGCGCCCGTTGTCTTCCGTCGGGCCGACGCTCGAAGCGGTCGAACCGTAGGCGCCAACGCTGATGCCGTTGTAGCACGTTGACGGTGGAGCCACGGTGCCGCCGGTCGGCCCGTCGTTGCCCGCACCGGAAACAAAAAGCGTATTGTATTGCGCGGCGTAGTTGTCGTAGGCCGAGTCAATGGCCTGCTGTTCAGCCACCGGGACCTGGCTGGGAACGTAGCCAAAAATGAAACTCTGGCTGACCACCGGGTCGTTGATGTTGGACGGGTTGGGCAGATCAACGATGTTGTTAAAAAAATTGCCCGCCTCGAAATTGTTCACATGCGCCACATTCGTCGCCACACCTGCCACCAGAGGGTCGGCGCTATACTGGTTGGTGGTGCCGTAAAAAAAAATCCCCACGGCGTCGGCGTGCGTTGACTCGTCGCCCACGCCATTGGTGAAGCTGGTGCTGGTGCCCAGAGCCGAAGTGTAAGTAAAAAGCGCCGTCGGTTGACCCACCACAGTGGGATTGACCTCCCAGCTATTTGTCCCGTGAAAAATGCCATTGGTGTCGCCGTTATTGACCTCCACCTGCGCCACGCGGATGCCCGCGCCGTTGAGATTCGTCGTCACCGCGCGCAGCACCGTCACGCCGATGGCGTCCAGCGTCTGCGCGCGAGCGCCCGCCCGCCCGAGCAGGGCAAGCATCAACAAAACTTGTGCGCAGCGAAACATCTTCAATTTCGGGAAATTGTCCCGTCCGGGCCGTGCCGTCACAAAATGTGCCATCATTTGGTTGGCGCGCAAATTTTCTATAGCTTCGCCGGACGGGGCGAGAAAAATCCTACCGGATTTTCCCAGTTTGTCTATTTTGGTGGTCATGTCGGACACGCTGGTCATCAACGAAATCTATTTGAGCCTGCAAGGCGAGAGCACCTTTGCCGGGCTGCCGTGCATTTTCATCCGGCTCACCGCCTGCGACCTGCGTTGTTCCTATTGCGACACCGCTTATGCCTTCACCGAGGGCAAAAAACAAACGCTGGCTGAAATTCTGGAAAAAGTCCGCCAATTGGCGGCACCGTTTTCCAACTCAAAATCCAAAACTCATAATTCAAAACTTCCGCTCGTCGAGCTGACCGGCGGCGAGCCGCTGCTCCAGAAAAATTCCCTGCCGCTGATGGAGCGGCTCTGCGACGACGGTTTCACCGTCCTGCTCGAAACCAGCGGCGCGCATGACATTTCGCCGGTGGACGCCCGCGTCCGCCGTATCATGGATTTGAAATGCCCGGGCAGCGGCGAAGCCGGGCGCAACCGTTTTGAAAACATCGCACACTTGAAATCCACCGACGAAATCAAGTTTGTCATCGGCACGGCGGAGGATTACGACTGGGCGAAACGGCAAATCGCCGCGCACAAACTGGATTCCATCTGCCCGCTGCTGTTTTCGTGGGTGCATCCGCTCGCGCCGGAGCAGCAAAACAAGGCGCTGAAAAAAATCCCGGCGGGGCAGACGCCCGTTTCGCGGCGCGAGCTGGCGGAAAAAATCATCGCCGACGCCCTGCCGGTGCGCTTCCAAATCCAGCAGCACAAAATCATCTGGCCGCCGGAACAAAAAGGCGTTTAGAAATTTACGGCTGGCGATTTGCGATTTACGATGGCGCTGGAAATTTGAGCGCGCGCAAATCTTAAAACCTAAATTCGTGACCGACACCGGAAAAATTCTGCAGCAGCTTCGTGACTTCGAATCACGGAACGTCACCTTCATTGAAGCCGACGGCTCGTGGCCGATGGTCTGGGATCGCGCCAAGGGCGTCTTTGTCTGGGACGCCGCCGGCAAAAAATATCTGGATTTGACCGCCGCGTTCGGCGTCGCCGCCGCCGGCCACGCGAACCCGCGCGTCGTCAAGGCCGGCCAGCAGCAAATGGCCCGGCTGCCGCACGCGATGGGCGATGTCCATCCGCACGCGCTCAAGGCCGAACTCGCGCGAAAATTAAGCGAGATCACTTTTGAACGCTGGGTGAACGAGTCCAAAATCCAAAGTCCAAGGTCCAATGTTGAAACCGGCGGGCAGTCAGGTTCAAAATTCAAAACAGGCAAAACCATTTTCTCCAATTCCGGTTTCGAGGCCGTCGAGGCCGCGCTCAAGACCGCGATCCTGGCCACCGGCAGGCACGGCGTCATTGCGTTCACCGGCGCGTATCACGGGCTTGGCTACGGCGCGCTCAACGCCACGCACCGCGAATTTTTCCGCAAGCCGTTCCGGCCGCAGCTCCGCGAATTCGCGCATTTCGTCCAGTTCCCGGCGGCCACCGCCGACTTTGCCACCGTTGAATTCCAGATCCGCCAGCTGCTCCGCCGCGAATGGATCGGCGCAATCCTCGTCGAGCCGGTGCAGGCGCGCGGCGGCATCAATGTCCCGCCGCCGGGATTTTTGCCGCTGTTGCGAAAACTGTGCGACGACTCCGGCACGCTGCTGATCGCCGATGAAATTTACACCGGCTTCGGACGCGCCGGAAAATGGTTCGCGTGCGAGCACAGCGGCGTCGCGCCCGATTTGATCTGCCTCGGCAAGGCGCTCACCGGCGGTTTTCCGCTGTCGGCGTGCGTCGGCCGCGCCGGCCTGATGGACGCCGCATGGCCGGCCTCGACCGGCGAGGCGATTCACACCAGCACATTTCTCGGCCATCCCGTCGGCTGCGCGATGGCGCTGGCGCAAATCGCGGAAATTGAAAAATTGAATCTGCCCGAACGCGCCGCCGAACTCGGCGGATTCCTGCTCGCCGAACTGGAGTCGAAAATTCCAAACGGAAAATTCCAAGTCGCCGTTCGCGGGCTTGGCCTGATGGCCGGTGTGGAATTGCGTCACCACGACGGCTCGCCCGCCACCGCCGAAGCCTTTGCCGCAGTCAAGACGCTGTTGCAGCGCGGATTGATTTTCCTGCCGGAAGGCGAGCACGGCAGCGTCATCAGCTTCACGCCGCCGTTGACCATCACGAAGGCGCAACTGGCCAGGGCCGTCGCCGCGCTCGCGGAGGTTTTGCAGTGAAACTCTCCGAAATGCGCGAAGTTCTGGACCGGCGCGGGATTCAGCTCACCAAATCCCTCGGCCAGAATTTTCTCCACGACCAGAACCAACTGCGGCGGATTGTGGAGGCCGCGGAATTGACGAAAGACGACAAGGTTCTGGAAATCGGCCCCGGACTCGGGCCGCTCACGGAATTGCTGCTGGAAAATGCCGGCGACGTCCTGGCGATTGAAAAAGACGGGCGGCTGGTGGAATTTTTGCGCGAGCGGTTTTTCAGTCCGCAATTTGATTTGCTCCACGACGACGCGCTGGAAATTTTGAAGGGCGAACCGCGCGACTGGAGCGGCTGGAAGCTCGTGGCCAACCTGCCGTTTTCCGTGGCCTCGCCGATCCTGGTGGAACTGGCGTGCGGCGTCCGTGCGCCGAAAAAGATCGTCGCCACGCTGCAGCTCGAAGTCGCGCGGCGGCTGATGGCGCGGGCCGATGACGACGATTACGGCGTGCTGACGCTGCTCGTCCAGCTCGATTTCAAGCCGTGCGAATGGTTCAAGATTCCGGCGGACTGTTTTTTCCCCGCGCCGGACGTGGACTCGGCCTGCGTGGTTTTGGAGCGCCGCGCGAAGCCGCTGCTGCCGGAAAATCTGCGCCCGATTTTTGTGAGAATCGTGAAGCTGTCGTTTTCGCAGCGGCGGAAAATGATGCTGAAGCTGCTGAAACAGGACTGGCCGAAGGAAACGCTGGAAGCCGCCTTTGCCAAATTGAAAATCTCGCCGCAGGAGCGCGCGGAGAAATTGAGCCTGGAACAATTCGTCGAATTGACAAAAACATTGAGCGCGGAAGAATTTAACGCAAAGGCGCAAAGCTGCAAAGACGCGGAGTAAATTCAGTCTGCTTTAATATATTTTGCGACTCCGCGCCTTTGCGTCTTTGCGTTGAAAAATCATGCCCGAAGAAATTTTTGATGTCGTCAACGAGCGCGACGAGGTGATTGACCAGAAACCGCGCGGCGAGGTTCATGCGCGCGGACTGCTGCACCGGGCGGTTCACGTTTTGGTCTTCAATTCGCGCGGCGAGATTTTTCTCCAGAAGCGTTCGGTGAAAAAGGACCGCCAGCCGGGCGTCTGGGATTCGTCCAGCTCCGGCCATGTGGATTCCGGGGAAAATTACGATGAAACGGCGGTGCGCGAATTGGGGGAAGAACTCGGATTGAAAATGGACGTGCCGCTGCAAAAGCTTTTCAAAATTGACGCCTGCGCGGAGACGGACGCGGAGTTTGTCTGGATTTACCGCTGCGCAAGCGAAGGGCCGTTCCAGTTGCATCCCGACGAAATTGAGACCGGCGGCTGGTTCCCGCCGGAGAAGGTTTCGCGCTGGATCGCCGGGCGTCCGCAGGATTTCGCGAGTGCGTTTGTGTTGATTTGGGAAATGTTAAATCGCGGATTGTGAATCGTTAAATCGTTGCATCGGTTTTGCGGGTTCATTTTCCGGTGTAACGATGCGACGAATCCCGGTTCACGGCGTCAGGATTTCCGGTCGCAACTGGCCGATGAATTGATTTGGCAATCTACTATCAAACGAACCCGCAACTGCTTTTTCCAAGTCCACATGGCCGTCGGCAAAGGCCACGTTCGCCCTTTGCGAATGGCGAAAATGACCGTTTGCTTGGTTGTTTGCACTCGTGTAGTTGGTTTGCAAATCCAGATAATACCATTCCTCAAACATGGGATTCTTGGGTGTTGCGGGTGCTTGGAAGGTGTTGACCTGCGCGGAGTCGGCGAACAGCGCGGTTTCGGTGGGCCGCAGGAAGCGGCTGGCGTTTAGCGGCACCGATGCGGGCGCGGCAAAGATGTAGCGGTTGCAACCGTAGCTGAAAATGACGTTGGTTCCCTTCAATTTGAATTGCGGCGAGTTCCACACAGGCGACGGACAGAGCCGCACGTTGTTGCCGTGTAAATACGCAAAGAGCGCGCCCGACGCGAGGTTGAACGCGCGCTGGCCGTCGGCAACTTCCGGCGATGTTTGCAGCCAGCCCCACCACCAGGTCTTGCCGGTGGCATCGGTGCCGAACCAGAGGGGGAAGCTGTTCTCATGGTTGTCGGCCCAATACAACTGCGTGGCGACGCCAAGCTGGCGGAGGTTGCTGGCGCATTCGGCGCGCTGCGCCCCGGCCTTGGCGCGAGCGAGCGCGGGCAGCAGCATCGCCGCCAGAATCGCAATGATGCCGATGACGACGAGCAGTTCAATCAGGGTGAATCCCGGCGCGCGGCGCGCGGGGTGCGGCGCGGTCGCGGTGGCGAAGGCTTTTTCAAGGTGGAATTTTTCCACGCACGTCCGGCAGATGCAGGCGCGGTTGCGGAGGTTTTCCGGCACGCGCGCCAGCAATTCGGACGGCAGCCCGGCGCCAACACACCAGCACGGGCCGCGCGCCACACCGGGCGCGCAGAGCAGACAGTCGTTCGGCCCGCCGCAAAGCGGGCAGAGACCGGGGTTGAAGACGAGAGGCGGCTTCATGGCTGGTCGGCGCGGATGCGGTAGAACGCCTTGTCCGCCGGCGGCGCGGGGTCGGCGGTGACGAGGTTGGTGCCGTTGCCGGAAATGCCGTTGGTCACGGTCGTCCAGATTTGCAAATCAGACGAGCGTTCGAGCGAATAAAGCCAGTTGGTGCAGCTTAAAAATTGCGCCTGCCACTGGCCGTTCTGGAAACCGCCGGTGAGATTTTTCACCAGCGCGGTGATGCCGGGATCGGGTTCCGCTGGCGCGTGCTTGTGCGCGTTGTAGGGCGCGGACATGTCGGGGTCATACGTGGCGGCAGCCACGGAGAAACCAATCCAGGAACCGTTCGTGAGCTGCAGCCAGTCCAATCCGGCTTGGGCGAAATCCCATTGGCCTTGAAAACCGGACATGGCGTAGACCGGATCGGTCGAAGTCCAATAAGGATTCGTGCCGCGGTCCGGGCAGTTGAAAAATCCGCCGGCATCGCCTTGCTCGGTCCACACTTCCCAGTTTGGCCCCCACTCGGCACCCCAATACAAATCGCCGGGATTCAACGGCGCTGCCGCGTCCAGGTAAACCGTGGCGTCCGTCTGCAGGCCGTTGGGGAAATAATTGGTGTCGCTGCCGTCGGTGATGCCGAGGTCGCCGCCGCCGCCGAGATGAAAGCCGATGGCACTGACGCTGGCGCCGAAATAGGGATAGAATGTTTCCACCGCATAAAGGCGCGGATCTGCCGCCACGATGGCGTCAAACATTTGCGCCGCCGTGGCCGTGCCATTGAAGCGATAGCCCCAAACGAGCGACTTGTCGGCGATCGGCGCGGGAACGCTGGTGCCGTTGAGATTTTCCGGGACGCTCCATTCGATGACCAGCGCGGCACAATTGGTGCCGGTGCCGGTCCAAAACTGAATGTCGTTGAACGAAACGGCGGGTGCGTTGGCGGTGACAAACAAGCCGGCCAAAGCCAGCGGAACGAACAGTGTTATTTTCATGTGCTGATCTTTCAATTTGGTTCCGCAAAAAATGCGGAACGGGTTTGGGTTGAGAGACCAGCGCGAAGCCTGAAAGCAAAAATGCCTCCAGACTCCGCAAAACGGGAATGAAGGCATTCGACGAGTCCCGCCGGAAACGGTCCGGCGGACTGGCCTCATCCTTCTCTTTGCGGAGAAGCGCCCCGGATAAACCGGAGCCGACGAGCGCAGTCAAACCGGTATCCTGACTTCGGCCTCAAACCTCATTCCGCCTTCCCGTTGCCGGTGGCTTTGGAATTTGTAGCCGTTACAGTGGCGCAACCGTCCCGGATTCCCACCGGGTTCCCAGACATTTGACTGCATTGTGAACGGGCAGCCGCCCGCTCGTTTCAAAGAACAGCCGGATTCTACGCCGAATATTTTTGCCACCAAGAAAAATTTTCGGGAGGTTCCAGGCTTGCGCGGCGCCGGTTGCGGGGATTATAATCGCAATCCATACTAATTATGAGCAAATCACCTATTCGCGTGGCCATCACCGGTGCGGCCGGCCAGATCGGTTATTCACTCCTGTTCCGCATCGCCTCCGGCGCGGCGTTCGGCCCCGACCAGCCGGTCATCCTCCACCTTATCGAAATTCCCGACGAAAAAGCCCTGGCCGCCCTCAACGGCGTCTGCATGGAACTGGACGACTGCGCGTTCCCGCTGCTGAAGGGCCTCGTGCCGACCTCGAACCTCGACGAAGGGTTCAAGAGCGTGAGCTGGGCACTGCTCGTCGGTGCCGTGCCGCGCAAGGCTGGCATGGAGCGCAAAGACCTGCTCGGCATCAACGGGAAAATTTTCACCGGTCAGGGCGGTGCCATCGCCAAAAACGCCGCCCCGGACGTGCGCGTGCTCGTCGTCGGCAATCCGTGCAACACCAATTCGCTCATCGCCGCCAACAACGCGCCCGGCGTGCCGAAGAATCGTTTCTTCGCCATGACCGCGCTCGACGAGAACCGCGCCAAGTCGCAGCTCGCCAAAAAGGCCGGTGTGGACGTCACCGCCGTCACGAATCTCGCCATCTGGGGCAACCACAGCGCCACGATGTTCCCCGATTTCTTCAACGCGCAAATCTCCGGCCAGATGGTTCCGTCCGTGATCAAGGACGAGGCGTGGCTCAAGAGCGAATTTATCACAACGATCCAGCAGCGTGGCGCAGCCATCATCAAGGCGCGCGGCTTGAGCAGCGCCGCCAGCGCCGCCAATGCCGTCTGCAACACCGTTTACAAGCTCACGCACCCGACGCCCGCCGGCGACTGGTTCAGCGTGGCCGTTCATTCCGACGGCAGCTACGGCATCGAAAAGGGTTTGATCTTCAGCTATCCGATCCGCAGCAACGGCAAGGATTTTGAAATCGTCCAAGGCGTGCCACTGAATGATTTCAGCAAGGCCAAGATCGCCGCGACCGAAAATGAATTGAAGGAAGAGAAGTCGCTCGTCACGGATTTGCTTCCGAAATAGAGTTTTTGCCACAGAGACGCAAAGCCGCAGAGCGGATTTGTTTTCTGTGCCTCGGTGACTCTGTGGCAAATTCATTTTCTTTTCCTTCGCCTTGATTCGGTTTAGCTTCGCGGGCGTATGGCCTTTGATTCCTTTCGTGATTTCGTCAACGCGCTCGACCGGGCGGGCGAACTCAAACGCGTTTCCCAGCCCGTCGCCACCGAACTCGAAATCACCGAGATCGCCGGCCGCGAAATGAAATCGCCTGGCGGCGGCAAAGCGTTGCTGTTCGAAAAGCCCACCGTCAACGGCGTTGTCTCGCCGTTTCCCGTGGCCATCAATACGCTCGGCTCGCATAAGCGCATGGCCATGAGTATGGGCGCGGAATCCGTGGACGAAGTCGCGAATGAACTCGGCGCGCTGATGAAGGCCAAGCCGCCGACGAGTTTCAAGGAAGCCATCAAGCTGCTCTCGCTCGCGCTGGATTTGCGTCACGCGAAACCGAAGACGGTGAAGAGCGGTTCGTGCAAGGATGTCATCCACAAATACGACGCCCCACCATCACGTAAAGAACCGTGGCCAGCCGCGCCGGACATTTTACAGGTAGGGACGCCCGGCTCGGGCGTCCGCACGGACGCGCCAGCGGCGCGTCCCTACCAAGATTCACCGACGCTCGCGAATCTTCCCATCCTGAAATGCTGGCCGCTCGACGGCGGACGTTTCATCACGCTGCCGTGCGTTGTCACGCGCGACCCCGACACTGGCGAACGCAATCTCGGCATGTATCGCATCCAGATTTACGACGACAAAACCACCGGCATGCACTGGCAGTTGCAGAAAGTCGCCGCGCGCCACGGCCGTCGTTATTACGAACGCGGTGAGCGGATGCCCGTCGCCATTTTCATCGGCGGCGACCCGATGTTTCCCTTCGCCGCCACCGCGCCGTTGCCGGACGGACTGGATGAATTTCTGCTCGCCGGTTATCTCCGCAAAAAATCCGTCGAGATGATCAAGTGCGAGACGAACGATCTGGAAGTTCCCGCCAACGCCGACTTTGTCATCGAAGGCTATATTGATCCCACCGAGCCGTTGCGCGACGAAGGGCCGTTCGGCGATCACACCGGTTATTACACGTTGCCCGAGCCGTATCCGGTGTTTCACGTCACGGCCATCACGCATCGCAAAGACGCGGTGTATCCGGCGACGATTGTCGGCATTCCGCCGATGGAAGATTTTTACATCGGCGGCGCGAGCGTGAAATTGTTCCTGCCGATCTTCAAGATGAATTTCCCCGAGATCGTGGACATTGCGCTGCCGGCGGAAGGCGTGTTCCACAACCTCGTGTTCGTCAGCATCAAGAAGACCTACCCGATGCAGGCCTACAAGATCATGCACGGCCTCTGGGGCATGGGCCAGATGATGTTCACGAAATACATCGTGGTCGTGGACGCCAGCGTGAATGTGCACAACACGAGCGAAGTGCTGTTCCATCTCACGGCCAACACCGATCCGCAGCGCGACAGCATTTTCACCAAAGGCCCGTCCGACGTGCTCGACCACGCGACGAGCGAAATCGCCAGCGGCAGCAAGCTGGGCATTGACGCGACGAAGAAAATTCCCGGCGAAGGTTTCAAACGTGCCTGGCCGCCGCTGATCAAGATGGATGAAAGCGTGAAGGCGAAGGTGGAAAAGCTTTTTGGAACGCGCTGAACTTTGATTGACCAATATGCTTACAGCTTTCAAAATGGAAACCGCCTGATGAATCTCATTACGACTAAAAGCGCGGCGGAAATTCTCGGAGTAACGCCTGTCCGGGTCAGACAACTCATTCAACAAGGACAACTCGCGGCGGAAAAACACGGGCGGGATCACTTGCTGAACAGAGAAGCGGTTCAGCGTTTTAATCGTCATGGTCGGCGACCCGGTGGTCGTCCGCCAAAAATAACCAAAAGATAACACTTGCGTATGCGATAGTGTTTCTGTAAATTTACCCCACATGATTCTTGCACCGGAAAAGAGCAGCCAGCGACCGCCTCCCAGCACACGGGGCAGACAGAAGGCGTTCACGATTGCCGCCGAACCTGAACACGGAATTTACAAGAATGATTATGTCCAGCTTCACTACGGCGACACTCTTGATTGCTATGGTTCATGGCCGTCTCCGACGGTGATTGTTTCAGATGGCGGCTATGGCGTTTTGGGATTTGACGGGGACACAACCGATCACTTGAGTCTGCCAGATTGGTATGAACCGCATATCAAAGTCTGGTCGGAACGAGCCACGCCGCAAACAACCCTTTGGTTTTGGAATTCGGAAATCGGTTGGGCGGCGGTCCATCCGATTTTGGAAAAATACGGATTCCGCTACGTCAATGCCAACGTGTGGAACAAAGGCAAGGGACATATCGCAGGGAACGTGAACACGGCGAAGATTCGCCGCTTTCCCGTCGTGACCGAAATGTGTGTGCAGTATTCGTTCGAGGCCCGCGTGAACAGCCTCCCGCTGAAAGAATGGTTGTTGAGCGAGTGGAAGCGAACCGGCCTTGCGTTGTGGAAGGCGAATGAGGCATGCGGCGTGGCTGACGCCGCCGTCAGAAAATATCTGGATCAAGGACACCTCTGGTATTATCCACCGCCGGAAAAATTTCAGATGCTTGCCGATTACGCCAACAAACATGGGCTGGCAATCGGCCGTCCCTATTTTTCAACTGACGGGAAAATTCCGCTCACGGCAACCGAGTGGGAAACGATGCGCTACAAATTTCATTGCCCGCATGGATTTACAAATGTGTGGGAGCGTAATGCCTTGCATTGCGGCGAAAGATTGAAAGCGCCGAATGGCAAGGCCGCTCATTTGAATCAGAAGCCGCTCAACCTGATGTCGCTCATTATCAAGGCATCGTCCGACGAGGGCGATGTTGTTTGGGAAACTTTTGGCGGATTATTCAGCGCGTCGTTTGCGGCGGAGCAATGCCGGCGCAAGGCGTTCGCCGCCGAAATTGACCGGACTTATTTTCAGTTGGGCGTCGAGCGGTTCATTTCACCAATGCCGTTGCAGCTTGCTCTTTGATATCCAGCCGAGACGAGAGGGCATTGCGTAGGGCTTGTTTGTTTTTGCTTGTCAGCAATGTCTGCCACGACTGAATGGTCAAGCCGTGAACGACAATGTTCTGCACAACGTTTTTGAACTGCTCTATTCCAGGATGAACGATTCTGTCCATCTTGGCGTAGTTGGTGTCCTCGCGGTATTTGAAGATGCCGGTCAACTTGCGTAGTTTTATTTGATATTCGGGCGTGAGTTTATATTTTCGCCCAGCCTTGCCCCACGAGGCCACAAGTTTTTCGGCTTGTTGGAAATCTTTTTCCGTCCCTTGAAATTTGAAGCCCCTCGTATTTGTCTGCTGCAAGTTGCGCGTTCGTGCGGTCGTGTCTTCAGGTTCGAGCACAATGTAACCGGGATCTTGCCGAAGCCAAGTTCCGTGTCCCTTGAAATCAGCTTTGTCATTCAGGATTTCGACCGAGTTGAATTCAATGAGATTTCCGAGCAGCGGGGACAGTTTGGAAATTATTTTTGCAAGGTTGACCGCCGCGTTTGGAGAAATCGGCTTGCCGGCCACCGGCCTGGGGCAGCGTTCGGTTGGCCAGCTCGAAGAGGAGAACCGCCGGTTGCGGCGGGAGGTGCGCCATCTGGCGCAGCAGCGGGACATTCTAAAAAAACGCTGGGCATCATTGCCACACCGTCCGGCAGCGATTTGAGCGTGTGAAAGCCATGAGCCACGAATACCCCATCAACGTGCTGTGCGCCACGCTGGCCGTGTCGGCCAGCGGCTACCACGCTTGGGCGCAACGTGCGCCCAGCCAACGGGCACAGGCCAATGCGGCTTTGTTGCCGCTGATTGCCGAAGCCTATCACACCAGCCGCCAGACCTACGGCAGCCCGCGCATCACCCGTTGGCTGCTCGACCACGGCCAGCCCTGCGGTCGCGTGCGGGTGGCGCGCCTGATGCGGCAGGCGGGTTTGAACCGCCGACTGCGGCGCCGGTTCCGCCCGATGAGCCTGACGGACAGCGACCATGATCTGCCCGTGGCTCCCAACCGCTTGTTGGAAAAGATGCCGCCCGTGCGTCCCGATGCCGTGTGGGTGGCCGACATCACCTATGTGGAGACGCAGGAAGGCTTCCTCCATGTGGCCGGGGGTTTGGACCGATACAGCCGCCGCTGCATCGGCTGGGCGATGGGCGACTCGCTGGCCACCACGCTGCCATTGGCCGCATTGGACATGGCCCTCACGCAACGCCGCCCAACCGGTGGGTTGCTCCATCACTCCGACCAGGGCGTCCAATACGCCAGCCGAAATTATCGGCAGCGACTGGCCCAGGCCGGCGTCGTTCCAGCATGAGTCGGCGGGGCAACTGTTATGACAACGCCGCAATGGAAAGCTTCTGGAGCAGCCTCAAACGCGAACTCGTGCATCGGCGCACCTTCGCCTCGCGCGCCGAAGCCCGTGCCGCCATCTTCGAGTGGATCGAAGTCTTTTACAACCGCGAGCGGTTCCACAGCGCCCTCGGTTACAAATCCCCTGTGGACTTCGAAAACCAAATCAACTAAACCATGTCTCATGCGTCACCCCAACGCTGTCCACTAAATCGATGCAAGGCCATTTGACCAAAGCACGCGATTTCATCTGGTCGCCTGCGTCGAAAGTTCAACGGTCGCACGAATTGCCTGCGCGTAAAAAATTGCCGGGGTCGAACGAGGTTAAACGGCAAAACAATAACGCTTGACGTTAATACCGCGCTGCGTTATGGTGATGTGCAGAATGATTGAAAACTTCGCATGTGCGGAGACGGAAAAAATATTTCTGGGGCAGGTGTCGCGGCGGTTGCCGACGGACATCCAGCGGACGGCGCGGCGGAAGCTGCTGCAATTACAGGCGGCAACGCAACTATTGGACATGGCCGTGCCACCGGGCAACCGGCTGGAGGCATTGAAGGGCGGACGCGTTGGGCAACACAGCATCCGCATCAATGACCAATGGCGGATATGCTTCCGCTGGGAATCGGGCGCACACGAAGTTGAAATTGTGGATTACCATTAAGACATTATGAAAAACAAACTACTGGCCAACATTACGCCGGGGGAGATTTTGGAAGAGGATTTTCTGAAGCCGATGGGATTGAGCCAATACCGTCTGGCAAAAGATATTGGCGTCCCAGCACGCCGGATCAACGAGATTGTGAAAGGCGAACGATCCATCACGGCGGACACGGCCTTGCGCCTGGGTCGTTTCTTCAAAATGTCGGCGCAATTCTGGTTGAACCTGCAATCGCATTACGATTTGGAAATCATGGAGGACCGGCTGGGGCGACGATTGGAACGTGAAGTCAAAGTGCTGGTCCCGGCATGAAGTATAAATAGTTTTTGCGCGGCCCGTTGACGCCAGTCAGCGGGCCGATTTCTTTTTTATGGGCAACCTCGTGCGGTAGTGAAAGAAAAAGGAATGGCTGACACGCTTGCGCTTTTCTGAAAACTGACAAGCGTGATTCTGAAAATATTTCGTCTGCGTGCGCCGGTATGCGTCGTCATGTGTCAGCATCTATAATTCGAACTTTTTTGCATGGTCAAAATATATGAAATACCCGTGCTAGAGTCGGCTCGATGCTGGTTCAAAGCACACATCCTGATTACGACGCCAACATGGTCGCGTGGCAACGGGCGCGCGACGTCATCGCCGGTGAGGATGCCATCACCCGGCGCGTTTCAAGCCGGGTGCAGCGACTTCAACCGGGCGGCGAAGGCGTGATCCAACTCCCTGCAAATTTGCTTGTGCACTGTGTCCACCGGTTGCATGCCGTCAACCATCACGACCAGTTCCTTGCAACGGAACAGGTCAATGATCGGTTGGGTCTTGGCATGGTATTCCTTGAGCCGTTCTTGGATGGCGTTGGAATTGTCGTCCGGGCGCGACACAAGCCGGCCACCGCAAACGTCGCAAGTGTCCGCGACCTTGGGACGGTGGGAGATGAGGTTGAAATCCAGCCCGCACTTTGAGCAGAGCCGCCGACTGAGCATGCGCTCAACAACGGCCTGGTCGGGCACTTCGATGTTGATCACCGCGTCAATGTCGTAAGATTCGAGAAAAAACATGGCCTGCGTGACGCTGCGGGGAAAGCCGTCCAAAATGAACCCGTAGTTCCAATCATGCTGATCCAGGCGCGCGCGGAC